>Ga0075425_100007048_pt1 | contig 11852 bp, 10 predicted proteins | sample SoiMethybrSBSTD4_FD_75300 | JGI IMG/M metagenome (GOLD analysis project Ga0075425, IMG submission 75300) | Bulk soil microbial communities from a Populus tree surrounding site in Tennessee, USA - Soil MetaG P. TD hybrid SBSTD4 | ecosystem: Environmental > Terrestrial > Soil > Tree plantation...
AGCGCGAGCTGCGGCTCGCGCGAGGCAAAGCGGCGACTGCGGTCGCCGCACTCCAAATCAAAACCGCCAGGTCGCGCCGATGCCGATCGTCATCGGATCGAGCGTCAGCTCTTTCGGCAGCGCGACGTTCGACCGGCGCACGTTCAGCTCGGGCTTGAGCGGCATGTACGAGATCGTTCCGACCAGCGCGAGACGCCGCGCGCGGCGGAGGCGCAATCGCGCGCCGGCTTCGGCGACGTACGTGACCTCCGAGTCGAAGTCGACTTCGATGCGCTCGTCCGTTTGATCGTCGAGATTGCCGACGCGCACGTACGCGACGCCCGCGCCCGCGAACAGCGAGATGAGAGCGTGGGGCGCGAGATTCCAGCGCGCGGTCAGTGCGGTCGTGTTGACGCCGAGCGTGCCGAGATCCGTGCCGTCGGCAAGCGTGGCCTGCGGGTTGATGAAGCCGGCCGAGAGCTCCGTCGAGAAACGCGGCGACACGAAAAGCTCCGCGGTCGCCGCGAAACCGCGGCTCTCGCCGATCTCGATCGCGTCGTCGCTCGATGTGCTCACGATGAGATGACGCGCACCGACTTCGAATTCCTGCGCGAAGGCAGGCGTCGCGAAAAGAGCCAGCGCGAGCAGCAGCTTCTTCATTCGAACAGAGTATCCACGTACGCCTGCGGATCGAAGGGAATCAGATCGTCCGCCCCCTCGCCCACCCCGACGAATTTCACCGGGATGTCGAACTGACGCATGATCGAGAGGATCACGCCGCCCTTGGCCGTGCCGTCGAGCTTCGTCACGACCATGCCGCTCACGCGCGCCGCTTCGAGGAACGCCGCGGCCTGACTGACGCCGTTCTGTCCGGTCGTGCCGTCGATCACGAGCAGCGTTTCGTGCGGCGCGCCGGGGAGCTCTTTCTCGATCACGCGATGGATCTTCGAGAGCTCCTGCATCAGATGCGATTTGTTGTGCAGGCGTCCGGCGGTGTCGATGATCACGACGTCCGCGCCGCGCGACTTCGCCGCCGACACCGCATCGTGCGCGACGGCCGCGGGATCCGATCCGGCGCGATGCTTCACGAGCGGCACGCCGACGCGGTCGGCCCACATCTGCAACTGCTCGATCGCCGCCGCGCGGAACGTGTCCGCGGCGCCGAGGATCACGCTTCTGCCTTCGTTCTTCCATCGCTGCGCGAGCTTGGCGATGGTCGTGGTCTTGCCCGTGCCGTTCACGCCGACGACGAGAATCACGAACGGCTTCGCCTTCGCGATCTCGATCGTCGCGGCCTGCCGCTTCGGAATCAGCGCCCGCGTTTCCTCGCGCAGCACCTCCGTCAGGCGATCCATCTTCGTGATCTTCTCGTCGCGCACGCGCTGCTCGATGCGATCGATGAGCGACGTCGTCAGCTCCGCGCCGATGTCCGCGCCGAGGAGGCCCTCTTCGAGACCGTCGATCGCCGACTTCTCGATCGGCAGGTCGGGCGTCATCGACTCCTTCACCTTCTCGATGATCTCGGTGTGAGTCATGAAGAGGCCGCGCTTCAGTTTGTCGAAAAACGTTTTCTCAGCCACGACCGGCCTCTCTTGCGGAAATTGCTTTCTTCACCATCTCCTCATCGATCGTCAGCGTCGCGCCGCTGGCCGGCTCGAACTCCATGCCGCGAATCACGCGCCGCCATGTTTCCCGCAAAGCTCGCGCGCCGAGGCGCTTCTGCCGCGACGCATCCCACGAGATCGCAATCAGCGCGCCGCGCGTGATCTGCAGGTCGATGTCGAAGCGGCGGAAGTAATCGCGCGAGGCGCGGAAGATCGCGCCCTCCGGCTCGACGAAAATCCGAGAGAGATCGCTCTCGCTCAGATCGTTGAGGACGATGATCGATTCGAATCGCGACACGAATTGCGGTGTGATGCCGTAGCGGAAGAGATCGTCGTACTTCAGATAGTCGCGCAGATGGAACGGCATCTCCTCGCGCACGTCGCCCGACGCCGACACGACCACGACCGGTTTCATCGGCGCGACGTCCTGTCCGATCGTCGCGCGGCGCAGGACGCTGTCGTACAGCTCCTCGAACGCGCCGCCCGCGACGAAGAGAATGTTCGACGAGTTGATCGCGAAGCGCTGCCCGTCCGCTTCGAACTCGACGTTCTCGTTCTCCATCAGCGTGAGCAGCGCTTCCTGGGCGATGATGCCCCGCACGTTCGGCGCGCCGCTGACGGTGCTGCGGATCTTGTCGACCTCGTCGATGAAGACGATGCCGTGCTCGAGCGAGCGCAGCAGCAGTTCGATCGGTGCCTTCAGGCCGAGGCGTTTGCGCGCGTTCGCGTACAACCGCTTCAGCACGACCTGCCCATACCCCTCATGCTCCTCGGCCAGCACGTTCGCGTTGAGGCGGACGACGTTCGCGTACTCGGCGAGCCCCGGCTGCTGCGCGATGAACTGCTCGACCGAGCGCATCAGCGTGGTCTTGCCCGAGCCGGAATTGCCGATCAGCAGGATGTTCGGCGCGGGATGCCCGTGAAGATGCTTGACCAGCGCGACCGACATCTCGCGCAGCGCATCGTCCTGTCCGACGACTGAATTGCGGAGCGCGTCGAACACGTCTTTCGGGCGGAGGGGGGCGGCCATGCGGCGCGCATTGTACTTAGCGTCATCCTGAGCCGCGCAGACGGCGAAGGAACTCTTCTACGAAACGGTTGCGTCGAAGAGTTCCTTCGCTTTGCTCAGGATGACGTCAGAAAATCAGCGAGGCCAGAATCAGGATGGCGAGGATGCCTATGAACGCGACCGCGGCCCAGAACGCCTGCACGGTCGATTTGTGCATGTTCACCGCCTCGCGACGCTCGCCGAGAAGGTACTGGAGGTATTCGACGCGAGGGCGGATCGTGCCGACTTTTTCCTCGAGCTGCGGATAGAGCACCTGATTGATCGACGGCACCATCACGACCGGGATGAACGTCGCGCCGAAGCGTCGCGTCACGTACTGGCTGAGCAGCTCGTTGTGCGGCTGATCGCTCTCGGTGACGAGGCAGTGATAGACCGTCGTCGACTGCAGGACGGACAGCGCCTTGCGCACCGGATTGCGCGCGGCGTAGGTCTCGACGACGTTCTCCGAGCTGCGGCGCAGCACGCGCTCGTTGAGCTCGGGGAGGCGGGTGAAGATGAAGACCGTTTCGCCCGAGGTCAGCGGCAGCTTCTCCGGGCGCTGGTAAATCATCTCGCCGTATTCGTCCCAGTCTTCCGGACCGTGCTCGGTGTGGAAGCCTTCCTCACCGAGGCGTTCGATCAGACGGAGCACGCAATCGACGCCTTCGGGCGACTCGACGGGTTTCTCAGCTTTTAGTTTTTGCATATTGCTCGACGAGGCGAACGAGATCCTCGAATTCAAAAGGTTTGCCCATGTAGTCGTCGGCGCCGCAGCAGCGGGCCTTTTCCGCGATGTCGCGGTCGCCGGAGAGGATCACGTACGGGATGCCCTTCGTCTCCGGCAGAGCCTTGAGCGCCGAACAGAGCGCCTGCCCGTCGAGGCCGCGGATCGTGAGGTCGGCGAAGATCATCGTGGGCAGCAGTTTCTGTGCACGATCGAGCGCCTTCCTCCCATCCGCAACGACCTCGGACTCCCACCCATTGCGCTGCAGCACGAGCGCGATCAACCGCGCGACCTGCGGGTCGTCCTCGACGACGAGAATCACGGCGCGCTCCGCGCTAGAAATCGAACTTCACCCTCACGCCCTTGCGCATGTGACCGAGCGCGGCGCCAGCCGTCGCGCCGATCGCGTTCGCGAGAACATCGGACGGCTTCGTGATGCGCATCGGGAGGAGCTGCTGCCAGACCTGGATGCCGGCCGCGAAGAACAGCGCGGCGATGAATGTCGCGATGTAGGTCCGCTTGCGACTGCGCTCCGGCCGGTCGAGCACGACGAAGGCGAAGAAGCCCCACGGGACGAAGAGCAGCATGTTCGCGATGACCGGCATCAGGAACGCGAGAAAACGTCCGCGGGTGAGCGAGCCGCGCAGCATCGCATCGAGCGCGTCGGTCGGTGCGGCGTACGCGCGGCCGGAGAGCGCGACCAGCAGCGCCACGATCGCGGCGCTGGTGAGGACGAGCAGCGCCGCCGTGACGGGCTTCCGCACGGGAATCACGTGCACCTGCCGCTTGCCCATGACGAACCATTATGGCGAATCGCACTCTGCAGTCCCCGTTGCCAGATTCATGCAAGGGTGCCTGCTAAAATCGCCAATAACCTTGACCCCCGCCCTCCGCGTCCTTCCCTACCGACAGATCGCCGCCGAAGTCGCCGAGCGTTTGGTTTCGGCGCGCGGCGCGGATCCGCTCGCGCCGTGGGTCGAGGAAGTCGTGGTGCCGTCCGCGGGGATGTCGCAGGCGATCGCACGCGAGCTGCTCCAGCGCCTGCCGAACGGAATCGCGGCGCTGCAGCTGCAGTCGATCGAAACGCTCGCGCAGCGCGTCGTGAACGCGGCCGGCGAATATCCGCGCGTCGCGAGCGAGGCGGAGCGGCGCCTCGCCATGCGCGCCGCCGTGCGCGCGATCGATCATCCGATGATGGAGAGCCGCGGCATCGCGGCGATGCTCGAGCGCTCGTATCGCGACGTGCGCGACAGCGGTCTCACGCTCGCGGATCTCAAGCCTTCCCTGATGCTCCGCGCCTGGCGCGAATACGAACGCCACATCGCCCGCCTCGGCGCCATCGATGCGGCGGACCTGCTTCGCCGCGCGACCGAGCTCGCAAACACCGCGCGCCCGCAACTGATCGCCGGCTTCTACGACATGACATTCGCCCAACGACGATTCGTCGAAGCACTCGACGTCAAAGGGATGTGGATCCCAACGGGCCTGACGTTGCCCGGAGGTCTGCTCCAAACTCCGCAAGCCACCGACTACCGACAACCGACTACCGACCACCGCGCCCACGACACACGAGAAACCGAATTTCATTCCGTTTGCGCGCAGATCGCGGAGCTCCTCGCGAACGGCACGGCGCCGCACGACATCGGAATCGTCGCGCGATCGTTCGAGCCTTACGATGCGGCGCTCCTCGAGCGCTTCGCGGCGGAGCACGGCTTCCGCACGACGCTTGCCGTCGACATCCCGCTGACCGCGCATCGCATCGGCCGCGGCGCGATCACCCTGCTGCGTTTGCGCGAGCGCGAGTTCCCGCGCGCGGACGTGTTCGAGCTCGTGCGCGACGGTCTGCGCGTCACGACCGCGCTCAACGTCGACACGATCGATGCGGCGACGCGCCGCGCACGCATCGCCGGAGGCACGAGCGCGGAGCTCGCGTCGCTGCGCGGCCGTCCGTTTCTCGACTCGTACATCGATCTCGTCGCGGAGCTCGAGCGCCTCACCGCAAAGATCGACATCGCCGAGCTGTCGTCGATGTTCCACCTCGACACCGAGCTCGATCTCGCCGCGGCAGACGCCCTCGACGAGATCGCAACGCTCTTCAAACGCTTCGGATCGCACGACGCCGCGTCGGTCATCGACGCCATCGAAAACGTCACACTCCGACAACCGGCAACCGACAACCAACAACCGGTCGTCCACGCCAGCGACGTGCTCCGTTTCCGCGGCCGGTCGTTCCAGCATCTCTTCGTCGTGCGCATGCAGGACGACGTCTTCCCCCAGCGCCGCATCGAAGATCCTCTCCTCCCCGACGCCGACCGCCGCGCTCTCGGCATCCGCGAGATCGGCGACGGCGCCGACGAGGAAAAACTCCTGTTCCAGCTCCTGCTCTACAGCAGCGAAAACGTAACGTTCTCGTTTGCGGCAAGCGATGGGTTTGGGAAGGTTCTTCGCGTTTCTCGCTTCGCTCGACACGCCGTTGTCGGTTCTCGGTTGTCAGTTGTCAGTGAACCCATAACGCACAGACAACCGACAACTAACAACCGACAACTTCAGTTACTCGTACGCTCCGGCACCCGCTCCACCTTCGACGGCTACCTGACTCGTGTCAGCGATCAGATCAAAGCCCGTCTGCACGCCATCTCCCCCACCCAGCTCGAGGACTTCGGCGAATGCCCGCAGAAGTTCCTCCTCAAGCACATCCTCGGCGTCGAGGACGTCGATCATCCCGAGCGCGAGCTGCAGATCCAGCCGCGCGACAAGGGCAAGCTCGATCACGAGATCCTCGAGCGCTTCTACAAAACCGGCGCGGATCTCGAGGCGCTCATCGACGAGGCGTTCGATCGCCACGAGCAGGAGCAGCCGCCGTTCAATCGCACCATCCGGGCGATCGAGCGCCGCGCGACGAAGCGCCTGCTGCGCGAGTTCGTCGAGAGCGATCGCGCCGAGCTGGAGGCATCGCACCTCACGCCGCAATGGTTCGAGTACCGCTTCGGCACGAAGCATCGCGAGCTCGCGCAGCATCCCGAGCCGTTCGTCGTGAACGCCGCGGGCGTTCCGATCCGCATCGAAGGGATGATCGACCGCATCGACAGCGACGGCATCCGCTTCCGCATCGTCGACTACAAATCGGGCAAGGCCCTGCGCCACGCGGGCCTCTCCGAGAAAATCGATCGCGGCGTGCGGTTGCAGCTCGCGCTCTACGCTATGGCCGTCGCGGAGTTCTTCGGCGCGGATGCGGCAAAGGTCAGCGGCGCGATCAAGCCGCTCGTCGTCGAGGACGCGAAGCCGGCAAAGTATGCGTTCGCGCTCGCCGAAAAACGCGACGGCCTTCTGGAAACGCTCGACCTCTTCGTCTCGTCGATTCTCGCCTCCACCTTCCCGGCGTTCCCGATCGACGGCGACTTCGACTCCTGCAAGTACTGCCCCGTGAATCACTCCTGCCGCACGCGTCACGACTTCGATGAGCGTCACGCCGCGCAGCGCCAGAAGGATCCGCGCACGATGCTGGGGACCCTGCGATGACGTTCCAGTCCGCGTTCGACTTCTCCGCGAAGACGCCCGCAACGGCGCGCCGCAATCTCGTCATCGAAGCCGGCGCGGGCACCGGCAAGACGACGGCGATCGTCGCGGAAGTGCTGCGGCTGATGCTCGAAAACGAAGCGCTCGTGCCGGAGCGCATCGTGCTGATGACGTTCACCGAAAAGGCGGCCGGCGAGATCGCCGATCGCATCCGCATCGCCCTCGGAGAGCTCGAGGGCGCGACGCAGTGGCCGCTCGATTCGCCGAATCCTCTGCTCACGATCGACGATCCCGAAAAGGCGCGGCCCGCGATCCGAAAGCATCTCGAACAGATCGACAAGCTCCGTTCGCAGACCATCCACTCGTTCTGCCAGTCGCTGCTGCGCACGTTCCCGATCGAGGCCGGACTCGATCCGCAGTTCCGCATCATCGAGGGCTTCGAACGGACGCTGCTCTACGGCCAACTCTACGACGCGTGGCTCGACGACGAGACGCGCGTGCATCCGAACGAATCGATCATCGCCGAGTGGGAGCTGCTCTTCACGCACGTCGGCTACCTCTTCCAGATCCGCGACGTGCTCTTCTCGATGCTCGAGCGGCGCGACCTGCTTTCCGTCATCCTGAGCGAAGCGAAGGACCTCTCCGTCGCCACAGTTCGCGCAGGCGAGTTCCTTCGCTTCGCTCAGGATGACGAAAGCGCGATGACCTTCGGCGACGTTAGCGAAGTGGTCGATCCTCTCCTCGACGCGATCGCGGTGGTGCGGAAGTGTCCCGACGACGCGGGCGACGACAATGCGCGACGCATTTTCGCGCACGTCCGCAGCGTCGATCCGCCCGGTCCGCACGGCACGCTCGACGCGTGGATCGACTACTTCGCACCGGTCGGTCCGGAGATCCTCGAGGCCAACCTTCCTCGGCACACCGTTCTGAAGGAAGCGCTGAAGGTGTTTCGCGCCGGCGACAAGGGCCGTTCGATTCACGAGCGGCTCGTGAGCCATCGGGTCGGCGTCGCGATCCTCGCGCTGACGCGCCGCTTCATCGCGTTTCTCGACGAGGAGAAGCGGAAGCTCGGGGTCGTCGACTTCGACGATCTGCTGCTGCGCACGCTCGCCGTTTTGCAGGACGTCAACGTTTTGAAGCGCGCGCGCGCGCAGTTCGATCACATCTTCGTCGACGAATTTCAGGACACGGATCGCACGCAGGCGCAGATCATCGATCTGCTCGCGCGCGACGACTCCGGCGCGTACGTGCCCGGCCGCACGATCGTCGTCGGCGATCCGAAGCAGTCGATCTACGGATTCCGCCGCGCCGATCCCGAGACCTACTACCAGATGACGCAGCGCCTCGAGCGCGGCGGCGCGGAGCCGCGGCGGCTCGAGCATCAGTTCCGCAGCGACGCGCCTCTCCTCGACGCGATCAACGCGATCTTCACGCGGCTCTTCCCCGACCTCGAGCACGATCCGAACGTCTTCCGCCCCGAATATCGCGCGCTGCACGCCGGCAAACGAAAGATCGAGCGCGAGCTCGACGCGCGGGTCGCCCTCCTGCACGTCGAGTCGGAAGAAAAAAGCGAGCGATTCACGAGCGAGGCGGAGGCGATCGCGGAGTGGATCCTCTCGCGCAGCGACGGCAACCTGCAGCGCTTCGCCCTCCTGTTCCGCCGCATGACCATCCTCGACGACTACCTCGACGTCTTCGATCGCCGAGGAATCGACTACGTGCTGCCGCCGACGCGGCAGTTTCTCGATCGCCGCGCGCCGGTCGACCTCCTCGCCGTCCTCCGCGCGATCGCGTACCCGTTCGACCGCGGCGCGCAGATCTCGGCGGCAAGAACGCCGTATTTCGCGTTGACGGATGACGAGATCGCCGAGGGAGTGCTCAGCGCTCAGGACCCAGCACTCAGCACTCAGCACCCGTGGACCACGTACACGACTTCCATCACTGCATTTCGCGAGTCATCGCGCCATCTGACCGTTAGTCAACTCATTGACGAACTCGTGCAAACGACCGCCATCGTTTCGGTTTACGACGCACTGGCGGACGGCATCCGCCACGCGCGTCATCTCGAGCACGTGCGCAGCATCGCCTTCGATTACGACCAGAAGATCGGCGGCTCGGTGCGGCAATTCGTCGACGAGATCGCGCGGCGCCGCGCGGAACCGGACGAGGCCGAGCCGTCGCTCATCGATGAGGGCCGCAACGCGATCCGCATCCTCACCGTCCACGCCGCGAAAGGCCTCGAGTTCGACACCGTCATCCTCCCCGACCTCGGCTTTTCGACGACGAATCCCGACGCCATGCAGTTGTTCGCGGTCGAAGAACCGAAGTCGCTCGTGCTCTCCGGCCGCGCGCAGTCGATCTCCGGCAACTTCCGATTCACGGCCAACGGCGACAAGCTGAAAAAGATCGCCACGCTGCGCGAGGAAGCGGAGCTGCGGCGTTTGTTCTACGTCGCCGTCACGCGCGCGCGGACGGACGTCGCGTTCGTCTGCAACATGACCGACGCCCGCAACACCGGTTTCTTCAAATGCCTCAGCGAGGTTCTCGGCGGCGTGCCAACGTGGCCATCTGAAGGCCGCGAGGTGCGCGCGACGCCGATTGGTGCCGTTGCGTTTGTAGGACAGACACTCCCGTCTGTCCCGACAGACAAGAGTGTCCGTCGTACACGCCTCAACGACGCCGCTCTCGAATCGGAGCTCGCATCGGGACCAATCGTTCCGTGCGAGATTCCGCAGCCGATTCCGATCGCCACGCTCGATCGCGGCGAGATCGCCGCGCGCCGCGCCGGCTCGCGCAATCGCGCCGCAGGCATCCTGCTCCATCGCGTGCTCGAGCTGTGGGACGGCGCGTCCGATCACGAACCGCTGCTGCAGCAACTCGCGCGCGAATCGGCGGCGGACATCGATGCGGTCGCGCGCGTGCGGCAGCGCCTCGCGACGATCGCGAAGTCGGACATGCTTCTGCGCATTGCAAAAGCGGAGACCGTCGGCCGCGAGCTCCCGATCCGATTCGCCGAAAACGGCGTCATCGCCGAGCGCCGCATCGATCGCCTGCTGCGCGAAAAAGATCGCGAGCTCGTCATCGACTACAAATCCGGCATCGCCGACGCGACCCGCATCGTGAAAGATCGCGATCAGGTCGCGCGCTACTGCACGGCCGTCGCGGCGATCACCGGACGACCGTGCAGCGGCGCGATCTGGTACGTCGATCTGGAGCGGGACGAGGTCGTCGAGGTCGTTCCTTAAGAAACCGTTGTTCCATCTTGACTTCCTTCTGCATGCTACTCACATTTATGCATGCGATTGATCCTTCTCGCCTCCGCTGTGATCCTCGCCGCAACGCCACAACAGGATCCGTGGGAACTCTCAATTGCTCAAAGACTGGCGGCGCGCGCAGAAGCGCGCATAAAGGTTCAGACGAACGCGGACGACGGCGCCGAATCAAAGCGAAGGAAGTTCTTGATCGATGGCTCCACAGACGCGCATCTGTTCATGCCATACGAGCTGATGACGTTTCTTCTCGACACTCATGATCTGCCGAGCTCGAGTCGATCAACAGCACGTCAGCGGTATCACGATGCAATCGTGTCGCTGCAGTGGAACGAAACGGCGTTCTGGGCAGATATCGACGAAGCCGCCGCAGGCTATCACGCGGCGGTAATGGCGAATCAGGGCAGGAATCGCACGGAAGCTGCTTCCCGATCGATCTGCGCAATGCGGACGGGGATCCTGAGAAATCTTCGAATCAAATATCCGAAATTCGATCAGTTCCTTTACGGAGCTTTTGCCCGATCACAGACACTCGTCGGCCAGGACGACGAGTCGTCAACCTGGCTCGCGTGGGTCGACGGAGGCTGCCGGTGAGGCTTGGCGGATCGGTCGCCGGAATTATCGCGGTAATCGTTTGCGTGTCCGCCGCGAACGCGCAGCCTGAACCGTGCCGCTTCATGACGATGTGGGCCAGTCTTTCTCCATTGACGTCCACAGGCTATGCGGGCGAGGGCGGCGTCGTCTGTTATGACGAATACACGAATCAATATGCCGGCCTTTTCTCGGCAAAGGCGTGGGTCCTCGACACGACGATCGACGTGACCGTGGCGGAAGCCAACCATCCGCTATGTACCGGCGGCAGCTGTTATGGCGACACGAGCTGGGTGGGTTCGCTCGGCGGATCGTTTTCGGACCGCGGTCACTGCTATCGCACGCGGACCACAGCATCATCGGCGTTCTATTCCAATGAAGTCGGCAGTGCACAGCAATGCGACCCCGGCATCTCGGAGCCTCCCGGCGGCGGCGGTCCGCCCCAGACGTGTCACACGTGCGGAGGTGTCATCGAGCCGCTGGCACTCGACCTTGATGGCAATGGTCTCATCAACACGACGGGGCTCTCGCAGATTGTGCATTTTGATATCGACGCCGACGGACAAGCCGAATGGATCACGTGGCTCGACCCTGACGCGGGAGACGGCTTCCTGTGGCTCGACATCGATCCCAATCACCGCGTCGACAGCGGCTTCGAGCTCTTTGGAATCGGAATGACGCTGCCGTCGGGACGACGCGCAAGCAGCGGTTTCGAAGCGCTCGCGGCGTATGACACGACGGAGCTTGGCGGCAATGAGGACGGCATGATCACCACCGCAGACCACGTGTGGGGACGCCTTCGGCTGTGGGTTGACGCGAACCTCGACGGCGCTGCTCAACCGCGCGAGATCTCGACGATCGCGCAGCAGGGCATTCGAAGCATCTCGTTGCAGTATGTCGCAGGCGATGACGTCGATTCGAACGGCAATGACCATCACTTCCGCTCGCTCTTCAAACGCTCGAGCGGCGGCGAGGAGGAGTTGCTGCCGATCCATGGCTTGATCTTCCAGGCCGCGCACTAGAATCCCCAGCGTGCCTCTCTCGAAGATCCTCATCCTCTCCTTCGTCACGCTCATCACGATGGTGAATCCGCTCGCGGTGATTCCGTCGTTCGTGGCGCT
>Ga0075425_100007051_pt1 | contig 11849 bp, 8 predicted proteins | sample SoiMethybrSBSTD4_FD_75300 | JGI IMG/M metagenome (GOLD analysis project Ga0075425, IMG submission 75300) | Bulk soil microbial communities from a Populus tree surrounding site in Tennessee, USA - Soil MetaG P. TD hybrid SBSTD4 | ecosystem: Environmental > Terrestrial > Soil > Tree plantation...
GACTGCGGTGGCGCAAGCCACCGCTCTCATCGCGGAGGCGCCAGCCTCCGCCTGCGGTCGAGGCTGCGCCTCGACTCTCCCGGAGCGGCGGCATCGCCGCCGCAGTCCGGAGCGAGAGCCTGGGGCCACGCGGGGAAGGTTGCGCCCCTCACCCCGTCCGGGTGAGGGATCGCGGCGCTACCTGCCGCCATTGCTCCTAAACGGCACGATCTCGATGCCGGTGTAGAAGTTCTTCAGGATCCGGTCGTAGGTCCAGCCGCGGAAGGCCATGCCGTACGCGCCGACCTGACACATCCCGATGCCGTGTCCCCAGCCCTTGCCGTAGAACGTGTAGCGATCGACGCCGTCCGCATCCTTCGTCTTGTCGTACACGAACAGGTTGTCCGGAATGTTGAACGACCACCGCACCGGCAGTCCGCGCAGCACGAACTTCCTTCCGCCCTCGGCCGTCACCTCGAGCTCGATCACGCGACGCGAGGCGTCGACGGTCAGCGGTTTGATGTCGATCAGCTGCTGAATCGGATTGCGGCGATTGATCACCGGTACGAGCTCGTCCGCGCGCCAGGAGCGCGTCCAGTTCGCGAAGCTCGACGTGCGATCGAACGACGCGCCGTCGTAGTTCGCGGTGACGATCAATCCGACCGGCGTCTTCTGCGGATTGAGCAGCACGCTCGCGCGATCGCCGAGGAGAATCGGAACGCGCAGGTACTCCTGCACGCGATCGCCGAGGCGGCGGAAGATCGGAATGCCCGCGGGCAGCGTGTACGAGGAGAGCTTGCCTTCGCTCTTGAGCGTGATCTTCCGTCCGTCGATGCGCTGGATCTTTCCGTCCGCGTTCTGCACGACCTTCTGCTCGGCGATCCACGCGCCGAGAAGCGCGTAGAGCTCGTCGCGCGGGATCGGCTGCGAGAGATCGACGCGATCGATGAATTGCGACGGCTGCATGCCGAACTTGATGAGGAATCCGGCGGCGGCGTACGGATCGTCGTCCGGCGTCGCGCTCCCCGCGAACCAGTACTTCCGATCCTCGGCCATCGTCAGCGTGCGGCCCTTTTCCGCGAGCCGCATCATCTGCGCGAGGTACCGGAGCACATCGCCGCGGCGGCTCGACGTCGCCTTCACGTTTGCGGGCGGTGTTGCGCCCGCGACGCGAAACGCGGCGAGCGTCGCGGCCTCGACATCCGACGCACTCCAGGACGAAGTCGTCGCCGGCAGTTCCGCAAGCGCGGTGAAGAGCCGCGCCTGCAACTGCGTTTCCGTGAGAAGGCCGCTGTCGGCGCGGCCGTCGAGTGACGTCAGATCGAGCTCGATGCACTTCGCGGCCTTGAGATACGGCTCGTTGCGCTCCGGGAACATCGTCGCGACGTCGCTGGTCTCGCCGCCGCACGTCGACGTGTAGAGCGCATCGATCAGCTGTCCGTTGTACGTCGCGACGAGCCCGGCGGTCTCGCGCACGGCGCGCGTCGAGAGCTCGTGCTCGCCGCTGAATCCCTTGTAGGCCTGACACGCGGGGCCGGGACAGATGTCGTAGCCCTCGCTGCGGAACTGGCCGAGGTTGCGAACGGCGTACGTGCGCGCGGCGACGGCCTGGGCCTTGAGCGCTTCCACTTCGTCGTAAATCGTCGGTCCCATCTCCGCGGGAACGACGCCGAACAGATAGTCCTCGAGATTGAGCTCGTTGATGACGTTGTACATGCCGCGGTTGTTGATGAAGACCCGCGCGGCGGTGCGATACGGCTGCTTGTCGATGACGATCGTGTCGGCGGCAATCGGCAGGATCAGCAGCGACTCGCCGGCGATGGTCTGACTGTCGCCCTCGTCGTCGACGAGGCGATGGCGCATCTCGAACTTCTCATCGGACGGACGCCGCACGACGAGCATCTCCTTGCCGTAGCCACGATCCGTGAGCTGCGCGCGCAGAGGCGTGGCGGAGTCGGAGTCGGGAAAATTGCCCGCGAGAATGCGATACGCGCCCGCGGCGGGATCGAAGATCGTCCGCACGTCGAGACTCATTTCCGTGCGCACTTTTTCCGCGAGCCCCACGGCACTGCGCTGATCGGACACCGCGCTCACCTGCACCGCGTAACGCGTCGCCGCGTTCGCGAGCGGCGGCGTGAGCGTGAAGCCGCGCTTCAGCGTCGACGGGCCGACGTCGCTGATGACGTAGTAACCGTCCGCCGTGCGCGGGAACGCAACCGAGGACTGATCGGTGAGCATCCCGACGCGGATCTTCGGCTCGACGATCGCGCGCGCTACGGAGCCGGCCGGCGTGAGCGCATTCGGAGAGCGCTGCTGCGCGGGCGGCGGGGGCGTGCGGGTCGGGCCGGGGGGAGGGGGCGCGGTGGCGCAGGAGGCGAGGAGCAACGCGATGACGGCGAAACGGCGCATGAATTCTCCGCGTGCAAAAAAAGGCCCCCGCCAAACTGCGCGGGGGCCGGTTCCGGGTCGCTCGAGATCGATTACGGGAGGATGAGCTGAATCACGACGCGACGGTTGCGCAGACGGCCTTCGGCGGTCGTGTTGTCGCCGACCGGCTCGCGTGCGTCGCGGCCTTCGATGGTGATGCGCGCCGGATCGATGCCGTGGCGGGTCACGAGGTAATCCCGCACGGCCTCGGCACGACGGCGATCGAGATCGTTGTTCGGACCGGTCTGCTCACGATCGTCGGTGTAGCCGATCACGAGCGCGGTCGCACTCGGCTCCTGCTTCATGCGCAGGGCGACTTCGTCGAGGATGGCCTTGGCGATGTTCGTCAGACGCGCCGAGCCCGGCTCGAAGTGAATCTCGTCGGTGCGGATCATCTGCGGCTGCCGCGGCTGGGCGACCGGCGGTTCCGGCGGAGGCACCGGAGTCGGGGTCGGAGTCGGCGGCGGCGGGACCGGAGTCGGTGCCGGCGCCGGCGGAGGCGGCGGCGGTGCGAACGCGAACGGCATGAACGTCAGGCCGACGAGGCCGGAGAGCGCGCAGTCATCGAGCTCGGTGAAGCGGCACTCGTCGTTGTCGTCGAAGAACTTCGCGGCATTCCAGCGGACGCCCGCGTTGAGCGCCCAGCCGCTGTCGCCGAACCAGTGACGGAGACCGGTGACGAGGAACACCGGGTTGTCGGGCGCGCGATCGCCTCCCGTGTACCAGGTGGTGTTGATCTCGCTGATCCAGTTCGTCGTGCGCCAGAAGCCGATCGGCCAGTTGAGGCCGGCGTCGAGGTGCACTTCGTTCGGAACGGAGATGTCGACGTTGGTGACGTCGCTGTTTTTGCGATCGCCGCGCGCGACGTAGGTGCCTGCAAGCGAGAGCTTGCCGGCCGTCCAGTGCGCACCGAAACCGAAGTCGGTGCCGCCGGTGGCGACGGGGCCGTCGTCATCGCCGGTCGGAAGATCGACGAACGCCGACAGCGCGAAGCGCGACGGGGCGGTGTGGTCGCCGAGGCCGAACTTCGTGGCGAGGCGGAGATTGCCGACGCCGCTGTCGGTGAAACGGCCGCCGACGAGCGCGCCGTTGATGAAGCCGACGCGGTCGCCGCCGTTCGCGACGATCCGATCCCACGGCAGCATCGCGCTGATCTCCCATCGGTCGGTGATGCCGACGCCGATCGAGGCGCTCGTGCGATAGAGGTCGAAGCTGAGCGGCTTCAACTCACGCGCCGAGAGAGGCGCGAACTCGTTCGCATTGCCCGCGAGAAGGTCGTAGTCGTTGTAATAAATGCCGAACGCCCAATTACCGCGTTTGAGCGTGTCGGCCGTGACCATCTCGAAAAGGCCCGTCTGTCCTCTGGACGACGGTGCGAACATCCGCAGCTGGTCGTCGCGGGTTGGGGAGGAATACGACATCCCCGTGTCCTGCGCGTACATGGTCGTGACGCACAAAATGCACATCAGGGTCAATATCAGCCGATGCTTGAGACGCAACAAATCACACCTCCTAGACAACTTCGCGGTAACCGTTGGCAGCTACGATCTCCGCGCTCTACAAAACTAATGCCAGAGCAATCGGTGGTCTTTCCCGTAAAGATCTCAAGTACTTGAGTTTACCATACGTTGAGTCGGGTCGCGTCAACCCGGACCCGCGCGAAAGAGGATGATGGCACCGATGAGAACCCTCAGAGTCGCCCTGCGCTTCACGGTAATTCTTTCCCTCGCCGGTGCCGTCCTCGCTCAGACGACGGCTCCTCCGGAACAGACACCGACGACGACACAGACGACGACGCAAACGGCGCAGCCCGCGCCGTCGCAGCCGGAGCAGAAGGCGCCCGAACAGACGCCTCCGATCGCTCTGCCGCAGCCCACGCCTCCCCCGCCGGCGCCCGCCGAACCGGCGGCGCCGCCGGCCGTCCTCTCCGACGCCGCGTCGAGCGCGTACGAACGGCGCGACGTACTGCCGGACGTCAACATCTACGTGCCCGAGGGGCAGGCCAGCGTGCGTTTGCGCAAGCTCATTCGCAACGTGCTGTTCGAGAGCCAGATCGACTACAAGTTCGTCAACGGCGACATCTCGACCTTCCTTCGCTACAAGTACTACGCGCGCAACTACACCTACCGCATCGGCGTCTTCGACTCCATCGAGTTCCCCGACATCACCAGCAGCAGCACCCAGGAGTTCGAGCGCGTGCGCGGCGGCCTGCTGCTCATCGGCGTGCCGCGCAACGTCAACAACCGCTGGTTCTTCCTCCTTCAGGACGACCGCCTCACCTTCGGCGACACCGACAATCCGGACAACCGGAAGAACAACATCTACACGAAGATCGGCTATCAGTTCGGCACGCAGTTCGACGAGCGGATGAACGCGATCGTCGGCGAAACGCGCGGCCGCATCACGCCCGTGCTCACCGCGTATCGCGACATCGGTCCGCAGCGTACGGGCGTGGCGGCGGCGATCACGCAGTCGAGCGAGTTCGCGACCGGCGACTATCACTACACGAAATTCGAAGCGGAGGCACTGCATCGCTTCGACATCACGTCGACGTCATTCATTTTCTCGCGCGTGCACGCGGGAGCGATGCTCGACCGCGGACGCATCGAGAACCCCACCCCGCGCGACCGCGACGGCGACGGCATCATCGATCCGATTCCGATCTGGGAGTACTACACGATTCCGCGCTACGAGTTCTTCCGCATCGGCGGACGCGAGGCGCTCAAGTCGATCAACGCCGACGACGCCGCGATCGGCACGCACGAGACGCATCTGACGAACGAGCTCTTCGTGCCGATCTTCCGCAATCGCAACTACCACACCGGCCCGTTCTGGTGGACGACGATGTACGGCATCGGCTACGCGGGCATCGGCTCGGTGGGCTTCGACTTCCAGGACATCGTCGACTCGAAGCGCCTCACCTACGACGCCGGCCTCGGCACCGAGCTGGCCCTCTCGTTCCGCGACGACATCGACATTTTCCTGAGCGTCGTCGTCGCGCACACGATCAAATCGCCGGACGACATCGGAGGCACGGAAGTGCGGTTTGCGATCAGGACGGTGAGGTAGAGAGAGGCCGGTGCTGAGTGCTGGGGTGCTGAGTGCTGGACGTGCTGAGTGCTGGGGTGCTGAGAAGTCCTGAGTCCTGAGTCCTGAGTTCGCCGACGCGGAGCGTACTCAGCACTCAGGACTCAGCACTCAGCACCGTTTTTAGAATCGCTGCAGGTCGAGCTTCACTTCGCGCACGCCGTCGATGTTGCGCAGCAGCTGGACGGCGACGTCCTTCTGCAGCTCGTGCTGCACGCTTCCGTTCACGTGAAGCACACCCTTCTGCGAGTCGACGATGAAGTGGCAGCCGTCGAGCGAGCGATGGATCGAGAGCGCGCGTTCGGCGCGGCGCTCGATGGCGGCGTCGTCAGGCGGCTCGAAGACCCGGATCAGGTTGGCGACGCGCTCGTAGCCGAGGCGGCGCGCGGCGAGGCCGGCCTCTTCCGCCTGGCCCTTGTCGTCGGCGCGGCCGCGGATCACGACGATGCCGCCGACCTCGACGACGAGGAGACGATCGATCTTCACGCCGGCGTCGACGAAGCTCTTCGTCAGATCCTTCGCGGCAGGAGCGTCATACGCGAAAGCGGACGCGGCGGTGCAGAGGAGAACTCCAAGGACTGCAGATCGAATCATCGTTATTTTGATCATCTCGATATCCGCTAAAGCACCGGCCGTGCCACGCTGCGATGGATCGTGCCCTCAGCCATTTACCTGACGTATCTGAGTAAATTTTACGGGTGCCGGGCCGCTTTCGTCCAGGCGAACGACGGTCGGCTCCTCCGTGTACGGCTCGGCGCTCGTGTGATGAAGGTAGACGCGCCAGAGCAGTGCGGCCGCCAAAGCGAGCACGAGCATGAAGCCGAGAAGCGCAAGAAGTCGACGCATGGCAGACATTCTCGCAGCAACGGATGTGCCCGGGACAGGTTGTCGGTTGTCAGTTGTCGGTGTTCGTGCGACGCGCGGCGCATGTTCCACCGACTACCGACTACCGACAACCGACTACAATTTCGTGATGCCCCCCATCCGCGTTCTCCCTTCCGAGCTCGTGAATCAGATCGCGGCCGGCGAGGTCGTCGAGCGGCCGGCCTCGGTGGTCAAGGAGCTGGTCGAGAACGCGATCGATGCGGGAGCGACGACCATTGACGTCATCCTCGAGCATGGCGGCCGGAAGCTGATCGAGATTCGCGACGACGGCTGCGGCATGTCGTCCGACGATGCGGCGCTCGCGCTGGAGCGCCACGCGACGTCGAAGATCGCCGCGTTCGACGATCTCACGCGCGTCCGCACCCTCGGTTTTCGCGGCGAGGCCCTGCCGTCGATCGCCAGCGTGTCGCGCTTCTCGCTGGTCACCTCCGACAACACGCGCGGCGACGCCACGTCGATCGAATGCGATCCGCTGACCGGCCGCCGCACGACGCGTCCCGCCGCGCGCGATCGCGGCACGACCATCGTCGTGCGCGAGCTGTTCGAGAACGTTCCCGCGCGGCGCAAGTTCCTGCGCAGCGCCGACGCCGAGTTCCGCTCGATCGTGACCGTCGTCGCGTCGTATGCGCTGCCGCTGCCGTCGCGCGCGTTCCGGCTCGAGCACAACGGCCGGGTCGTGCTCGATCTCCCGCCGGTGCTGACCGGCCGCGAGCGCGTGTTGCAGGTCATCGGCGCGGAGTCGGACGCGCATCTCGTCGATGTCGACGGCCGGATCGGCGAGACCCAGGCGAGCGGCTACGTCACGCGCGGCCTGCGCTTCGGCAGCCGCCGCAATCAGTTCTTCTTCGTCAACGGCCGTCTGGTGAAGGATCGCGTGCTCACGCACGCCGCCAATCGCGCCTGCGAGCAGTTCGATTTCGACGGCCATCCGGCCGTGGTCCTCTTCCTCGACGTTCCGCCGGAGATGGTCGACGTGAACGTCCATCCCGCGAAGACCGAGGTGCGCTTCCGCGACTCCTCGCAGGTCCACGTCGCCGTCGAGCAGTCCATCAAACGCGCCCTCGGCGGCGCGGAAGAGGGGGCGTCGATGATTCGCGACGCCCCTTCGCCGATGTTTCCGCCGCAGCGCTACGACCAGTTCACTCAGCGCGTCGACTACACGCCGCTGTTCCAGCAGAAGCCGATCGTGCAGCCGCCCGTCGAGTCGCCCGCCGCGCAGGCGACGCTCGTCGCGCCGGCGGTCGAGCCGGAAACGGAGGTCGCGCCGCAGCTCGGCGATCTCGCGGGACGCGTGATCGGACAGTACCGCCTCAGCTACATCCTCCTCGACACGCCGGGCGGCCTGCGCCTCGTCGATCAGCACGTCGCGCACGAGCGCGTGCTGTACGACCGCTACCTCTCGCGCATCGAAGCGCGCGATCCCGTGTCGCAGCGGCTGCTCACACCGATCCTCTACGAAACGGGCGCCGCGGAAAGTGCGGTGCTCGAGTCGCACGCCGACGAGCTGCGCGCCGTCGGCTTCGACGTCGAGCGATTCTCCGGCAACACGTTCGCGATCGCCTCGGTCCCGCCGGAGCTCGTGCGCAATGACGTCGACACGTTTCTGCGCAAGCTCATCGACGCCTCGCTCGAGGAGAAGTCCTCGCACGTCGGCCGCGTGCGCGAGCGCATCGCCGCATCGCTCTCGTGTCAGGCCGCGATCAAAGTGCATCGCCCGCTGTCCGGCGAAGAGATGGCCCGCCTCGTCGCCGAGCTCCTCGGCTCGTCAAATCCGTTCGCCTGCCCGCACGGACGTCCGATCATCGTCGACATCCGGCACATCGACATCGAGAAGCACTTCCACAGGAAGTAGAGAGCGCCGGTCTTACGGTCGCAAAGTCTCACAGTCTCACAGTGGAAAAACCTGTGCGACTTTACGACTGTGCGACTGTGAGACTCATCCGAGGGACACTGCCCTCATGCACTTCCCACCGCGAACGCTGGGCCGGTTCGGAGAGATGCGGGCCGTCTGGTTCTACCGATTGCGCGGCTATCGCATCCTCGCGCGCAATCTCCGCTCGAAGTGCGGCGAGATCGATCTCGTCGTGCGGCGCGGCGCGACGGTCGTCATCGTCGAGGTGAAGACGCGGCAGACCCTCATCGCCGGCGAAGGACATGACGCGGTCGATCGAAAGAAGCGCGAGCAGCTCGTGCGGCTCGGCGATCGCTATACCGCGAGCTCACCCGGCGTGCAATTGCGATACGACATCCTCTCGATTCTCTGGACGGGATGGCGATTCGTCGTCTCGCATTACGCCGATGCGTTTCGTCCGGAGAGCGATCCGACGCGGCCGTGGCTGTGGCGCGTCGATTAGCGGCTGCGCAATTCCGCGTCGAGGCGATGGCGTCCGTCGGGCCAGGCCTTCAGGAACGCGCGCCACATCACCGGCGTGTTCATCTTCGTCGCCATCTCGAACTCGTGCGCTTCCTGCCGGCAGTGGCGCGCTTCCTCGATCCGCTTCGATTCCGGATGCCGCGCCAGAAACTCGTCCCACCCCTCGGTCGTTCCCGTCTCCCACGCGTGATCGAAGTCCTGCGGCTCGCGCTTGCGCAGCTCCGCCTCGGCGAGCTGCTTCGCTTCCTTCGACCACAACCCGTCCGGCCAGGCGCGCAGAAAATCATCGATGGCATTGCCGCCGCTTTTGCGCGCCTCATCGAATGCCGCCGCTTCGCGTCGATGCTGCTCCGCCTCCGCGCTGTGCCGTCCGTCGGGAAACTCATCGAGAAACGCCGACCACGCGTCCGCGGTACGCGCCCCCATCGCGACCGCCCACGCGGTCTCCTCGCGGCCGCGCGCTTCCTCGAGCCGCTGGCGCGCCGCGGCCGCGTGCTGATCGCTGCCCCACTTGTCGAGATACGCCTTCCACGCGTCCTCGGTGTCCATCGCCGACGCCGCGTCGAAGGCCAGCCGTTCCTCGATCCGCCGCTCCGCTTCCTCGGCGTGGAACGCCGGGAACTTCGTCGCGTAGCTGCGGATCGCGGTGTACGAATCGGCGCTGATGGCCTTGTCCCACGCCGAATCGGCGGCCTGTTCCTTCAGATCGGCGAGGCGGATCTCCGCCTCGAGCCGATGCCGTCCCTCGGGCCACGCGCGAATGAAATCGCGCAGCGAATCGATCGATCCGATCCTGGCCGCCTCTTCGTAATCGTTCGCTTCCGCGAGGCACTCCTGCACGCGCGGCACGAACGACGAGTCGGGAAACGTTTTGAGGTACTCCTCGAACGCCGAGGGACGTCCGTCTTCGAAGGCGAGATGAAACGACTCCTCCGGATCCATCGCGCCGGTCAGCGCATCGGAGTGCACGACCTCGGTCGGCAGCGGCACGATCATCGTGTCGGCGAACTGCGCCTGCGACATCCGCTCGACGTCCGCGCGCGTGAACGTGCCGGTCGAGCGCATGAGGAACGGCTCGAGCGCCTGGGCGAACTCGCGCGCGGTGAGATAGCGCCTGCGCCGATCCTTCTCCAGGGCCTTGAAGACCGCCGTCTCGAGGCCGGACGGCCAGTCGACGTTCGGATCGGCTTTGCGGAACGGGGGCGGCTGTTCGGTGAGGTGCTTGATGATGTAGCCGTTCGGCGTTTTCGACACGAACGGCGGCACGCCGAGGAGCATCTCGTAGAGCACGACGCCGAGGCAGTAGAGATCGGCGCGGCCGTCGAGCTGTTCGCCTTCCGCGAGCTCGCCGAGCTGCTCGGGCGACATGTACTTCGGATTGCCGATGAGCATGCCGGACTGCGTCGTGTCGACGTTGCTGCTGACGTCCTTCGCCACGCCGAGGTCGATGATCTTCGCGATGAGCCGATCGTCGGAGTCGTACATCAGCATGATGTTGTCCGCGGAGATGTCGCGATGGAGCAGGCCGCGGCGATGGATGTGATCGAGTCCGGCGAGCACCTGCACGCCGACTTCGGCCGCGAGCGAGAGCGGAAAGCGTCCGTGCTGCGCGCTCCATTGCCGAAGAGTCGTGCCGTCGATGTACTCCGTGACCATGTAGCTCGTGCCGTCGTCGAGGATCGAGAAGTCGTGGACGACGGCGAGGTTCGGGTGATGGATCTGCGTGGCCAGACGGGCCTCGCGCAGGAAGCGCATGCGGTAGATCTCGTCGGCCATGAGCATCGGCTTCATGACCTTGATGCAGCGGAACGTGTTGAGGTGAACGTGGCGGGCCTTGTAGACCTCGCCCATCCCGCCGGCTCCGAGCAAGCCGAGCATCTCGTACTTGCCATCGAGCACGACGCCTGGTTTGAGACCGGCCGACCCACCCGCGAACGGATTGCTTCCGCTGCCCATCGAGGCCGATCACGTTACGCCCGTCGCGGCGAAGGGAGCAACCTCGCGCGCGCGTGGAAACGAAAAAGGGTCCCGGTCGGGACCCTTTCAGGAAAGTTCATTTGGAGCGGGAAACGGGACTCGAACCCGCGACATCAACCTTGGCAAGGTTGCACTCTACCAACTGAGTTATTCCCGCATTGGGACGGCGAACTTTAGTGAGGCACCTGTTCGCTGTCAAGCAAGGCCGCTAACGCCACGTCCGCGAGGGCTATTCCTATCGCCGGATGCCGTAAGCGTCCATCTTTCGATAGAGATTGCTGCGCTCCACGCCGAGGGTTTCCGCTGTTTTGGAGACGTTGCCGCCGCACTCCTCGAGCCGCGCGAGGATGTACTGCTTCTCGAACTCCTCGCGCGCGTCGCGGAGCGAGAGATTCGAGCCGATCTCCGCGGCCGGACGCGCCCGCGTGCCGAGCTGGACGTCCTCCGCCTCGACGCGGTCGTGCTGCAAAAGGATCGCGAGGCGCTCGATGACGTTGCGCAGCTCGCGCACGTTGCCGGGCCAGTGATAGGCCTTCAGCTTCGCCGCCGCGGCGGCGGAGAGCTGCTTTTTCGGCTGGGCCGTTTCCGCCGCGAACTTGCGCAGGAAGTATTCGGCGAGCAGCACGACGTCGTTGCCGCGCGAGCGGAGCGGTGGCACTTCGATCGGGATGACCGCCAGCCGATAAAAGAGATCGCTGCGAAACGATCCCGCGTCGATCTCCGCCGCGAGGTTCTTGTTCGTCGCGGCGATCACGCGCACGTCGACCTTCGTGGTCTGCTGACCGCCGACGCGCTGAAAGGTCTGCTCCTGCAGCACGCGCAGCACTTTCGCCTGCGTCTTCAGACTCATGTCGCCGATCTCGTCGAGGAAGAGCGTCCCGCCGTCGGCGAGCTCGAACTTTCCCTTGCGCTCGTCGATCGCGCCGGTGAACGCGCCCTTCCGATGCCCGAACAATTCCGACTCGATCAACTCCTCGGGGATCGCCGCGCAGTTGACGTCGATGAACGGCTGGTCGGCCCGCAGTGAAGTGCGATGCAGCGCACGCGCGACGATCTCCTTCCCGCTGCCGTTCTCACCGGTGATCAGCACGCGCGACGACGTCGGCGCCGCGCTGCGAAT
>Ga0075425_100007052_pt1 | contig 11848 bp, 7 predicted proteins | sample SoiMethybrSBSTD4_FD_75300 | JGI IMG/M metagenome (GOLD analysis project Ga0075425, IMG submission 75300) | Bulk soil microbial communities from a Populus tree surrounding site in Tennessee, USA - Soil MetaG P. TD hybrid SBSTD4 | ecosystem: Environmental > Terrestrial > Soil > Tree plantation...
TGACGCTCGGCGACCGGATGCTGGTGCGCTATGGCGGAGAGTATCTCTTGGTGGGTCTGGGCCGATCGGTGTCATCGGTGCGGCCTCGCATCAGCCTGGAAACCAAGATCAGTGATCTGTGGCGAGCAAGCGTCGTGTTTGCTTCGCAACCAGGTGCGCCAAATTCTTTGGATTCCAACGCGCTCGACGCGAGCGGCGATGAACTGCAATCTTCGCTGGTACGCGCGCTCGATGAACTGGATACCTTCCCGGCCCTGATGTGGCGCGATGGGCGGCCGGTGCTGCAAGGCGGATGGCACGAAGAGATTTCAGCGGAGCGCCGCGTGGGCGAGCGCGGGAAATTGCAGATTGCCGCCTTTCACGACGATGCGCATCACCTGGCGGTTTTCGGCCGCGGCAGTGATCTGCCGGAGCAGGAATATTTTCAGGACATTTTTTCGAACGCCTTCGCTTACGATGGCGGAGCCGCCAGCAGTTGGGGCGGCCGTGTGGCGTTCCGCGAAAAGCTCGGCGACGACACGGAACTGACCGCCGTTTACGCCATGGGCGGAGCGCTTGCGCCGAACCTCATGACCGACGCGATTTTGCGGGATGCGCTGCGCATGACCGCGCGGCAGAGCGTGGGGGTGAACGTCTCGACGAGAGTGCCGCGCTCGGGTGGCCGAGTTACGGTTGGCTATAAGTGGATCAGCGGCCCGGCAATCTCGCGCGTGGACAGCTACGGCGAATCACTCTACCAGATGGATCCTTACCTGCATGTCTCCTTGCGTCAGCAATTACCGAAGTTTGGGCCCGGGCGCTGGGAAGCGATCGCCGATTGCGACAACCTTCTGGCGCAGGGATATGTGACCATGAACACCCGGGACGGGCAGGTGGTGCTGGTTCCGGCGTTTCGGACCTACCGGGGTGGATTGAGCTTGCAGTTTTAGGGGTTTGGAAAGCTGTAGGTACCCTTCCAGAAAGTGGATTTCCGCTACCAGCTTCCGCGAGGGTAGTCCTAAATCATAGCAGCCGCAGTAGGTTAGAATAACCAGAAGTCTCCAAAGAGTGGAAGGGGAGTTGCAGAACGTCTAGGCAAGTGTGTTGGCCTAAGGTGCTTGGTTCCGGTCCATGAAGCAAAGTTTTCGCGTCAGCCTCGGGGCAGTGGTCTTAGCGCTAGCGACGCTGGCCGCGGTGATCTTTGCCATTTTGAATTTTGATCAGCGGTCGCGCTTTGAATCGCCCGACGACGGCGTGGCTTGGCGGGACACGGATCACGGAATTGAGGCCTGGAGGGTAGCCCCGGGCGGTCCCGCGTGGCGGGCGGGCATACGGCAGGGCGACAAGCTGGTAGAGATTGCCGGGCAGCCGGTCAGCGGCGCGCTGCAGGTGACAAAACGGGTGTGGCGCTCCGGGCTGTGGAGCCAGCTGCGTTACAAAGTGGAGCGGGGCGGCGAAGCGTTTGAGACGCCGGTGCTCATCTCCACGGCGGAAAAGCCGCTGACCGCCGAGAATTACCTTCGTGTCGTCGGACTGATTTATCTCTTCATCGGAATTTTTATTTTCATCCGGCGGTGGAACGCGCCGCGCGCGGTGCACTTCTACGTTTTCTGCCTGGTGTCGTTCATTCTCTACAGCTTCCACTACAGCGGGAAGCTGGATGCATTTGACTACGAGGTTTATTTTGCCGGCGTCGCGGCCAGACTGCTGGCTCCGGCGCTGCTGCTGCATTTCGCGCTGGTATTTCCGGAACGGGCGCAAAGTTCCCTGAAGGAATTTGCGAAACTGAGTTTTGTATATGGGCCGCCCTTGTTGTTGCTGCTGGCGCACCTGAACGTCGCCATGCAAACACTGGGCTTTATGCCCTGGCTTGGTTCGCGGGTGCTGCTGGATCAGATCGAACTGGGATACCTGGCGTGCTGCTTTGTTTTGGCGGGGCTGGTTTTCTATCACAGTTTCCGGAATGCGCCGTCCGGCGTTTTGCGGCAACAGCTGAAGTGGCTTTCCGGTGGAACGCTGGCGGGCAGCTTGCCCTTTGCGCTGTTCTATATCCTGCCTTTTGCGCTGAACCCGCTGCTCAAGCCATGGATGGTTTTCTCTTCACTCAGCCTGGTTCTAATTCCCCTGTGTTTTGGCTACGCGATTATTCGTTATCGCTTGATGGACGTAGACATCATTTTCAAGCGCGGCCTGGCGCATACGGCGGCAACGGCGGCGGTGGCGGCGGTCTTTTTCTCGCTGGTCGGGTTGAGCGGCGATATTTTTCACACCAACACCAATGATCGCCTGGTGGTGGTGCTGGCAATTACCATCGCGTCGTTTTTGTTTCAGCCGGTCCGCGAATGGATTCAGAGACGGCTGGACCATTTCTTCTATCGCGACCGGCTGGACTACCGGCGCACGCTGATTGAATTCGGCCGGACGCTGACCAACGAAGTGCGCCTTGATCCGATGCTCAGTTCGGTGATGGACCGGATCTCGCAGACGCTGCTGGTGGACCGGCTGGCGATTTTCGTGGAAGACGAACAACAACCGGGCAAAATGAAACTGGCGCGCTCGATGGGAGTGCGCGTTCACCATCCGCTGGACTTGGGTTTTCTGGATACGTCGCGGCCGGAGATGGAGCGGGGCGCTCTGTTTTTTGAATCGCCGCGCGGTATGGGGAATGCCGGCGACTCGGTACGCGAAACACTCGAGCAACTGGACCTGAACTACTACGTGCCGTGCCGGATCCGCGAGCACTGCGTGGCGGTGCTGGGGCTCGGGAAGACGGTAGACGGCGACTTTCTTTCAAGCGACGACGTGGAATTAGTGCAGACCATCGCGGGGTATGTGGCGGTGGCGCTGGACAATGCGCAGCTCTACAGCTCACTGGAGCAAAAGGCGCTGGAGATCGCGCGCCTGAAAGACTTCAGTGAAAATATCGTCGAATCGCTGAACGTGGGCGTGCTGGCGGTGGATTTAAGCGGAATCGTGGAAAGCTGGAACACCCGGATGGAGCAGCTTTTTGGCGTGCTGCGGCAGGACGCGGTAGGGGCGAAGCTGGACGCGCTGCTGCCGGCGGAGCTGGCCACGGAAATTGCCGCGCGCCGCGACGAAGAGCAGATCACCGGCATCTATAAACAGAGACTGCAGCATCAGGGGAAGACGCTGACGCTGAATGTTTCCATTACGCCGCTGGTGAGCAAGTCCGGGGAACACATCGGGCGGCTGCTGCTATTTGACGATGTGACGCAGCGCGAGCGGATGGAAGAGCAGATGTCGCAGACGGAAAAACTGACATCGCTGGGATTGCTGGCGGCGGGCGTGGCGCATGAAGTAAATACGCCGCTGGCGGTGATTTCCAATTACATTCAGATGCTCGCCAAGCAGATGCCGGAGAACGACCCGCGGCATTCGATCATCGAGAAGATCGTGAAACAGACTTTTCGCGCCAGCGAAATCGTGAACAACCTGCTGAATTTTTCGCGTACCGGCGCCGCGGAGACTTCGGACGTGAATGTGAACCGCGTGGTGGAAGACACGCTGGCGCTGGTCTCGCATCCCTTGAAGACTTCGCAGATTCAAGTGGTCAAGAATTTGTCGGAAGGGTTGCCGGCGGTGCGCGGCTCAGCGAACAAGCTGCAGCAGGTGTTCCTGAACTTGTTCCTGAACGCGCGCGATGCCATGCCATCGGGCGGCATTCTGGAAGTGAGAACCAACACCCACAATGGAAGCGTGGAAATTGAAGTGGTGGACACAGGGGCGGGAATTCCCAGGGAGCACATCCATCGGATTTTCGATCCCTTTTTTACTACCAAGGCCAGTGGCCGAGGCACAGGACTTGGGCTTTCCGTGAGCTACGGGATTATCAAAGAACACGCAGGGAAAGTGGACGTTCGCTCCGCGCCTGGCAAAGGCACGTCGTTCCACGTCGAGCTCCCCGCCGTGAGAAAGCCGGTTCATGTCTAAAGGTGCGATTCTTGTCGTTGACGATGAATCTGAAATTCGAGAAGGGCTGGAGTTGCTGTTAACAGGCGAAGGCTACGGCGTGTCAAGCGCCGATACGGGCGAGTCCGGACTGGGGAAATTGGAAGAGCGGCCGTTCGATCTGATGCTGCTGGACGTGAGCCTGCCGGACCGTAACGGACTGGATTTGCTGAAGGAAGTGCGGCGGCGCGATCCCGACCTGCCGGTGGTGCTGATTACCGCATACGGATCGATTGATATGGCGCGCGCCGCGTTCAAGGGCGGAGCGCTCGATTACATCACCAAGCCGTGGTCCAACGACGAACTGCTGGCGCAAGTGGCGCAGGCAGTGGAATCGCGGCGGCTGCGCGAAGAGAACGTGCACCTGAAGCGCGCGCTAAAGCAGCGGTCGAGCTTCCCAAGTATTATCGGAAAAAGCGAGAAGATGCTGACACTGCTGGACCTGGTGACGCAGGTAGCGCCATCGCGTTCGACGGTGCTGATCAGCGGCGAAAGCGGAACGGGCAAGGAGCTGATTGCCAAAGCGATTCACTCCGCTTCGCCGCGAGCAGACAAAGCGTTTGTGCCGGTCAATACCGGCTCGATTCCGGTGGATTTACTGGAGTCGCAGCTGTTCGGTCATGTGAAAGGCGCATTCACCAGCGCGGTGTCTTCCAAAAAAGGCTTGTTCGAGGTTGCGGATCAGGGAACGATTTTTTTTGACGAGATCGCGACGATCAGCCCGGAAACGCAGGCGAAGCTGCTGCGGGTGATTCAGGAGCGCGAATTCATGCGCCTCGGCGGAACCGAACAGATCAAAGTCGATGTTCGCATCGTGGCTGCGTCGAACATCGAATTGCTGACGCTGGTGCGCGAAGGGCGCTTCCGCGAGGATTTGTTTCATCGGCTAAACGTGATTCACTTGACGCTGCCGCCGCTGCGGGATCGCCGCGAAGACGTGCCCATGCTGCTGGCGCATTTCCTGGTGCGCTATTGCGAGGAAAACAGCAAGCCGATGCGGCAATTCACGCCCGCGGCGATGAAGCTGATGATGGATTACGACTGGCCGGGCAACGTGCGCGAACTCGAAAATGTGGTGGAGCGCGCAGTGGTGCTCTCAACAACGGAACGCGTGGACGCGGATTTGCTGCCGGAAAGCATTCGCAGCAAGGAAATCGTCAAAGGAGTGCGGCTGCAGCTTTCTGAATTCATGCCGCCCCTGCCCGGCGAACCGGGCGCGCGTACCGGAGCGGACCAACCGCAACATCCGTCGTTGTTTCAGATCATGGATGAGATCGAACGGCGCATGATTGTGGACATGCTGGACCGCAGCGGATGGAACCAGACCGAGGCAGCCGAACGGTTCCTGATTCCGTTGTCCACGCTGAATCAGAAAATCAAACGACTGGGGATAGACGTGCGGCGGCGGGGCCGCGGGGACGATTCGTTTACAGCATCTTCTGGAAAGTAGGGGATCCAGGCGAGCCGGTTCGCGGGAGAAAATATGCAAGCGAAGCGCGAGTGGATGGCGGGTACGGTGTTGTTCGCGGCAATGTTGCTGGCGATTTTGATTCCTGCCGGCGCGCGGTCGGCGGCGCAGCAGAATGGCGCGGCCGATGAAACGGTGCCGGCGTATCACACGCAGCCACCCGCTGGCGAGTTGCCGCAGACAATGGATCCCGCGGAGTTCGACAACGCGGTAGTGAAAAATTCATACGCGCTCGCGGCGAAAGTGAAGAAGGTGCTGTACCAGCAGCCGTGTTACTGCCATTGCGATCGCAGCGCGGGGCACACAAGCCTGCTGGACTGCTTTACGAGCAAGCACGGATCCATGTGCAACATCTGTATGGGCGAAGCGCTGTATTCCTACGAGCAAACGCGCAAGGGCAAGACGCCGGCGCAAATTCGTGAGGGCATACAAAAGGGCGAATGGCGGCAGGTGGACACGGTCAAGTACCAGACGTATCCGGCAAAGCCGTAGCGCCAGGTACATCTCTTAGAACGAGATGTCCCCTTAGACAACCGAACCCGGTGCGAGTGCCAAAACCGGGCTCCAGCGCCGCAGTGGATAGAAGAAAGTCAAAACCCTAAAACCGATAGGTGCGGCCCGCAAATTCCCCCCACTCCACTCTCTTTGCACTAGCTGGCCGTAGCCAATGCTTTACATATAGGGGGAGAACAGGAAGGGAGCGATTGTCGGGCGGGTTCGGCTCCTTTAAGATTAAAGGACCCAGCAACCTGGAGGATAAATGAAGGTTCGCAACACGATGCGTGTATGCACGACTCTGCTTGCCGTGCTTCTTGCGTTTACGGGATACGTTCCGGCGAACGCACAGGGGCAGGACGTTAACCAGGGGGACCATGCGGTATCGCCGGGCCAACTGCGCAAGGACGTGCAGAAAGCAGCTGACACCCGGCTGGCGAACGAAGCAGCCGTGCGCGAGATGTTCGCCTCCGACCAAGCGAAAGAAACCTTGAAGTCTGCCGGGATTGACTACCAGCAAGTGGATCGGGCCATCAGCCAGGTGAACGACGAAGATCTGGCGCACATGGCGCAGCGTTCGCACGAAGTGAAGAGCGATTTCGCGGCCGGGCGACTAGGCGACCGTGATTTGCTGATTATCCTGCTGGTCGCGGTAGCGATTATCCTCATCATTGTAGCGGTGCATTAGCCGGAAGATCCGCTTGGATCCCTAGTTTAACCGGGGGCAGTCCTGAAAGTCGTAAAACAGTTCGTATTGACGGGAGCGCTTGCTGCGGCAGTCTGTGCGATGGCCGCGGCAAGCGTTTCCGGTCTGTGGCTGGATGTGCCGTACGTACACCAGGAAAAGGATGGGTGCGGTTCGGCGTCGCTGGCGATGGTGATGCAGTACTGGAAGGCCAGGAATTTTGCAGTTGCGACGGAGCGCATGGATCCGGTCCGGATTCAACGCGAATTGTATGCCAGGAAGCCGCGTGGGATTTACGCTTCGGACATGGAAAAATACCTGCGCGACAGCGGGTTTGAAGTGTTTGCGTTTCGCGGAGAATGGAGCGACCTGCGGGCGCAGGTCGCTAAAGGGCGGCCACTGATTGCGGGGTTAAAGCCAAATGGCGCGCCAGCACACTACGTGGTAGTGGTGGGAGTGGATCCGGAAGACGCCGCGGTGCTGCTGAATGATCCCGAACGCGGCAAAATGGTTCGCATCGAGCGGCGCGAGTTTGAGAAAGCGTGGCAAGGCACGGAAACCTGGACGCTGCTCGCCGTGCCGCATCCTTCCTCGTGAAACACGCACAGTGAAAATTGCTGCGTTGTTCTCTACTGTCGTTTTGCTGACGGGCGGGGTGTTGCCGTGCATTGCCAGCGACGACGCGCAGCGGTTGGAACGGGTTAAGAAACTTTACTCCGAACAAAAATGGGAGGAGGCTGCGCACGAAGCGCGAGGTCCGGCGGAGCAGTCGGCGGAATTGGATTATTACGCGGGTCTGGCCCAGGCGCGACTGGAGCAGTGGAAAGATGCGCAGCAAGCATTTTCCGCGGGCGCGCGGAAAGCGCCGGCCGATGCGCGGTATCTGACGGAACGAGCGGGCGCGGAATACAAGCTCGGAGAGTATGGCGTCGCGAAAAAGGATTTGCGGAAGGCGCTGCGCTTGGCGCCGGCTGATGCGTATATCCCGGAATTTCTCGGAACGATTTACTTGATCGAAGGCAATCTGGAAGCCGCGCTGAAATACTGGAACAAGCTGGAAGAGCCGAGGCTGATGGCGGTAGAGCTTTCACCGCCAGCGAAAACGGACAAGACGTTACTCGACCGGGCCGTTCGGTTCGCCCCTCCGCAGACTTTGCAACGCCACGCAGTGCTAGAAACGGACGCACTCTTGGAAAATCTGGGTGTATTTCCGCGCTGGCGGACGGAACTGACGCCCGCTGGCGACGACGGCTACAACGCGAAGCTGAAATTGACGGAGCGCAGCGGTTGGGGAGCGAATGCCATGGACGGCACGATTTCCTTGCTGCGCGGGTTGCCCTACGAAACGATTTATCCGTCCTGGACCGGAATCGGCGGTAGGGCAGTGAATTTCGATGCACTGGCAAGGTGGGATTCGGAAAAGCGCAGGGTTACGGCGAAGCTGGAATTCCCGCTGTTTCAGCAGCCGGCCAGACGAATGCGGCTATTTGTTGATGCGCGAAACGAGAACTGGAATTTGTCGAACAGTTTTCTCGGCGCCAATGCGGCGACGATCAGCGATCTGAACATGCGCTGGTTTGCCGGCGGCGCGGAATTGCACGCGGTGGAGAGCGGCTGGTGGGACTGGACCGCCGGTGTGGAAGTGGTCTCACGAGAATTCCGAAACGTGCCGGCCGGTTTGTCGGCCGGTGCGGATCCGTTCTTTACCGGAGGTCACACACTCTATGCGTACCTCGGCATTCACCGGTGGCTGGTGCGAATCCCAGAGCGGCGATTCACACTCGAAGGTGCCGGTCAGATTCGCGGCGGCCGGAGTTACGCTGCGGGGCTCGGAGAGTTCGGGTCGTTGACGGCAGAGGTGACTGCTCGCTGGCTGCCAAGGGCGCGCGGCGGGGATTTTGAGTTTGTGAGCCAGTTGCGCGGCGGCGATACGTTTGGCGACGTGCCGCTCGATTTGCTTTATGCCCTGGGCGTCGAGCGCGACAACGACTTGGGGATGCGGGGGCATGACGGAACGACAGATGGGCGCAAGGGGAATGCGCCGCTCGGCCGGCGCTATATTTTGTGGAACTCCGAATGGAACAAAAACGTTTATGACAGTGGATTCTTTCGCCTGCAGCTGGGGCCGTTTTTTGACACTGGCGCCGCTGCTGATCCAAGTGGTTTGTTTGGTTCGCAAAAGTGGCTGTTTGACGCAGGAATTCAGGCCAAGGTGCGTGTTTTAGGAAGCGTGTCGGTTGTGCTGTCGTACGGGAGGGACTTGCGTAATGGCAAAGGGCTCTTCTTTGCGACCACCGCGCGGTGAGATGCGCCAAGTTTTTGAACTGGCGGTAGCGCCGATTGGCTGTAAGTTCTTGCTAAACTGAGGTGGTTTGGGCGGGCCATCCTTTCGCGGCAGTCGCCGGGGAGACATATGCCATCTTCATTCCTGATTCGCCGTGGTTTCGCGGTAACGATGTTGATTGTGGGGACACTGGGAGCCCTGCGCGCCAGCGGCAGCGCTGGCGATTCCGGCGGATGGGGGTTCAGCGAAACGAATCTGGACCGCACGTGCAAGCCGTGCGATGACTTCAACCAGTTCGCGATGGGCGGGTGGATGAAGAACAATCCGATTCCGGCGGAGTATCCGAACTGGGGTTCGTTCACCATGCTGGCCGACCGGAATCAGGCGTCCATGAGAGTGATTCTCGAAGAAGCTGGAAAGGCCAACGCGGCGGCGGGCTCCAATCAGCAGAAGATTGGGGACTTTTATGCAAGTTGCATGGATGCCTCGGCGATCGACGCGGCCGGCGTAAAGCCGCTGGCGGCGGACTTCGCGGCCATTGACGCGGTGAAAGATGCGAGCGCGCTGCAACCCTTGATTGGGCGCCTGCAGCAAACCGGCGCCGGGTATTTGTTCCGCTTTGATTCGACGCAGGATCTGGATGAGAGCACCCAGGTGATCGCGGAAATCAATCAAAGCGGATTGGGACTGCCGGACCGCGACTACTACACGCGTACGGACGAAAAGTCGGCCCAGCTGCGGACCGACTACGCGGCGCACGTGGCGAAGATGTTTGTGCTGGCCGGCGATTCCGGGGAGAAGGCCAACGCGGACGCAAAAACGGTGATGGAACTGGAGACAGCCCTGGCCAAGGCGTCCATGTCGCGGGTGCAGATGCGCGATCCGCACGCGGTGTGGCACAAAATGACGCTGCCGCAGCTGAGAGAGCTCGCTCCAGGCTGGGGATGGGAAGCGTACTTCCGGCAGCGCAATGCGCCGGAATTTTCTTCGATCAATGTTTCGCAACCAGATTTTTTCAAGGAAACGAACCGGCTGCTGACGGCAACTCCGCTGAAGGACTGGAAAACGTACCTGCGCTGGCACGTGCTCCACGCCAGTGCCACGCAGCTCTCCGAGCCATTTGTGCAGGAGAACTTTAATTTTTACGGAACAAAACTCTCCGGCACCAAGCAACTGCAGCCGCGCTGGAAGCGGTGTTCGCAAAGCGTAAACCGCAATCTGGGCGAAGCTCTGGGGGAAGTGTACGTGGAAAAGTATTTTCCGCCGGAAGCGAAAGCCCACGCGCGCATGATGGTGATGAATTTGATCGGCGCGCTGAAGAGCGATATCCCGGAGCTCGGTTGGATGGGGCCGGAAACGAAGAAAGCGGCGCTGGAAAAGCTGGAGGCGTTTCAGATCAAGATCGGTTATCCGGACAAATGGCGCGACTATTCGGCGCTGCCAGTGGACAAGGGAAGCTATCTGGCAAACGAGCGGCGCGCCATCGCGTTTGAAAACGCGCGCGACCTGAATAAAATCGGGAAACCGGTGGATCGCGGCGAGTGGCAGATGACTCCGCCGACGGTGAATGCCTATTACGACTCCACGATGAACGAAATTGTTTTCCCGGCGGGAATCCTGCAGCCGCCATTTTACGATCCCAAGGCGGATGACGCGGTGAACTATGGCGGCATGGGCGCCGCTATCGGCCACGAAATTACGCACGGGTTCGACGACCAGGGATCGCAGTTCGACGCGCAAGGCAACCTGCGCGACTGGTGGACAAAACAGGACCGCAAGAATTTTGATGAGCGCGCAACCTGCGTGCAGAAGCAATTTGATGGGTACGAAGTGGAGCCGGGTCTGCACGAAAACGGAAAGCTGGTTCTGGGAGAAAGCATTGCGGACCTGGGCGGCCTGGCGATTTCCTACGCGGCCTATGAAAAATCAATCGAAGGCAAGCGGCCGGCGACGCTGGGGGGATTTACGCCGGAACAGCGGTTTTTTCTGGGTTGGGCGCAAGTGTGGGGCGCGAACATGCGTCCGGAAAATGCCCGGCTGATGGCGAATACCAACGAGCATCCGCTGCCCAAGTTCCGGACGAACGGGCCGCTGTCGAATATGGAGCTTTTTGCCAAGGCCTTTGCATGCAAAAAGGGCGATGCCATGGTGCGAGAGAGCGTCTGCAAGATCTGGTAGGGACGCGGCGTGCGCGGCGCCGCGAAATTGTCTAAACTATCCCTGCCCGGCACCACAAATATGAAAACCATACTCGTCACCGGCAGCAGCGGTCTGATTGGATCTGAAGCGGCGGAACATTTTGACCGGCTGGGCCACCGCGTTATCGGTGTGGACAACAACATGCGCCAGGTGTTTTTTGGCCCGCCGGGCGATACGACCTGGAATTTGCAGCGTCTGAAGCGTTCCACCAAGAAATTCGAGCACGCCAACATTGATATTCGGGACCGCGCGGCGCTGGATGATTTGTTCAAGTCCAACCGGTTCGACATGATCGTGCACTGCGCCGCGCAGCCTTCGCACGATAAGGCGCGTGATATTCCGATTTTGGATTTTGAGGTCAATGCTCTCGGCACGATCAATCTCCTCGAAGCCACACGTCAGCATTGCCACGATGCGGTATTCATCCTGATGAGCACGAACAAGGTTTATGGTGACTCGCCCAACGAAATTCCGCTGAAGGAGCTCGAAACGCGTTGGGAATATGCACGTCCGGAGGACCACAACGGGATTAACGAATCCTGCCGCATCGACCAGACTTTGCACTCTCTTTTTGGCGCGTCAAAAGCAGCCGCGGACCTGGTGGCGCAGGAGTATGGCCGCTACTTTGCCATGAACACCTGCATTTTTCGCGGCGGCTGCTTGACCGGCCCTTCGCATTCCGGCGTTGAGCTGCATGGATTCCTGTCTTATCTGGTAAAGGTCGCGCTGACTGGCGGAAGCTATTCTGTGTTCGGCTACAAAGCGAAGC
>Ga0075425_100007053_pt1 | contig 11848 bp, 13 predicted proteins | sample SoiMethybrSBSTD4_FD_75300 | JGI IMG/M metagenome (GOLD analysis project Ga0075425, IMG submission 75300) | Bulk soil microbial communities from a Populus tree surrounding site in Tennessee, USA - Soil MetaG P. TD hybrid SBSTD4 | ecosystem: Environmental > Terrestrial > Soil > Tree plantation...
ATCAATAGAGATAAGCCAAAGTAATCCAAAAACCATGCCAATTAAGCTCTTCTTTCAGTCAGCTAACAGATACCGAGCCAGTCAATTATAAAATCTTAAATACTAACTAGCGAGCCAAGTTTTGATGGAATTTGATTATGAGAAAATACAGTTAAAAAAACTTATTCTTCTAAAAGGACTGGTAGTAACAAAAAAACTCATTACTTTATCTAGTGGAAAGAAATCACATCACTATTATGATATTAGGAAGATAGTTTCAGATCCTATTGGAATAAATCTACTTTCTACCGTTCTACTGTCCGAAGTCCTAAAATTCGGACCGGTCAAGTCTGTTGGTGGTCTAGAAGTAGGGGCAATATCGATATCCACAGGGATTTCTATGAAGGCTCGTGAAGCTGACCTAAATATAGGCAGTTTCTATGTAAGAAAGAAACCAAAGGATCATGGGCTAAAAAGAAATATCGAAGGCCAAGTGGTAGAACCTATCGTAATTGTGGACGACGTAATTACAAGAGGTGACAGCGTCTTTTTGGCAATTAATGCGCTTCGACAAATTAGAAAGAAAATGTTAGGTGTCGTAACCGTCATTGATAGAGGCGGTGGGAAGGTTTTAGTGAAGAACGGTATAAAACATTCTAGCATCTTTACAGAAAGGGATTTTTCCAATCAAGTAAGCAAAAGGCTGAAGGAATTAGATATTAGTCACCACAAATCTGAAAAATAGTCGTCGGTATACTTAAAAGTAAATTTCAGCTACCAATCGAAGTTCCAGTATCTGGGCCATCACTTGACCTGTGTTAAAAGAAGTACAGGTGAGCAAAACCAACTATATTACATTTCTTCATTCAAATGCTTTAATCACATCTAGCTATACCCAGGTAGCTCCTTTAATTAGGAAGGTCTACAGAAATTCCATTTCTATATTTGTTATAATCAAAAACCATCTCTAAATTTTTTCGGCTACTGTCTTGGGTTGAATCATATTATCCTTATTAGATTGATAATAGCTGGAGTCTACGTTTTCTTGCATTTTTGTCGCTACTTCTCCAGGACATATTGTCATTACTCTAATATTGTAATTTGCTACCTCCCATGTTAAACTCTCTGTCAAGCCCATCAGTCCAAATTTGCTCGCACAATAAGCTGATATATCTTCGAAGCCAACTTTGCCTGCGCCTGAACTTACATTAATGATTACACCAAGGTTGTTTTTCATCATGTGGGGCACACTTGCTTTACATAAAAGAAAAGGCCCTTTGAGATTAATATCAAGTGTCTGATCCCATTCCTTCTCCGTAGTATCAATCAATTTCTTTACGTATGAAATTCCCGCGTTATTTATCAATACATCAATTCTTCCATATTTTTTCAGCACTTCCTCTACCAAGTTGTTTACATCGCTTGCGATGCTCACATCACATCTTTTTCCCATTGCGTTACCACCCTCTAGTGATTTAATTTCTCTTAGTACGTTATCGATCTCTGTCTGAGTTCTAAAGCAAACTATAACGTTCAAACCTTTCGCTGCTAACAACACAGCTGTTTCCTTCCCGATCCCTCGCCCGCTGCCTGTGACCAGCGCAGTGTTCAAGTTTTTCATCACGATTTGATATTTGCATAGCCTATATCAATTTTAAATAATGACCTGAGGGTAGAGAGCTGCACTTTCGTGTTATGTCTCGAGGTTTTCCACCAGATCCACCTTTTAAATCATCTCTTAACTTAACATTGTTAAGGAATAATTATTACCAATTATCATTCGATACACAACACGTGAATTTGGGATGGCAAACCATACAGGGTCTAATTATTCGCCCCACATGCGCGGAGTTGCTCTGAGTCTGCTTGTCATGGGACTTTCGCTTACTGGGATAATACTGGCCTATGTTACTTATGGTCACATTGGACCTAAATTCTCAGCAGAATTACTTGTCAAGCAACAGGCAGCATTAAGGAAAGGATATGGTCTTCCACCAAAACCTGTTATTACGAATGAATCCCTGCTACTTGTTCCTCCGTCACTTAGAAATATTAGTCAAAGCAATCACTCGTCTTAAATGGTGGTTGTCAATACCATCACACCTGCATGTAAATAGTCAAGTATAGTTTTTTTCGGAGAAACGTATTCCCAATTTATGTCATACTTTCAAATATCACAACTCAAAGTCCAGCACATCCACGTTAAACCGTATTATTTTTCTCTCCTCAACTTCTACTAGTATGGATTTTCAGTTCAATGCACTTAATTGGTTCCTATTGTCTTCCCACAATCGGGGGTAAGGTGGGGGGGTAATAAATGGATTTGTGAATTCAGGCCACTAATTCCTTCTCAATCATATTCGCTAAACGCGTAAATTTCTTCTTAATTCTGGGATTCTTTGCTTTTTTGATTTCTTCATTACATTCCCTTAAAATTAGGTTCGTATTGTTAAATAACGCCAAATGTACGTAGTCAATTCTGTCCCCAACGACTGGTTTTCGCTTTCGGAACTTTGATTTGATTTTGCTTTGTTTCTTTGAAATCTTTTTCTTAACGGACAATGAAAAAATGCAAATAGATCTAACTATTAACCTTGCTGGGTCATTCTTGAAATTGCCTTTTTCAAATCATCCAAATTCATTGCCGGATGTATCTCCACATTAGCATCATATCCCTGAAATAGCGGTTCCGCAATAGCAGGTATCGTGTCCGGACTCGGCAGATCTAAAACAAAAACCATTGTCCTGTTTCCATTCACCTCAGTAAAGTAGGAAGCTTCACAGTTAAATTTCTTGATGTAGTCTTCAATATTCCTTAGAAAATTTGGGTCCTTTACCATCTTGTTCCCCGTTGTTACCGGGATTATTGCTCTGACTAAAACTCTCATATCGATTCAAGATTAGTCTGGTTGATATATATATTTAGTTTTTCAACAGAATAAAATATTTAATATCCTTATTATGCTGACTAATCTAGGACATCTCTTATGACAAGATTTTATGTCCAAAGTAAGTGAAGTGTAATTGGCAAAATACAATCTTCGACGTGGTCTATGGTGCTTATAATCCATGCAAGTTTTTCAAGTTCAAAATAAAAGTATTCAATCAATATATAAGGAGGATGTCCTCGCGGCCGCAAGCATAGCATGCTTTACCTGAGGAGAGATAAGCTTTACTTCAGTATACCAATAGTTACTGCGGATTGGTAAGCCATTGATAAAAATTAATTTAATAGACTACAATCACCTGCTTGCTTTCCTATTTTTTTGAAATCTTTTTTGAATAATATGTTGTTCTAGTTTTATTACAAGAGAAAGACTTTCATAATGGCACGACCTAAAATCCTACTAACATTGGACTGCATCGCCGCGCTACAATATAATTTGCTTACGCTATCTCTACTGTTCGCTTGCATCTCCGTTCTGACGGCAATTGGATTTGACAATGTCTACGCGGGCCAAAACTACTCTTTGAATATCACTGAAGGTATAGCCAGCGGGGACGTAACAGACCATGATTCAACCATATGGTCCAGAGTCAATTTACCTTCTATTATGCACGTACAAATTGCAAAAGATCCTTTGTTCAAAACCTCTGATTCCCAGATACAGTGGGTCGATAACGCTACCGACTTTACAGGAAAGATTCGACTGAACAATTTAACTTCAGCAACAAAATATTATTACAAAGTCTGGTTTTCGTCCACCGACAATCATATTAATAGTTCCTCTTTGACTGGAACTTTCAAGACAGCGCTTAATTCTTCTTCGTCTGGCAAGATTATTAGTTTCATTGTCGGAGGGGATATCGGTGGTCAAAAACTTTGTCGTGATTCCAAAAATGGCTATTCTATTTTTGAAAAAATGAGACGGTACAATGCCGATTTTTACATTCAAAATGGAGACATGATTTACGCAATTAATGATTGTCCGGTGAAAAGACCTGACGGTGGTCGGAATATTCCAGGAAACTTCTCTGGTATTGCCGATCAAAGTGTGGATTGGAACAACATAACCCAGGTCTACGACATTTACCGGAGCCACTGGTTATATAACAGGGGCGATCCACACTTGCAGAATTTTCTTAAAAACACATCAATGTACAGCCAATGGGATGACCAAGATGTCATCAACGACTTTGGGGCACCCTGGCTTTATTGGAACTCCCAAAGTAAGAACAGAACTGGATATCATAACATCGTGAATGAAGGGAGAAACGCCTTCTTAAATTTTTCACCAATAAATATCGATAAAGATAATCCCAACAGAATCTACAGATTGTTTCACTGGGGAAAAGACTTGGATCTCCTAATAGTAGACGCAAGGTCTAACAGAAGCAGAAATGATATGCAAGACACTCCTGAAAACCACAAGTCAATGTTGGGTAATCAACAGCTTAAGTGGCTAGAATATAATTTGTTAAATTCTAATGCTACTTGGAAGGTCATCAGTAGTGACGTTCCGATTTCTATCCCTACAGGCGCTAATGCTTCCATGTTTGGGAGGGACGGCTGGGCTAATGGTATTGATCTTGACTTCTCTTCAAAAACTGGATTTGAAAGAGAACTTGGGCAGTTAATGAAGTTTATTGATGACAATAATATAAAAAATGTAGTTTTCGTTACTACTGATGTACACTTTCCAGCCATTTTGAAATACAATTCTGATGTAAACCGCGATGGAGATCCAGTCAACGTCTACGAAATAGTAAGCGGCCCTCTAAGTGCATTTCGGTTTGGCCTGCCAGGGGCTCCCTTACCAATGCTAGATCCTACATTCCAGCCTTCAATTTTGTATGTTGAGGGCGGAATTTACAACTTTGCTTATATCAAGATAGAAAAGCAATCAGACGGTAACGTGCACCTATTAGCTGATATTATTGGTGAAGACGGTGTCGCCAGACCAAATTCTCATATAGACATCGTGCCGCAGGAAAGTATTTTAGGTAACATTTCACACAAGTAGACCTGTATACATGCTCTATTTCCTTCTCGAAACTTATTTCCCTTCTCGAAACAATAAATATTTCCTTCGCGCCTAGGTATTGCTCTGTATCTATCTAAAACACGATATTAACTATGGTATCATGCAAGTGAAGAAGATTGGCTTTATAAATCTAATCCGCTGCCATTTAGGGATTTTTGTCAAGAGATTTACCCCATTGCATGAACTCGTCAATTAATAATTTTAGCATATACCTGTGACAAAATGGGCTATCATCTTTTTCATAGCATATGAGTCTTATTTTTTCACCATTTTTACTCCGTTCCCAAAGGTCTCTTATTACCTTTTGACTTTTAATGCTCTTCATCTCTATTGCATATTTTCTAGTAAATTTTTTCCAATCGATAGGAGTCATCTTACTCATTTTCCATTCATCAAGCGTAGGTTCACGGGGAGCAAGCTCGATATTATGTTCATCACAATCTACCCAACTAAATCTACGACTGGCTATTAGGACAACTGTTTCGTTGTCTCTGCCCTTTCGGATCCTATCGGGATGGTCCTTATTGTAATCTGATGCACAACCTACCTTAATAGGCACAATCTTCCATCTTTGATGTGTTTAATAGGTTATTGCCCAGATTAACCTGAATCAAAATCGCTTCAATATGCAGAGCCAACAATCCTCTATAAGAGAGCCAACAATCCTCTTGATATTGATCACGAGTTTTTATCAACTGAGTTCGGGAGTTTGTCTGAATAATTTCTGCATCAATCGCTGTTTACTTGCTCTTGTACAGTGCCAAAAAAAAGATAGTTAGCGTAACTCTATTGATGGTACTCGTCGCTTCCTGTCGACATCGATGGCATCGAATTCTTCGTTAATTTGGTTTTGGATTTGCAAAACCCTTAGACCCTTACTCGTAGTTTTGAACTGATGCCCTAGTTCATCGAATTCTACCAAACCTTGTTCTGTTAGCATTGCAAGATAATCTCTCAATTGTGCAAAGGACAGATATGATTTGTACATTATTTTGGTTTTAGTTGCTCCACCGTTTGCTGCTTCTAATATCAATCCAACTATATCAGACCGACTTCTGTATTTCATGAATTATCAGATTATTTAACACCGTATATTTATGGGTCACTTTTCTTTTTTACTAATTCCGTGTCAATTTTTAAGTAAGAATGTAACTACAAATTCTTCACATCTAAACTCAATTTGATCCTAATATTCACTTGATATATTATTTCTGTTGTCTACTTTTTGTCCGAGATTACTTATTAAACTTTAATTGTGAATATATGATGGCATACAAATGCAAACCCGCCTTACGTATGCTAAGTTCTTTATAGATCCATTTGATTATCATATTTTGTTTTGATGACAAGGGGAATAAATTTTCTAAAATATATGGAGAGTCTAGAAGAAAGATTAAATCAAGTAGTCCAGAGCATTGACGGTACTGATAAGCACGATAATTTTGAGCACAGGATTGCTGATGAAGCTCTCTGGGTTGAAGTCGTTATAAAAGAAATAAATCTTGTTTCAATGCAGATCGCAAAAGACATTGAGAGTCAGGTGGACTTGAGGGTTTTGAAATCGGATTACATTGCAAGTCCACACGAAGTACCATTTACCAGGCTCTTGGCTATGGAAATATTTTTGTCGGCTTGGCTTGGATGGAAATTGAATGAAGTCACTTTTTCAGCCGATAAGGCGAGTAAGGACTCTCCCCTATCGGCACCGAATTCATTTAAATTAATTCAGGCTGCATTTGATTATGGGGAAATGCTGTCAGACAAATACCATCCCAAATCTATAAAACAAATCATAATCGAAGAACGTAGACAGTAACTAGTAACTTATCGCGAAACTTGCGGTTAAATCATTTTTTACCCAATGGAAATTAGACGGTAGAATGCAACGCGCCATTTCGAGTAGTCAAAGCATAGAAAGAATAAAGTTAATTTAAAGAAATCACAGGAGGGTTCCAGGAGAAGAAAAATCTTCATGTGATAGTTTTACTAAAATCAAAGGATCTATTGGTAGTTTGTTAATAGTACTATACTGAATCATTACCAATTTGGTACTAGTTAGCACCAACTTATTCATTTTCCGCTTTCTTCATGTCTTTTCCCAGCTTTGCCACTTGCCTAACGCTATCAATTTGGATGTCATTACTCCTAGTTAGTAATTTCGAAAGTGTGGGATTTGCTTCTTTGCCCAAACTAATTGCTTTTTTCCCTTTCCTAAGAATAGAAATGGTAAGGTTGTTATTATCAAGTATTTGAGCAACCTTTTTCGCTGCCTTAATCTTTTCAAATAGCCCCTGGTCATTTTCTTCTTCCTCTATCATCTCAAAAATTGAGGAATCTTTAACGTCAACCAGTAGTTTGTCTTGTCTAAAATCTAATGACAGACTAGGCTTGTTATCTATTTGTATGTTAATTTTTCCTTTTGGCAGTTTCAAGAGTCGCACTAGATTGTTAACTGCGGGATCGTCCTCGTTAATATTTAATTCACTTTTGTCAGACAATCTTTTAGACCCATACCTACTCTATATCATTCTATTCTATAACCTTTGATTTATCCTGAACTTGGGTCGCCATAACAAATTTGCCGTTGATCTTCCATTTAGCACTGCCTATCTCCTGACCCCCGGGACCAGTTGCCTTTGGGAGATCTATTTCTAAGTTGTTAAACTCGTAAGTTACAGCCATATCTTTTCCGGTTAATTTGTCAAGAAGCTCTTTTGCTATCTCAGACCAATTCGATAAGTTATAGTCAACATCCGTACCTATTGACTTGGCTTTTTTTGAAGGCCTGTCTTTCAAGTTTGCCATATTATTATAGGCACAGCATAGCTTATATCTTTAAATTTAACCGAAGCAGTTATCTGGCCTTAGCTTCATATTTTTATAAGCTTTGCTAATTGTTTGTTCAATTCTAACAAGTCTGATCCCTTCCGCTTAATTCGATAAGTTTTATTCGTGTAGTCATATTCTAACAAACCTTCACTTAATAGGTGATCGAGGTAGTAGAGTAGCTGCGGATATGACAAGAAGGAGCTGTACATTATTTTAGTCTTAGTAACCCCATTTCCAAATGCAGCCGACTGTAAAATTGATCCAATAATTTCATCTCTGCTTCTATATCTCATAATTCTCATAGTACCTCAATGTTTATAACGATTAGAACCATTTGTAGGCTGTTTTTATTTAATTTTAGGTTTATGCGATTAAATTATAATTTATGATCGTCTAGATTATCCTAATATCAAGCAATCGAAATTACGAGAATAATTGCCGAAACGTAACATGTAATGAATCCAATATCAATAAAAACCAATCCTCCTTTCATTTCTAATTTACAGGTAACTGATGGCAAATCATAATCAGAAAATCAACAATCGGGGTTAACTGCTTCACACTTCAGAAAAGAGGTTATAACTATGGACCAGCCAATAGCTACGACGCAGAAACGTCAGAATAGCATGAGCTGGCTTCTTTATTTATGCTCTTCAACATATTTTGGGTCGTATTTGAGAGCAAAAGTAAAGCACTACATCCTACATTCATACGTTCTTTTGCTCGCTCGGAGAGTTGATCCTTTGCCTGACCCTCTAGATTAGTAATGTTTGAGATTTTCTTTTCTTCACAATTAATCTTCAAGGTGTTAATTTCCAAAGTGGTTAAGTAGCCTTCTGTCTGTGATGCAAGACACGGATCTGAAGGGCTTTGTTCTTGGTCAATTAACGGGGTCGGGAGTGGCAGTTGCTGGTCCATGGAATTGCAATCCAAAGGAAAATTGGATGAGGTACTTGCCAACTTGCAAAATTCTAACTTGACTACCGGATCAAGGCTATCAACAGTTCTTCTGAAGTCAGGGAGGAGTTGTAGAATTACTTTCTTATAATCTGCGAATTTTTCGGGATTTTTGAGTTCAATTTTATTTTGAAGCCTATCAATAAATTTGGCGAATTCGAATTGTGCCTCTGCTCGTATTTCCCATTCTGAACGTGCTTGTGTTACTGAAATATAACTATTAATCGCAATTAATGGAAGAGAGAAAAGTAGAATATAAGTTATGATTCTGTGATTTTGATCTATCAATAATCTGTTTCCTCATATTTTCTAATGTCTAATCAATTAACGACGATGTTAAGATTTTTCGGCATCTTGGTGAATAAACACACAATCCAAACCCATTTTTAATTCTGAAGCTATTACCTAGACGAGAGTAAAGATTAAGGGCTAAAATAAGATTGTTTAAAGGGACCATTCACCAATATTATATGTACTTCGTCTCATGCAAACAACTATCTCATGTTCTAAATGTCAATTGGATCATCTGATAGCCGATCCGGATTCGGGGGAAATGGTGTGCACTATTTGTGGTTTGGTGGCTCAAGAAAAAACTACGGATACCAGAGTGCAGTTTTCTGACAAGCGGATTGACGTAAATCGAGTTGATGCCTCTTCGTTATCTTCCTTTGATATGGGTCTATCGACTGTCATAGGCAAGACAGACAAAGACGCAAGAGGACAAAGGATCCATCCCTCTGCCCATGCTGCCATACAGAGACTAAGAACATGGGATCACAGAATACAGCTATCTGAAAGTAAAGACAGAAATCTGAGACAGGCTTTCCTAATACTCGACACATTAAAAGGTAAACTTAATTTGTCTGATATGACTATTGAAAAGGCTGCCTACATATATAGAAAGGCCGTCACCAAGAGATTAATTGGTGGTAGATCTATTGATTCTGTTCTTGTCGCTTCCGCGTACATCGCAATGAGGGAAACATCTTCGTCTATATCCCTAAGGGAGCTTTCGAGAATTAGTAATATTCGATTAACAACCATTGCAAGGATGGTGAGACTACTATCATTAAAACTTGGCATCTTAATTCCGATTGCTGATCCAACTAGATATGTTACCAAGATAGGAAATATACTTAGTTTAAGCGAAAAAAACAAACGACGAGCTGTTAGTCTAATGGACCACCTTAAAGAGAGCGGCTACGCTGACGGAAAGAGTCCACTGAGTATTGCGGCTACTGTAATTTATGTTGCCTGCATTAGAGGTGGCGAACAGATAACCCAAAAAGAAATTGCCAAAGCAGCGAATGTTACAGAGGTAACGGTCAGAAATAGACTGAGCGACCTGAAAGAAAAAAATTTTGTCTAGTTCAAGTAAAAAAATAAAAAGTAATTTGAATTAATTTAGGCTTGATTGACTATTTGGTCTTTTAAAGCTATGCTGTGTTCTACTCAAAATAATAGTAGAAAATGAGTTTTTTCTGGGTGTCCAGTATTGATTATTCTAGATGGATCAATAGGATTTTTTCTCCCAACTAAGTTAGAGTCAGTTAGGTCTTATGTAAGACTTGTCTTTCCCAGCAGTTCATCCAGGAAAGCTGAAACTATTTTTCTAAGGGCATACTCTAGCGACAACATCATTACACAACTCATCAGTTTAACATCTTAATAGCCCCGCATAAAAAGTTCAGGCCCCGATTATCAGAAACTTATATAATCATGCTTTCAAGTTGGAAAATTAATAACAATTCCGCTTATTGCTATAGGATATGACATTTTCAAATTGGAGGTATATGATCTTAAACTATTAGCCATAAACAATCAGTTCTAATCGTTCTTTGTTTAGATTATAATAAATTCTTCTGCAATTTCAGAATCTGATTTCGTGGATCAGAAACTGGAAAATAGGATTAGTGTACATGTTTCAACAAGAATTATGTTGCGGCCCAAGTTCAAAACTGTACGTAAATACTAAAAGATTCTCATCTCATTAGTTAAATGATTGTTTATATAATTAATGACAACCACAGAAGCATGCCCCATCTTTTGAGGGCTCAAAAGTTATTGTATTATGCTTACAATCTTCGCAGATAAGATACCCTTCTATGTTTCTTGTTTTATTAACTTGTTTGCTCACTACGAGCTTCGCTTTTGGAGAATGTTTTTTTGGATTTGAATTGTATTGTATCATAACAATATATTCCATTATCAATATTTAAAATCGACGGGTCTGGTGGGACGACAAAGCCCTTAGTTTTCGGCATTGTTTTGCAGCTATCAATTAAGTGTATATGGAGCGACAAAGTATTTGAGCCTTTGAATTTGTGATCGTTCTATCGTGTGAATAGTCTACCTTTCATATATGATAATTTGTTTATTTACCTATATTCATACACTAATATAATATGACCGATGTTTTTAGGTCCTGATATATGAAGGAAAGACTTTGACAGTAACGAATTAATTAATTGAGAGAAGATGATTAATTCCAAAAATCAATTTACATACTAAAAGGTCAAAAGCCTTTTAAGTATCAAACCGAAGTGTAACTTCATAAATTTGAGAGATTCTCGTGCAGCATCTTACTCGACGGCTTCAATTTTGGTAGTCCTGCTGGCAATTAGTTTGCTGTCGAATCAGTTTGCACATAGTCAAAGTACAGGTGGAAACATTTCAATATTATCGGAAAACGGTAAAGTGGATCTGAATGAAACTGGAAATAAAATTCTTAATCGCGGCATAGCTGTTTCAGAAGAATTTAGTCACCCTTATCTAAATAATACACACAGAGTGATCATTTTACCCTTCAGAGAAGATTTGCGAACATATACTGGTATTTTGAATTTTAGGGCATCTACACCAGTGGAGGTTATTCTTGGTCAGAGAGTACCAATTAATAGTGTGAATCTCTCCAATGTCGAGAAAAAATTTGGAACATTGGAAGCTGGCAATATAACTCATGGTACAGTAAAAGCTTTAGCAGCAGGAGCAGTATTGAAGCCACAATATGGAAATTCGCCCCAGTATTATTCTGCGTCAATCCCTTTTATAGCTGACTCTATAGTACTTCGTGCAAAACAACCATTTGTGGCGGTGTA
>Ga0075425_100007054_pt1 | contig 11847 bp, 14 predicted proteins | sample SoiMethybrSBSTD4_FD_75300 | JGI IMG/M metagenome (GOLD analysis project Ga0075425, IMG submission 75300) | Bulk soil microbial communities from a Populus tree surrounding site in Tennessee, USA - Soil MetaG P. TD hybrid SBSTD4 | ecosystem: Environmental > Terrestrial > Soil > Tree plantation...
GAGACCGTCACGCAGAGGCCGCGAAGGACGTAGGGGGATGCCGCGAAGGCCGCACCGCGCACGGGCCGACGCAGCGCCGCGACCAGCGCGATCACCGACCCGACGGCGACCGGCGCGACGATTCCGAAGCGGAACACGAGCGCGCGAAAGACCGTCCCCGTCGTTCCCGACAGGGACAGCATTCCCGCCGCCGAGAACGCCACCGCCCCAAGCTGCGCCGCGCCGGTCAAGGCGGAGAACTCGTAGAACAGGCGCGCCAGCCGCTCGGCGCCCCGGCGCCTTGCCGCGGAGCTCACTTCTTCGCTTTGCCCTCGATCTTCTCGATCGCGCGCGATGCCGCCCAGGCCGGAGTCAGGTCGATGATTCCTCCGACGTGCGGCATCGGGTTCGCGGCGATCTTGCGCAGCGTCGGCAGGGCAGCCGACGCCGCCGGACCGATGTCGCCGAGCGCCGCGGCGCACGCGCGCAGGACGTGAACCGAGTCGTTCGCGACGCTGCACTCGGCGATCAAGGCGGGCACCGCCGACGACGCCGCGGGGCCGATCGCGCCGAGCGCCTCCGCCGCCGCCTGTCGCACGTTCGGGTCCGGATCCTTCAGCCGCGCCGAGAGCGCCGCCGTCGCCGGCGCGGCGGAGGCTCCCATCTTCTGGAGCGCGCGCGCCGCGAGCCCCCTCACGACTGGATCCGGGTCCGACAGCGCCTTCGTCAGCCCGGCCAGATCCGTCGGCACGTTGGGCGGGCGCACGGCGTCGGCCCTGGCCCAGCCCTCCTTGCCCACGCGAGCGAGGACGATGTTGTCCACGCCGAGCACGTAACCGGTCGACGCCTCGTTCTTGCCGAGACACACGTACGTCAGCGTGTGCCGGCCCTTCGTCAGCCGCGGCCAGCCGACCTGGTAGTCGATGCCGACGTAGGTCTCGTAGTTGTAGCCGTCGAAGGAGAGCTGCGGCCGCACGTCAGCACCCGGCTCGTGCTCGAGCACCGGCGCCTCGGGTTTCTTGCCGTCGAGAAGAACGGTATAGATCCCGTAGTCCGAGCCCTGCGCGACTTGCGTGTAGATCTCGTAGTCGCCGGCCTCGGCCACGTCGAACGGCACCTCGAGCTTTGCGCCGGGGCCCTCCGCCGCGAACACGACGACGTCCTTGGACCAGAAGAGATCCTTGAAGACTTGCGCCTTGCCCTTCTCGGCGCGCGTCGCGTCGATTGCGGCCTCGACCTCGATCTGCTGCGCGTTGCCCTGCGGCAGACGCGCGGACCCGTAGGGCACCGGCGGAAGCCCGGCCGCGACTCCCTGCTGGTACCAGAACGAGACGGAGGACATCAGATCGTCGCGCTCGCCGAAGGCGGACTTGAGTGACCCGTCGTCGTTGTACGTCCAGCCGAGATGCTCGATGTCGAAACGCAGCGACTTCTGGAACGGAATCGGGTCCTTGACGTGCCAGCGATAGCCGGTCATCCGCGAGCCCAGGCCCGTTCCATCGGCGACGGTCACTCCGTAGTAGGGACCGTCCACGACGTGCAGCCCCCAGGCGTCGTTGAAGTAGTCCTCGGATCCCGTGCCGACGATCGACGGCGTCATCTCCCCGTCGACGTAGAAGCGCTCGTCGCCCTCTCCGAACCAGCCCGCCGACGGCTGGATGACCGACAGGACCGTGCCCGCGTAGAAGCCGCGGCCCTGGACGTCCAAGAACGTGTAGGAACGCTTCGCTGCCGGCGCCGGAAGCTCCTGCTTGTAGCGCGCGTGAAAGTAGAGCGTCTCCGGCGGAAGCGGCCGCTTCTCCCAGTCCACGTGGTAGTAGACGTGGTCCGCGCGACGCCTGCCCTCGTTCGTCAGCGTGATCCGGCAGGACTTCGCAAACGGCATCGGCCAGTAGGAGTTGCGCGCGCGTCCGTCCGAGCTCGCCCGCACCATCTCGGACTTGACCGGCCGCTCGAACCCGTGGCCCACAGCGAAAAAGTCGCCGACGGGAGCGTCCACGGACGGTTCCGCACTGCCGTCGTAGAAGACGCGCAGGCGAAAGAGCCTGGGCCACGCGTACTCGTTGGCCGCGATCGTCAGCCAGATGTGCGTCACCATCCCCGGCCCCTGCAGATCGGCGAGGACCAGCTCCTCGCCCGGGATCGGGTGCTTGCTGTCGTTGTTGGAGTTGGGATCCGGGCTGCTCGACGAGGAGCGCTTTGCGGAGAAGTCCTTGGGCTGCGCATAGTCGAGGGGGTCGCCCTGTCCTCGAACGACGGCGGCGAGCGCCAGGCAGACGAGGGCCAGCCACGGAGTGCGAGCCTCTCTTCTCATGGAGGCGAAGATTAGCGCGAAGCGACCGACAGGCCGCGCTGCGTGTCGAACCACTTCTTCGGGCCGAGAATGTGGAGCTTGGGCTTTCCGTCGACGATCTCGACGGCGACGTCGAGGAGGTTGCCATCGACGAAGAACGCGCCGCGAGACCGCTCGCCCCGCCGGTCGTATTCGCCCGCGATCGCGTACTCCCCACCCTTGACCTCGAGATTCCGGACGGTCGTCCGCGGCTCCGAAAGGACCACGTCCGCGGTCCCGGTGAGCCCTTCGAGCTTGAGCATTCCCTTCGCCCACTTCGGGAGCGTGTCGTCGCCCAGGAAGGCGAACAGGGGGCGGGCGTCGCGGCACTGGATCACGACCTTGGCCGTCAGGTCGTTGGACAGCCTGCCCGAGGGGATCTGGAACCTTCCCCACCAGCCTCGGGCAAGGTCCTTCTCTCCCACGACGTACACGTCGGAGAGCTTCAGCGAGCTTCCGCCGATCTCGGGAGCGCCGCCGTCGAGTTTCCAGTCCGAGATCTGCAGGTGGGCGTCCGCACTGCCCGCGAGCTTGAGATCGGGACGCCTATACCTTCCGTCCTTCGCCGTCAGGTCGACAGACGCCTTCGCGATCCCGTGGTCGATCCCGCCCGCGATCGCCAGCTTGCCGGGCCCGCCGGAGACATGGACTTTCCTGCCGAGCTTCAGCAGGCCGTCGATGGCGTCCACGAACGGCGTCGGTCCCGAAAGCGACACCTTGGCGGTCACGACCTGAAAGACCTTGTTCTCCTTGAGCTCCTGAACGTCCCAGTCCTCGAAGGTCGCGTCGAGCCTTCCCGCGAGCGCCGTCACGGCGGGCTTTTCGTTGATCTGGAGCTCCCCGCCGCGGAAATCCACGGAGGCCGGCCCGATCTGCGCGCGGTATCCGGGCTTCAGGCGAAAGCGGCCGTGAAGCGTCGAGGGTCCCCGGTACCGATAGCCATCCACCCAGATGTCGTCGAAGACCGGCGTCGTGACGTCGAGAAGCTCCACCGTGAACGGATCGGACTCCGGGGGCGAGATTTTCCCGTCCTCGCGAAGCGGCGGATCCGAGAACCCCGGGATCGGAGGCAGGTACTTCAGGTTCGGGTCTTTCGCAGCCTCGGGCTTGACCTTCTGGCGCAGGCGAAACTGGATCGACTGCGGGCGCAGCTCGGTGACCAGGAACTTGTGACGGAGGAGCGTGAAAACCGAATAGCGCAGCGTTCCCTGCGGAATCGTGACGATCCATTGGACGTTGGGGTCGCTCCCGCGGATGCGGAGATTGCGAACGGTGACGCGCCCCGGCCAAACCGAAGTCGCCTCGTCCCAGTCCATGAAGAATTCGTCCGCCTTGACGTTGATCGCCGCGCGGAGCTTCGGACCCGAGAGGAGCCGCTTCGCCACGGCCGCATAGCCGACGAAGAAGAGGACCGCCAGGACGAGCGCCGCCAGGACGACGCGCACAATGACACGCATTCGGACCCTGTTCCGCAAGGAACGGGCCAACGTCCAAAATACGACGCCAGGCCTACGTTTTCCGGGCTCGGGACTTCCCGGCGGGCTTGACCTCACGGTAGCGGGCGAGGAACTTCTCCACCGGCACTTTCGCCACCGCGTCGCCGATCACGTCCAGCGGCAGATCCTCGAGCCGGCGAAAACGCACGCAGGACCCGCCCATGTCGAGCTTCTTGCCGGCTTTTCGGAAGGCCTCTTCGAGCCGCCCACGCTCCTCGGAGCTCTGGTTGGGGCTCGTCATGTAGACGGCGAAGTGGTTCTTTTGCGCCGCCAGGGCCACGTAGCAGAGCGGCTGGCCGTTGTAGGTGTCCGGAAAGCGCTCTAGGGGGACGTAGTAGGTGATCATTCCCCACATCATTCCTTCCTCATACCCGGCGGGGAGATTCTTTCGAATCATCTTGCGGACCGCGGAGACGACCGCACGGCGATCCTCCGGGAGCTCGTCCAGGTACTCCTGCACCGAGGCGGCTTTGCTCGAAACCATGGCGATCCCCTCAGTCTCTCAATCGGGTTTGCGCGGCGGACGGTTCCCGTTGTCCATGTCGGACATGATGAGCCAGCGTCCGCCTCTCTTTTTCAACGTCAGCGTGAACTTTCCGTCGTCCGGCGCTCCCTTCGCGTGGGTGTAGCCGCCGATGATGTACCCGACGTCGCCCTCCACGGCGTAGGCCAGGGCTCGAAGGAACAGCGGTCCACCGCTTCCTTTGTACGCTTCTTCGATCGCCGCGCGGCCGCGGATCGGGGGCTTGCCGCCCTGGAGAACGAACCCGTCGTCGGCGAAGAGTTTCGCGAGCGCCGCCGCGTCCCGATTCCCCCAGGCTGTCTCGTAGTCCGTCAGCACGCGGCTGATCTCGGGCGGAGTGGCCACGCTCGGCAGCGGCGCGGCGGGTGGCGGCGTCGACTGAGACAACGCGATCGCGAGCCAGAGAGTGGGAGCCAGCACTTCACACCTCCCCGTCGTCGGGGAGGATATAAGCATTGACTCAGCGCTCACGTGCCAACGCGAAGCTGTCATTTCTCCGCCGGTTGTTCACGGGCGCCGCGGCCCCGGCGTCGGGAGGTGATGGGTGAGGAGCCCGAGTGGACTCTCCTTTCCGAAGGCCTGCGCCTGCGACGAACCCTCAGCGGCGGCCGGTTGTAACTGCCGAGGATGGCCGCCGCGTGCCGAGCGCCGGCGGAGGGCCGGCTTCAGGCCGCGCGGCGCGGCTCAGACGTAGAGATCTCCGGCGCCGTGCCACTCGTGGGCGATGTTGCGCATCAGGAGCGCGCAGTCGAAGTCCACGCTGCCCTTCGGGAACTTCAGCTCGTCGGAGAAATAGCTGGAGTAGACCTCTTCGATCGCGAGGGGCTCGACTTTCCACGTCTTCGTCTTCAGCATCACGCCGTCCAGGCGCGACGGATCCGACGTCGCGGAATAGCCGAGGCTTCCCGGCTCGAAGAACGCCGACGCTTCGGCGACGCTGGCAAACGACGAGGTCGCGGGCAGAGCGTCCGCGGGCTTCCCGCGAATACGGACCGCGACCTGCCCGTCGGAAGACTCCATCTCCAGGCGAATCCCCTCGCCGGAACAGTCCACTTCGAACGCCGCGAGGTGGTGCTCGCCGGGAAACAGCTTTCCGCCCGCGAACATATTCATCGCCGAGCTCGTGTCCCGGCGGGGGATGAAGACGCCTTGCTTCTCCTCTCCGTCACCGCCCCACCAGCGCACGGCGACCCGGTGCGCCGCGTTCTCGCTCGCGAGCCCGACGAACGACGGAAGGGAGCGAGGTCGGATCTCTTCGAGGCGGATCAGGCAGATTCCGGCGATGGCCTTGCCCGCGTGCAGCTTCGGCGTGAAGCGCGCCGGGATCTGGGTGCGCATGACCTCGGGGTCAACGCGAAAGTTCACCAGGATCCGTCTCCGGATGACGCCCTCGACCGACGGCAGCCGCATGGCTACCTCCCGCTACACGACCAGAATCTTATTCGCCCAACCCATCGTTTGCGCGGTCAGCTGCGGGTTCGTGAACTGGGCGTTCTTGCCCGCGAAGTCGGCCTCGACCACCCCACGGGCGGTCGCGCACGCCTTTCAAACGAAGATGGGAATCTTGTTTTCGACGACCTTGGCGAGGGCCTCCTTGAACGGCGGCCAGCCCACGGGCGTCACGGAGTCGGAGACGGGTGTGCGCATCAGGACCGTCGCGTCGCCCGCGAGCTCGATCCGGACGTCGTTTCCGGCGGCCTTCAGCGCCGAGGCCCAGACGAAGGGAAAGTTCGCGCGGGTCGGGTTTTCGGAGCCGCAGAGTCCCACGAGAAGGTATTTCGCCGGCGAGCCGCTGCCCCCCGTCCCTTCCTGGGCCGCGACGACGGACCCGCCGGCCATAGCGGCCAGACCCGCGCATCCGTGCATCGCGGACTTGAGCATCGACCTCCTGGTCCTGGTCATGAACCCCCCTCCAGCGGCAGGGTCAACCGCTGCCCGATCCGTTCGACGCGCTGCGTACCAGCCGGATCGGCTCGCGGATGATCGGCTCGACCGCCAGAACGAGCCGATGCCACTCCCGACAATGCGGGCAGTGCACCATCTTTAACCGCGTAATATCGAGGTCCCTCGGGTGGTATCCGCTGATGAAAATTCGCCCTGTCGGCCGGCACCGCGCCTCGACGAGATACGCGCCGGGAGGATCGTGGGACCAGTCGCGCACGACCTCGGCGAGTTGGATCAGATCCGCTTCGTTGTAGTCCTCGGGAAAGAACATCGACTCAACCGAAGAGCGTTTCGCCGGGCCCGAGAGTCTCGGGCGTTCGACCGAGAGGCCATATCGATCGGGGCATCGATGCGGCGCGGATCCTGACAAGTTGTACACCAGATTGGTCCGGAACGACAGAGCCCCGGGGGGAGACGCGATCCTTCAGCGCCTCTTTCCTCGCGCCGGGGAGGTTCCGTCCTGCGAACCGCCGCCTCCGGCCAGGGCCAGCAGCTTGACCATGGTGTTCCAATTGCGGGTCGTCACGCCGTCGCCGAGCGCCTTTCCCACGGCGACGCCCAGGGGGCTCTCCAGGATCCTCTCGGGACACCAGAGATAAGCAACGCGGTCTCCGATCGCGAAGGCTTCCACGCCCCATTTCTGCCGGGCCAGCGGTTTGAGCATCGCCCGGTCTTCCGCCTTGCGGATGACGGCGACGAGGAACCGGCTCGGATTCTCCAGAGCCTGACGGAGAGGATTCGCGCGGACGGCCTCCGCCAGCTCCTCCGCCGTCATCGCCGTGACCCTCGACGACACGCCCAGTCGCTCGGCGATCCCGCGCTCGATCCTGGCTGCGTGGTCGCCGCGCATCATGCCCGGAACGGTGAAGACCACGTTGCCGCTGTTCAACAGCGTGGCCACGTCGCGATAACCGAGGTCTTCGACGACCTTGCGCAGCTCGGCCATGGAAACTCGCTTGGCGCGCCCGACGTTGATGCCTCGAAGAAACGCGACGTGCCGGCCTGCCATCCGATCCCTCCGATCCGATCGAGTGGTTCAGGCCGCCGGGGCCGAGCTCGCGACGAGAACTTCGTAGTGGGTCACGTTGGGCTCAGGATCCACGAGGCACTCCAGGTCGTATTCGAAGTACTGCGCCCGCTCGATGTCGGCCCCCGTGTACTCACGGATCGCCGCCTCCGAATCCCAGAGCGAGATGAGCAGAAAGTGGGCGCGGGTTCCGTCGGCCCGGCGCAGCAGCGTCACTCCGCGGTTTCCCCGGATCGCCTGGTAGTCGCGCACGCCGCGGTCCGATTCCGCGAGGTAGCGCGCGTATCCTTCGGCTTTTTCGGCAGGGACGACGCCGTGCCACACGCGAGCGATCATGCCTTGCCCTCCCTCACGCCGCCCCCGGCCGTGCCGGTGAACTGCCGCCAGTTCACGCCGATTCCGAAGACGGCGACGGCTACACCGAACACTTTCAACCCCGAAACCAGCAGAGGGTTGCGAGGAAACTCCCACGTGTACGAAGGTGGCAGGACGAAGACCATCAGGAGGAACAGGAGCACCAGCCCGACCAGGAGAGCACCCGCGGCGCGCACCGGCGCGGACGGAGTCGTACGCCGCGGCCGGATCAGGATCACCCCCGCCGCACCGACCAGGAGCGCGCTGCCGATGTCCGAGTGGCTGGCCGGGTCGATCAGGAAGAGGGCCCAGCCTCCGAGCCACAGGAACGTCCAGGCGACGAGCCGCGACACGCTCACGTCACGGCCTCAGGCAGGACACCGTTCGGAGAATCGCACGGGAAGGCAGCTCCAGGAGCGTCCCCGTCAGCTTCCCTCCGGCGACGGAGTAGCTCCAGAGGCCGTGGAAGCGTGGGGACTCGAACTCCGACGTCCAGGCGCGGAGGTCGGGGTCGTAAGTGAAGTCCAGCTCCCCCATCAGAACCGGCTTGCCGTCGACGATTTTCTCCGCCTTCTGATGCGCTTTCCCCTCGGCGCCGTCCGCGGGCCGCGTGAACATGTACAGGACCTCCTCGTCCTTGCAGGCCGGCGCGCGCTCGCGGTCCATGCACAGCGAGCTGCCACGCCAGACTCCGAAGATCGGCTCGGGAGGCGGAGGCGGGCCTTCCGGCGTCCGTGCGAAGAGCGGCACCGCGATCAACACGATCGACGCGTACAGGGCGCGGAGGATCGCCTGTCTCATCGCAGACCCCTCACGCGAATTCTGACACCGAATCGCCCTCAGCAGCCGCCACCATCCCATGCTGTCCGGAACTCGGACAGCGTCCGGCCCGACACCCCTCGCAACGCGATGTGGGAAAAGAGGCGCTTCAGATGGTCGTAGAGAACTTCGATCTTCTCCGCCGTGTCGAAGGTGGGGCTGCCGCCGGGCATGAACTCCGAGGAGTGCAGCATGAACTCGAGAGCCGGTGCTCCGCGGTCGACCGCCCAGTCGGTCACGGCGCGCATCTCGTCCAGATTCTTTCCATTGGGGCGCAGCCAGGTGACGGGCTTTCCCCACAAGCTCCGGATGGCCCTCCCGATGCGGCCCCCGTGAAACGCGCGGTGCACCTTCCGTACGGCGCGGCGATAGTTCGACCGGATCGTCATCGGCACTTCCAGGAGGGGCGACGCTCCCGGCTTTCGGATGTCGTCTAAGTCCAGGAAATAGGGCTCCTCCGGAAACCCGTAGAAGTCGGGCCCCCCGTCGCCGTCGGAAGCGCCCTTGTGCTTCTTCCACGACACGCCCGGCGTCACCGAACAGTCCGTCAGATATCCGTGCTCCGCCACGACGTGCGCGACCTTCTCGTCGAACCCCCAGCGCCCGGCGCGGTGTGAGCGCGGCGCGGATTCGAACGTGTCCGCGAGCAGGTTCGTCAGGAACGCGACCTTGGCGTGAAGCAGCTCGTCCGGCACCTCGTACATGTAGACATGGTCCCCGCCGGCGTCGTCCGCGCGGCCGCCGGGCACCGGCGGCGAGTTCCACGGATGGACGTGCAGACCGATTTCCCCGGTTTTCTCCCGCAGCGCCGCGCGGCCGAGCTCCTGAAAACGGGGATCGATCGCCATTTCGTAGTTCACCAGGTACGTCGGCTTGAAGCCGTGCTCTTCGCAGAGGCGCTGGAACCGCGGCAGGAAGCGCGCGTTCTCGGTCGTGATTCGCTCGGGGTGATCCCAGATGTGGTCGCCTTCGGTGTCGATCGTGATCAGGAACGCCGGCTTCGTCATGCTTTTTCCCGGATCGCCGCGACGAGCCCGTCGATGCTCGTGGCGATCTCCGCGTAGACCCTGCGAAACTCACTGGCCGGCTTGTTCCAAGGATCGTCGATGAACAGCCGGCGGGCGGTCCGATCGAAGGCGCCGAGGTAGAAGATCCTGGGCCCGGAATCGGGAAACTCCCGCCGCAGATCCTCGGCATTGTCGCGATCCATGCACAGGATGGCGCCCGGCCAGCTGACGATCCCCAGATCCAGCACCGTCGAGCGATGGGCCTCGAGCGGCACTCCGAGCTCGCGGCCGACCTGGCGCGCCGCCTCCGGTGCCGCGCGGTTCCGCACCGGGTAGCTCCCGGCCGAAGCGGTCTCGATCGACGTCAGCCCGGCTTCGTCCAGCTTGCGCCGCGCGGCGCGCTCTGCGAACGGGCTGCGGCAGATGTTGCCCCGACACACGAAGAGCATGCGAGGGTTCGCGTCGAGCAGACGGCGGAGCTTGCGACGTTGCGATCGGCGCCACGTTTCGGTCCGCGTCTCCAGGTCGAACGCGGCTCGGACCGTCTTGTAAACCGTCTTCCGGGCGCGCTTGGCGGCGGCGGCCTTGAGGCCGCTCCCGAGCTCGGCAATTCCCGGCAGCGGGTCGTCGAGCGTGATCGTGTTGTACCTCTCCCGGCCGGCAAGGACGTTTTTCAACCCGGCTCCGATCTCCTCTCTCACCGACGGAAGCTCGGAAGCCTCGTTCGCGGCCAGCCGCTCCTTGAACCACGCCAGGTCCTTGCTCCAGTTTCGACAGTACAGGCCGCGGCGATACGGAGCCGCGGGCGGGACCGGCTGCTTCCGATGTACCAGATAGGCGCGATAGGGAAAGTCGACGCCCGACGCCACCGCCAAGGGCAGCGAGCCCCAGAAGCGTCCGTTGATCGCCATCAGCGCGAACTCGCCGGTGGCGACGTTTTGCTTGTACTCCACCATCGCCACTCCGGTCCACCGAAGGCCCGAGAGGAGACGCTTCGAGCATTCCAGCATGCGATCGTCCGGCGACACGCTCATGCGATAGCTGCTGCCCCCGCCGCTCAAGAGCTCTTGGACGTGCTGGAACACGTCGACGATCTCGCCCTCGGATGTCAGGAACTCCTGGCCGACGCCGCGGCCCTCGAAGTAGCTCTGGATCAGGACCGGGCCGATCTCGAGCAAACCGCCCGCGATCGACTCCAGTGCTCGGGCGCTGGACGCGGTGCGGACCTTCAGATCGAAGCGCGCCCCGTCCTTCCAGACGTTCGAGGAAACCGGCTTGATGATCAGGGGAAACGCGGGATTCCCCTCCAGGATGCCGGAGAGTTCGACGGGTTTCTCAACCAGGGTCGTCCGCGGGATGGGCACCCCCACGCGGTCGGCCAGCTCCAGAGTCTTGTTCTTCAGGTACGTGTATTCGAATCCGAAGTCGTCCGGGATCGCGAGCGGAGCCAGGGGCTCGAAGCGCGCGCGCTGCTGCGCCATCGGCACCAGCGCATGGTCCGAACACGGAATCACCAGGTCCACCTTCTCCCGAGACAGCAGCTCCTCGAGGCGGTCGTGCCATTCGTCCACGCGGTGCTTCGTCGAGGGCATCGGGATCGTGCGCCGGACGTAGCGGGATCGCGGAACGATCGAGTCTCGAGTCTCCGGCCCGAGCCAGACTTCCAGCCCCTGCCGCCCGAGCGATCGCACGATCGTCAGGCAGCTTCGGTTGTCGTCGCCCAGTACCAGGACGCGGCCGAGATCGCCCATCCCCGGATGATAGGCAAAGGCAATTCGCGCGTCCAAGGTCCGTCGGTTCTGCCGGCGGGCGTTTCGTCTACGGCGCCGAGAGGCAACGCAGAATATCGCGCCCCGCGGCGAGGAATGCCGCCGCCGCGATCACCCGCGCAACCGCTCTGCCGCGACGTCCGTCGAGCCGAAGGAGCGCCGCCAGAGTCAGGGCAATCACCAGCAGAAACGGCGCCGTGGACAGGCCGGGCCGGTACGCGCCCGCAACGAGCGCCCACACGATGTGGCCGATTCCGTTCGCCGCCTCGAGCGCCGCCCAGAACCAGGCGAACGCGCGCGCGGACGGCCAGGCTCGGCGAACGGGAACGAAGAAGGACCACAGTCCCAGGGCCACCAGGGCGACGTTGAAGATCGTGAAACCGACGCGCCGGTCGGCGGAGACGAGATCGCTGACGAATCGCGCCGGCGGAAACACGTCGTAGAGCCGCGTCCGGTATTCCTCGATCGAGTGAGCGGCTTGCGCCAGCACGAGTGCCAGGAGCGCGAGACGGCTGGAGCGGCTCATTGCGACGGCCGCATCCATCCTATGTGTGCGTGATCATGATGACGTAGCCGTCGGGGTCCTCGATTCGGAAC
>Ga0075425_100007055_pt1 | contig 11847 bp, 5 predicted proteins | sample SoiMethybrSBSTD4_FD_75300 | JGI IMG/M metagenome (GOLD analysis project Ga0075425, IMG submission 75300) | Bulk soil microbial communities from a Populus tree surrounding site in Tennessee, USA - Soil MetaG P. TD hybrid SBSTD4 | ecosystem: Environmental > Terrestrial > Soil > Tree plantation...
CAATCATAAGGGATCTGAAACAGAAACCTCATTTCGCGATAGCATCGAATACATGGGACATCGTCTCCGAATGTGGACCATCAGGGCCAATTCATATCGCATACCTGGGATATCCATATAGCTTCGTATCCCGAGGCATCGAGGCTGTTGCAACACCGATAGTACAACTCGATATCGGTGGCTTGCTGGCAGCGCTGGTCCAGGCCCGGCTCCTTCTGGGAGAGTGTGAAAGCGGTCGCGAGCAGAACAGAGGCCTCCATCGCGTCTCACCTAAAGCACAACGCTTCGTTTACGAGAGATGGCTGGGAGCCATGAAGAATCGAAATATCGATATTATGGACCGCTTTGGCTATGAGCCTGACTTGTTAAGCGCGGTGGAGCATGACGATTGGTTTATCGAAAACACTGAGCCGCGTCCCGGTGAGCATTACAGACCCGTAAAAGCTGTTGAGGAGCTAATGGACCGGTTTATTTCTCCGAGCCGCTTCGTCATGGCTCAAGGACAAGACTAAATCGCACTTCGGTACCCTTGGAGATTACCGAATCTATCTCTATTTCGCCGCCGGCAGCGTGTGCACGTTCCTGCATACTAATGAGTCCCAGAGTCGCAGCACGCGGCGCGCGTTTTCGCAAGCTCTTAAGATCGAAACCTGTGCCATTGTCTTTCACGGATAGAAGCAAAACATTTCCGTCCTTCACGAGTTGCAATAAAACCTGACTGGCCTGCGCGTGGCGCACAACGTTGGTTAGTGCTTCCTGCGCGATTCGGAAGCATGCCGTTTCGAGATCGCGTGAAAAACGCTCGTTCGGATCGGGCAATTCGATGACCACGTCAACTGCCAAACCGGTACGCTTCCTATAACGATCGACATACCAGCGCAGAGCTGTAACCAACCCGAAATCGTCGAGCACTGGTGGACGCAGGTCAACAGAAAGATCGCGAATCAAACGGAGTGCTTCATCAACCGCCTCGATGTTGTCTTTAATATAGCAACTTACATCTGAGGTCCGAGAAACCTGCTGCACGGCATGAAGAGTCATCTTGACCGCAGTCAGAACCTGCCCTATCTGATCGTGCAACTCACGCGCGATTCGACGTCGCTCATCTTCCTGAGCCTCGATTAGCTGACGCGAAAACATTTGCAGGGCATCCTGCGCTAATTTGCGCTCCGTGATATCGCGGGCTGTACTTTGAGCGCCAACCATTACGCCGTTTTCGTAGATCGCGCGGCTTCGCACTTCGACAGGCACACGGCGGCCGTCTTTTGCTATTACATCGCATTCGTAACTGGTTTCGCCTCGTTCCGCCAGCTTCGCACTGAAACTTTCGCGCACAGGGCGGACGTGCTCTGCTGCCACAAACTCAACAAAGTTACGACCGACAATTTCTTCGCGTTTGTATCCTGATAATATTTCGGTAGCGCGATTTACTCTGATGTAATTTCCTTCAAGATCGTGAACGTAAATAGCGTCCCTCGCGTTCTCGAACAACTCGCGATAACGTTCTTCACTCTCCCGCAGCGCCACTTCTGCACGCTTGCGTTCGGCAATGCGCTCCTCGAGCTCCGCCACATGATGTTGGCTTTGTTCGAACAACTGAGCATTTCGAATCGCACTGGCCGCGCGCTCGGCGAGCGTCTCAATCAGGCGTACATGCTCTGCTGTAAAGAAAAATGGCTCAGCCTTATCGACTGAGTAGAGACCAATGACGTTGCCGGATACAATCAATGGCACTCCAATCCAATTGCGAACGTGACCGGCGCCGTTGACCCATTGCCATCCTGGCTCTCGGTGTGTATCCGCCACGATCACAGTCTTTTTAGTCGAGCAAATGCGTCGCAAAAGGGGATTGGTATTGGCGTCAAACGCAATGAATCGACTGGTCTCGACATCCTCAAATTCTTCATACCGCCTGAGCGCCTTCACCACGAATTGCGAATCTCCACTAAGCAACATCACGTTCGCGCTGTCGTAGGGAACCAGCTTGGTGAGAAAGTCGAGCAGCGTTTCGAGAACTTTTTCGAGACTGAGATTCTCAGTCAAAGCTATATTGGCGGAGCGAAGAATTTCAGTTTGTCGACGTGGGGTCTGTTCACGTCCCGGTGAGCGAGTCAATCCAGGTGACTGAGTATTCATAAGAGTGCGCACTCCAGCTTGATCATACAGAAGCTGTTCAGTGTAAGTTGACTGGGTAACGTGAGGTTTATGGGAGGGCACGTCACACGCGAACGGACCCGGTCGATCGAGCTGGGATCTACTGAGCCGGTGTCAGGTCAACTCGGGCGACAATTCTAGCATGGCGAGAGAAATAATTTCAGCGCACTGCTTGCTGTCGACGAATTGCCTGACCGATCAACGGGCTCATACGCCATTGACATATAACTGGCTTGGTGAAGAAGAATCGCAAGCGCGGCATACAGTTTAATGGGCGTCTCTCCAAATTATTGTATTGACTGTGGTTTCTTCCACCAACGCACTCCTTCCAAAATCTTGGATTAATCTTTAGAGGGCTGGAGGTTACTCCATCAAAGTGGAAAGAAATATGCAAAAACCCCCTTCATTCTAAGGTGGAATGCGCGTTGCTTAACTGTGAAAGCGTCTGAACCCCCGTCTCCCCTGCTACGGGTCAGTAAGTACTCACCAGTGCAAAAACACTGCCAACGCAACTCATTATTCTAGGAGGTAACTTAATGTTGGAATTTAGGTCTAAGAAACGGCAGCAGCGGCTCTCGATGGCACGTTGGTTTCCGTCTCTACTAGTCGCGATCTGTGTAGTACTTGTTGCGACATCAGAAATATTCGCTCAAGGCTCGCGCGGCACGATAAGCGGCGAAGTAACCGACCCACAAGGTGCCGTTATTGCCGGCGCCACCGTCAAACTCATCAAGGCCGACACCAAACAGGAAATACGGACCACTACGACTAATGATTCGGGAGTGTACCAGTTTCTCGAAATCGAGCCAGGCACGTACGAGGTGATCATTAACGCTACTGGCTTTAACGAGACCCGCTTGAAAGATGCAGCGCTCGAGCCAAACCGAGTTCTTCGTCTTGACGCACACCTGACGGTTGGTGGAACGACCGAAGAAGTAACCGTTACAGCGGCGCAAGAGATTCTGGACCGTGAAACTCCCACAATCGGTACTACCGTCGAGCGGCGCCGCGTTGAGGGCCTACCGTTGAACGGTCGTAACATTCTCGACCTCGCGCTCGGGCAGCCCGGCGTGACGACTATTGCGGTCGCCCCTGGCGGCACAGGAACCACTCCCTTCGGCGCCGGACTTGGCATTCGCTCAAACGGCCAACGCGGAACAGAGAACAACATAACGCTCGATGGAGCGAACAACAACGAAGTGGCTGTCGGTGGCTCGACAGGCTTCCAGCCGCGTCCAGACGCAGTGCAGGAGTTTCGCCTGTTGACTTCGAACTACGAAGCCGAGTTTGGCCGCAACACTGGTTCGGTTATCACGGTCGTGACCAGAAGCGGTAACAACGACTTTCATGGTAACGTTCGTTTCTTCTACCGTCCCACAGTACTGTCGGCAGCTCGGTTTTTCGATCAGAATGACCCGGGTGACAAGCCACGAGCCGGCACTCTCAATGACTTTCGACGTCGCTTTGAACGCAAAGAAGGTGGCTTCAATTTCGGCGGTCCAGTTTATCTGCCACGCTTTGGTGAAGGTGGACGCGCGCTCCATAGCGGTAAAGATAGGACCTTCTTCTTCTTCGATTGGGAACGTCGTGGCCAATTGATCGGTGATACTCGCACCGTTACAAATCTGCCGACTTCGGCTGAACGCAGCGGTCAGTTCTCAAGGACGATCATTGATCCGTCAACTGGTGCTCCGTTTCCCGGCAACAGAATTCCGCCGGAGCGAATCTCTCCAATTGCTCGCTACTACTTGCAGTTCTTGCCGCTGCCGAGCAGCTCTGCAGGAACCGCCACTGTGGGTGCAAACGAAATCACGAATTTTGACATCATCACCGCGCGTGTAGATCACGTCCTGAACAATGCACAGTCACTGAACTTTACCATCAACTGGTTTGACCAAACCATAGACTCGCCGTTCGCCTTTGGCGGTGCAAACGTGCCGGGTTTTGGTTCTCTGGATCTGCGTACTACGACCAATTTCGTGCTGCGCCACACATACTCGATTTCACCTACAATAGTTAACTCGTTCCTCGCCGGCTACGCACGAAACGATCAGCCGAGCGTTGCTCCGGCCAACACAACCTCGCCAGTATCAATTGGCTTTGTTCCGAGTTTCACAGTGCTCCAGCAATTTGCCGGACCACCGTTCGTCAGACTCCTTGATCGCAACTTGATTCTTGGAAACTCCATCCAGGGTCCACAAGCGCGCGTGGCGGAGAACTTCCAGATTCAGGACTCCTTGAGCTGGTCGACCGGAAATCATCGCTTCAAATTTGGTTTCGATGGGACGAAGTACAAGCAGGATCAACTCTTCCTGTTCATCAATCAGGGAATCATCACCTATGCCAGCGGCAATGGTGGCAATAGCACCGGCGATGATTTGGCTGACCTGCTGATTGGAACTTCGCCCACCGCACTGCAACTCGGCTCAAACGGCGAGCGTGATTTCCGTCAGATGGCCTATGCAGGTTTTGCACAGGACAACTGGCGAGTGAGAAACAATTTTTCTCTTTCGCTCGGAATCCGTTACGAGTACAACTCACCGCTGACCGACGCTCGAAATCGCGTTGCGTACTACCGTCGCGGCGCGGTATCACAACTTCTGACTGCCGGTTTCCGTGGACCAGATCGAGTGTTCCTTAGCACTGGAGGCGGACGTGCCCCGCGTGGTCTTGTTTATGTTGGCGATCCGGACCCAGTACTTGGCGGTACGGTACCAGCCGGCGGCGTCAGACCGGACAGGAACAACTTCGGTCCGCGCTTCGGGTTTGCCTGGACACCAAACCACTCTGAAAGCGGCTTATTCAAGACCCTTCTAGGTGACAACGATACGGTGATCCGCGGCGGGTTCGGAGTTACCTACGGCGCGATCATCGGCGACACAGCACTCCAGCAGTTGACTGCTCCCGGATATGCAGGCACGAACGCCTTCTTCTTCCCGGGCAGCGGCACCCTGGCTGATCCATTCGCACCGGATCCGTTCCCGCTTTTCGGAGCCGATGGTGATGTGCCTAATCAGGGACAGATTCCAAATCCATTCCTGGCGGGTGCAAGCGTCATCGTGAGAGCGCCCTTGAACCAGTTCTCACGCTCGATCGATCCGAACATTCGCACACCTTACACCTATCAATACAACCTGACTATTGAACGTGCGTTCAGGAAAAACTATGTCGCGAGCATTGCGTACGTTGGCAACCGAGGCAGAAAACTGTATGCGCTCGAGCAGGTCAATCCTTCTTTCGGTACGTTCTTCCCGGCTTCAGCACTTGGTCGTGCCATTCCGGTCGCGACCGCAGCGAATCCGAACTCGCGCCGTTTGAATGATGACGTTCGTCTTGGCATCAGTCAGATGGGGTCGGGAGGCAATTCGGCTTATGACTCGTTCCAGGCACAGGTTCAGAGACGCTTGTACAACGGTCTTCTGTTCCAGGTCGCTTATACGTACTCGAAGTCAATATCCGACTCGGATACACTTCGTGACACGTTGGATCTCGTCGATCGTCGTTTCGGCAAGTCGCTTTCCGCGCAGGACATTCCGCACCGGTTCACTGCCACGGCACTTTATGATCTGCCGTTCTTTAAGTCTGCTGGTGGTATCGCTCGTCGATTCCTCGGTGGCTGGAACATTGGTGGCATCTACAGCTATCAATCAGGAACGCCATTCACGGTAACCAATCCGTTCGACATCGTTGGTACCGGCGGAGGCGTTCTTTCGAATGCTGATCTTGGTGCGCCCTTCCAGTTACTCGACCCGCGTACGAACGATGGTCGTGCTTTCAACATTGACGCCTTCCGGCGTATCGGTGCTCCCAACTCAGGCTTTGTTCTGGCAAGGGATTTCCGCCGCGGAACGGCCGGCTTCAACCAGTTCAGGTTGGGAAATTCGGTGAACAACCTGGACATGATCCTTGCCAAGAATACAAAGTTCGGCGAACGGATGAATCTTGAGCTGCGCTTTGAGGCGTTCAACGCCTTGAACCACACTCAATTCACGACCGTAGACCTCAATCTTGGCAGCGCCGCTACCTGTACAGTTTCAGGCGGCGTCGTCACTGGCGATTGCAATCGTGCCTCGAATCCCAACTTTGGGAAGTACACGGGCGCTCGCGAATCTCGCGTCCTCCAGCTTGGCGCGCGTTTCTCCTTCTAAGCTCGGAGGCTCGCGCTCTGTTCGAAAGCCTGCCGGTGCAACTCCGGCAGGCTTTCTTTCTAAGCGAGGTACAAGTTTTCTCGTAGGGAGGCAGTTTGATTTTCTAATAACTACGCCGAAGGCGTTGGCCAATTCCAGCCCAGGGGTTGGAGTTTGCGACAACCCTGGGACACCGCCAATTAGAAATAAAAGCAAAACGCTGAAAGCGTTCGCCAATAGCCGAACCTTGCAGTGTTTAATAAACTATTGACTTGTAATCCCAAGATTGTCGCAAGCTCCAATCTTGGGCTGAAATTAGCCAACGCCTTCGGCGTTAGTTGCTCTTACTTTCAAACCGGGTGATAGTCGTGTCTAAGGCATTAACACTTCTTTTGATAACAGGATTCTGGTTACTGGCGCCGCAGCAGCAGGGAAGTAAAATCGAAAAGCCGGCGACTGAGTCCATCACCTTCACAAAAGATATTGCACCTATTCTGAATCGCAACTGTGTTGCCTGTCATCGTCCGGGCAACATCGCGCCGATGTCGCTGCGAACTTATGAAGAAGTCCGGCCGTGGTCAGAAATGATCCGCGAAAAAGTTGTCAGCAGGCAGATGCCTCCATGGCATGCAGCTCCGGGGGAGATTGAATTCTCGAATGAGCGACGGCTAAGCGAGGAAGAGATCAAGAAGATTGTCGCCTGGGTGGACCAGGGAACAAGCGAGGGTGACGCAAAGGATCTTCCAGAACCTCCCAGCTTCTCCGAGGCGTGGAAGATTGGTCAACCCGATACCGTGTTCTCGATGGATCAGGACTACACTTTGGACACGGATTTAACAGATCACTATCTCTATTTTAGAATCCCGACAAACTTCAAAGAAGACAAATGGGTTCAGGCTGTAGAGTTTCGTCCGGGCAATCGCACAGTTGTGCATCACGCCGTCGCCTACATTGAAACACCTGAACATGCGGCCCAGGAACGGCGTCTGAACCCGTCAAGTTCCGCGGCCAAAGTCTGGTCACTCCTGGATACTCAACTACCTTCCGTTGAACTGATGGATGGTACTACGCGTCGTATGAAACCGGATGCCCCGATCGTAAATGATGGCTGTAGCGTCCGCGATGCCGAAGAGGTCGGCGGCAGAAACAACAGTGACGTTCTTTCTGTTTATGCCCCTGGAAGGGAAGCCGATGTATGGCCCGCTGGGACCGCCAAGAAGATCCCGGCCGGATCCAATATCGTCCTTCAAATGCACTACGCGAAGAAGCGCGGCACTATCGAGAAAGATCGCACTAGCGTAGCTCTCATCTTCGCCAAAGCTCCTGTTGAAAAGATGGTTGGCACACGGAGCATAATCAATCAACTATTTGCAATACCTGCAGGCGCGGAGAATCACAAGGTAACAGCTTGCTGGACTTACCAACGAGATGTGGAACTAATCAGCTTTATGCCGCACATGCATGTGCGCGGTAAGTCGATGAAGTACGAAGTTGTCTACCCAGACGGAAAGCGCCAGACGTTGCTGGATGTTCCCGTCTATGACTTTCATTGGCAGACCTTGTACAGCTTGAAGAAGCCCCTAATGATTCCAAGCGGTTCAACGATACAGGTGACCGCCTACTTTGATAATTCCGAACGTAATATGCACAACCCCGATCCAACTAAGATAATCCGGCAAGGCAGCGCCACCTACGATGAAATGATGATCGGGTTCTTGAACTATGTCGTCCCGAAACCTCCCGACCGTGTGATAATTAAAGTAGACCCGAAGAAGTTTGATGCCTACCTCGGCCAATACGAGTTTGACCAGACTGCGGCCGTCTCAATTGTAAGAGCTGGAGATAAGCTCTTTATGGAGGCAGGTGGACAGCGAGTAGAGCTCCTTCCGATTTCGGAAACAACATTTGTTCCGGAAGGTAGAGACTCACAGGTTACGTTTACCAAAGGCGAAAAGAGTGAGGTGACAGGTTTTATCACCACTCAGAATGACACGCTGGTAAGATTCAAAAGAAGGTTGACGATCAAGAACCAGACTCAATAGCTTGTGCATAGCAACGTTTGGAGGGAGGTGTTATGAAAGAAACGACTAACGCTTGCTCAGCAATAGTCATTGCTCTGGCCACGATCCTGGCATGCGCGCACGTGACTCAGGCTCAGATAGGAGCGGCAACGCGGTCGTCCTCTGCAGCAGCCACAGTGGTCCACAGTATCGAAGGGCGTATTCGACAACACAACAAGTCTGTAGACAACATCCGCGTGCGACTGATCAGGGTTCCTCAGATGCAACCAATCGCAGACACTTTTACAACTCACGACGGCCAGTTTGTGTTTCAGCGCGTTCCGACTGGTGATTACATAGTTGAGACCTTTGAAACGGATATGTATGAAGCCACGGAAACCAGCGTCGCCATCTATCCCTCCAACACGGTAGAACCGCGACCCACGAGTATCACTGTCTTTGTTGATTTACCAGTAAAGTCCGGACCGGAAAAAGTAGCTCCCGGCGAAGTGATGGCTGACGTTGACCTGAATGTTCCCGGGAAGGCGCTTAAACACTATCACGCAGGAATGCAAAAGCTGGGCAAGGGTGATTCCGAAGAGGGAATCGCTGAACTCCGAACCGCGATCGACATTTTTCCCTCCTACTATGCTGCTCGGCTCGAATTGGGAAGGGAACTGCGTTTTAAAAAACGCTTTGCCGAGGCGCTCGAAATCGTAGAACCACTTTCGCAGATTGCGCCTAGACGCGCCGATCCACGGATCGAGCGAGGCATAATCCTGCTTTCACTTAAACGCCGCGAAGATGCCATAAATGAATTGGAGGCAGCTTTGCGTCTGACCGAAGCCAGTTGGGCAGCTCATCTTTATCTCGGCTGGGCGTTGCTTGAGCAGGATGAAGCGAGAGCTGAGCCTCACTTTCAACGCGCGATCGAAATTGATGAGCGCAAAGCAGCTCGAGCCCACCTGGCCCTTGCACGCCTTGCCGAAGCGAAGGGGAACCGCTTAATGGCCCTAAATCATCTTGACGCTTATTTGGCGCTGGCCCCCAACGCCGATGATGCAGAAGCTGCCCGAAAGCTGGCCGAGCGACTAAGATCTCCGAATTAATTAACCGCGGATGACACGAATAAAATCAGGATTTATCCGCGTCATCCGCGGCTAAGTTTTTAGTTAACGATTTCGAAATCCATCCATTGAGAGGCAATGCGAGGTTTTTTAGGATCAGTCGTATTCTTAACCAGAACGTGCAATACGTAGTTGCCTGGAGTCAGTTCAGGCCCCAATCTAAGGCGCCCGCCTGTGCTAACACGTTTTGGATTAGGCTCCTTGTTCACATCTAATGAAACCACCTTGCCCGTGAACACTGGTTTCCCCTCACGCAACAAACGCATCTGCATCTGCACGGGAGAATTTGCATCCGTTCCACTCGCTTGAGCGTTGTAGATTAGGAACCGGTAGTCGAGCAGCATACCCTGACGGAGTTGGCGGACTGCTGGACCGGACTGAATATCTTGCTCAGCGGCAGTCGTCTTATCGACTTCGGCCGCGCTGCTTAAAACAATCCCGGAGAGCGCCAGACGATTATTTGTGAGATCGGGGGCCTCGAGAAATTGCATTGCGGCGCCGATGCGTTCCGACGTTGCGTCTCGCACCGCAACCCGCAACTGGTAAGGTCCGCCTTTCTTTAGCGGAAAATTGAGAATATAGACCAGCCCGTCCTGAAGCATGCGTTGATAGTCAGCATCGTTGGCTGCGTGCACGGTCTGCGGATAGCTGAGTTGATTCACTACCTGCCCATTATCACCAAACGCCACTGCTACCATTTCCAGTTCGGCCGTGCGCGTTCTGTCGGTCGCTTGGGTGAACGTAAGGTCCTTCGCGTCAATGTGCAGCAGAGAGCGCAAGTAACTGCCACCGCCATTCAGCTCGTCACCAAAAAGCGAAGTCAACTGAATGTTTACATCTCCCGAAGCGAAAGGTGACGTCAGCGCCGCCCTCAGTTGCTCCGCCCGTGTGCGGGTACGCCGGCCCGCGTCTTCATCAGTAACTCCAAAGTAGCTGGATCGTGAACGTACCTTCAGTCCGGAGCGCTTCACTTTTACGTTCAGATAATGCAAACGCCTGTTTCCGTTCGACGCGATGCTGGATTCGTCAGGACGATACCCGATCAAATAGTAGCCCTGCTGATCCTGCATAATGCGTTCAATGCTTGAGCCCAGATCGTTGCGGTTACGTTCGAAAAGCCCGCCTGTTCGCTCAGCGAGGTAGGACAACACAGTGTAATTTTCGCCTGCTTGTTGCTCTCGCATGGCCGACAATGCGGCCAGCCGCCGAAAGGCGGCACCGGAGTCCTGTTCAGCCTGTGCACTCAAAGTATCAACACGCGGCAGGGTTCGTGGAGGACCATTTACCGCGACACCACCCGCTCCTCCGCCGGTTGCTGGACCACCCGAAGCCGCCAGCGTCTGAGGATCAATTACATAGGAGTAGCCTGCTACTTTGTCGCTTGCCTGGAAGGTATAGGATTGAAGCCCACTGGCGTCGATCGTGTAGATAGCGACTGAATTAGCATTGGCTTCATCAGTCAGACGACGCAATTCCTGAACTAGCTGCACGTTGCGTCCTTGCGCGCTGAACAGTCGAAAAGCTTCAGAGATCAGCACAATAGACTTGCGGCCCGGCATCTCGCTCATTCCACGCACGATCGCGTTGACCGTGCCGATAGTGCCGACGGAATACTGTCCGGCACGACTCTCCTCCATCTCTTCAATAAACTGAATATTGTCCCTGATGTCCGCATTAATGCTCTGTTCGTTCATGGTTCCGCCAGGATTGAGACCGCCGCGTCCTATTGGATTCCAGCGCACTCGTTCGATGGCGGCATGCAGTTGACGCTTATCAGAAGAGAACTGTTGCAGAACCCCAACGCCTGCACTAGTGCGCAATACTGCGACCAAATCATTTGGCTGCATCTGCTCGTCCACAAATCTCGCCAGCGCCCGGCGCGCAAAGTCGAAGCTTTCAAACGACAATCCGAGGTCGTCAATGACAAGAGCAACCGTGCGTCGCACCTGCTCGCGTTTTAGCTGAGCCGGCCTTACCGGCTCTTCAGTCTTTTTGGATTCTTCTGGGTTAGCCGCGTTGGCAGGTTGGCTCGCGATGGGTTTTCCCGTTGCGATGTAAGAAAAGTGGGTAACTTGTCTCTTTTTTCCATCCTCCGAGACTTCAAAGTCCTCGGGCCTTAGATCTGTCACTTGCTTTCCGGCCTTGTCTGTTACAACCACGTCAATTTGCACGAGATTAGTATCAACCCGAACTACATCTCCTTGCTTTGTCGGTTGTTGTGCAGCAATTGGCGCAAGAAGTGAAATCGTAAGAACAAACGCGAGCAGCGTTTCTAATTTCATGACAACTCCAGTGAGTTAAAGATTGCGTTGAAGTCTAACATATCAGTGTGTTTGCTCAGATACAAAAATAGCCACAAAGAGGCACCAAAGCGGCCACAAAGAAGCACAAAAGATCGAAAAACAGATGTATCGCTTTTGTGCTTTTTTGTGGCCGCTT
>Ga0075425_100007056_pt1 | contig 11847 bp, 8 predicted proteins | sample SoiMethybrSBSTD4_FD_75300 | JGI IMG/M metagenome (GOLD analysis project Ga0075425, IMG submission 75300) | Bulk soil microbial communities from a Populus tree surrounding site in Tennessee, USA - Soil MetaG P. TD hybrid SBSTD4 | ecosystem: Environmental > Terrestrial > Soil > Tree plantation...
CCCCTCATCCGGCCTTCGGCCACCTTCTCCCCGCTTGCGGGGAGAAGGGTCTCGTTTTGCGCGAGCAAGTACCACGTCCACGCCAGCGCGTTCGCGGTGGTCTCGTGTCCGGCGAGGAAGAGCGTCATCGTCTCGTCGCGGAGCTGCTGATCGGTCATGCTGCCGCCGTCGCCTTCGACATCCTGCGCGAGGAGGAGCATCGACAACAGATCGCCGCGATCGACGCCCGACTTGCGGCGCTCGTCGATGATCGCGTAGATCGTCCGGTCGAGTCGCTTCAGCGCGCGGTTGAAGCGGAACGTCTGCGGAAACGGCAGCCGCCGCAGAATCTCGACGAACGGCGTGAGCAGCAGCGGGAACATCAGCATCAGCTCCGTGAGCGCGCGGCCGATCTCGTCCGCCTCGTGATCGACGTCCGCATCGAACAGCGTCTTCGCCACGATCGACAGCGTGAGCCGCATCATCTCCTGGTGAATGTCGACTTCCTGTCCGTCGCGCCATGAATCGCTCATGCGCGTGGCGCGATCGATCATCACCTGCGCGTATCGATCGATGCGCTCGCGATGAAACGCCGGCTGGGCGAGGCGGCGCTGGCGTTTGTGGAGCTCGCCTTCGCTCGTGAGCAGACCTTCGCCGAGGATGAGCTTCGCGCGCTGGAGGACGCGGCCTTTGTGGAAGGAGCGGTCGTGCACGACGAGGATGTCGCGCACCGCATCGGGATGGGCGAACGCATAGACGTGCTGCGGCCCGTAGCGGAAATGGATCACGTCGCCGTAGTCGCGATGCGCGCGCGTCAGAAACGTCATCGCGTCGCGTTGCATGGCGCGCAAATTTGCGAGAGGGATGAGCGAACGAGGGCCGGGCGGGTACGATATGGATGACATGAATGCGCTGCCGCTGATCCTATTCTTCCTCGCCGTCGCCGCGATCGGCTATCGCTACTACTCGGCGTTTCTGGCGGCGAAGGTCATGGCGCTCGACGACGCGCGCGTCACGCCGGCGCATCGGTTCGAAGACGGACAGAACTACGTGCCGACGAACAAGTGGGTGCTCTTCGGACATCACTTCGCGGCGATCAGCGGCGCGGGACCGCTCATCGGTCCGGTGCTGGCGGCGCAGTTCGGATATCTCCCGGGACTGCTGTGGCTCACGTTCGGCGTCGTCTTCGCCGGCGCGACGCACGACTTCATCATTCTCTGCTCATCCATTCGACGTAATGGAAAGTCGCTCGCGGAGATCGCGCGCAGCGAGATCTCGCCGACGGCAGGCTTCACGGCGATGATCGCGATCCTCTTCATCGTCATCATCGCCCTCGCCGGACTCGGCAAGGCGGTCGTCAACGCGCTCGCCGATTCGGCGTGGGGCACGTTCACGATCTTCCTGACCATTCCGATCGCGCTCGTCGTCGGTCTCTATCTGCACAAGTCGAAACATCCGCGCGCGATTCAAATCGGATCCGCCGCCGGCGCGCTGGCAGTCCTCGGCGCCGTCATCGCCGGCCGCTTCGTTCCGGGCACCGCGCTCGGCGCGATCTTCAAGCTGTCGGAGACGAACATCACGCTCGCGATCGCGACGTACGGATTCATCGCCTCGGTGCTACCCGTATGGATGCTGCTCTGTCCGCGCGACTACCTCTCGTCTTACATGAAGCTCGGCACGATCGCCATCCTCGTCCTCGGCACGATCATCGTCGCGCCGCCGATTCACATGCCGGCGGTGACGCAGTTCGCCGCGGGCGGCGGCCCGATCATCCCCGGCAAGCTCTTTCCGTTCGTCTTCATCACGATCGCGTGCGGCGCGGTGTCGGGATTCCACGCGCTCGTCTCGAGCGGCACGACGCCGAAGATGGTCGACAAGGAAACCGACGCGCGGATGATCGGCTACGGCGCGATGCTGTGCGAAGGGCTCGTCGGCTGTGTCGCGCTCATCGCGGTCTGCGCGCTGCATCCGGGCGACTACTACGCGATCAACGTGCCGGTGAAAGTGTTCGCGAAGCTGGGCATGAGTCCCGTGAACCTGCATCACTTCGAGACGCTCGTCGGCGAGACGCTCGTCGGGCGCACCGGCGGCGCAGTCTCGCTCGCGGTCGGATTCGCGCAGATTTTCGCCGGCATTCCGTTCCTTTCCGGACTGATGTCGTACTGGTACCACTTCGCGATCATGTTCGAGGCGCTGTTCATCCTGACGACGATCGACACCGGCACGCGCGTGGCGCGCTTCGTCGTGCAGGAGTTCGGATCGCGTTTCGCGCCGCGCTTCGGCGACACGAGCTGGCTGCCCGGCACGATCCTTTCGACGCTGCTCGTCGTCATCGCCTGGAGCTACTTCATCCTCACCGGATCGATCTCCGAGATCTGGCCGATGTTCGGCATCGCCAATCAACTGCTCGCGGCAGTCGCGTTGTGTGTCGGCACCGCGGTGATTCTCAACGCCGGACGCGCGAAATATGCGTGGACGACGATGTTCCCGCTCGCGTTCGTGGCGTCGACGACGCTGTACGCCGGCTGGCGATCGATCTTCGACAACTTCCTGCCGAAAGGAACGGCGACGGGAAAGATCGACGCGATCCTCACCGTCATCCTCATGCTCTGCGTCTTCGTGATCCTCGGCGCGAGCGTGCGCGCGTGGATGCGCGCCGTGCGCGGCGAGCCGGTGACGTTCGATCCCGCGACGGCGGGAACAGATCACAAACACATTCCTGGCAGCGGCTGCTGCTAGCGCGGCGTCAGCCGCGCTTGCGCGCGGCCGGGCGGACGAGGCCGTCCGCCCCTCCGTATACTGCGCGAATGCGCAAACTCGTCGTACTCGCGTTCCTGTTCTGCCTCGCGCTGCACGCCGAAGAGACAAAGCCCGCCGCGAAGCCACCTGAGAAAGCGACCCCGCAGAAATTCGTGCGCCAGCACAAGGCGCGCATCGGCGACGCGGACCTCTCCTACACGTCGACCGCGGAAGAGGTCTTCCTCAAAGACAACGACGGCAAAGACACCGCGAGCTTCTTCACGATCGCGTATACGAAAGACGGCATCGCGCGACCGGAAGATCGCCCGATCACGTTCGTCTACAACGGCGGCCCCGGTTCGGCGTCGCTCTTTCTTCACCTCGGGCTCGTCGGTCCGAAGCTGATCGACATTCCGAGCGACGCCACCGATCCCGGCGGACCTCCGTACAAGCTGCGCGACAACCCGTCGTCGATCCTTCGCGCCACCGACATCGTCTTCGTCGATCCCATCGGCACCGGCTACAGCCACGCCCTGGGCGAGAAGAAGAACGAAGACTTCTGGGGCTACGACGAAGACGCCGATTCCGTCGCGGAATTCATTCGCACCTACGTCACGCAGCACAATCGCTGGAACTCGCCGAAGTACCTCCTCGGCGAAAGCTACGGCGGCATCCGCTCGTCGATGCTCGTGCCGCGGCTGCAGGAGAACATGAACGTCGGATTGAACGGCGTGATCCTCATCTCCCCCGCGCTCAACATGGGAACGCTGCCGTTCATCACCGCGGGCAACGACATCAGTTTCGCCACGACGCTGCCGGCGCTCGCATCCGCCGCGTACTACCACCACAAGCTTCCCGATCAGTGGAAGGACAGCGACACGCTGCTGCGCGAAGTCGAGAAGTTCGCCTCGACGGATTACCTCCTCGCGCTCTTCGAAGGCGACTCGCTCGACAAGGCGCGGCGCGATCGCATCGCCGACTCGCTGCATCGCTACACCGGATTGCCGAAGCAGTACATCCTGCAGTCCGATCTGCGCATCAACGCGTTGCGCTTCACGAAAGAGCTGCTGCGCGACGAAGGCAAATCGGTCGGCGGACTCGACTCACGCTACGCGCAAGAGGAGCTCGATCGCGTCGCCGAGCTTCCCGACAACGATCCGTTCGACGCCAAGACGGGCCCGATCTACGTCTCGCTCTTCCAGTCCTACATGCGCAACGACCTCGGCATCGACATGGACCGCCACTACTTCCCGCAAAACGGCGAGGCGAACGGCAAGTGGAAGCGCCCCGCCAATCGCCGCGGCGCGTTCGCCGGATTCGTCGACGTCACCGCCGCGCTCGCGCAGGGGACGAAAGACAATGACTCGCTGCGCGTCTTCTCCGCGTCCGGCTATCACGACCTCATCACGTCGTACTTCGCGAACAAGTACATGCTGCAGCACAGCGGCATCGATCCGAAGCGCCTCGTGATCAAGGACTACCCCGGCGGACACATGATGTATCTCTACCGTCCGAGCCAGGAGGCGGTGTCGAACGACATCGTCGCCTTCATCAATGGAAAGTAGGAGGGGAAAGTAAAGGTAGGAAATCCGTCTCCGCCGTCACTCCTATTAACAGGAGTTCCTGAATGGCGGATGTGGCGACTGTCCATCTTCTCGACGTCGGCGGCTTCAAGTACGGCGACTGCGTCGTCTGTCTCTTCGGCAAAGAGACGGTGCTCATCGACGGCGCCAATCCCGGCAACTTCGAGCCCCAGAAAGGGCACAAGGGGCTGCCCGAACAGATTTCCGCGGTGCTGAATCAGTCCGCGAAGGCGCTCCACGTCTCGCTGCTGATCGTCAGTCACGCGCATCTCGATCACATCGGAAGTCTGCCGAGGATGGTGAGCGAGGGGATCCTGACGGCGGAGTTTGCGCTGGTGGCCGATCCCGACCGCGGATGGGGCAACACCGGCGACGCGCGGCCGGACGCCGTGCTCGATGACCGCTCGCGCCAGCTCGTGATGTCGTTGCGCGAGGAAATGCGCTCGCCGCTCACGCGCGACGACGAGCTGCGCGACTTCCTCTCCGATGCCACGCATCTCGAAGACGACTACCGCGCGATGCTCGATACGCTGAAACAGAAGGGAACGAAGGTCGTTCGCTACGGGCGCGACTCGCACGCGCAACTGGTGAAGCGATTCGACAAAGTCGGAATGGAGATTCTCGGCCCGCGCAAAGAACACCTCGAGGCGTGCGCGGACAACGTGACGAAGAAACTGAAGGACGCCGTCGACTTCGTCTCCGACATGATGCGAGACGACGCCGTGAGCTCGCCCGTCGAGGCCTACCGCCGCATGATGACGGAGGACAGCGACGCCGCCGACGACAAGCGCGCCGGCAACTTCGTCAACCTGCAGAGCGAAGTGATCACGTTCAAAGTCGGGGAGAAGCGCTTCTTCTTCGCCGGCGATTTTCAGTTCAACAAACCGGGGACGTCGAATGAGGTCATCAATGCGGAGAACGCACGCCTTCAGACAGAGATCGCGAAGCGCGCTCCGTATGCGTTCTACAAACTCTGCCATCACGGCAGCGACAACGGCTTCAGCCCGAAAATCCTGACCGATCTGAAGAGCACGAAAACATTCGGGATCTGCGGCGGCAGCGACAAGCATCCCGATGCGCAGACGATCGGCATCCTGGCGAAGGCGAACGTCAAGTGGGCGCGCACCGACGTCAATCGCCACTGCACGTTTCACATCGGTGCGCAGACGACGTCGATTGACGTCGACAGTGGAAGTCTCAACGACACCTCACCGCCGAAGAAACCGGACGCGCTCACGGCACCCGTTCCCGCGACTCCGGCGCCGCCGGTCGTCCTGCCGCGCGTCGAGCGCACCGGCGACGATCACGTCGTCGAAGTCACCGCGCGCGTTCCGCACACGCGCACGCGCGTCACGATCACCATCGACGTCGATCCGTCTCCGGAGGACGGCCGCGCAAACCCTCCTGAGGCCGTGGAGCATGTGCCGGCGACATCGCTGCAAGGCTTCACGGCCGATCCGGCAGTGAGCGGACTCCTGATCGCGACGAACGCGCGCAAGCTCGCAAACAACATCGGCGCCGACGTCGCGAATGAAGTGCTCGGTGGATTGCGCGCCGCGGGCGCGACCGTCGTCGACATCGCCGCATCGGACGACGCCGCCGTTGCCGCGGCGCCGGTGCAGGCGGAGCTGAAACGCAATGCGCGAATCAAAGGCGTCGTCCTCCTCGGCGGCTACGACGTCGTTCCTTCACATCTGCTCGATGCGCTGCCGCAGAAGCTGCGCACCGCGGTCGGATCGACTGGTGATCCCGACAACTTCATCGTCTGGAACGACGACGTCTACGCCGACTCGAACGGCGATCAACTTCCCGACAAGCCGGTGTCGCGAATCCCCGACGCGCATTCGCCCGAGCTGGTGCTCGCCGCGCTCTCGGCGAATCGCGACGGCGCAGCGGCGTCATCGTTCGGCATGCGCAACATCAATCGTCCGTTCGCCGACGGCGTCTACACGCTGCTCGCACAGAACGCCATGCTGACGTCGAAGGAGTCGGAGTTCGACAATCCGGGACTCGTCGCCGGCGGCGATCGCGTCTATATCATGCTGCACGGCGACTACAGCGACGGCTCGCGCTTCTGGGGCGAAGAGACTCCGAACGACCGCGAGGCGCTCAACGTGACGAACGTTCCGAAGCGCGCGCCCGCCGTCGTCTTCACCGGTTGCTGCTGGGGCGCGCTCACGGTCGATCGCCCTGCCGGCCGTCTCGCGCCGGGACAACCGCTCGTTCCGAAGACTCCGGAAACGTCGATCGCGCTCACGTTCCTCCGCAACGGCGCGCGCGCATTCATCGGCTGCACCGGCGCGCACTACTCGCCGCGCGAAGAGCCGTTCAACTACTTCGGCGGACCGATGCACAACGCGTTCTGGAGCCGCGTGCTCAAAGGAGCGAATCCTGCAAAAGCATTGTTCGACGCGAAAGACGAATATCTGCACGCGATGCCGCACGGGCAAACAGCGCCATCCTCGGCCGCAATTGAGTTCAAGATCTGGCGCCAATACACTTGCCTCGGCCTCGGCTGGTGAAGAATCGCAGGTGAATCGATGGCCAGACTGAAACGCGAAGATCTCGAGAAAATCGTCGACGAGCAGCTCCCCAATCATCGCCTCAGCTCGACGACGGAACCGGCCGACAGCACGGCCGGGAAATTCGTGAAGCCGCAAGCATCGACGCCGCCGATCGACGATGTGCTCAACCAGATCGACTTCGGTAACGAGTCACATGCGCTGGCGATGACCGCGGATCAGGAAGAGAAGCTCGACGACTCGATCGAGCTCGTGGAACCGAAAAATCCCGCCGATCCGCTCAGCCGGCAGAACCGTCCGAAGGCGCAAGTGATCTCGGGGAAGAAGAAGAAAGTGATCGGGTCGCAGGGCTGAGCATCGCCATCCCGATCGTGAACACGACGCATCCCATCACCGCGGGACCGAGGTGCAGCGCGTTCGTGTAGCCGATCGCCGGATGCACGAGGATCGCGCAGCCGAAGCCGCACACGCCGGCGATGGCCAGCGCCTGCCACAGGCTGCGCGACGGGAAGCCGAAGAGCGCGCAGATGAACATCGCCAATCCGCACGACACGAGCGCACCGCCGAAGCCGGCGCGGTCGTGAGCGATGAGCGGAACGAGATGCGGGTTGTACGCGCGCAACTCCTGCGGCGTCACGCCCATGAACGTGAGATCGGTCGGAACGAAGACGCTGGTCATGCCGACCGTCATGATCGTCAACCCGGCGGCGACGATGCCGAACGTCGCGGCGAGGACGAGCAGGCGGCCGAGGCCGCGGCGCGAGCGGAAGTCGAAGGGAAGACGCTCAACCGGTTGGTTGAATTTTCGCGTGAGCCATAAGCCGCCGCCGAAGATTGGCGCGAGCACCAACGTCGCCACGCCGTGCCATGTGTCGAGATAGCCGTAGCCGAGGTATGCGAGGAAGGAAAGGAATCCGGCGACGCCGCTGATGGCCAGCGCCCACCACGCCCATCGCTCGCGGCGGCGCAGCGGAAACTCCGACAGCCAGAGATACATCGTCCCGATGGCGACGAGCACGCCGCCGAACGACACGCGGTCGTGCACCATGAAATGGACGATGCGGCAGCCGTGTAGCGTGCAGAGCTGCTTCGCGGACATGCCGAGGTATTCGGTGTCTTGCGGAAGGAATTGTCCGGTGCAGGCCTGAAAAAATGCGAAGCCGCCGGCGCCGATGAGGATCAGCGCCGTGAGCGTCAGCAGCGAGCGGCCGTCGCCGAGAAGCGTTGCGAGAAATCCGCGATCGTCATTCATCAGAAGAGGAGTTTGTGCGCGACGAGTCCGGCGCGCGCGAAATGCGGATCGAGCCGGCGCGCGAGCTCCGGCCAGTTGTGATGCGGAATCTGCGGATAGAGATGATGCTCGAGATGATACAGGTGCTCGAGCGCGAAGATGGAGTAGCCGACGCCGCGAAAGAGCTTCGTCTGCGTCAGCTCGCGATCGCCGCTCGGAATGTGCGGGATGTACGCGGTGATGAACGGGAAGCACCAACTGCCGGCGATCATCAGCGCGGCGTAAGCGGCGGGGATGATCGTGATCGGAATCAGGGCGATGCAGATCGCGAAGAGGATCATCACGGCGATCGCTTCGAAGAGGATCCAGGCGCGATCGCGTCCCGATCGCAGCGCGAACCAGAGAAGCCGCGGCTGCAGAATCGGACCGTCGAGCAGCGCGCGCCACCACGTCATCCGCGACGCGGAGCCTTCGATGTCGTCGGCGTCGGGAAAGTGCGCGTGATGGTGAAGATGCGCGACGCGATACGCGTGGCCGCAGCGGAACGTGATCAACTCGATCGCGCAAAGGAGGATCTCGTTGAGCGCGCGCGGCAGCCGAAGATTGCGATGGACGAGATCGTGCGAGATCGATCCGTAGGTGAGAAACGTGATCAGCATCGCGCAGAAGAGCGAGCCAAGCCACGCGCCGCGCCAGGCGAAGACGAAGAAGAGCGCGGCCAGCGCGAACGGCGCGCTGAGCGTGACCACCCGCCTCCACGTCCGCACGATCAGGAGGTCGCGCCCGATGACATCGAGCGGCGGCACGTCTGGCATTGCGGAAAAATTCTAGTCCACCTCCGTGGTCAATCGCTGAGCACGCGGCACAGCGGGCGACCCATCACCGATTCGTAAGTCACTGAAAAGAAAGAGAGAGCATTCCGGCGCGCCCCTTGCGCATGCGCGCGCAAGGAAAGGAGTCCTCTCTTCATGCGTAAGCTCTCTCTCATCGTCCTGATGTGCGCGCTCCCGGCGCTGGCGCGCGACCCGAACAATCCCACCTGGTGGGACAAGTACCAGTACCTGATCAAGAACGGCGAAAGCGGAACCGGCGCGGCGACGACGTCTGCGACGTCCGGCGCCAACGTCGACGTCTCGAACGAATGCTTCCCGCAGAGCGAGACGTACATCACGCTCAACACGGCGAACGCGAAAAACCTCGCGGGCGGATCGAACGAGATCTTCCGCGATCCGATGCGCGCCTACTCGTCGAGCGACGGCGGCAAGACGTGGACCGGCACCGACATTCCGCTGCCCGCGGCCATCGGCACGAACGGCATCCGCTTCGGATCGGATCCGACGCTCGCCTTCGACTCGCAGGGCAATCTGTTCTACGGATCGATCGTCGTCTTCTTCGGCAGCGGCAACGGCATCAACGGAACGGAGATGTCGGTCGCGAAGTCGACCGACGGCGGCAAGACGTTTCCGGCGTCGACGTTCTTCGACTTCTCCGGTGGCAGCGATCACTTCAACGACAAGCCGATGATCACCGCCGACGCGAATCCGAGCTCGCCGTTTCGCGATCGCGTGTACATCGCCTGGGACGCCGCGAGCGGCGGCTCGGCCGGCGGCGGCGTTCGTGTGGCGCGCTCGAGCGATCACGGCGCGACCTTCACGTCGGTGCGCGCCGACGATCCGAAGGGACCGGGACGCGCCATCGGCGCCTGCCCGTTCGTCGGCACGAACGGCGAGCTGTATCTCGCGTGGAACGACTACGCCGCGAACACGATCGCGTTCAACCGCTCCTTCGACGGCGGCGTGACATGGGACAAGCAGCGCATCGTCGCCTTCAAGCAGATTCCGTTCGACATCGCCGTCCCCGCCGAGTTCAGCCGCGCGGCGCTCGTCTATCCGGCGTGCGACGCCGATCGCAGCAAAGGCGCGCACCGCGGCCGCCTGGTCTGCTCGTGGATGGATCTCGCCGGCAACGGCACGTCCGACATCTTCACCGCGTACTCGGATGACAAAGGGGCGACGTGGTCGTTGCCGAATGCTGTAACCGACCAACTTCCGTTCGCCGTCGATCGCTTCAATCAGTGGCTGTCGATCGATCCGACGAACGGCGTCGTCAACGTCTCGTATTACGACACGCGCAACGACACGACCGGCGCGCGCTACGAGACCGACATCTATCTCTCCCGCTCATCCGACGGCGGCGCGACGTACGCCGCAAACGTGCGCGCGTCCGACGTCAGCTCGAACGAGCACGATTGCGACGGCGTCTTCCCCTGCTCGCAGATCAACTACGGAAATCAGCAGGGCGATTACTCGGGCCTCGTGGCATACGGCGGCATCGCCCATCCAATTTGGACGGATTCGCGAAGGAACGCCGTGACGACTCCGTCGTGCTCGCGAGGCTTGATGGAAGAAGTGTTTACGACGAGCGTGAAGTAGCGCACACCACATCACACATGGAGGGGCGGACGCCCTCGTCCGCCCAGCCGCGTGAAACGCGGCTTACGCCGCGTGGGCGGACGAGGGCGTCCGCCCCTCCGAGTAAGGATTCCTCAATACCACCCATCCCCATCCGGATTCACGATCGCTCTCACCAAGCTCGCCGCCGCCGCATCATTCATCGCCTTCCCATCCGCATCGAACGGCACCACCACGTAGCGCACGTTCACGTCGTGCGTGTGAAAATGCGAGTGATACGACGCGTAGTCGGCGATCGCGCTCTTCTCGCCGATCGTCGAGGTGACGTCGCGTCCGAGGAAGAGAACGTAGATCGTGTTCTCGTCGCGCGACGGGAGCGAGCCGTTCTCGATGGCGCGGTCGATCATCACCTGCAGATCGAGATCGTTCATCTTCTGTTTGCCGGCGGCGAGCGTGCGTGTCGTGATTGGGAGCGCGGTCGTTTTGACGCCGTGCCGGTAGGCGTCGGTCAAGCTCACCCGATCGATCGCGCTGCGCATCGCCTCGGCGCGCGACTTCTCCCACGCGCCGACGAACACGACTTCGACGATCGGCTCGCGCACGATCGCGCCGCCGTGGTACTCGAGCTCGCGCGCGGCGTGACTGCGCGCGTAGAGCTCGACGCGGCCGCCGTCGTCGTCGAGCGTCGTGACCAGGCCGGGCTTCTCGATCAGGATCTTGGCTTCGCGCGTTTCGCCGGCCATCGCGGCGGAGGCGATGATCAGCGAGGCGGCGGTGATTGCGGTCATCGTTTTCATCGTGTCCTCCATCCCTACTGCACGTTCAGCGCGAAATCGTCGACGACGAATGACGTCTGCTGCGTCGAGTCTTCCGTGCCGACGAGGTAGACCTGAATCGTCTGCCCGATGTACGCGTTGAGGTTGAATGATTTCTGAGTGTAGCCGGTGCCGCCGTTGAGATTCGAATACGTGGCCAACGTCGCCAGCACGGTGCCGGACGAGTTGCGGACTTGCACCTGCAGCGTGTCGTATTGCGTAGTGGTCGTGGTCTCGGCGGTGTCGACATGCAGCCAGAACGTCAGCGTCGCCGACGTCTTGCCGGACGGAATCGCGACCGTCTGCACGATCGAGTCGGTGTGCGCGCTGCCGTAGCCGTCCATCCACGCTTTCCACGAGCCGCTGTGCGCCGCTTCGCTGGTCGAGCTGTCGACGACGCCGCTCGATACGGTCCACGGCGCCGTGCTCGACGATCCGTTTTCGAATCCGGGGTTGCCGAGGAGTTGCGTGGCTCCGCAGCCGGTAACCGTGAATGCGCTGCTGCTCGTTGCGCTGCCGTTCGGAGTGGTGACGGAGATCGTTCCGGTCGACGAGCAGTTCGGAACG
>Ga0075425_100007058_pt1 | contig 11845 bp, 8 predicted proteins | sample SoiMethybrSBSTD4_FD_75300 | JGI IMG/M metagenome (GOLD analysis project Ga0075425, IMG submission 75300) | Bulk soil microbial communities from a Populus tree surrounding site in Tennessee, USA - Soil MetaG P. TD hybrid SBSTD4 | ecosystem: Environmental > Terrestrial > Soil > Tree plantation...
GGGCCGGTGGGCTACGTGGCGCTGGGGCTGCGACAGCCCGGCCTGGCCGCCGTGCTGCCGGCGCTCGCGCTGCCGGCGGCGGCGGTGGTCCTGCTCGCGCTGGTCACGGTGATCGCGGTGACCCTCTGGCTCGCCCGGCGGATGACGGTGCCCCTCAAGGCCCTGGTCACCGCGACCCAGGACGTCGCCGCCGGCCGGTTCGATCGTCGGGTCGAAGCGCACTCGGGCGATGAGATCGAAACGCTGGCCCGCTCGTTCGGCGGCATGGTGGATCAGCTGCGCGCTTCGCGCGACGCGCTGGCGGAAGCGTATCGCTCCCTGGAGCTCAAGGTGGAGGAGCGCACCCACGCGCTGGCGGACAGCACCGACCGGGCGGTCCAGCTTGCCCGGGAAGCGGAGCGTGCCAGCCAGGCCAAGTCGGAGTTCCTCGCCAACATGAGTCACGAGATCCGCACGCCGATGAACGGCGTGCTCGGCATGCTGGAGCTGTTGACCCGTGCCTCGCTGTCGCCCGAGCAGAGCCACCTGGCGCAGAGCGCGCGGCACTCCGCGGAGTCCCTGCTCGACATCATCAACGACATCCTCGACTTCTCCAAGATCGAGGCCGGCAAGCTCGCGGTGCACCACGGCTCCGTGGATCTCCGGAGCATCGTCGCCGAGGTACGGGAGACCTTCGAGACCCGCGCGCGGGAGAAGGGGCTGGAGCTGCACTGCGCGATCCACGACGCGGTGCCGCCGGGGTTGCGCGGCGACGGCGTGCGGATTCGCCAGGTGCTGCTGAACCTGGTGGGGAACGCGGTCAAGTTCACCCGGCAGGGCTCGGTGACCCTGCGGGTGGGAATGGAGCGCGAGGAGGCGGAGCAAGTCGGCCTCGCCTTCGAGGTCCAGGACACCGGGATCGGGATCACCCCCGGGGATCAGGCCAAGCTGTTCCAGTCCTTCCAGCAGGGAGACCAGTCCAGCACCAAGACGGTTGGCGGTACCGGGCTGGGGCTCGCCATCTCCAAGAAGCTGGTGGAGCTGATGGGCGGGGAGATCGGGCTGCGGAGCGCGGTCGGGATGGGCTCGACGTTCTGGTTCCGGCTGCCGCTCGCGAAGGGCCCGGTGACCGGCAGCGAAGCCGGATCGCCCGCCGGCTCGACCAGCGTGCGGCAAGGCGTCCGGGTGCTGCTGGTCGAGGACAATCCGGTCAACCGCGAGATCGCCCAGGCGTTTCTGCAAGAGCTGGGCGCCGGTGTCGCCACGGCAAACAACGGCGCCGAAGCCCTGGAGGCCGTGGCGCTCGAGCGCTTCGACCTGGTCTTCATGGACTGCATGATGCCCGAGATGGACGGCTACGAGGCGACCGCGCTCATCCGCCGCGGCGAGGCCGAGGCCGGGGGTCCGCGGCTGCCCATCATCGCCCTTACCGCCTCCGCCACCACGGAAGAGCGGGAGCGCTGTCTGGCGATCGGGATGGACGGATTCGTGTCGAAGCCGATGCGGCCCCACGACCTGGCCGAGGTGCTGCACCGCTACTTCCCCGGGGAGGGCGACCCGGTCGCCGGGGTGGAGGACGTCGCGGCCGCCAGGCTCGAGGGCTTTCGCCTGGAGCCCGGCGCGCTGGAAACGCTGCGCAAGGTGCGGGTCAACGGTACTACGCTGCTGCAGCGGGCGGTGAGCAGCTACCTCGAATTCGCGCCTGGCATCCTCGGGGAGCTGACCACGCGGGGCGAATCGGGCGACCTGGCCGGACTGCACCGGGTGGTGCACAGCCTCAAATCCTCCAGCGCGATGCTCGGCGCCAACCGGCTTTCCGAGCTGTGCCGTGCCCTCGAGGCCGACGCGGCGGCGGGGACGCTCGGCTCGGCGCCCGGGCGGGTGCGGGAAATCACCACCGAGCTAGTGCGCGTGATGGGGGAGCTGAAGCAGGTGCAATAGACGGTGCACGACCAACGGTAACGGATGAAAGGCGAAACGGTGATTACCGAACGGAGGGCCCTGACGAGCCAGGGTGGCGTGGGCGCGCTGGAGGAACCCGGCGAGCCGGTCGATGGTCCGCGCCTGGTGGTCGCGGACGACGATCCCACGACGCGATTGGTGCTGGCGGGGCTGCTGACGTCCGCCGGCTATCAGGTCGCCGAGGCGGCCGATGGGATCGAAGCCCTGGCGCGCATCAAGGAATCCCGCCCGGCGCTGGTGATCCTGGACGTGGAGATGCCGGGCGCCGACGGACTCGAGGTCTGTCGCACCATCCGGGGACCGGGCCGGACCGACGGGCCCCCCGTGCTGATTCTCACCGGGTGCGAGCAGGACGCGACCGTCCGGCTCGCCTTCGAGGCGGGGGCGACCGATTTCGCCGCCAAGCCGATCGCGCCCGAGCTGCTGCTGCACCGGGTGCGCTTCCTGCTGCGTAACGAGGCGGCGACCGAGGAACAGCGCCGCGATGCGCGGGCGCTGGAGCAGGCGCAGCGGATTGCCCGGCTGGGCAGCTGGGAGTGGAACCTGCCGAGCGGGCTGATGCACTACTCCAGCTCGGCGCGGGCACTGCTCGGCTTCGCGCCGGGAGACGGTCTCTGGTTCCGGGACTACTTGCGGCGGATTCCTTCGGACGAGCGCCACGCGGTCCACCTCGCCATAGAGGCGGCTCGACGCGGCGGCCCGGCGGCCGACGTCAAGCACCGCATCCGCCGCCTCGATGGGAGCCTTCGGCAGGCGCACACGCGGGCGGAGCTGGAGCTGGACGGCAACGGCAATCCGCTGCTGCTGCACGGCACCGTCCAGGACATCACGGCCCGGGTGGAAGCCGAGGAGAGGATCCGTTACCTCGCGCTGTTCGATCAGCTCACCGGGTTGCCCAACCGGACCCAATTCCTCGAGCACCTGAGCCTGATCCTCGCCAACGCGGGGCGGCAGGAGAAACGGGTGGCGGTGCTGCTCCTGGACCTCAATGCCTTCAGGCGTATCAACGAGACCCGAAGCCACGAGTGCGGCGATGCGCTGCTCGCGGCCGTGGGGGCGCGGCTGCGGGGGATCCTGCGGCCCACCGATCCGCTGGCGCGGGACGGCAGCGGCAAGGAGGCGATGCTGGCGCGCCAGGACGGCGACGATTTCCTGGTCGCCCTCGGCAACCTCGAGCGGGGCGAGCAGGCCGCCGTGGTCGCGCATCGGCTGCTGGAATCGTTTCAGACCCCCTTCCGGGTAGGTGAGGAGGAGCTGACCCTGTCGGCCAGCGTCGGCATCAGTGTCTACCCCGAGGACGGCGCCAACCCGGAAGAGCTGCTCCGGTATGCCGGATCGGCGCTGGAGCAGGCCCGGGTCTCGGGGGGAAACGCATTCGATTTCTTCGACCGTGCGCTGGGGCAGCGGGTTGCGGCCCGCCATGCGCTGGAGCAGGGGATCCGCCGGGCCGTTGCGCAGGAAGAGTTCTCCATCTACTACCAGCCCCAGGTCGGACCGGGTGGCGTGGTGGTGGGGGCCGAAGCCTTGCTGCGCTGGTTCCTGCCGGACGGCACCCTGGTTCCGGCGGCCAAGATCATGCCGGTGATCGAGGAAACCGGACTGATTCAGACGGTGGTCGAATGGACCCTCATCACGGGACTCAAGCAGCTGGCGGCGTGGGATCGTGCCGGCCACCGGCTGCCCACGCTCTCCATCAACTTTTCGGCGCGGCAGCTCGGCCTTCCGGGCATTGTGGACCGGCTCAGCGAGATGGTGCGGCAGGAGGGCATCACCCCCTCGCGCATCACGCTGGAAATCCTGGAGGGAGCGCTGATCGAGCTGCCGGATGCGTCGGCGCGGCTCGCCCGGTTGCGGCAGGAGGGATTCCGCATCGCGCTGGACGACTTCGGCACCGGCTACTCCGCCTTGAGCTACCTGCCTCGCTTCCCGATCGACATCGTCAAGATCGACCGATCGTTCGTGCGGGAGCTGCCGGATGATGCGGGGCAGGCGGCGGTGGTCCGGGCGATCATCGCGCTGGCGACCGAACTGGGGATCGAGCCGCTGGCCGAGGGAGTGGAGCAGGAGGAGCAGCGCGAGTTCCTCGCGGCGGCCGGCTGTCCCAGGATGCAGGGCTATCTGTTCGGGAAGGCGATGCCGGCGGAGGAGTTCGTCAGGCTGTTGCCGGGCTAGGGCCGCGGCTAGCTTGCGGTCGGGATCGCCTATGCTCTCATCCGGCCGCCTGCTCTCCTGCCTGCTGCTCAGCGCCTGCATCAGCTCCACCGGCGATGACGGAGCCGATCTCCCCCTTCCTCCGGACGGAACCCTTGCCGTCGAGCTGACAACCGATCAGGCGAGCTATCCCCTGGGCGGCTCGGCGTCGGTGCGCGTCACCAATACCACGAATGAAGTAATCGGCTGGGGCGGCTGCGAGGATGAGCTGGAGCGCTGGCTGGGGGATCGCTGGGTGCAGCTTGCGCGGGTGCACTTCCCGTGTCCCCTGATCGAGCTCAGCCTCGACCCGGGTGCCTCGCAGACCCTGCCGTTCGACCTGCGTGCCGCCGGCGTGCCGGGAACCTATCGGCTGCGGCGGCCCTTCTGGACGCTCGGGCGCGAGACCGGGCCCAAGTCCTATCGGCGGAGCAATAGCTTCGTGCTCACCTCGTTTCGATGAGCCCGCCGGCCGGGTGATCTGACCCCCGCGCGCGGCAGGGAGCCCGGTCCGCGGTGTGTCGGGGAGCGAGAACCGCTCCGTCTCCCCACCCATGACGCGGGTTACACGCTGGCTGCTCGCCGGACTGGTTTTCGCACCCTGCCGGGTTATCACCGCGCAGGACACCACCGTCGTGGCTCCGCCGCCGCCACCGCCGCCACTGGCCGACACGCTGCGCTGCGGCTTCTGCCACCGGCCCAACCTGCCGCTGGCGCTCTTCGAAGGCTTGCTGGTCAACGTCAGCGTCAACCGCTTCAACGCCTGGGTGCTCAAGGACAGCACCGCCGAGGTGTCGCCCGACACCTGGCGCAGCAACCTCCGGAACGGCTGGGACTGGGACAGGGACAATTTCCTCGTCAACATGCTGGGGCACCCCTACAACGGTTCGCTGTACTTCGCGGCGGCGCGCAGCAACGGGCTTTCTTACTGGGCCGGGGTGCCGCTGACCTTCTTCCACTCCGTGGTGTGGGAGTACTTCGGGGAGACCACCCGGCCGTCGCTCAACGACCTGGTCGACACCGGGCTGGGTGGCATCGCCCTGGGCGAGATGTTCCACCGGGTCGCTGCCACCATCCGCAACAACGAGCAGGGCGGGGGGTCGCGCTTTCTGCGCGAGCTGGCCGCGCTGCCCTTCGACCCGGTGGGCAGCGTCAACCGGATGTTCGGCGGGGAGTGGAGCCGCCGCGGGCCCAATCCGGCGGAACACAACCCGCTGGCAACCGTGCTGCGAACCGGCGGCGGCGCCGGCCTCGTGCGGGCGCCGGGCTCGCTGCTCAGCAGCCTCAAGGACGCCGAGTGGTCGTCGATCCTTTTCGCCGACCTCAAGTACGGCGACTCCTACATCGATTCGCTGCGCAAGCCGTTCGACGCCTTCAGCGCGCGCATCCTGCTGGCGCCGGGGCACGGCGGCCTGACCCAGCTGGTCGGGGTGGGGCGGGTGGCCGGGGCAGAGATCGGCCGCACCGAGTGGCACCGCCACCAGGTCGAGCTGAACCAGCGCTTCGAGTATCTCAACAACGGGGCGCTGCAGTTCGGGGCCCAGACCCTCGAGCTGGGGCTGAGCTCGCGGGTGCACCTGACAGGGAAGTTCTGGCTGCGCACCCTGCTCGCGGGGGACGGCATCGTGCTGGCGGGCATCAACGCCCCGGGCGCCGGCGTGGGCCCTCGCGACTACGATTTCGGGCCCGGCCTCGGCGGCACCTTCAGCGTGGGCTTCGAGCACGGGGGCGTACCCTATCTCACCGCCCACTATCAGCCCGCCTGGGTGCACACGGTGAGCGGCGCCGACGCCAACCACTACACCAGCTTCCTCTCGGTCGAGGCCAGCCTGCCGGTGCTGTCCCAGCTCGACCTGGTCATCCAGAGCAGCTACTACGACCGGCTCAGCCGCTACGACGACGGCACCCGCAGCCATCGCCGTTTCCCGGAGCTGCGGGTCCTCGCGGCGTTCAAGACGGCGCACCGGACCGCCGCGCAGTAAGGGCTGAAACCCGGGGGCTCGCCGTTCGTATGGGCACGCCATAGGACAGTCCCGACAGCCGCCGCGCGGTATCTTCGTGCGCAGGGAGGCACACCCCATGCGAGAGAGCGTATTCCTCCTGGCGCTCGCGATCGCCGCCAGCACCGTCGTGTTTGTCGCGCGCGCGATTGCCGGCGCGATCGGCGGGCGCCGGGGCGGGCGGGACGCTGCCCAGCTCCGCGAGCAGCTCGACCAGTACGCCGTCGCACTCGAAGACGCCCAGACGACCCTGGCCCAGCAGGCCACCCAGCTCGCCGAGCTGCAGGAACGCGTCGACTTCACCGAGCGGCTGCTGGCACAGGGCAGGGACCGGACCGCGCTGCCTCCCGGGGAGCAGCGGGGCTGACCGCCGACGAGCCCAGCACCGACCGCATTGCGGCGCTCGACATCCTCCGCGGCATCGCGGTGGGCGGCATCCTGCTCGCCAACGTCCTGGTGTTCTTCGGCCTGTCCTTCCTGCCGCCGGAGCGCGCCGGCGCGATCAACACCACCCGCGCCGACCAGCTGGTCCAATTCCTCGAGCACGTGCTGGTGGAGGGAAAGTTCTACTCGGTCTTCTCCCTGCTGTTCGGCATCGGGTTCGGGATCCAGCTTGCCCGCGGCGGCGACGCCATGCTGCCCCGCTTCCGGCGCAGGCTCCGCATCCTGCTGGCGATCGGCGCGATCCACGCGTTCCTGATCTGGGCCGGCGACATCCTGATGCTGTACGCGCTGCTGGGGTTCGCGCTGCCCTGGTTCGCGCGGCAGCCCGATCGCACGCTGCTGCGCTGGGTGGTGATCCTGCTCGCCCTCCCCACCACGCTCTTCACCTTGGCGGTCGCCGTCTGGACGCTGGGGCGCTCCGGGGCGGCACCCGCCGCTGCGATGACGGCGATGCCCCCCCGCATCCTCGCCATCTTCGAGGGGATCGGAACCGGCGGGCTCAAGGAGGCGCTGCTCGGCAACCTGGTCTTCGTCGGGGCCCGCTGGGGCGAGCTCTTCGTCACCCTGCGCTTTCCCAAGGTGCTCGGCATGTTCGTGCTGGGACTGTGGTGCGCGCGCAGCGGCCTGGGGCTGACTCCGGCGGCGCACCGGGCAACCCTGGTACGCTGGAGCGCGCTCGGTTGGGGCATCGGCCTGCCCGCCAACCTGCTCGCGACCTGGGCAGTGGCGCGCTGGCCCTACCTGCCGCCCACGCCCGGCGCACTGCTGGGCGTGGCGATGCAGGGGATCGGGTTTCCGCTGCTCGCGATCGGCTACGCGGCCACGGTCGGGCTGCTGGTGGCGGACGGCCGCCGCTTCCTCAACGCGTTCGCGCCGGTGGGGCGCATGGCGCTCACCAACTACCTGACCCATTCCATCGTCTGCGTCACGCTGTCCTACGGGTTTGGGCTGGGACTCTGGTGGCGCCTCGGTGCGGCGAAGGCGATGGCAATCGCCGCCGCGATCCTGCTGGTTCAGCTGCCGCTCAGCGCCTGGTGGCTCGCCCGCTTCCGCTTCGGCCCGGTCGAATGGATCTGGCGCCGGCTCACCTACGGCCGTCCCCTCTAGGATCGTCGCCCCCGAGCAACGCCGGCCAGCACCGCGGTGTCTAAGGCTCAGTCTCCTTCTCAGGACCTGACGCGATGCGACCCATGATGCCCGGCCTGCTGGCGGCAGCCGTGTTGGGACTGCGAGCCTCCGAACCCGCCCTGTCCCAGCAGCCGCAGCGGGCCGAAGTGCTGGTGCTGGGCCTCTATCACATGGCGAACCCGGGGCACGACGTTTTCAACACGCAAGCGGACGATGTGCTGGCCCCCAAGCGGCAGCAGGAGATCGCCGAGCTGGTCGGCGTGCTCCAGCGGTTCAAGCCGACCCGGATCGCGGTCGAGAACGGCAACCAGCGCGCGCTGAACGAGCGCTACGCCAAGTACCGGGCCGGCCAGTACGAGCTCACCGCCAACGAGATCGATCAGCTCGGGCTGCGGCTGGCGAAGCTGCTGGGGCTGGACAGCGTGTACGCGGTGGACGTGGACGGTGACTTTCCCCTGCCGCGGCTGCTCAAGTTCGCCAAGGCGACCGGGCAGCAGGCCGGGCTCGATTCGCTGATGGGAGCGATCGGCGGGATGGTGAAGGCGCAGGACGCCTTCCTCAAGAGCCACAGCGTGCTGGAGACCCTGCGCTACCTGAACTCCGACGCGAAGGTGGCCGAAGACGTCGGCTACTACTACCGGATGGCGCACTACGGGGAGCCCTACGACTACGCCGGTCCCGACCTGCTGGCGGACTGGTACCGGCGCAACATCCGGATCTTCAACAACGTCGCGCGGCTGGCGGCCGCGCCGGAGGACCGGGTGCTGCTGATCTACGGCTCCGGACACCTGGGCTGGCTGCGCCAGCAGGTCGCCGCCGATCCGACCCTCCGGCTCCGCACCCTGGAAGACTTCGCGGCCCGCCCGACGCCCCCTTGACCATCACATCTTGACAATCAAGATGAGAAGCGGTAGGGTAGCCTCCACGACAAGGAGGCGACCGTGGAGGAACCCAGTACCGACGTCATCCAGGGCACCCTGGATCTGCTCATCCTGAAGACCCTGAGCCTCAAGCCGATGCACGGCTTCGGGGTCGCGCGCCGCATCGAGCAGATCTCCCGCGGCGTCTTCAAGGTCAACCCCGGATCCTTGCTCACCGCGTTCCAGCGGCTGGAGCGCTCGGGGCTGCTCAACGCCGAATGGCGCGACACCGAGAACGCCCGCCGCGCCAAGTACTACGCGCTCACCCGGCTGGGCCGGAAGCAGCTCGAGGCCGAGACGGCCGACTGGGCCCGGCGGGCGGCGGCGGTGTCGCGGCTGCTGGGTGCGGAGGGCTGATGTCGCTCTGGCGCCAGCTCAGCCGCGGACTGCGGGTGCTCGTGAACCGGCCCGCCGCGGACCGGGAGATAGCGGACGAGGTCGAGCACTACCTGGAGCAGGCCACCGCCGAGCACCTCGCCCGCGGCCTTTCACCCGAGGCCGCCCGAAGGGCCGCGCGGCTCGAGCTGGGCGGGGTCCCCCAGGCCAGGGAAGCGGCGCGCTCCTACGGCTGGGAGAACGCCCTCAGCAGCACCCTGAGCGACTTCCGCTACGCCTGGCGGCGGCTCCGCCTGTCCCCCGGCTTCACCTTCGTCGCGGTGCTGACCCTCGGGCTCGGCATCGGCGCCGGCACCGCGATCTGGAGCGCGGTGAACCCGGTGCTGCTGCGGCCGCTGCCCTATCCGGCGGCACGCCGGCTGGTGGCGCTCGCCGACCGGCTCGACGACGGCGCTCCGCTCGGGGTCACCTACGGAAACTTCCGCGAGGTGCTGGCGCGCTCCCACTCCTTCGGCGAGCTGGCCGTCACGAGGCCGTGGCAGCCGACCCTGGTCGGCCCCGATCAGCCGGAGCGCTTCAACGGCCAGGTGGTCAGCGCCGGATACTTCCGTACCCTGCGCGTGGTTCCGGCGCTGGGGCGCGACTTCGAGCCGGCCGACGATCAGCCCGGCGGGCGCCGCGTGGTGCTCCTCTCGCACGGGCTATGGCGCCGCGCCTTCGGCGGCGACAGCGCGATCGTGGGCCGCAGCATCACCCTCGACGGCGAGGGCTACACGGTGGTCGGGGTGATGCCGGGCGACTTCGAAAGCCTGCCCGGCAGTTTCGCGGAGCTGTGGACGCCGCTGCGCTATCCGCTGACGCTTCCCTCCGAAGGGGCCGAGTGGGGCCACAACCTCGCCATGCTGGGGCGGCTGGCGGACGGCGTGCCGCTGGAGACGGCGCGCGCCGAGCTGCTCGCTATCGCTGTCAACCCGGTGACGGAGTTCGCCCGGCCGGCCTGGTCGACGATGCGGCACGGTCTCACCGCCACTCCGCTGCAGGCCGAGCTGACCCGCGGCGTCCAACCGGCGCTGCTGGCGCTGCTCGGGGCGGTGCTGCTGGTGCTGGGCATCGCGAGCGTGAACGTGGCCAACCTGCTGCTGGCCCGGGGGGTGCAGCGCCGCGGCGAGCTCGCGATGCGCGCCGCCCTGGGCGCCGGCCGCGGCCGGCTGATGCGCGAGCTGCTGAGCGAGAGCCTGCTGCTGGCAGGGCTCGGCGGGGTGCTGGGGGTGGGTGTCGCCGTGTTAGGCGTGCGCGCCCTGGTCCGGCTCGCCCCGGCGGATCTGCCCCGCCTCGCCAGCGTCGGAGTGGACGGGACTGCGCTGCTGGTGGCGCTGGGCCTCTCCACCGTCACGGGACTCCTGGTCGGGCTGCTCCCCGCACTGCAGCTCTCCCGCCAGGATCTCAAGACCGGGCTGCAGGAGGGCGGGACCCGGCTCACCGGGGGTCACCAGCGCACCCGCCAGCTGCTGGTGGTGGGCGAGGTCGCCCTTTCGGTGGTGCTGCTGGTGAGCGCCGGCCTGCTCTACCAGAGCGTGGCGCGGCTCTTCGCGGTGGACCCGGGCTTCACCGCCGGCCACGTGCTGACCATGCGGCTGGCCACCTCGGGCGACGCGCCGGGCGACAGCGGCGCCACGGCCCGCTTCTTCGCCCAGGCGCTCAGCGCGGTGCGCGCGGTGCCGGGGGTTCGCTCCGCGGGGCTCACCAGCCAGCTCCCGCTGAGCGGCGACGGCGATCTCTACGGGGCGCACTTCGAATCGAGCCCCGACGGGCGCAACGAAGGCCGGGTAACCCGCTACGGCGTGAGCCCCGGCTACCTCGAGACGATGGGCATCCGGGTGGTGCGCGGCCGCACGCTGGACCAGCGGGATCGCGCCGACGCGCCGTTCGCGGCGCTGCTGAGCCAGTCGTTCGCGCGGCGCAAGTTCCCCGACCGGGACCCGATCGGCCAGCGGCTGCACGTGGGGCCGGAGCGCGGGCAATGGTACACCGTCGTCGGCGTAGTGGCCGACGTGAAGCAGCTCTCCCTCGCGGGGGCGGCGGAGGACGCGGTGTACCTGCCCACCGAGCAGAGCTGGTTCACCGACGTCGAGCTGTCGCTGGTGGTCCGGGTAGAGGGGGATCCGCTGCCGCTGGCGCCCGCCGTCAAGGCGGCGATCTGGAGCGTGGACCGGAGCCGGCCGATCGGGCGCGTCGCGGCGATGCGCGACGTGGTCGCCGCGTCGGCCGCGGTGCGACGGTTCGCGATGCTGGTGCTCCAGGTGTTCGCGCTGGTCTCGCTGCTGCTCGCGGCCACCGGCATCTACGGGATGTTCTCGGGCCGGGTTACCGAGCGGCTACGGGAGATCGGGGTGCGCGCCGCGCTGGGGGCCTCGCCGCGCACCATCGTGGCGATGGTGGTGCGGCAGGGATTGCTGCTCATCGGGCTGGGTGCGGCGGCCGGCCTGGTTGGCGCGGTCCTCGCCAGCCAGTTGCTGGTCTCGCTGCTCTATTCGGTTTCCCGGGTGGATCCGCTCACCTACGCCGCGGTCATCGGGGTGCTGGCGCTGGTGTCGGCCGTCGCCTGCGGACTGCCGGCCTCCCGCGCCGCGCGGGTGGACCCTACGGTCACCCTGCGGGCGGGCTGATGCTGCCGCTGCTGGCCGGGCTGCTGCTCGCCCAGCAGCTCGAGTTTCCCGCCGCGCTGCGCAGCGACACGGCAGCGCTCCGGCGCTACCTCCCCACGCTGGCCGCCGCAGCGCTCGCCCAGTACGGGGAGCCCGACCGGCGGGCTTACCTCGGCAATCGTTTCCGGCTGGAGACCGTCGCGGGCAGATATGCGGCCGCACAGCAGACCCTCGCCGCGTT
>Ga0075425_100007059_pt1 | contig 11844 bp, 8 predicted proteins | sample SoiMethybrSBSTD4_FD_75300 | JGI IMG/M metagenome (GOLD analysis project Ga0075425, IMG submission 75300) | Bulk soil microbial communities from a Populus tree surrounding site in Tennessee, USA - Soil MetaG P. TD hybrid SBSTD4 | ecosystem: Environmental > Terrestrial > Soil > Tree plantation...
CGGCAGGCCGTCGTGCGTGTGACCGCCGAGGATCACGTCGAGGCCGCTGACGCGGGAGGCGAGCTTCATATCCACGGCCACGCCGTTGTGGCTCAGCAGCACGACGAGGTCGACCGCCTTGGTCTGCCGGAGCTCGTCGGCGAGCTTCTGGATCCCGTCTTCCCGGATGCCGAACGTGAGATCGGGCACGAATCGGCGCGGATGCGCGATCGGCGTGTAGGGAAACGCCTGCCCGATCACCCCGATGCGCACGCCCCCGACCTCGCGGATCGTGTACGGCGGGAACACCGGCTCGTTCCAGCCGGCCTCGGCGACGTTCTGCGCGATGAAGTCGCCGCGAAACAGCCCGCGACGTTCACGGTCGCCGAACAGCTCCCTGACACGCTCGATCCCGTAGGTGAACTCCCAGTGGGCGGTGAAGACCTCGACGCCGAGCTGGTTCGTGGCGCGGAGCATGTCCTCGCCGCGGCTCCAGAGCGCCGTCGCGGAGCCCTGGAGCGCGTCACCGCCGTCGAGCACGAGCGTGCGGCCCGGGCGCTCGGCCCGCACGCGGCCGATCAAGGTGGCGAGGTGGGCGTAACCGCCCATCCGCCCGTAGCGCGCGGCGAGCGCGGCGAAGTCGACCGCGCTCAAGGCATATGCGGCCGCCGTGCCGGGAGCGATGTGATACGCGCGCAGGAACTCCATCCCCGTCAGGTACGGCGGCTTGCCACGCTCGGCGCCGACCCCGAGCACGGTGTCGGGCTCGCGGAAGTACGCGGGCGACAGCGTCGCGTGCGTGTCCGTGAGGTGGAGAAGCGTCACGTTGCCGAGCGGGGGGAACTCGAGGAGCCGCTCGGGCGCGGACTCGGACGCCGTCAGGTCGCGCGGCGCCAGACCGGCGGTCGCGCCCACCGCGACGAGCTTGAGCAGGTCGCGGCGATCCATTTAGTTCCGAGAGGTCGGATCAGGACGTGGGTGGCCGAGCGTCCGCACGGCTGTTAGTGCCGGATGCCGGGGACGTTCAGCGGCTTGCCGACGTCGAAGGACGTCAGGTAGAGCTCGATCTCGGCGTACTCCACGGCGTCGGCCGGCAGCATGTTCATCCCGAGCGGCGTCATGCACCACTGCATGCGCTTGCGTATGTCCCACACCTGGTTCTGGCTCGTCCGCCACGTCGGGAAGTGTCGCGTGAGCCCGCTGGTGACGTCGCCGAGGAATCGTCCGCCGAGGAACTTGTTGGCGCCCTTCTCCGGCGTGTGGCAGTCGGCACACGCGTGGTTGCGCTCGCCTACCCGGCGATAGAAGCCGGCGCGGCCGCGCGCGAGCGCCGCGCGGGTCTCGGGGCTGTCCGTATCGATCGTCACCGGCATGCCGTTCGACGCCATCTTCACCAGCATCGTGAGGTTGAGGTTCCCCTCGCTCTCCATGGGGAGCGGCGTTCCCGTGGTTTCCGGGCCGTGGGCCGACAGGAAGTCCTCGATGCTCATCACACGGCCATACCGCGGCACGATCTTCGGATAGCGTGCGGCCACGCCTTTCATGGCCGCGTCGGCTCCGCCGGCGTGGCAGTCGGCGCACGCCTTGCCCCCCGGGCCTCGCGCCTTCCACTGCGCCTCGGCGCCTTCGGCCAGGAGCACGGCGGGATTGTTCGTGGGATCGAGGTTGTCGCCGAAGCCGACGGGCTTGGTCCGCGTCTCCGGATCGCGGTCGGGATCCTTCTCCGGCGGTCGCGGACCCTTGAGCGTCTGCAGGAACGCCACGAGGTCGACGATCTCCGCGGGCGTGAAGGCGCCGCTGGCGCCCCACGGCGGCATCGCCGTCTGCGGGAAGATCACGCGCGCGTCGTAGATCTGCTGGTAGAGATACTCGTTCGTGAGCCGCCGGTCGGCGATCGTGGAGAGATCGGGCCCGGCGTTGCCGGCGGGCCACACGTCGTCGCCAGGGATGAGATGGCAGCCGGTGCACGGGCCCTTCGCCCGAGAGGTGAAGAGCGCGCGGCCCTTCTTCGGATCGCCCGTCGCGCCTGCGGGCATCGTCCCGCGCTGCACGGCGATCTCGGGCCGCGAATCACCGTAGGCGTATGTCCGGAAGCGGCCGAAGTCGGTCTTCGGCCAGCCCGCGTAGCGGAGGGCCTCGCGTGTGCCGTCGGGGAGCGTCCGGATCTCGCCGCGGGCCTCGGGGATCGCGCGCGTCGGGGCCGAGGAGGTCTCGGGGCCGGCGCTCCCCGTGACGGCACAGCCGGCGGCGATGATGAGCGCGGGCACCCAGCGCAGGCCCGTCGCGGCCAGCCTCACGAGAACTTGATGTCCGCGGTGCCCTCGTACTTGCCGCCGGCCGTGTCGGTGAAGGCCACCTTCAGCTGGCCGGGGTCCGTCGCCTTGAAGGCGAAGGAGAAGAAGGGATTTTCGCTCACGCTCTGCGTGGTATCGAACGAGACGACCGTCTTGCCGAGGTAGGTCACGGTCACCTTGGTGATGTAGTTGTACTTCTTGTCGATGATCTTGCCCTGCGCGTCGCGTTCGATCCGCTCCATCGGGTGGATGACGAGCGTCCGCACCCGCACGACGTCGCCGGCCTTGATGCTCGAGGGAATCCGCACCCGGACCTTGCCGATATCCGACATCCCGCTAACCTCCGCACCCGCCGACGGTGACCTTCACCTCGCGCTTGGCCTGGAGCAGCGTGCCGTCGCTCTGCTCCACGATCGCCCGCACGTCGGTCGTCTCACCCAGGCGGATGTTCGCGCCCATGTACGCCTGGCCCGCCTCCGGCGCGAAGGCCACGCGCGTGACGATGGGGATGCGGTTCTTGTCGGCGACGATGTAGACGTGCTTGACGTAGTTCGACGGCGTCATCGGCGAGTTCACCTCGACGGACACCGGCACCACGGCGCCGTTCTCCGCGATCAGCGGCACGTCGAGCTTGACGAGCCCGCCCGCGTCCTTGATCGGCCGGCCGCCGAAGACGCGCTTGAGGCCGGCGTCGAGCGTTTCCTGCATCCCGAGCGCCTGCGCCGTCGCCCGGCCCGGTCGCGCGAGCGCGCCCGTCGCCGCCGCCGCACCCAGCACGCCCAGCGTGCCGAGAACCGACCGGCGTGAGAACCCGTGCTGTTCCGTCATGCCATCCTCCGCGTCTGTGTGCGGTCGAGAGGCTACCACCGCAATCTAATATGTTATCACCCTCGGCGGCGGGTTCATGACGGAGCACACCGGCTGGTGAGCGAGATGACGGCCTCGCTCGAGCGCTTCTGCGCCGACGGCTTTGTCGTGGTGCGGGACGCGATCATGCCCGACGTCGTGCGCGCGTGCGTGGACGCGATCGAGGGCGAATTGCGTGCGCGAGCGGTCGATCCGCGCGACCCGGCGACCTGGACGGCCCCGGTCGTCCGCTTTCCATGCCCGGAGGGTCCGGCATTCACCGCCGCCGGCGCATCGGCGCCCCTCCGGGAAATCTACGACGCGCTGCTCGGGCCCGGCCGGTGGATTCCGCCCGATGGCGTCGGCGGAACGGTTCCCGTTCGGTTCCCCAGCGGCGAGGATCCGGGAGACGCAGGCTGGCACATCGACGGCAGCTATGACGTGAATGGACAGTGGTGGGCGAACGTGCGCAGCCGTGGTCGCGGACTCCTGGCGCTGTTCCTGTTCACCGACGTCGAGGATCGGGACGCGCCGACGGAGATCCTCGTGGGATCGCACCTCGACGTCCCCCGTGTCCTCGCGCCATTCGGCGACCGTGGGATCTTCTTCGGCGATGTGACACGACGGCTGCCCCACTCGACGCTCCGGCGCCCGCACGCGCGCGCGACAGGACGCGCCGGAGACGTCTACGTCTGCCATCCGTTCCTCGTCCACCGCGCGACGTGGCCGCATCGCGGCTCCGCACCGCGGATGCTCGCCCAGCCCGCCGTCGCACTTCACGAGCCGTTCGCGCTCCGCGAGCGTGCCGACGTCTGTGCGGTCGAGCGAGCCATTCTGCGTGGTCTCGACCCGTCGCGTGGAGGGTCTCGGCGTACGCGGTAGCGGCGGCGGACGCGCCCCGCCTTACGAGAGGCTGAGCTTCCCGGTGGCTTCGTTCCAGGTGGCCACCGCGGCCCAGGCGAGCATCACGAGGATGACGAGGCCGACGGCGCCGGCCCATCCGAGGACGGACGGCAGGAAGACGGCGACGCCGAGCTTCTGCAGGAGGCCCGTCTGGGTGAGCGCCAGTCGCGTGAGCGAGGCGCCGAGCGAGAACGTGATGACGGCCACCCAGAGCTTCACCTGCCCCTCGCCCATCCGCCAGATGGAGCCGGCGCCGCATCCGCCGGTCAGGATCATGCCGATCCCGAAGACGAGGCCGCCGAGCAGCGCGCCGGCGCCGGCCGCGGGGAACACCCACTCGCCCTTGTCCTTGAGATCGGTGAACTTCAGGATCGCGAAGCCGAGCATGCTCACCACGATTGCGAGCGCCGCCGCGCGCGTGTGCTCGGCGTCGCCGGTCATGAACGGCTCGCGGAAGGCCCGCACCAGGCACAGACGTGAGCGCTGGAAGACCACGCCGAAGACCGCGCCGAAGAGCAGGAACAGCCCGCGCGCGCCGTGGCCCTGAGCGGAGTACGCGAACGGGATGGCCAGGAGCACGATGAGCAGCACGAGCCCGATCACGGGCTGCCGGCTCGAGCCTTCGGACGCGGCCAGGTAGACGCGCGCCGCTCCGCGCGACCAGCGCGGCCGATGCTGCATCTCCCACACGAGATAGCGCAGCCCGACGAACGCGCCGGCGGCGAGGCCGATCATCATGCCGAAGCCGGAGAGCGACAGCGCGCTCACCGCGCTGAAGAAGCCGCCGATGTTGCAGCCGAGCGCGAGCATGGCGCCCACGCCGAGCATCGCGCCGCCGATCGCGCCCTTGGCCAGCTCGCCGCGCGCCGGGACGCGCAGCGCGAAGTCCCGGCTCAGCAGCGCGGCCACGAGCGCGCCGGCGGCGACGCCGAGGTTCAGGAGCGATCCGGAGTAGAGCCAGGGCGCCACGAGGTCGGACCGCTTGACGACCCCGAGGCCGGTGAGCACCCAGTCGCCCCAGTTGCGGACGCCGTCGGATGCGGTGAAGGGCCGATCGAACGCGAAGAGGAAGACGTTCGTCGCCGCGACGAGGATCGCGGCCCCCCAGACCGGCCACGGCCGGCGGAACACCACCGCGAACTGCGCGGCGAAGACGTCCCGGGGCGACGTCACGCGCGCGTCGCCATCAGCGCGCGCACCTGCACGATCACGTCGCGCAGGACGTCGTCCGTCACGGGCTTTCGCACGGTGAGATCGACGTGCAGCGGTCCCACGGGCTTGGGCCCCAGTCCCTCGTCCCAGCCGGTGATGAGCCCGACGACCATCGACGGATACGACGCCTTGACGGCGCGCGCGACGTCCCAGCCATTCATGCCGAGCATGCCGAGGTCCGTGAGCACGAGGTCGACCGGGCCCTCGCGGGCGAGGAGGGCGAGCGCCTCGGGGCCGTCGCCGGCCTGGGTCACGCGGTGGCCGTCCGCCGCCAGCACGTCGGCGATGACGCTGCGGACGTTCTTGTCGTCGTCGACGACGAGCACGTGCAGCGGCGCCGCGGCGGGCGGCGGCGGCGGCGGCGCGGCCCGCGGTGTTCGCCGGGCGACCGGCAACCGGAACGTCGCGGTGGTGCCCGCGCCCTCCGCCGAGTCGATCGTCAGCTCGCCGCCGTGACGCTCGATGATTCCGTAGTTCACGCTGAGCCCCAGGCCCGTGCTGCGGACGCCCTTCGTGGTGAAGAACGGCTCGAGGACCCGCTGGCGGACCTCGGACGACATCCCGATCCCGTTGTCGCGCACGGAGCAATGCACACCCTCCGCCGTCGTCCACGTCTTGATCACGATGGTGCCGCCCGACGGGAGCGCCTCCACGGCGTTGAAAATCAGGTTGACGAGGACTTCGCGCACGGCCGGTGGATCGGCGGCCACCATGGGCACCGAGCCCAGCTCGAGGATCGTCTCCACGCGGACGCCGCGCGCCACGAGCTCGTTCTGCCATCGCGGCCGGGTGAGCTCGACGACGTCCTCCACCATCTCGTTGAGGTCGACGGCCACAATCGTCGGCTCGGGATGGCCGCGACTGAACCGCGAGAGTCGCTTGACGACCTCCGCGCTGTCGAGCGTGGCCTGCTCGGCCGCCCTGAGATCGCGCTGCGTCTCGGGCGCGTCGGTCCGGCGCAGCGTGATCTGGATGCGTCCCAGGACCACCGCGAGGAGGTTGTTCAGGTGATGGGCGACGCCGGCGGCGAGCTCGCCGACGGCGCGCAGCGTCTCGCCCCGCACGAGCTGATGGTGCGCCTTCGAGAGGTCTTCGTACGCGCGCTGCACGCGCGCGAAGAGTTGCGCGTTCTCGAGCACGAGCGCCGCCTGGTCGGCGAAGACCTGGAGCAGCTCGACTTCGGCCGGCGTGAACACGCGGCCGGTGGCATCCCCCACCGTCAGCACGCCGATCAGCACGCCGCGCGCGCGCAGCGGGACGCCGACGTACGCCCGCGCCCCGGCCTTGAGGATCAGCTGGCGCACCTCGTCCGTGTACGTGATCGACCCGTCGGCCAGCACGTCGGCGGACTGGAAGGGCTGACCGGTGGCGATCACGCGCCCGGAGACGCCGTAACCGGGCGGCGAAACCTGCCCGGGCTGCGCGTAGCCGGGCGCGCCGCCCGGCGCGCCGAGCGCCAGCAGGGAGCCGTCCGGTTGCAGGAGGCGGAAGCCCGCCGAGCGGACGTTCAGCACGTCACGCACGCTGTCCACGATGCGCGCGGCGACGTCGGTGACGTCGAGGCTCTGGGTCAGGCTGCGCGCGGCGCGAGCCAGCGCTTCGGCCTCGTGGCGGCGACGGTCGGCCTGCACGTAGAGGCGTGCGTTCTCGAGCGCGAGCGCCGCCTGGTCGGCGAAGGCCTGGGCGAGACGCACGTCCTCGGCGGTGAAGACGCGACCCGTCACGTCCCTCAGCGAGAGCGCGCCGATGATCCGGTCCTGCACGAGCAGCGGCAGGGCGAGGATCGTGCGATCGGACGAGGCATCCAGCCGCGCCTGGGCATCCGGATCGGAAACGAACCGCGGATCGGCCAGCGCGTCCGGGCTGAAGATCGGTCGGCGCTCCTGCACGGCGAAGCCCACAACGTTCGTCCCCTTCGGGAACACCACCGGCGGCTCCAGGCGGTCCGCGATGTCGCCCGACCCGGCGCGGGCGACGAGGGCGCCCGACTCCGGCTCGGAGGTGAAGAGCATCGCCGCCTTCACGGCGAGGAGCTTGCGCACGCTCTGCACGGTCTGCGTGACCACCGCGTCGAAGTCGAGCGATTGCGAGAGCAGCCGGTTGACCTCGGCGAGCGCCTCGGCGGCCTCCCGGCGGGCCTCGGTCTCCCGGTAGAGCCGTGTGCGCTCGGCCATCTCGGCCTGCAGCGATCGCTCGCTGTCCTCTGCCCGCCGGCGCGCCGCGTGGAGCGCCCCGCCGAGGAGACTGATCAGCGCCATCTCCATCACGAACACCACGAGACGGAGCCGATCGCTGTGGCTGGCGATGGCGAAGGAGAACCGGGGCGGAAAGAAGAAGAACGCGCCGAGAAGGGCCGACAGGATCGTGGCGCCGAGGGCCGGCCCCATGCCCCCGAACCAGGCACTCACCATCACCGCGGCCGAAAATAGGACGAAGGGGCTATAGCCGCCGAGGGCGGGGTCGAGCATTACCTTCGTCGCGGTGGCCAGGGCCACCGCGCCGCAGGCCACGCCATAGCGCAGCAGCGAGGAGCGCGCGGGGCTCAATGTCGTCGACCGCTCCCGGCGACCCTATGCCGCCTGCGGAGGGTCGTCAAGGGGCACGCGCATCCCCGCTGCCGACGACCAGCAGGACGGCGCCGACCCCGGCAAGGACCGCACCGAGCCCCACCGAGACGGCGCCGAGCTGGTCGGCGCCGGCCAGGCCGGACACGAGGGGGCCGAGGAACATCCCCGCGTCGACGCCCACGCGATAGAGCGCCGTGCGCCACGCCACGAGTTCGCGCGGCGTCTGTCGCCGCAGGACGCTGAGGGGAATCTGCCAGCCCGCCATCCCGAGACCGAAGAGCGCGCAGCCAAGGGCCATCGTGCCGACGCCGCCGAAGCCCACCAGCACGGCGCCGGCGGCGACGCAGAGCACGACGCCGCCGAGGACACGTGCCGGACCGTGCCGATCCGAGAGCATCCCGAGCGGCAACAGCGCGACGAGGTCCGCGGACTGGATGATCATGAGCAGCCGCGCGAGCCCCGGACGCTCCAGGCCGAACTCGCGGCTGCCGCGCACGGGGATGATGAACTGCTCGACGCTCGTGTACGTGATGGCGACCAGCGCGCCGGCGACGAAGGCCAGGCCCACGAGCGTCCGCGCGCCCCGCGACGCGCCCGCCGGCGCCGTCACGCCGGCCGCCGCCGCCTGCGCGACGTCCCCGCGGAGCGCGCCGAGGATGGGCGGCAGCAGGACCAGGCCGATGATCTGCGGCACGAAGGCCAGGAGCAGCACGGTGCGCCACGAGAAGCCCGCGGGCAGCGCCGCGGCGAGGCCGGCGCCGATGAGCAGGCCGATCATCGCGGAAAACTCGAAGGCGTTCAGCGCGGCGCCAAGCCGCCGGCCCGCGTAGGACTGCAGGAGCGCGGTGAGCCCGGCGACGACACCGACGGCCTGGCCGACGCCCATGAGCAGGCGGCCGGCGACGAGCGCGGGAAACGCGTGCGCGGTGGCGAGCAGCACCACGCCCAGCCCCATGACCGCGGGCGACACGATGAACGCCGCGGCCAGCCGGCGCCTGATGAAGAGCCCGATGGGCACGTCGGCCGCCATGCGCGCGAAGCCGAAGGCCGCGGCGACGACGCCGAGCTCCCAGTCGCGAAGGCGCGCGTCGACGCCGAGCTCGGGGAGCAGCGCGGGAAACGCGCCGATGGTGCACGTGGTGCCGAGCCCGGTGAGGCACAGCAGCGCGATGAGCGGCATGCGCACGAGATCGGGATTGTAACGGGCGGCTCGGCGCATTTGACAGTCCTGCGGGGCGCCCCTAGACTCCACACGATTCGCTCGCATCGGAGTCTGCCACGTCAACCACATCGTCAGCGCGCCCGGCCGATCTGAGCGTCGGCGTCGACGTCGGCGGAACCTTCACGGACCTCGTGGCCCGCGACGCGTCGGGCGGCCTGACCTCGTGCAAGGTCCCGACGGCGACGACGCGTCCGGCCGACGGTGTGCTGTCGGGGCTCGCCCGCCTGACCGCCGGCGGCAATGTCGCCGGCTCCGTCGCCCACGGCACCACCATCGTCACCAACGCCATCGTCGAGCGCCGCACTGCCGCCGTCGGGCTCGTCACCACGCGCGGCTTCCGCGACGTGCTGGAGATCGCGCGCCAGAGCCGCACGCATCTCTACCGTCTGGACGCGCCGGCCAAGCCGGACCCGCTGGTGCCGCGTCGCTGGCGGGCGGAGGTGACCGAGCGGGTCGCCGTCGACGGCACGATCCTCACGCCGCTCGGCCTCGACGACGTGCCCGCCATCGTCGAGCGGTTCCGCGCGGACGGCATCGACAGCGTCGCCGTCTGCCTGCTCCACGCCTACGCCAACCCCGCTCACGAGCGCGCGCTGCGGGAGTCGCTGGCGCCGCACTTCGGCCACGTGACGATCTCGAGCGACATCAACGCCGAGTACCGCGAGTACGAGCGCGCCTGCACGGTCGTCCAGAACGCGGCGGTCATGCCGCTGGCCACGCGCTACGTCGGCGACCTGCTCGCGTCGCTGCGCGCCCGCAACGCCGGCATCCGCGTCCACCTGCTGCACTCGGCCGGCGGGATGATGTCCGTGGCCGTCGCCGCAGCGCGCCCGCTGTCGATGGCGATGTCGGGGCCCGCGGCCGGCGTCGCCGCGGCCGCCCACGTGGCGCGCGTCCTCGGCCTGCCCCGCGCGCTCGCCTTCGACATGGGCGGCACGACGACCGACGTCTGCCTCATCGCCGACGGCGTGCCCGAGACGGCGTCCCAGCGCCGGCTCGGCGAGTACCCGGTACGGCTGCCGATGGTCGCGGTCGAGTCGATCGGCGCGGGCGGCGGGTCGATCGCGCACGCGGACGCGGCCGGCGCGCTCAAGGTCGGGCCGCAGAGCGCGGGCGCCTCGCCCGGGCCGGCCTGCTACGGCCTCGGCGGCGAGGCGGCGACCGTGACCGACGCGAATCTCCTGCTCGGCTATCTCGATCCCGATCGGACGTACGGCGGCGCCATCCGCCTCGATCCCGACCGCGCGCGCGCGGCCGTCGGTACCGTGGCGCATCGGTGGTCGATGGACCTGCACGAGGCGGCGCACGGCATCGTCGAGATCGCCAACGCCAACATGCTGCGGGCCCTCCGCCTCGTCTCCGTGCAGCGCGGTCACGACCTCCGCGACTTCACGCTGATCGCCTACGGCGGTGCCGGGCCCATGCACGCGGGCGCGCTCGCCCGCATGGCCGGCATCGGCCGAGTCGTCGTGCCCGCCCACTCCGGCGCCTTCTCGGCGCTGGGCTGCCTCGTCTCGCCCTTGCGCTACGACGCTGTCGTCACCCACCGCGCGCGCCTCGACGCGTGGGACGCCAAGCGGGCGGACGACGCGTTCCGCGAGCTGGAGACCCAGTGCGTGCATCCGCTGCTCGAGGAAAACATCGCGCCGGACCACATCCAGCTCGCGCGCAGCGTCGATCTCCGCTACACCGGACAGAACTACGAGATCGAGGTGGGCTGGGATCCGGACCTCCGCGCGTTGCGGGCGGCGTTCGAGGCGCGGCACCGCCGCCTCTACGGCTACGCGACGGGCGAGAGCGTGGAGTCCGTGAACCTGCGGCTGACCGCGCGCGTCGCCGACGCCGCCCTCGAGCTGCCGCGGATCGAGCCCGTGGGCAAGGCGGCGCCCGTGGGCGAGCAGCGCGCGTACTTCCGCGAGACCGGTGAGACGGCGATGCCGCGCTATCCGCGCGCCGCCTTCGGCGAGGGCAGAGGCGTCGACGGTCCCGCGCTCATCGAGGACGACTGGTCGACGACGGTCGTCTATCCCGGCCAGCGCTGCCGCGGCGATTGCTCTGGCAACCTCATCCTGGAAGGCTGACATGGCCGTCCATCCCGTGACCCTCGAGGTCGTGCGCAACGCGCTCTACGCGATCGCCGAGGAGATGAGCGTGATCGTGATGCGCTCGGCGCGCTCGCCGCTCCTCAAGGAAGCGGGCGATCTCTCCTCCGCGCTGACCGACGCGGAGGGCCGCCTCGTCGCGCAGGGCCGTGACATCCCGATCCACATGGGCGTGATGGGCTTCACGGTGAAGGAGCTGCTCAGGAAGATCCCGGCCGAGAGATTCGAAGAGGGAGATGTCTGGTTCCTGAATCTGCCGGAAGTCGGAGGGAACCACCTGCCGGATGTGAAGGCGGTGAGGCCTGTGTTCGCCGGGGGTCAGCTCGTCGCCTTCGCAATCAATTTAGCGCACTGGGCCGACATCGGCGGCGCGGTACCGGGCAGCTACGTGCCGTGGGCGACCGATGCGCACCAGGAGGGCGTGAGGATCACGCCGGTGCGGCTCTTCTCCGCCGCCGGGCCGGACCGCGAGAAGATCGATTTCCTTCTGGCCAACGTGCGCGGGCGCGCGGAGCGCGAAGGCGACCTCTTCGCGCAGTTCGCCGCCGACGACGTCGCCGCGCGTCGACTCGGCGAGCTCTTCGCACGCCACGGTGTGGCCACCATGAAGGAGTGCTTCGAGCGCCTGCTGGCGGAGTCCGAGGAGCAGATGCGGGCGGCGCTCCGCGCGCTGCCCGACGGCAGCTGGGAGGGTGAGGACTGGCTCGACGACGACGGCG
>Ga0075425_100007061_pt1 | contig 11844 bp, 15 predicted proteins | sample SoiMethybrSBSTD4_FD_75300 | JGI IMG/M metagenome (GOLD analysis project Ga0075425, IMG submission 75300) | Bulk soil microbial communities from a Populus tree surrounding site in Tennessee, USA - Soil MetaG P. TD hybrid SBSTD4 | ecosystem: Environmental > Terrestrial > Soil > Tree plantation...
CGCAGCGTAGTACACCACCTTGTGGGCAAGATCGGGACGCAGCAGCGGTTCGCCTCCCATCAGCGCAAGCACTCGGCAACCGTGGTCATGCAACCAGTCAATCGATCGGCGGGCCACATCTTCCGTCATGCCTTTCACTTTGTTGTTGAAAGACCAGCAATACCAGCAGTCGAGGTTGCACTTGTAGTCGAGGAACAAATATGCCGTGATGGGATGGAAATCACCCGGCATCACGCGCGAACGAATATAGGGCAACAGCCATCCCCGCACCTTCCGCCAGATTAGCGCAGACGTCCAATCACGCCTCTCGGGGATGACTTCCGGACCAGGATCGTTCAAAAGCTCAGGGTACTGCGGGAAAACCGGGGTAGGTAGTGTGGCTCCCGTGGCCGCCGCCGGAGCAGGACCCGAGGAACCAGAGTTCATCAGGAGGTTATGAATGTCGACGTCAATGCGAAATTTGGCCGGAGCTGCAGAAGCCATTTCCTTTCTCCTCCAAAGCCGAGGTTGTGCCTGTAAAAGATGCGAGGCGGCTCGAGGCGGTTACATAGATTTTTTGAATTTCCCGATGAAGGACATGCGCGTACGGAACAGGTGAGACTGGGATGAGGACGGCCACACGACGGGAATACCCTTGAATCTAAGGCAGAGTGTTGAGCACTCCTAAGCCAGGGCCTTGGCTTCTGCGGTTGCTTCGCGCAGCACATCGGACGGCACTTCCTTCAACGTCACTTGAAATTCGAACATGGGCACTTCCGTACCCCGACCCCAGCGATTGGTTTCCCAGTGGGCCCGCACGAATTTCACATCCGGATGTTGTGTCAGGTCAAGAAGCAGCGGTTGCTGTCCCCGATAGAATTTCTGCGGGAAGGCTGTAATCGCCTTCGGCCCCCACGTCGCACCATCCGTCGAGCCATAGATGCTAACGTCGAGCGACTCCTGTTCGATGATGTTGGTGATTTGCAGCGAGAGTAGAAAAACACGATTCCCCGCTGCGCTCACATCCGTGGATGGACCATCGCCCTTGGCGTTCACCACTGTCTTGGGGACCAGCAAAGTCTCGATCATGACGGAGGAATTGTAGCAAAGCGTGGCTGCGTTAGTCCGAAAACGTGGGCTACCGGACTAACAGCGATCCGAATCCGCTGGCCCCTGTCGCAGGTCGCGGCGAATCCTGGGAAGGGCCGGAAACTTTTCACTTCCATGACTCGTATTTGAGCCTAAAATCCCGCGCATAGGAGCACCATGACTTCGCTCAGCAGAAACGCCAGAATCGCAGGGCTCCTCTACCTCACACTCCTGACTGCACCATTGCGCCTCATCTACATTCCGAGCAAGCTATTTGTGGCCGGTAACGCAAGCGCAACAGCCAATAACATCGCGGCGCATGAGACGCTCTTCCGCTTGGGCATTTTGAGCGACTTGTTCACAGCGACTATGGCCATCTTTCTGACGCTGGCACTGTATCGCCTGTTCAAAGGCGTCGACGAAGGCCTGGCTCGTCTGGTGGTAATTCTCGGCGCGCTGATGGTGACTCCGATCTATTTCCTGAACACCATCAACGATGCAGCTGCGCTGCTGCTTGCCCGTGGGCCAGATTTCCTCTCTGCCCTCGACAAACCGCAACGCGACGCGCTCGTGATGGTGTTCATCCGCATGCACGGTCAAGGTGTCCTCGCAAACGAGATATTTTGGGGACTCTGGCTATTCCCCCTGGGCTTGCTGGTGTACAAGTCTCGGTTCCTTCCCCGTATCCTTGGCGTCTGGCTGATGCTCAACTGCTTCGCCTATCTGGCTACGAGCGTCACAGGCATGTTGTGGCCGTCGTATGAGCAGAGGGTCTCCAACTGGGTTTTCCCGCTGATGTTCGGCGAACTCGCCATCATGTTGTGGCTCGTCATCATGGGGGCCAGGGAGGCACAGGCTGCAGCGCCGTGATGCGCCTCAAAGCTGGGGCTCTGTCACTGATCTTGAAGTCAGGATATAAAACAGCCTTTCACGGAAGACGCTTTAGTTCTACGTCTTTCCTGTCAACATGGAGAATAAGCGCATCTGCTGGGCCATTCCCTACCAACCTAAATGTGCATTCATCGCTTGAACTCGTGGAATAAAAATCCGTGCGGCTTTTTGCTCGATATTCCTGCCGCGGTTCGTCGTTTTCTTGAATGAAAAGGCGGTCGCCCTCGACTGTGACGGACAAAACAATGTCGGCTGAAAGAGCATATCGCCCCGCAAGCTTTTCGAGATCCTCGTGCGGCAAAGAAACTGTCTTGTGTTCCTTAAGTTTCCGAAGGGGAGGAAGTTGGTCATAAGGTGTATAACTCTCCCACTCGAATGGGAATGAAGAGGGACCTAAAAGTGAATCAATCAGGAGCTTGAATATCCCTTCCCCGTTGGAGCTATTTGTCATGATCAGAATTCCACCGCCATTGTTGAAACCGAGCGCAAGGTGTCTCCATCCTTCATCGTGCCCTTCCTTGAAAAAGGCTTTCCCGTAAGGCGAGGAGTACAGTCCCCACCCCAGTCCGTAGCCCAGGCGAATTCCATCGTTGGCCGTCGTAGTTGTGTTTTCCAGGGAGGGGAACTGGTGCGCCGAATAGATCCGTATCTGCGGGCTCAACATCTCGCCAGCAATCCGGGTGTTTAGAACGTCTCTGCGCATGATCGCGCTCAGGAGGGCAGCATAGTCATGGAGGGTAGTCTGCATTGAACCGGCGGCATCCGGGTTTGTGCGCTTTTCGGGACCGAGCGAGTGTGCGTATTCGTCGTATCCATTTGCGAAATCGCTATCAAACCTAGACTCCCAGACCATACTCGTGCGATTCATATGCAGGGGCCTGAAGAGTTTCTCCTCCATTAGATCCGCAATCGATTTGTGCGTCACCGTCTCCACAACCACCTGAGCAAGTTCAATGCCTTCGCCTGAGTACGCGTAACGCGTCCCGGGGTTGAAGTGAATGCGAAGCTTTCTGTCGTCTTCAAAGGCGCGCCAGTTTGGAAAACCACTGGTATGGCTCAGCAAGATACGCAGTGTAAGTCTTTGGTATCTGTCGTCACCTCTTAAGTCCGAGTATCGCGGATAATCGGGAAGTGGTTTTGGCAGATATCGGTTGATCGGAGTATCCAAATCGAGGGTGTGTTCTTGAACGAGGAGCATCACCAGAGTGGAGAATGCCGCCTTGCTCAGTGATGCCGATGTCATCACTGAGTCGGCTGTAAGCGGCAGACTCTTTTCTGTATCGCGATAACCATAAGCCTTGAGGTAGGCGATCTTGCCATCATGAAAAAGCGCAATCCCCACGCCTGTCACACGGGCCTTCTGCAACAACTGCCCGACAGTCTCATCGATCCGAGAAACTTCAATAACGCTGCCGTCCGGTCGTTGAACGGTGGCTTGCAGACCGAGACTCTGCAGATACCCCACGAGAAGTATCCACGTGACAAGGGCCAGTCTTCGAGCCATCTCTTACCACCTTCGCCCTACCGCAGGCCATCCACAAACTGTCGAAGCACCTTCCCCACTTCCTCCGCCTGCTCCCAGATCGCGAAGTGGCCAGCTCTCGGAATCACTTTCAATTGACTGCCCGAAATGTTCTGCCGCATGGACTCGCCGTCCGCGACGGTCGTCAATGTATCTTCTTCGCCCATCACAATCAGCGTAGGAACATCAATAGTCTTCAGAGTGGGTGTCGAGTCTGGGCGCCCGGCCATCCCCCGCTGTACCTGGGCGATGTCCTCTGCCGACATCTTCAGCATCATGCGGCGCGCGCCATCCACCAGGTCCGGCCGTGTGGCCAGAGTCGTCTTGCCGAACAGGCGCGGAACCATGCCGTCGACGAACGTCTCCGTTCCGCGTTCCAAAACGTCCGCAGCGGTCTTGAGGCGGGCGGCTCGCCCTTCCGCAGTGTCCGACTGCGAACGGGTATCGCCTAGCACAAGCCCCTCAACCCGCACACGATAACGCCGCCAGAATTCGAACAGAGCGTATCCCCCGATCGACACACCGCAAAATACCGCCCGACCTATGCCAACATCATCGAGCACTCGCGCCAAGTCCACAGCATGTTTCTCCATGGTCGCTGGTCCCTCGCCGATATCCGACTCGCCATGTCCGCGAAGGTCCGGCAAGACGACCCGATAGCGCGAAGTCAATGCCTGCGCAGCCGGAAGCCACAACTCGTGATGTGCTGGGAATGGATGCAGCAGAACCAGCGGCGGGCCATCACCCAAAACTGCATAGGCGATCTCGGCATCGCCCCTGCGAATTCGATTCATGCCAGGATTCTAGCGCGCGATCCGCGCGAAGCTTACGACGATGCCAAGGGACTTTGAGGGCCGGGCGTCTCACCCATTCGGCGGGCGGGACGCCCGCCGCTCCACAAAAGCTACGGGTTGGGACTCGGAACGTGTTCGGCGTGAGGGACCACCGAGTACTCCGGCTCTTCCGGCATGACGATCCAAGCCACGACGTATCCCACGATGCCGGGAACAATCCCGCTGAAGAACGTCACGACCAGCCACAGAACCCGCACCAGCGTGATGTCCAAATCGAAGTACTCCGCCAAGCCAGCGCAGACGCCCGCAATCTTGCGCTCCGCTCTCGGGCGCATCAAGCGTTTACGCGCCATTACTCCGCCCACACGTTTCCCACAGTACGCGCAGAGGTTGGCGTCGTCCTGGATCACCTTGCCACAATAGTTGCAATACATAGCTCGACCTCCACCCATACTAGAATACGCTCAATCTCAGCGATTGGTTCCCTCGCACAATCAGGCTCAGGAGCCTAGTTGACGCGATACGGCTCCTTCAGGTGCCGGCGGGCGGCATCAGCCGGAGGGGTGGAACCGTTCATGGCGATGACGGCCTCATATTTTTTCGTCGCTAGGTCTCGCTTCTGCTGCAGGTCATACATCTCCCCGGCACCCAGGTTGGCTTTCTGCACGGTCTCCGGGTCGGGCTGAGGCGCCTGCAAGACCAGTTCGTACGCGTACGCTGCTTCCGCGTATTCCTTCTGGTTGCGCAACACGTCTCCCAGATATAAAGCGGCTGTCTCGTAATGCAGGCCGGGATATTTTCCCTCCCGGCCAGCCTGCCAGATCTTTCGATAAACGCCCGCTGCCTCTCCCGGATTGTTCATCGATCGCAGCAAGCTGCCTTCTTCGAGAGCAAACAACACGTTCTGCGAATATTGGGGAATCAGGCCCCGCAAGATCGTCAGAGCCTCGCCGTATCGGTGCTCGCGGCGCAAAAATAGAAGCAGCACGATCCTGGCATCCACGCTGTTCTCGCCATTGTTCCGTGCAACTTCGTAGAGATACTCGATCCCTTTCTCCTTGCTTCCGCTTAAACCCACCAGCGCGACCGCCACCTTCACCCCCCAAGGCAGGCTGCCCATCACGTAGTTGTGTGCACCTACCACGAGCTTCGCATCGGTGTACTGGGGAGAGAGTTCCAGCACTCTCTCGTGATCGTGCCGTGCGCCCACAGCGTTGCGCAACGCGGAAAACCAGGCCCGCTCGATCAGCGCAGTGTAGGTCGCGAACTGCGCCCGTGTGATCCCGCGCGCATAGAGCGCATCCACGTCGTTGGGGTTCCCCTTCAGCCTGTTTTCTTCCAGCTTCGTGGCTCGGTCCACCAGGCTCTTGATCTGCTCCTTGACCTTCGGATCTGCCGGCCGGTGGGCTTGGCCGATAAAACTGTCGTTGGCATACTCACCCGTATTCATGGCTCCCATACGGTAGAGCTCTCGGAACATCACGGCGGTCAGCAGATGGTTTAGCGCAAACGGGTCATCGGGATGCCGGTCGACAATTTTCTGAAAGGACTGAACGGAATGGTCGTAGTCGAGGTTGTAGAACCGATCAAAGGCCGAGGCATTGAGCGCGTCCGGCGGTCGGTAAGCTGCCGTCTTGCTGGCATCCGCCACCGTCAACACAGACTGGGCGCCCGCCACAATGGCGAAGAATAAACACCCAACCAAGCCCGCGGAGGCACTTATACGTGCCTGCCTGCAAAATCCTTCGGACAACGCACCAATCACGGGGAGGCCACCTGTTGCCTGACAGTGTACCCGATAAAAGGGAACCAGCAACGCCACTCTACCGTTCGGCCAAATTGTCCGTGCTATCCCTGTAATTTGTAGGCAAGTCGTGCATCTTTCCCCCGGAGAACGGTAAATCTTGCTCGTCACCGATAAGTTAGCGCGATGTCGAGTGTTTTGTAAGCGTCCTGTTCTCAATTACCTACATTCGGTCCGCATTTGGTCTCTGGCTTGCCATGTGTAGGGAACAGGAGGTTTCGCTTCATGGCCGAATTAGCTCATAACGCGGAGCGGGATTTTTGGCGACCCCCAGTTGTGCCGCCACCGCCTGCGCTCGAGCCAAACGTCCAGTCGGGGATGGTCGAGGTCTGCGACCGCTGCGAGACTGAATTCATCGCAGGGTCACGCTTCTGTCATGTGTGCGGGGCGACGCGCTCGGAAAAGGGTACGTCTCACCGTCTCAAGGATGGATTGCGGCAGGCCTGGAATGGGGTACGGCAGCTCCGGCTTCATCATCTGGAGCAAGGGATAGTCAGCGTGCGGCAAGAACTGGCTCTTCCAACGGCGCCCCTGGTTGCGTTCCTGATTGGCCTGGCATGTGTCGTAGGCGCCGTCGGAGTGGGGCTGGTCTTCACCGTCCAGACCACGCTTGACTGGCAGGCAGTCCAACTATGGCGGATCGAATGGTTGCTGGGCGCCACAGCGGCGTTCTTGGCAGGCATTCTGTTGAAGAAGTCCACAAACTAGCCTTTCTTCTCAGTTGAGTTGAAAACTTCCCCCGAATTTTTCTCTCAACTCTTCGCGTTCTTCCCGAAAAGTTGCCTCGCCAAAGTTAGTGTCGCCAAGTCTGGGGTTTGCCTAACTCCGTGCCCCCCTTTTCCTTGCTGGTAGCAGGGAATGCATCGTCGAATTACCCAAATTGCGAAATTAGGCAATTACCCAATATCGCTCAGTGGACCGGCTCCTTCTCCACCACGGCTCCGGCTCTCCTCTGTTGCTGCATTCGGTAAAGGTGATGCACTGGCCCTACGCCACGACCCAATGGGTGTCCCTTGGCGATCGCAGCCGACACATACGCCTTCGCCAGCAAGACCGCCTCGGGAAGGCCGCGGTCCAGCGCCAGGTGACATGCCATGGCCGTCGCAAATGCACATCCCGTCCCGTGCGTGGAGTTCGAACGTTGCCGTTCTGACTTGAAGACTTCCTGCTCCACTCCACGTTTCGTCTGAAAACTCAGAAGGTCAATAGCTTTGTCGAGGTGGCCGCCCGTCACCACGACCGAGTCTGCTCCCATCTCGTGCAGCTTGATGGCGGCCGCCCGCATTTGATCGGTATCGGTGACTGGTAGCTGCGTCAGCGCAGAGGCTTCGTCGACGTTGGGCGTCACTACCGTTGCCAAGGGCAGTAATTGCTCGGCGAGCACCTTTCGCCCTCCCGCGTCCAGCAAGTCTGCACCAGAAGAGGCCCGAAAGATCGGATCCAGGACCACATTCGGCAATTTCTGACGGCTTAGAAAATCCGCCACCGCCCGAGCGACCTTTCCTGAACCAAGCATCCCGATGTGCACTGCGGCGATCTTTACGTCGGCGGCGAGCTCCCGCAGCGTATCCGCCACCAGGTCGGGGTCGCATGGCTCGACGCGCTTCACTCCGCTGGTCGATTGCACCGTGACTGCGGTCATCGCCGCTACGCCATAACAGCCGTGGGCGGCAATGGTCTTAATATCCGCCGTCAGCCCTGCCCCGGAAGATGGGTCGAAACCGGCGATGGTAAGAACTACCTTTGGCGTCTCCGGCATGTTGGCACTCTACCCTATACGCCGAGGGGTGAAGCTGTGGATGAAAGGTTGAAATGCAACAATTCTTTGGAAAAGCGACCCCGAACGACTCCTTGCAAACGATTGAATCATCAGAACTTTCAGCGAATCTCTCTCTAAGCGCATGATTCTTAAGTACTTGTAAGATTTTCCAGTACCCAGCCTCCCCTGTGGTTAACCAATATATAAATAAATAAGTCTTTTGTTTACAGCATAGACTGCGTTGTTACTCAACTTTTGCAATAGGTTACGTAAGATAACCATAACTAGCTGGTAATCTTGATACATAAAATTCCTCGTTGACACTCCTCCCCGGCCTCGGTAGCATCGCACAACTATTTACGAAAACTCGAACCTACGTAGGTACCGACCCACTTTGTCTATGCGAGGTGAACTGAATGCGAAAGCGCATTGCTCATGGACTGGCGATCTTTTTTTGCGTCGCCAGCCTGGGAGCGGCTCAGGGAAACTCGGGCTCGGACCACAATCAGATTAGCCCGGTACGACTGCAGTCGAAACCAGGGACGAAAGCAAAACTGGCCAAAAAATCCAAACCTTACCAGGTAGGAACTGCCTCCTGGTACGGCAGCTATTTCCACGGGAAAGAGACAGCTAGCGGGGAGCCGTTCAATATGTACGATTTGACCGCCGCCCACCCGTCTTTGCCCCTTGGGACCTATGTGAAGGTCACGAACCTGCGCAACGGCCGCTCTCTGGTTGTGCGTGTAAATGACCGTGGACCCGTGGTCGAAGGTCGAATCATCGACCTCTCATACGCAGCGGCCCGAGAGTTGGATTTCAAGAAGCAGGGCATTCAGCGGGTCCGACTGGACCTAGTGGAGACTCCTCCGACCTCGCGGCCCTACATACTGTAGCGCGTCTGCCGTAATCCCTTTACACTCCTCTGGATGCGAGATTCGCGCGAGCGACTCATCGTCGCCCTCGACGTTTCGTCCGCAGCCGCCGCACAAAAGATTGTGGCGGCTGTGGGCGATTCCGCTCGCATTTACAAGGTCGGCATGCAGTTGTACACCGCTGAAGGCCCCTCGGTCGTGCGCGATCTGGTCGCCTCGGGGCGACAGGTCTTCCTTGATCTCAAGTACCACGACATTCCAAATACGGTTGGCTGTGCTGTGATGGAAGCTGCCAAACTCGGCGTGAGCATGTTGACGGTTCACGCCGGCGGCGGTGGCCAGATGATGCACGCCGCTGTCGAAGCGGCGCGCTACACCAACCCCACGACCATGATTCTGGCTGTGACGGTTCTGACCAGCCTCAACGAGCGTGATTTGGAACACGCCGGCGTCCGGGGGAGCGTCGTCGATCAAGTCTCGCGATTAGCGGCACTGGCAATCTCCTGTGGATGCCACGGCGTGGTCGCCTCCGCGATGGAAGCAGGCACCTTGCGCGGCGAACTGGGAGACGATTTCGTTATTGTGACCCCCGGAGTTCGACCGGCGGGAAGCGGACACGACGATCAGGCACGCGTGGTAACGCCCGCGGAAGCCATTGCTGCCGGGGCCAACTACATTGTGGTGGGAAGACCAATAACGGAAGCCGCCGATCCCGCAGCCGAAGCCAGAGAGATCTTGGCACAAATCGCTTGAAGGTAGTTCTCGGTTCTCAGTTCGCAGAAGTCGTCTCATAAATGATCCGGGAAGGGCACGGCTTCCAGCCGTGCCGCTGGAGCCCAACAAAATACTTGGGCTTCAGCCCCTGAGGTCTGCTGGCGCTTCCTGACAGACTATTTAAGAGACAAGTCCTCAGTTCGCAGATCACGCTTTCTGGTTGACGACTGATTGCTTGTGAAAAGCAAGACCCTTGATTCTTAGTCGTGGCACAAGGTTTGCCTCATTGAGTCCAAGCAGTCGCCCCTCTGGGCCAGGGCGCAGTCCTCGGTACTTGCTCCAAAAGCAAAAGAAGAAAGGCGCGACCGAGTCGCGCCCTTCCACCAACTGAGAACCGAGAACTGGGAACTGAGAACGGCCTCTCAGAGCTTTTCGTAAAATTCGCAGGCCGAGCAGGAAATATAAATCCCGCCTGGGACGCCGCGCTCACGGTCTTTCGTCCGCTTTACGATGCGCGTATCCTTGCCGCACTTGGGGCAGGCGGTCGATTTGCTGGTATCCATGACCTTTTTCCGGTCGGCTGTCTTTGCGATCTTGGCCATACTTTTCTCCTGACAGGAATGTGCCGCCGGCTACGAAGCCGCGGTTCTACCTGGTGTTTGGGGAGTAACTCGGAAGCCGGCCTTCCAACCGGCAGTGAAGGGCGCGCTCGGAAGAGCGTGCGTCAGTACTCGCCACGTCTAGTGTACATGAGAGTTGCCGAGGTTGTCTCAGTGCTAGCAGACTCTGTCATCTCGGCGAAGAACTCTGAATTGTCGCACTGTCCAACTGTCATCTCGACCGGAGAACTCCGGCAGGCGCAGCATGCCGGGGTTCGGAATGGAGAAACCTTGTGTTGGTCTGTGCAGCTTGGGACCTTGCCCGCGAGCATCAAAGGCACGATTTAAGGAAAGCCTCTCACAGGCCTGCCGTACCCTCTGATACCCTCACCGCATGCAAGCCACCCGGCGGCCGCGCATCAAGATCTGCTGTATCGCCAGTCCTGCCGAGGCGCGCCTCGCGATTTCGTACGGAGCATCTGCTCTCGGACTTGTATCGCGAATGCCCAGTGGCCCCGGCGTAATTTCCGAAGAGCAGATCACAGAAATCGTCGCCACGATCCCTCCCGGAGTGGCTTCCTTCCTGTTAACGTGTGCGCAAGAAACCAACGACATCATCGCGCAGCAAAAACGCTGTCGAACAAACACACTCCAACTCGTCGACTGCCTCACGAGCGGCTCGCATGACGATTTGCGCCGTGCCCTGCCTGGCATCGCCCTCGTCCAGGTCATTCATGTCGTCGGACCTGAATCTGTGGAGGAAGCGTGTGCCATCGCCCCGCACGTAGACGCGATTCTCCTCGATTCCGGCAATCCTTCTCTGCGGGTCAAAGAACTGGGCGGCACTGGGCGCCGACACGACTGGGCGCTGAGCCGGAAAATTCGCGAGAGCGCGGAAGTTCCAATATTTCTCGCGGGAGGCCTGAACCCCTCAAATGTGAAACAGGCAATCGAAGAAGTCAGTCCGTTCGGACTCGACATCTGCACAGGCGTGAGAACGAACGGCCACTTGGACGAAACCAAACTGTCTGCCTTGTTCTCGGCCCTCTAGTTCCGCCATCCTGCCAGCGACGACACTCCAAAGACCTGTCATCCCGACCGGAGATCTCCGGCAAGCGAAGCGCGTAGGAGATCGGAGCGATGGAACACTGTGTTTCCTGCGTAACCCCGCACCGCCCTTGAAAGTGTGTTGTGACCGCGACTCCCGGTTTACAATTGCCGCGCCATTCGGACGTTGTTCGTATTTCTTCAAATTTATGGGAAATGCAAAGGTCTCCGAGAAGCAGCGAGATGCTCTGCTCCGCGCCGCTCGCGCTGCGATGAAGAATGCCTACGCGCCCTACTCGCATTTTCGCGTCGGCTCTGCCCTGCTGACCACCACCGGCAAGGTTTTTTCCGGCTGCAACGTGGAGAACGCGTCTTACGGGATGACCAACTGCGCCGAGCGCACCGCGATCTTTTCCGCCGTCTCGCAACTAGGACCAAAAGTCGAAATCAGGGCGATCGCGGTCACCAATGACCACGGCGTCCCGTGCTCCCCTTGCGGTGCATGCAGGCAGGTGATCTACGAACTCGGGCCGGACGCAATCATCTACTTTCAAGGCAAGGACGGCGATCAGCAGGCGCACATCACGGAACTCCTGCCGGAAGGATTCCGCCTGAAATGAACGCCACCGCTCCCAGCTCAATTCGGGCGATTGACGTCATTCGCAAGAAGCGCGACGGAGGCGAACTGTCGAAGATCGAGATCGACGCGCTAGTCTCTGGTTACACGAAAGATGAAATTCCCGACTACCAGGCTTCCGCGTGGCTGATGGCGGC
>Ga0075425_100007063_pt1 | contig 11841 bp, 11 predicted proteins | sample SoiMethybrSBSTD4_FD_75300 | JGI IMG/M metagenome (GOLD analysis project Ga0075425, IMG submission 75300) | Bulk soil microbial communities from a Populus tree surrounding site in Tennessee, USA - Soil MetaG P. TD hybrid SBSTD4 | ecosystem: Environmental > Terrestrial > Soil > Tree plantation...
ACCGATGCCGCCCAGCGTTACCAGGAGATGGCGCAAGCCGTTGTGCACCAGCGCGATGCCGTCCAAAGCGGGGTTCTGTACTCGATGGATAACCTGAAAGGAATCGTGCCTCCCCCGGTACAGGCGTCGCTGAGCCAGGGCTTTGGCCTCTCAGATTTCGGGGTGCGCAATGTGGACGTGGTCGGGCCGCAGGTCGGCAAACAGCTGCAAAATCAGGCCAAACTGGCGATTCTGTACTCTTTGGTCGGAATGCTGGTGTATCTCTGGTTCCGCTTTGAGCTCATTTATGGCGTGGCCGCGGTGGTGGCCTGCTTCCACGACACGCTGATCACGGTGGGCGCTTTTTCGCTGGCGAACAAGGAAATAAGCCTTACGGTCATTGCCGCCATCCTGACCCTGGTCGGCTACTCGATGAACGACACCATCGTGGTTTTCGACCGTATCCGCGAAAATATTAAGCTTTTGCGGCGGGAGAAGCTGGCCGACATCGTGAATCGCAGCATCAATCAGACTTTAAGCCGGACGGTACTTACCTCCGGACTGACATTCCTGACGGTGCTCTCCCTGTATCTGTTTGGGGGAGAGGTGCTTAGGGGTTTCTCTTTTGCCCTGGTGATCGGCATTCTGATCGGGACTTATTCGTCTATCGCGGTGGCGGCGCCCATGCTGGTGGCTTACCAGGATTGGCGCACTCGGCGGGCGTCCAGCGGCCGCCCGACGCCGCCGGCGGCGCCTTCGGTAAATCGCCGCGAAAAAGTGCGGGCAAAGGCGTAGAATTCTGCGGGTTCTGGGGCAGCCTTGAGCCCGCAAAGATTTTTGGGCGAGTGGCTTCGCAGTGGGAGCAAACCTCGGCCCGGCGGTGTCTATAAGGTAAGAAGACGGAGGAGTTCCATGTTTGAGGACAGCCTTCTAGAGTCAGGAGGCAGGCTATCAACAAAGCGGGGAATGACCACGACCATCTCATTTGTGCTGCAGATAGCGCTGGTCGGCATTCTGGTTCTGATCCCACTGCTTTATACCGAAGCCCTGCCCAAGCAGCAGTTGATGACGTTTCTGGTGGCGCCACCGCCACCGCCGCCACCGCCACCGCCGCCGGCAGCCGTGCCGCAGCGGGTAGTCAAGGTGGTGCAAACCGACATCATCAACGGCGAATTGCGCACCCCTACGAAGATTCCCAAGAAAGTGGAAATGATTAAGGAAGAAGAGGCGCCTCCGCCGGTAATGGCGGCGGCGGGCGTGGTGGGCGGTGTGCCCGGTGGCGTGCCCGGCGGACAGATGGGCGGCGTGATCGGCGGCATCATCAGTTCCACGCCCGTGGCCGTGCCCAAAGTGGCGACGCCGCAGCGCGTGCGGGTATCGCAGGGCGTGTCACAAGGCCTGCTGATTCACCGGGTGCAGCCCATGTACCCGCCGCTGGCGCGGCAAGCCCGCATTCAGGGCACGGTGGTGCTGCAGGCGGAGATCAGCAAAGACGGCAGCATCGAGAACCTGCGCCTGATCAGCGGGCATCCCATGCTGGCCCCTTCCGCCATCGAAGCAGTGAAGCAGTGGCGGTATAAGCCATACTTCCTGAATGGGGAGCCGGTGGCGGTGGAGACCCAGATCACGGTGAACTTCACGCTGGCCGGAGGCTAGAAAGAGTTTTTGCCTGGGGCCAGCCCGAGGGGGCCGGCCCCAGTCTGAATCAAGCGGTTAGCGCCCTCGTGCATTTTGGTTCCCGGGCGCGTAGACTGCAGGCCACCAACCCTGCGCGCGGCCCCTGAATCCAAAACTAGAGCGCACGCTTCGCAGAGTAGGTCCCACGCTTGATCCTTTGTAATCGCCTGCAGAGCAGGTTTAGAGCAGTTCGCGATACCGAGTCACGACATTCCTGAGGAGGAAAAGTCACTCATGTTCGTAGCACACGCAGCCAACGCAGCCCTTACCCATGCCTCCGTGTACGCCTCGTGGATTTTCCAGGAAGGCGGCACCGTGGGATGGGACCCAATTTCGCTATGGCACCAGATGGGTATCCTGGCGAAGGCGGTAGTTATCATTCTGTTCATCATGTCCGGCTGGTCCATCGGCGTGATGATTGACCGCTGGATGGCATTCAGCGCGGCACGCAAGCAGTCGCGGGCGTTTGCTCCCGCGGTAGCCGGCGCCTTGCGCGAAGGTAAGATTGATGAAGCCATCCGCGTAGCCGAGCGCAACAAGAAGAGCCACCTGGCCAAGGTAGTGACCGCGGGCCTGCAGGAATTCCGCGCTCACTCCGAATCCGGCGATATCCCGGGCGAGCAGATCGAGGCTTCCAAGCGGGCCCTGGAGCGCGCCGAGGCCATCGTGCACGCCGAACTGAAGCGCGGCCTGGGCGGCCTGGCCACCATCGGTTCTACTGCTCCCTTCGTCGGCCTGTTCGGCACCGTGGTGGGCATTCTGAACGCCTTCAAGGGCATTTCGGAGCAGAAGGCCACAGGTCTGGGCGCTGTCGCAGGCGGCATTGCGGAAGCGCTGGTAACCACCGCCGTCGGTCTGTTCGTCGCCATCCCGGCCGTGATGATGTTCAACTATCTCACGGGCCGCGTGGAAGCTTTCGACGTGGAGATGGATAACTCGTCGAGCGAACTGATTGACTACTTCCTGAAGCGCCGGGGCGTTCGCCGGTAAGCGAACCGAAGGTGAACGGCCAGGGCGGGCACAAACCGCGCTGCGCACCGGTCGTTTGCCGCGGCAAGCTGAAAGCGAATTCCGCGCGAAGGAGAGTACGCCATGGCAATTAACAAGAGAAACGAAGGCGCCAAGGTCAATTCCAACATCAACGTGACGCCCATGGTGGACGTCATGCTGGTGCTGCTGATCATCTTCATGGTGATCACGCCCATGTTGCAGAAAGGCGTGAGCGTGGACTTGGCGAAGGTCAACAACCCGACGCAGATGCCCGACGCGGACAAGGAAGACGCCTTGCTGGTGGCCGTGATGCGCGACGGCAAGATCTATTTCGGCAACGACATGATCACGCCCGACGCACTGACGGAGAAGGTGAAGGACCGTCTGGCCAACCGCGTCGACAAGCGCGTTTTTATTCGCGCTGATGCCCGCGCCAAGTACGGCACGGTGGTTGAGGTAGTGGATAATGTGCGTGCAGCCGGCGTGGATGACTTGGGCCTGCTGACCGAACAGCGCAAGAATACCGGCGCAACCCCGCCCGCGGCGCCCATCGCGCCCACAGGGCAGTAGGAGAAGCGACTATGGCAATGGCAGTTGGAGGTGCAGGTGGCGGTCCTACTGCGGACATGAACGTCACCCCGCTGATTGATGTGCTGCTGGTGCTGCTGATCATCTTCATGGTCATCACGCCACTCACACCCAAGGGACTGGACGCGCTGGTGCCGCAGCCGCCGCCGCCCAACCAGAAGCAGCAGCCGAACCAACCCGACCGCACTATTGTGGTGCAGGTGATTGACCGGGGTCCAGGTCAGGAGCCGGGGCTGAAGATCAACCAGGAAGATGCGAACTGGAACAATCTTCAGCAACGACTCACCGACATCTACAAGACGCGCGCGGAAAAAGTGATGTTTGTGAAAGGCGACAACGGCATTCCTTTCGCCGATGTGGCCAATGTCATTGACATTGCGCACGCCGCCGGCGTGGACAAGGTCGGGTTGATTACCGCCAAGATCGAGGCGGGCAACTAGTCACCACCAGGGCAGTTTCCGGCCGGGGCGGTGCTAGCGCCGCCCTGGGCCGCAGTTCGCGGCATTAGCGTTGGGCTGCAGTCATGATCCGGAATACCGCACCTAAACAGGTAAGGGAGGCCCTTAGCTTTATCAGCGAGGGGGACTAATAAACCACATGAACAAAAGCGTGCGAATTCTGACGTTGTCGGCCGCCGCCCTGGCGCTGCTCTTCGCCGCCGGTTGCAACAAGCTGAAAGCGCGCGACCAGCTCAATAAAGGCGTACAGGCCTATAAAAACGCCAAGTATGAAGAGGCCATCAACCGGTTCCAGAATGCGGTCGCCATGGACCCGTCCCTGCTGAACGCCCGCCTTTATCTGGCCACGGCTTACGCGCAGCAGTACGTTCCCGGGGCGGATACGCCCGACAACAACCGCAACGCGGAGCAGGCGATTGACCAGTACAAGCAGGTGCTGGGACGCAATCCCACGCGTGAGCAGCAGATCAACAGCGTGAAGGGAATCGCCTACCTCTACCTGCAGATGAAGAAGTTCGACCAGGCGAAGGAGTATTACCGCAAGGCCTCGCAGATTGATGTCAACGATCCCGAGTCCTATTACTCCGTGGGCGTGATTGACTGGACCCAGTGCTACCAGCCGCGCATGGAAGAGCGCGCCAAGCTGGGGCTGAAGCCGGATGAGGCGCTGAAGGACAAGAAAGTCTGCCAGCACCTGAAGGACATTAACGGCGCCAACGTCCAGGACGGGATTGACGCGCTCAACAAGGCGCTGCAGTTGCGTCCCGACTACGACGACGCCATGGCCTACATGAACCTCATGTACCGCGAAAAGGCGGATACGGAGTGCGAGACACCGGACCAGCAGACGGCTGATTTGAAAACGGCTGATGATTGGGTGGACAAGACCATGGCTACCAAGAAGGCGAAGGCGGCCAAGGCGGCGCAGAACCCGGGCGGCATTGTGGAACAACCGGCGAGCCAGAACCAGTAGGGTTTCCCTCCCCCTCAGGACAGCGCCCCTTCCGCCCAAGGCGGGAGGGGCGTTTTAGTTTTGGAGCGCCGGCCTCCGGCCGGCTGCGCTCAGGGCAGACTAGCCCTCGCCGATGCGGGCGAGACGCCCGCATCCACAGCCGCCGGGCCGGCGGCGCTACGGAGGCGAGCTGCGCTCGCCCTGCACCAGGGCGGAGCCCCGTGCCCACACAAGCCAGCCCCAGGCCCCGTGCCCACACAAGAGGATAGCGCCCTGCACGGAGGGCCCCTGCCATGAGGTGCGAGGAAACGCAAGGTCTCTCGACTCGCGCTGCCTCGGATGCGCTCCGTCGCGCTCGCTCGGGATGACAGATAGGAAAGAGGCGGTTGCGGCACGGCTGAAAGCCGTGCCCTGATACAAACCTGGTCTGCATTACAATCGGAAGTTTGCACCCCGAAAATGGATTGACTCAGAGCGCATGTTTAAGAAGATCCTGATCGCAAACCGGGGGGAGATCGCGGTGCGGGTGATGCGGGCCTGCCGCGAGCTGGGCATTCCCGCGGTGGCGGTTTATTCCGAGGTGGACCGGGCGTCGCTGCACGTGCGCCACGCCGATGAGGCGTACTTCATTGGCCCGGCGGCGGCGACTGAGTCTTACCTGAACATTGAGACAATTCTGGATGTGGCGCGGCGCAGCGGCGCTGACGCCATCCATCCTGGCTACGGCTTCCTATCTGAAAACCCGCGGTTTGCCCGCGCCTGCCGCGAGGCGGGAGTGAAGTTTATTGGGCCGACAGCTGAGGCTATGGAGCTGCTAGGCTCGAAAACCCGCGCTCGGCAGGCGATGGAGCGGGCCGGCGTGCCCCTGGTGCCGGGCTCGTCGCGCGGACTGGAGTTCGATGAGGCGGCGCGGGTGGCGGCCCAGGTCGGCTACCCCATCATGCTGAAGGCGGCGGCTGGGGGCGGAGGCAAGGGCATGCGGGCGGTGCGGTCGGCAGACGAACTGCGCTCCGCGTTTGACAGCGCCCGCAGCGAGGCGGAGCGCGCTTTCGGCGATGGCGAGATTTACATCGAGAAGCTGATCGAGAACCCGCGCCACATCGAGATGCAGGTGCTGGCCGACGAACACGGCCACACCGTCTGGCTGGGGGAGCGCGAGTGTTCGGTGCAGAGGCGGCACCAGAAGGTGCTGGAGGAATCGCCTTCTCCGATCGTGGACGCGGATATGCGGCGGCGCATGGGTGAGGCGGCGGTCAAGGTGGCGCAGACCGGCGGCTACACCAACGCGGGCACGGTGGAGTTCCTGGTGGATGCGGGAAGGAAGTTCTATTTCCTGGAAGTGAACACGCGGCTGCAGGTGGAGCATCCGGTAACGGAGATGGTCACGGGGCTGGACCTGGTGCACCTGCAGATTCAGATTGCGGCGGGCGAGTCGCTGCCGTTTCGGCAGGAAGATGTGCAACTGCGCGGGCACGCCATGGAGTGCCGCATCTACGCCGAGGATCCGGACAACAACTTTTTTCCCAGCCCGGGCAAGATCACGCTGCTGCTGGTGCCGGCGGGGCCCGGCATACGCCGCGACAGCGGCATGTACGAGGGCTGGAGCGTGCCCCTGGATTACGATCCGCTGCTGGCCAAGCTGATCGGCTATGGCAGCGACCGCCAGCAGACCATCATGCGCCTGCGCCGCGCCCTCCACGAATACTTTGTGGGCGGCATCAAGACCAATATTTCGCTGTTCCGCCGCATTCTGAAGAATCCTGAGTTCATGGCGGGCAAGCTGGATACCGGCTTCCTGGACCGCGTGCTGGCCAATCCGGAGACCGATCCGGTAAAGAAGGAGCATCCGGAGATTGCCGCCATTGCCGCGGGAGTGTTTGCGGTTCTGGAACAGGCGCCGGCAACGCGGAATGGGGCATCGGGCGGGAGCGCGCCGGCTTCGTCGAAAGCCGGAAGTAGCGGCTGGAAGCTGGCAGGGCGAGTGGAATCGCTACAGTGAATTAGGCGGGCGGGACGCCCGCCAGACAGCCGGCGGGGACGCCCGCGCTACAGTCGGTTTCTATGATTTACGACGTCAACATTGACGGCACCGATTACCGCCTGGAACTGGCGCGGGAAGGGTCGGGCTGGAAGTGCCGGTTGAATGGGCGAGAAGTGGCGCTGGACGCGGTGTTGACGCGGGCCAATGTGCTGTCGGTGGTGATTGAGGGCACCGCCTACGAAGTGAAGCGCGAACTCACGCCGGTGGACCTGCATTTCTGGGTGGGCAGCGCGCGTTACGCTGCCGAGGTGCGCGACCCGCGGTCGCTGCGCAGTCGCCGCCAGGCCTCCGGAGCGGCGCATGGCGTGGCAAAGCTAGTGGCCCCTATGCCCGGCAAAGTGGTGCGCCTGCTGGTGGCGGAAAAAGCGGAGGTACAGGCCGGACAGGGAGTGCTTGTGGTCGAAGCCATGAAGATGCAGAACGAGCTAAAGTCGCCTAAGAAGGGCGTAGTGCAGCGGATTGTGGCCGCGCCGGGCGCAGCGGTGAATGCGGGGGATGTGCTGGCGATTGTGGAGTAGAGAGTTTTTCACCGCCGAGGCACAGAGAAAGTCAGGATGAATTAAATGGCAGAGGCCCTTATTGCTGCCTCGGCGCAAGATTAGCGAGGCTCCCTCAGGGGCTGAAGCCCGCTTCCTTTTGAGGCGAGATTCGCATGGCTGAAGCCATGCGCTTCCACGGTAGTCACCAAGATGGAACACGGGGTTCCGAATGTTGGCTAGGAACTCAGAACTGATCACTGACAACTGACAACTGGCCACTGGCCACTACTTTCCTGACTGGCTCAGAATCTGCTCGGCGTAGAAGTTCTCCACCCGGGCCTGGTCGCGGATTTCCTCGTAGAAGGCGGCTTTGAGCAGTTGCTCGCGGCGGTCGCGGAGTTGCTCGCGGATGGCTTGCTGCACCCGCGGATCGTTGAGGTCGCGCTGCCCGGCGGGCTCTTTGGCGATCAGCTTGATAATGCGGTAGCCAAAGAGCTGACGCGTGGTCGGGTTGACCACCTGAATAATGCCGCTGTACTGGCCGGGTTTGAGCTTGGTGATGGCCTCGCGGGTGGCCGGGTCGGTGCCCTTGAGCGACGATTCCGGGGTAAAGCCCAGGTCGCCGCCGTTGCCGGCCGTTTCCGGGTCCTCCGAGTAGTTCATGGCCAGGGTGGCAAAGTCCTCGCCGCTGTCCAGTCGGTTCACCAGCATCTGGATTTTTTTGCGGGCCTCGGCATCGTTGCGCGCCTTATCGTTCTTGAGGTTGTGCACCTGCGGGTTGGGCGTGCCGGTGACCAGGATGTGGGCCAAATGATATTGCGGCTCAATGAGGTTGAACTCCGCCTTGTGGGCGTTGTAGTAGCTGGTGATGTCCTGATCGGTGATGTTGATTTTGGAGGTGATCTCGCGGTTGAGGACCTTGTCCACGGTCAGGCTGCGGCGCAGGTCGCGCTTGAAGTCGTCGAGGGTGATTTTTTTGTCCTGCAGGCGCTTGTTGAATTCCTCCTGGGTATAGGGCGCCTTGATCTCGTTGAGGCGGCGGTTGACTTCCTCGTCGGTGGCCAGCAGGCCGAGTTTTTCCGCGCGCTGCATGAGGATTTCGTCGTCAACCAGCTGGCGCAGGATGCTGAGGCGCAGGCTTTCCGCCTGCTCGCCGCTGGGCGACTGGGGCGCGCCGGCGGTCTGGTTATCGAAATACTTCTGCACTTCGGCGCGGGAGATGTCGCGGCCGTTGACGCGGGCCATCACGTCAGGACCAGCGCCCCGCTTCTGGCAGGCGGAAGAAACGAGCAGGGCGGCAGCGACCAGGATGGCGGGCAACAGCGTGCGGGCAAGCGGTGAGTTGGTCTTCAAATTTCCTCCACGAACCATGAGACCGAGCTGAGTCCTTCTGCTGGCCCAGACTGACGATTCGACCTGCTGCTGCGGAACAAAACGGCTGGAATGGTCCCAACTGCCGGAATGGCCCTTTAACTCCCCGGATGATTCGCGGCCGGCGCCGGTTTGGGCTGGGCCGCCGGAGCGGGCTGGGGCGGAGGCTGCACGCCCGCATCCTGCAGGGCGCGATCAATGGTTGCCCGCAACTCCGGCGGCGGCACCGCGCCATCCAGCTTCAGACCGTTGATGAACAGGGTGGGCGTGGCGTTCACGCCCAGCTGGTCGGCTTCGCGCATGGAGGCCCGCACTGCATCCGAGTTCTGCGCCTTCACGCAGGCCTGCAGCTTCGGCTCATCCAGCTTGTATTTTTGGCCCTGCTGCTGGGCCACCTGGTCGAGATTGGTGAACTGCTGCGCCAGCGTGGTCTTCTGGTCGCCGTTGATCTCGTTGCGGTGGGCGTGCACGTAATCGGCGAAGTCCCAGTAAGCCTGATCGTTCTGCGAGGCCAGGCAGTTGGCGTCCACGGCGGCGTGCATGGCCCAGGGATGGATCTCGACTAGAGGGTAATCCTTGTAAATGACCCGCACCTTGTCTTTGTACTGATCGAAGACGCCGGGGAACATGGTTTCGTGCATGCGGGCGCAGAAAGGGCACTCAAAATCGTCGTAGTTGACGATGGTGACCTTGGCGTCCTTGTTGCCGCGCACCGGCCGGCCGCTGACGTCAATTTTCTTCATCAGGTCGGCGTAGGGATCCTTGGTCAAATCCAGTTTGGTGAAGCGGACCAGCGATTTGTTGTCCTTGGAGAGCAGGAACTCGTGCGTCTGCTTGCGCGCGCCCTCGGTGAAGGTGAGGACCACCTTGTCGTAGTTGGGGAATTCGCTGGGCTCGCGCTTGCCCAGGGTGATCTGCACCCCGGCGGGGACGTTGTAGTAGGCGCGCACCTGGCGCTCCACGCGCCGGGTAACGTCCTGGTCCACGGATTGAGCTGTGCAGCCCAGGCACAGCAATAGCAGGGCAATGAAGCCGCGTCGCACCAAAAGCACTAAAAACCGCCTGTACACGGGAATAGGCAGATTATCTCACGAGAGGCGGGGGTTCCGCATTTTGGCTTCAGATTCACCACGGAGCACGGAGGCACGGAGGAGTTTGAAGGTTTCGATATCCAGCTTTAAGTTCTTGTGGGGCCGGGGCTAAAGCCCGATTCGTATCAGGCCCGTTCTGGCACGGCTGAAAAGCCGTGCGCTTCCACAGGGGAGTAAGCAGGTCGGTAGTCAACAGGGTCCGGGAACGTGGTACAAACAGCGGATGGCTGCTCGCCCCGCCGAGCCCGATTCCGGTAAACGCTCGCGCAATCTCTACGTTTTCGGCGCTACCTCGTTTTTCAACGACACCGCCACCGAGATGGCGTACTGGATATTGCCCGCCTTCCTGCTGACCATTGGAGCGGGTCCAGCCAAGCTGGGGCTGATTGAAGGGATAGCGGAGAGCGTTTCCTCATTTGCCAAGCTCTTTTCCGGTCTGCTCACCGATCGTGTCGGGCCGCGCAAGCCGCTGGTGGTTGCCGGATACACGGTGGCCAATGTGCTGAAGCCGGTGCTGGCCGTGACCACAGCCTGGTGGCAGGTTCTGTTGGTACGGTTTGGCGACCGGCTGGCCAAAGGCGTACGTGGCGCGCCGCGCGACGTAATGCTGGCGGAATCGGTGCCGCAAGAGAAGATTGGCTCCGCTTTCGGCCTGCTGCAGGCCATGGATTCTGCCGGCGCTATCGCGGGGCCTGCGGCGGCATTGTTCCTTCTGGGCTACTTCAGTTTCCGCGGCGTGTTCTGGGCGGCAGCGGTGCCGGGCGCGCTGGCGATTCTGATAGCGATTTTCGGCATTCGCGAGACCGGAGGCCTGCGGGGTCGAGGTACTTCCGCACCAGGAGCTGAAGTTAAGGTTCCGCGAGTGGATAGAACGGCACCCGTGGCGGCCATCGCAGGAGAGAAGAGTTCGCGCCTGCCCGCCGGCTTCTACTACCTGCTGATCGCGGTAGGGCTGTTCTCGCTGGGAAACTCCAGCGACATGTTCCTGGTGCTGCGGGCGCACGATGCGGGCATAGCCACGCGGCACGCGCCCCTGCTCGGGTTGGTGTTCAACGTTACCTATACGGCCGTGTCGTGGCCCGCCGGCCGTCTGGCCGACCTGGTCTCCAAGCGCGCGATTGCAGCCGGAGGCTACCTGGTGTTCGCCGCGGTGTATTTCGTTTTCGCGCTGGCGCCTTCTGCGAATGCATTGTGGGCAGCCATGGCCTGCTACGGGCTGTTTTATGCGCTGACCAATCCGGTTTTGCGCGCCCTGGTAGCGCAAACTTCGGGCGCGGAAATGCGCGGACGCGCCTTCGGCATCTTCTTCTTCGTAACCAGCGTGGCCGCGCTGCTTGCCAGTGTCATAACCGGCGAACTGTGGAAGCACTACGGCGCGCGGTTGCCGTTCTACTTGTCGGCAGGTTTGGCGGCGATAGCGGCGGGAATGTTGCTTGTGGGCATCTTCTTGGAAGGGGAGCAGAAGCAGTCAGCAGTTAGCGATTAGCCCCTCAAAATTTGTTTCTAGAGAGGAAATCAGTACTCAGCAGTCCATAAGCTGGCGTCAATTTTCTCTTAACCGTTTCTGCCCGGCGCAGGCTAGCTTCTAGCCACGGCTCAGACAAGCCGTTACGAAAACAGGTGCCGTCCGTCCGCTAAAGCGGACTCGTCTTGTTCCACTGGGGCCTTCCCAGCACTTCCGTGCTGGGCTTTACTATGACGCCCCGGAAGGGGCTGAAGTGAGGCGGTCTGCCACCCGGTCTACCATCTAGAACTCCACTGGGGTCCATCGGGTTTCTCAAGACTTCCGAGTGTGTGTGAGAACGTTCTTTCGCCCCGCTGGGGCTCAGACTGATTCCAGCTTCTACCCGCGGCTCAGACAAGCCGTTACGAAAACAGGTGGCGTCCGCTAAAGCGGACTCAGTTGCTCCCACTCGGCCTTCCCAGCACTTCCGTGCTGGGCTTTACTATGACGCCCCTGAAGGGGCTGAAGTGCGGCGGTCTGCCACCGGGTCTACTATCTAGAACTCCACTGGGGTCCATCGGGTTTCTCAGGGCTTCCAAGTCTGTGTGAGAACGTTCTTTCGCCCCGCTGGGTTATGAATTTACTCCACTTTGTACCCCGGACTAACGTCCGGGGCTTACATTCTGGTGCCGCTCCGCGGCTCAAGAATGATGGTAGTTGTTCCCCCGGCCGCCTGGATTTCTGCGTTCTAACACAGACTCTTCCGTGCTG
>Ga0075425_100007068_pt1 | contig 11837 bp, 11 predicted proteins | sample SoiMethybrSBSTD4_FD_75300 | JGI IMG/M metagenome (GOLD analysis project Ga0075425, IMG submission 75300) | Bulk soil microbial communities from a Populus tree surrounding site in Tennessee, USA - Soil MetaG P. TD hybrid SBSTD4 | ecosystem: Environmental > Terrestrial > Soil > Tree plantation...
CGCGCGCTCTCCGGCGTCGTGCGGTGCGCGAACTCGATGAGACGCGTGCGCAGCTCTTCCTTCGCCTCATTCGGATTGTCGAAGTAGTAGCCGACCGGATGCTCGGCGTCGAGCCACGACACCTCTTCGGCGTGCAGCATCGTGATCTTCGATCCGAGACGCTGGTGGAAGAGAAGCGCGTAGCGAATGGCGAGATTGTCGAACTCGGAGAGATCGGTCGGGACGAGGATGCGCTCGTAAGCCATCACAGCACCTCGATCGAATCGTCGGTCTTGCCGTTACAGCTTGCGGTGACGAATGGACAGTGCGGTTGTGATCAGCGCGATGAAGTCGGCGACGTACTGCGGCGTCGCATCCGCTTTGCGGCGCACTGCCGACCACTGGCGGCGCAGTCGCTGCGGCGCCATCGGAATGCCGACGACGTCGCCGGCCTCCATCTCGCGCGCCACCGCCCATCGCGCCAGCACGGCGATGCCGAGTCCCGCCTTCACCATCTCCACGATTCCTTCCGTGAGCTGAATCTGCGTCACGCTCGCCGGTGTCACCGAGTTCGGGATCAGTACTTCGCGCGCGATGCGGTTGCGATCGAGCGGCAGGTTGTAGACGAACAGATGCTCGCCTTCGAAGTCGCGCGGATGGAAGCGGCGGCGGCGCGCCGCCGGGTGCTCGGGTGAGACGACCACGACCAGCTCGTCGCGAAAGAGCGGCGTCGACACGAAGCGCGGGTCGGTGATCGCGGAGCTGGCGATGGCGAGATCGATCGTGCCGTCGAGCAGCGCTTCGAACGGCGCCGCCGTCGCCGACGCGATCACGCGCAGGTCGACGCGCGGATGCCGCGAACGAAACGCCGCGAATTTCGACGGCAGCCAGCGATAGCAGGTGTGGCACTCGGAGGCGATGCGCAGGACGCCTTCGCTCCCGACGGCGACGCCGCGCAGCCGGTTCTCGACGCGCTCGAGCTGCTCGAGGATCGTGCGCGCCGACGCCAGCAGCTCCTCGCCCGCGGGCGTGAGCACCATCTTGCGTTTCTGCCGATAAAACAGGTCGACGCCGAGGCGCTCTTCGGCGTCGCGAAGCTGGCGGCTGAGTGCGGGTTGACTGAGATGAAGCCGGTTGCCGGCGCGCGTGACGCTCGCTTCGTCGGCGATGGCGCGGATCAGTTGCAGATGGCGGACGTCGAGCTGCATTTCGTCATATTACCAATCGGAATGCTTTCGATAAGAACAATGCATTGGAGTTATGAAGCGGCGCTCGCTACTCTGAAGTCATGAGATCGCTCGTCGTACTGCTGGTAGCGATTCCTCTCTTCGCCGATACGGGACTCGACTCGTATCACCGCGCCCGCGCCATTCTCGACGTCGCCGCGACGGCGCACGGCGGCGCGGAGAAGCTGCTCGCCGTGAAGACGATCCGCCGCTCGATGGCCGGCGATTGGGTCGACAGCGGCCAGTCGCCGCGCCCTCTCGCCGCGAACGCCGAGCCGCGGTCGCACGAGCGCGACGAGATCGTGAGCTTCATCGACTATTCCGGCAATCGCTGGCTCGAGCTGCTGCAGGAAGCGAATTTCTCCGGCGATCATGCGCTGCAAATCGACGTCGTCACGCCCGACAGCGGATTCGAGTCGGTGAAGTACATCGATGAGAAGCCGCTGCTCCAGACGTTTGCCAAGAGCGACCTGACGTCACTTCGCGTCCGCAAGTTCCGCCGCTATCCGGAGGGCGCGGTTCGGATGGCGCTGGAGCGTCCCGAGACGCTGCAGTACGTTGCCACCGACGACAACTCCGACGTCATCTCCTTCACCGACTCCCTCGGCACGCGCGTGCTGCTCGCATTCGATGCGACGACGCATCTGCTGACGAAGCTGGAGACGCTGCGCGATCATCCGATCGCCGGCGACACGACGACGGAGATTCTCTATCGCGACTATCGCGACGTCGGCGGGCTGCGCCTTCCGTTCGAGATGATCGATCGCACCGCCGGAGTGCCGACCGAAGTGCTGAAGACGACGTCGATCGAGTTGAACGTGTCGGAGCTGGAGGAGAAGTTTCGTGTGCCGTCGGACGTCGCGCGCGTCGCCGACGATCCGGACGAAGAAAGAGTCGAGCGCGTCGGCCGCGGCGTCTATCTCATCCGCGGCGCCTACAACGTGATGTTCGCCGCGTTTCGCGACTACGTCGTCGTGCTCGAGGCGCCGCTCAACACACGCTACGCCGACGCCTGCATCCGGCACATTCACGAGACGGTGCCCGACAAGCCGATTCGCTACGTCGTCTCGACGCATTTTCACTTCGATCACATCGCCGGAATCCGCAGATACGTAGCGGAAGGGGCGACGATCGTGACGACGCCCGATGCGAAGCCGGTGATCGAGCGTGCGGTCGCGAGCGTGCACACGATGCGTCCCGATGCGCTCTCACGCGCGCCACGCGCGGCGGTGATCGAGACCGTGAACGATCATCGCGTCTTCAACGACGGCGAGCAGCGGCTCGACCTCTACGACTTCGGTCCGACCGAGCACGCCGCGCAAATCCTCCTCGGCTATTTTCCGAACGAGAAGATTCTCTTCGAGCCCGATCTTCTCGACATCACGTCGACCGATCTCGTGATCGGCGTCGGCGACACCGTCTCGATGTCCGCCAAGATCGACGCCCTCCGGCTTGACGTCGAGAAGATCGTGCCGGTGCACGGCATTCCGTCGAGCGTCGACGTGCTCTACGACGCGCTCGCACTGCGCGCCAAGTACATCCCGCCGGCGCATCCACTGCCGGTGCGCCGCAAGCGAGTCGAAGTGCTGCGCGACTTCGTCACGAACAGCCGCGGCGACCGGCTGCGCGTTCTCGTTACGCGACCGGAAGTCGCCCGCGGCAAAGTGCCTGTGATCTTCTTCGTCGGCTGGCTGAGCTGCGACTCCGTCGAGTACGCGAATGGAGAGACCGACGGTTTCGGCTCGCTCATTCTTCGACTCGTCAATCAATCCGGCTTCGCGACCGTGCGCATGGACAAACCGGGAGTGGGTGAGAGTCGGGGCACGAAATGCTCCGCGGCCGATTTTCAATCGGAGCTCGAAGGGTACGAGGCCGCGTTCGACTCGATGAAAAAGTACGACTTCATCGATCGCGATCGCGTGTTCGTGCTCGGCATCAGCAACGGCGGCGGCGTCTCGCCGTTCGTCGCACGGCACAATCGCGTGCGCGGATTCATCTCCGCGGGATCGTGGGGACGCACGTGGTACGAGCACATGCTGGAGAACGAACGACGCACGATGGCCAGCGACGGGAAGTCGCCGGGCGAGATCGACGCGGCGATGAAGATTTACGCGCGCTTCTACGATGACTATCTGATCCGCAAGAAAACGCCGCGCGAGATTCTCGTGGCACATCCGGAGTGGAAGCCGCTGTGGCAGGACGATCTCGACGGACAGTACGGCCGTCCCGCTGCGTTCTACCAACAACTCCAGGCGCTCAATCTCGGCGAGGCGTGGCAGAACGTCGAGGCTCCGGTGCTCGTGATTCACGGATCGGCGGACGACGTTATGAGCGATGCCGACAGCCGCGCGATCGTCGAGCACGTGAATCGCCGCCATCCGGGACGCGCGACGTATGTCGACGTCGCCGGCATGACGCACGGATTCTCGATCGCGAAGCAGTTCAACAGTCTTCTCGTCCCGATGCTGATCGATTGGATGCAAGCGCAGCTCGTCGAGTGATCGCAATCACGCGCGACGATGTGCGCGATCAACGCGCCGCGCAGCTCTCGCGTGCACGATGAAGTCGTGCTTCTCGGTCTCGTCTTCGCCGCTGCGGTATCGATCCGCCCGGTGGTGGCGGGGGAAAGGATTTGCGCCGAAGCGCCGCTGAAGACGTTTTACGCACGGCGCAACAATGAGGTGGCGTGGAGCGACGCGAACGCGCGCCAGCTCATCGACGCGATCTCGCATGCGGATGAAGACGGCCTGCGCTCGAGCGACTATCACCTCGAGGCCATTCGCAGCGTCGACTCGCCTGAAGATCGCGATCTGCTGCTCACCGACGCGTTTCTGTTGTTCGCGACGCATCTTCTCGCCGGACGCGTCGATCCGAATTCGATCGAGCCGACGTGGTGTCTCGAGCCGCGCGCGAATGACGTCGTCGCATCGCTCGAGACCTCGCTCGCCGAACAAAACGTGCGCGAGATGCTGGCGCGACTCGCACCATCGCATGCAGGCTATCGCCGACTGCGCGAAGAGCTCGCGCGTTTGCGTGCGGCGGCGCTGCGCGGCGAGCCCGTCGGCGATCGCATTCGCCAGGTCGAGTTGAATCTCGAGCGATGGCGATGGCTGCCGGCGTCGCTCGGCTCGCGCTACGTGCTCGTCAACATCCCCGAGTTTCACTTGAGCGTGATCGAGAACGAGCGCGACGTCTTGTCGATGCGCATCGTCGTCGGCAAGGAGTATCAGCAGACACCGGTGTTCAGCGCGGCGATCACGCAAGTCGTCTTCAGCCCGTATTGGAACGTTCCCGACAGCATCGCCGAGAAGGAGATCCGTCCGAAGATTCGCCGCAATTCGAGCTATCTCCGGCGCGAGCACATGGAGATCGTGAACGGCCGCATCCGGCAAAGGCCCGGCCCCTGGAACTCTCTCGGCCTCATCAAGTTCAACATGCCGAATCGCTACGACGTCTATCTCCACGACACTCCGGCGAGGTCGCTGTTCGACGAGACGGCGCGCGCGTTCAGCCACGGATGCATGCGCGTCGAGAAGCCGGTCGATCTCGCGATGCTGCTTCTCGGCTGGGAGCGCGACCGCGTCGTCGCGGAGTCGAAGCGCGGAAAAGAAAAGTTCGTCGATCTCGCGTCGCCGGTACCGGTGCACGTCCTCTATTGGACGGCGTACGTCGGCGAAGACGACGAGCTCCACTTCGCGCCGGACGTGTATCACCGCGACGAAGTGCTCGACCGCGCTATGCGGCTGCCGCCACCGTCTTCTCCGCGCGCTCCTTCAGTCCCAGCAGCATCCTCCGCTCCATGATGAAGTGCGCAGGACCGAGGAAGAGGAAGTTGATCGCGCGCGCCAGCGGCGGACGTCTGCGTCCGTGGCTGCGAATCAACACGCGCGTTCTTCCGCCTTCGAGCGGAAGCAGGACGAATGCGCCCCATCCTTCGAGCACGAGATACGAATTCGCCTCGACGGAGTGAACGCGCAGCAGCGGCAGATCGCCGTAGACGCGCTTCGACGCCAATCGAATGAAGTCGCCTTCGCGCAGCGTCTGCCACTCCAGATGGACTTCCTCGGCGTTGTGGATGTGCGCGAGAACGGAGTTCTCCAACCACGTATAGCTGTAGAAACCGCCGCGATCCTGGCCGATCTGCACGAGCCACGGCCACACCGCTTCCGGCGGCGCGTCGATGGTGATCGCGTGATTGGCGGATGCGTACTCCATCAATTCGTCGCCCGGCAGCGGCATCGCCACTTCGTCGTCGGTTGCGCCCCATCGCTCATGCCACTGACGCGCAAACGCAGCGGCGATCGCATATCCGCCGAGCGCGAGCGCGCCCGCGACGAATGGTTTCGGGAGATGCGTCTTTTTCTTGTCTCGCATGATGGGCGCATCGCATCACGCCGGCGCGCTCGTTGTCAGTGGCGACTGTCACCACCGCGTCGTGAGAAATGTGAGGTCCGACCGAGATCGCTGTACGATCTGATACGCGAGCGTCGCGTCGCCTGACCTTTCGCGCGTTTCTTCGCGGCCCGATCTTCACCACGTGAAGGAGGTAGCCATGAGAAAACGCAGCAGTCGATTTCTCACGCCGGCGTTGTTGATCGCGATGCTCACGATCGGCTCGCCGGAACCGTCCTCGCGCAAAATGGCAACCTGCCGCCGACGACGATTCCCGGCGTCCAGGTCCGCACGGCTCTTCAAGTCAACGTCAACGGTGAGACAGTGACCATGCCGCCGTCGGCGTTCCAGGAGATTGCACCGTGCCGTCTTGTCAGCACGCTCGAGGCGGATCATTACGCATCACCGTGGGGCGGCCCGGCGTTCGGGCCGAATGAGCAGCGCCTCATTGCCGTCAACGGAAATACTGTGACGGACACGTTCATCAATCCGTGCACGAACCTGATTCCGAATCGCGCCGTGGCGATCGCCATTCGCACGCACGCGATGAATGCAACCGGAATCGGACGCGTGGTGACGTTCAACCCGAATTCGTTCAACCCGGTGCAGTTGCCGCTCGTGAATCTCGTGCCGGGCACCGACATGACCGATGAACAGGGCGTCATGCTCTCGTACGGACCGTTCCGAGCCGGTGCGCTCTTCGGCATTCAGTCGCTGGATGCCGGCACCGATATGACGATCGACGTGATCGGATTCTTCGTCGAAGATCCGACGACGCAAGTGGCAGGACCTGCCGGCGCACCTGGACCTGCGGGTCCGACCGGACCAACGGGACCGACCGGCGCAGCCGGCGAAAAGGGTGCTACCGGACCGCAGGGTGAAACCGGACCGAAAGGTGAAACCGGACCGAAGGGCGAGACCGGACCGAAAGGTGAGACCGGACCGCAAGGCGTGACCGGACCGCAAGGCGTGACCGGACCGAAGGGTGAAACCGGACCGCAAGGCGAGACTGGACCGAAAGGTGACACTGGTCCGCAAGGCGTGACCGGACCGAAAGGTGAGACTGGACCGCAAGGCGATACCGGACCGAAAGGTGACACTGGTCCGCAAGGCGAGACCGGCCCGAAGGGCGATACCGGACCGAAAGGCGATACCGGACCGAAAGGCGAGACTGGTCCGCAAGGCGACGTCGGACCGCTCGGACCTGTTGGGCCAATCGGACCGAAAGGCGATCGGGGACCCGGCGTTCGCATGACGAACAACGTGCTCACGCTTCCGAACGGTGGCGGCTCCGCACCGGTGACACTTACGGTCAACGATGCGAACGTGACTCCGACCAGCGCCATCGTCGTGAACTATGTCCACGGCGGCGGCTCTGATCCGCTGTTCGTCGTGTCGCAGTCCAATGGTTCGTTCGTCGTCTCCGGCACGAAGAACAAGGATTTCATCTACGTCGTGTTGAACAACGAATGAGCCTCATTCTGCCGTCGGAGTCCCGGCCGGCGCCTTCGGGCGCCGGTCGTTTTTCCGATCGCGTATCGCGCGGCGCTGCGCTACGACGCGCGCGCGAGCGCATACGACAACATCGGTTGGGAGCGATGACCGACACGCTCACGTTGTGACTGACGACCTTTCGCGGCGTTGCGTTCGGCGTTGAAGTGAGCGCGCCATGATCCGAATCCAGGTGAAAGACGTCATGACGAACGCGCCGGCGCGCTGCTCGCCCGACACGAAGCTCGGCACCGTCGCGAAGCTGATGCTCGCCAACAACTGCGGCGAGATCCCGGTGTGCGACGGCGCGAAGCTCGTCGGCGTCGTCACCGACCGCGACATCGCCGTTCGCGCATTCGCGAAAGGAACGAATCCGCGCGATCTTCCCGCCGCCGCCGTCATGACCGAGCGGCTCTACACGATCACGGAGAGCGGCGACATCGACACCGCGGCCGCGCTGATGAAGACGCAGCGCGTGCGGCGGCTGCCGGTGGTTCGCGACGGAGATCTCGTCGGCATCGTCTCGCAGGGCGATCTCGTCGGCGCGCTGCCAGACACGAAAGTCGCCGACTTTCTCAAAGCAATCTCGAGGCGGCCTATATGAGCACGAAGCAGAACATCCTCATTCTTTACGCAACGTGGCATGGACAAGCGCGCGAAGTGGCGGAGCGAATCGCCAACGTCGCGTTGGCCAACGGCGTCGAGCCACGCCTTCACGATGTGAAGAAGATTACTCGTGAAGAATTCGAGCGTCCGTTCGACGGCGTCGTCGTCGTCGGCTCCGTGCATTTCGGCGTGCATCCGCGCGTGCTGCAAACTTTCGTGCGCACGGACCTCGCGCGCATTTCCTCGCATCGCAGTGCATTCGTATCCGTCAGCGGTTCGGCAGCGTCTCTCGAAGGACGCGATCACGCCGATGGCTATATCCAGAAGTTCCTGCGCGCGACCGGATGGAAACCCGATCTCGTTCTGGCGTGCGCCGGTGCCGTGCCGTTCACGAAGTACGATCCGTTCACGCGTGCGCTGATGAAGTTCACGTCGCGCACGTCGGGGCGCGGAACGGATACGTCGAAGGACTACGTCTACACGAACTGGGCGTCGGTCGAAGCCTTCGCGCACGAGTTCCTCGAGCTCATCGCGCGGTCGAAAGCGGCGTGATCATGCTCGACGTGACGATGTTGCGCCATATCGCACTCCTCGTGGTGCGCGCGCGTGACGACGCGTCGCCGGGCGCCGTTCACGACGGTCTCGCGAAAATCAGTCCCGTCATCGAGCGGATGAAGCGCTCGGTCGCTCTCGGATCCTCCTTCGCGCAGAACGACGTGGCCAGTCTCCTGACGCTCGTCCGGCGGCTGCCGAAGACGCCGGGCGGCGCGCATTCGGCAGCCGATGTCGTGCAGTCGAGCACGATCGCGGAGCTGCGCGACCTCGTCTCGCGCGTCGCTCACTCCTCTTCGATGTGAGCGAGCGTTTTCAGGACGCTGGCCTTGTTTGCCGCCATCGCCAGCGGCACGGTGAGCACCGGGATGCGCGCGAACCGCACGATGCGCTCCGTCGTCGTACCGATCGTCGTCACGTCGCGGAATAGCTTCTGCTGTGCGCCGATCACGAGCAGATCGGCGTCGATGTCTTCGGCGCAATCGAGCACGCGTTCCGCTGCGCCGCCGCGCAGCACGAGCTCGCGTATGGTGCAACGCTGCCGAATCGCCGGCGCGATCCAACTGCGAACGTCGTCTCCGACGACCATCGCGCTCATCGGATCGGTACGCTCGACGACATGGACGAGAGCCAGCTCGCAGCCGAACGTCTGCGCGAGATGCGCCGCGTAGTCGACCGACTCGCGTGCAGCGTCGGTGAAGTTGATCGGACAGAGGATCTTCTTCACGCCGAACTTCGCTGGCGACTGCGCGTCCGGCCTGCTGATGCTCAGTACCGGCACGTTGCCCTGGTGCAGCACGCCTTCGGTGACCGATCCGAGGATCGCGCGGCGCCAGCCGCGCAGGCCGTGCGTCGCCATCACGATCAGATCGGCATCGCGCTCCTTTGCTTCGTGCACGATGCTCGGTACGGGATCGCCGCCGGTGGCGACGACCTCGAACGCCAGTCCGTCGAGCGCCTCTTTCGCGTACTCGCGGATTTCCGTCTCGCGCTCCACACCGGGAATTGGCGCGGGGTAGATCATCGGCTCGGCGTAGATGACGAGCAGTCCGGCCGAGAAGCGTTCGGCGAACAGGCGTGCATAGCGAAGCGCGACCGTGCCCGGCTGACTGAGATCGGTCGGAACGAGAATGCGCTTGATCTGAAAGTCTCGCATCGCAAAGTCCTCCAACGATACGAATGCGCTTGCGCGGCACTCTTGTCAGTGCGGGTTCGCACACGGCGTCGGTGACTTCTTGACTCGACGCGGCCGGCGAGACGGTCCACATTCGATGCGGAGCTCGTCATGCAACACGATGAATTCGTTGGACAGGTTCAACATCGGGCGCGCCTCGCGTCGCGCGGCGACGCCGAAGGGGCGATTCGCGCGACGCTCGAGACGCTCGCCGATCGTCTTCAGCCGCGCGCGGCGGCGCACCTCGCGGCGCAGTTGCCGCCGGAGATCGCGCTCCATCTGCGCGGCGTCTCGCATCCGCAGCATCTCGATCTGCATCAGTTCTACTCGCGCGTGGCCGGCCGCGAAGATGCGCCGGTCGACGTCGCGAAGGCGGCGTTTCACGCGCGTGCCGTGATGGAGACGCTCGGTGAGGCGGTGTCGCTGGGCGCGCTGCGCAAGCTCGTGCGACAGATGCCGGAGGAGTTTCGCGATTTACTGCCGCGCACCGTGACGACCGCGACGAACCGCGATTTCTAAATTCCAGCTCAAGGCACGATATCGGGAGGCGGCAGCGCAGACGCCGGGGAAATTGCCACGTTTCCCTGCGCTTTGAAATAGGTCGCGTCGTTGCTGGACGGCACAGCGACGGGAGCAGCGGCCGTCAAAGCCGTTCCGAGCTGCCGGTATGGTTTGTCGCAATTCCGCGGATGATGCAGAACGTCCGCACATCCGCCGTCGAGATCGCGGCTTCAATTCCAAGTAAGGCCGCGCAACTGATCGAGGTTCACGTTCCCGCCGGATAACACGACGGCGACACGCGAGCCGCTTGGGATGTCGATCAGATTGTGGAGCAGCGCGGCGACCGGCGCCGCGGCGGCCCCTTCGACGACGAGCTTGCAACGCTCCATGATCCAGATCATGGCGTCGAAGATGTCGCGATCGGGAAGGGCGACGATGTCGTCGACGAATCGCTGCACGACTGAGAAATTGATCTCGCCGGCGCGCCGCACGCGCAGGCCGTCGATGATCGTCTTACAGTCGATCGTCTCCAGATGTCCCGCCTCGATGCTGCGCTTCATCGCCGGACCGTCCGACGACTCGACTCCGATCACGCGAGCCTTCGGGTTGAAGCTCTTCACCGCCATCGACACGCCGGAGATCAAGCCGCCGCCGCCGATCGGAACGATGACGGCGTCGACCTCCGGCCAGTCCTGCACGATCTCGAGTCCGAGCGTTCCCTGTCCGGCGATGAGCTGCTCGTCGTCGAACGGGTGCACGTACGTCAGCCCTTCCGTCCGCACGAGCTCTTTCGCTTTCTCGTTCGCCTCATCCCAGATCGTTCCGTGCAGCACGACCTCGGCGCCGTATCCGCGCGTCGCCGCGATCTTCGCCGGCGTCGCGTTCTCGGCCATGCAGACGACGGCGCGAATGCCGTGGATCTGTGCCGCGAGCGCGACGCCCTGGGCGTGATTTCCCGCCGACGAGCAGACGACGCCGCGACGCTTCTGCTCCTCCGGCATCAGCGCGAATTTGTTGAGCGGTCCGCGAATCTTGTACGAACCGACGCGCTGGAACATCTCCGCCTTCAGCCGCACGTCGAAACCGGTGCGCTCGCTGAGCTGCCGCGACGTCAGGAGCGGTGTGTGTTTGATGTGCGGCGCGATGCGGGCGCGGACTTCTTCAAAATCGCTCAGCTTCAGGGCGAACATTTTCGGAGCGTAGCACGGCCTTGGAGCGCCGCTTTGTCTCGCTCATCAGCAGCTGCAGGATTCCGCCGATGCGGAAGTTGCGGAGGAACGCGCCGGGCGGAAAGAGCTCTCCCTTGTCGTTGATCGTCCCTTCGGAGAACTTGCGGATCTCGCCGCGCAGCGCGGTGTCGATCTCGCCGCCGGCGAGCTTGGCGCGGATCACGCGCGCGGCCCCGAGCCGCTGCGCGACGCCCGCCGCAACCGCGCGCGTGATGCGGCCGAATCGCGCTTTCAACTCGTTGAGCCGCTCGGCGGAGTCGTAGGTCGCGTCGACGATCTCCGACCGCGTCATCCACTTCGTCTCGTAATTGAGGATCGACTCCCAGTCATGCTGCTCGAGCAGCGCGCGATGTTCGGCGAGCGTGCGCGCGCGGATCTTGTAACCGTTCGCTTCGGCGCGCTCGAAGCCGTCGCTGCCGGGATCGATGAACGGTCCCATCGGCGTGATGAACGCGGAGAGGCGGCGATCGAAGCGCGTGAAGAGCTCTTCGATGCGATCGACCATCGCCAGGACGTTGCCATACGTCTGTCCCGGCAATCCGATCATGAAGAAGAGATCGAGCTGCTCGCATCGATGGGCGAGGATCGACTCGATCGTTTTCTCCAGCGCGTCGTTCGTGTAGCGCGCTTTGCCGAAGAGCGCGCGGACGTCCTCGTCGTGACTCTCCGGCGAGAGCTCGGCGCCCC
>Ga0075425_100007069_pt1 | contig 11835 bp, 13 predicted proteins | sample SoiMethybrSBSTD4_FD_75300 | JGI IMG/M metagenome (GOLD analysis project Ga0075425, IMG submission 75300) | Bulk soil microbial communities from a Populus tree surrounding site in Tennessee, USA - Soil MetaG P. TD hybrid SBSTD4 | ecosystem: Environmental > Terrestrial > Soil > Tree plantation...
CCGCCGAGCGCCAGCCGACGGAGATCGGTCTGGGCCTGGCGGAGGGACTGCCAGTGATTGCGATGGGCGTCACGCTGCTGCGCGAAGATCGCGCGGATCTGCGTGACCTGGTCGTCGGTGAGACCGAGGTTCCGCTGCAGGCGCGAGAACATCCGATCGCCTCGGGGGGCCGGGGTCTGGGCCTGCGCGAGAGGCACCGTCGTGACGAGGGTCGACACGATCAGCGCCGCGACGAGCCACGGAGCACGGGGACGTAGCATGGTCTTCTCCTTCATCGTTCGCCTCGAACGGCACGGCCTCAGCCCCGCGACGATCTGCGGCGCATCGAGTTTCGGTTCGATGCCATTGTCGGCATCCACCACCTTGGACGCCAGCCCGAAGTGCACCGTTTATGCTGGAAGCATGGCCGCGCGGTATCCGCCGATCAGGGACTACGCGGTGATCGGTGACGGCCGCACCGGGGGGACGAGGCGGCGCGGCTGATGGACACGCTCGTCGGCATGGCGACCGACGTTGGTCTCTACTCCGAGGAGGTGGAGCCGAGCTCGCTCGAGTTCCTCGGCAACTTCCCCCATCGAGGGCGCGCTCGTCGGTGGGTTCGTGGGGACGGTCGTCATGACCACGGCGCTGACGGGCGCGAGCGAGCTCGGGCTCACCCGGATGGACATCCCGTTCCTCCTCGGCACCACGCTGTCCACGCGCCGGGCCCGCGCGAAGCTGCTCGGGTACGCGATGCACTTCGTCTTCGGGCTGCTCTTCGCCATGGTGTACTGGGTCATCTTTCGGGCGATGGGCCACGCGGGCTGGATCGCCAGTGCCGTCCTCGGTCTGCTCCATGCGCTGGTCGCGGGCACCGCGCTCGTGAACATCCTGCTGCCCGCCGTCCATCCGCACATGGGCACACCCCACTCGGCGGCGAACGAGGCGCCGCTGCTGGAGCCGCCCGGCTTCATGCTCCTGAACTACGGCCGGGCCACGCCCATCGTGACCGTCCTTGCCCACATGGCGTACGGCGCGATCGTCGGATATTTCACCGCCGGCGGATCGTAGCCGTCGCGATCGAGTATGATGCACGCCATGAAACTCGCCCTGCACACTTGGACGCTGGACACGACGCCGCTCGCGGAGGTGCTCCGCGTCGTGCGGGACACGGGCTGGGACGGGATCGAGCTCCGACGCGTGGACTTCCAGCGCGCGGCCGAGGCCGGCGAGGCCGCCGAGCGCGTCATCGACCGTGTCCGCGCCAGCGGCGTCCCGGTGGCGTGCGTCGGCGTCGAGCTCGGCTGGATGTGGGCGCGCGGCGAGGAGCGCGCGCGGCTCTTCCGCGTCTTCGACGAGCAGTGCGCGCGGGCCGCGGCGCTGGGGTGCGCGACCGTCATGACCGCGTCCGATCGCGGCCGCGGTGAGCTCGGCGAGGCGGCCGGCAACGTCCGCGAGGCCGGCGACATCGCGGCCCGGCACGGCGTGCGCGTCGCCGTCGAGTTCAACTCGCAGGCCGAGCAGATGAACGCGCTGGCCCCGATGCGCGAGCTGCTGAGCCGCGCCGGACACCCGCGCTGTGGCCTGCTCCTCGACGCCTATCACCTGGTCCGCAGCGGCGGCAAGCCGAGCGACGTGGACGACGTCGCGCCGAGCGAGATCGCCTACGTCCAGTTCAGCGACGTCCCGCGGAGCGGGCTCGTGCCCGGTGCCGCGACCGACCGCCTGCCGCCGGGCGCCGGCGCGGTGCCGTTCCGCGAGTTCTTCGCCAAGGTCGCGGCGAAGGGTTACACCGGCTACGCGAGCTACGAAGCGCCCAACCCGCAGGCCTGGGCGCGACCCGCGGCCGACGTGGCGCGCGAGGCGGTCGCCGCGACCCGCGCCGTCCTGCCCTAGGCCGCGGCGCGCCGCGCGCCGGAGGCGAGATGAAAATCGACGTCTTTCCCCACATCCTGCCCAAGCGCTACTTCGACCGCACGGTGGCCGTCGCGCCGCCGCAGCTGCACATGCAGAAGCGCATGCGCGGCATTCCCGTCCTCGTCGATCTCGAGCAGCGGCTGCGCATCATGGACCGCTACGAGGGCTACGTGCAGGTGCTCACCCTCGCCTCGCCGCCGATCGAGATACTGGGCGGGCCGGACGTGACGCCCGACCTCGCGCGCCTGGCCAACGACTCGATGGCGGAGATCGTGGCCCGGCTTCCCGAGCGCTTTCCGGGCTTCGTGGCCTCGCTGCCCATGAACAACCCCGAGGCCGCGGTCCGGGAGATCGACCGCGCGATCGGCGAGCTCCACGCCACCGGCGTGCAGATCTTCTCGAACGTCAACGGCCGCGCGCTCGACGGCCCGGAGTACGAGCCCATCTTCGCGCGGATGGCGCATCACCGCCTGCCGATCTGGCTGCATCCGACGCGCACGCCCGCCTTCGCGGACTACGCCGGCGAGAAGCGGTCGAAGTTCGACCTCTGGTGGGCGTTCGGCTGGCCCTACGAGACGACCATCGCCATGGGCCGGCTCGTCTTCAACGGGCTCTTCGATCGCCATCCCGACCTGGCCGTGATCACGCACCATCTCGGCGCGATGCTGCCCTACTTCGAGATGCGAGCGGCCGGCGGCCTCGATCAGCTCGGCACGCGGTCCGACGATCCGGAGGACGCGGCCGCGCTCGCCCGGCTGCGGCGGCGTCCGTACGACTACTTCAAGATGTTCTACGGCGACACCGCGGTCTTCGGCTCGGCGCCGGCGCTCGAGTGCGGCCTCGGCTTCTTCGGCGCCGACCGCGTGCTCTTCGGGACCGACATGCCGTTCGATCCCGAACAGGGCCCGGGCTTCATCCGCGACACGCTCGGCGCGCTCGACCGCATGCGCGCCAGCGCGGAGGACAAGGCCAAGATCTACGACGGCAACGCGCGCCGCATGCTCAGGCTGCGGCTTCGCTGACGGAGCACACCATGCCGCTGCGCCATCTCGCGCTGAAGAGCCGTGACCTCGCCGCGACCGAGCGCTTCTACATCGACCTGCTGGGGCTCGAAATCGCCTTTCCCCACAAGGGCATGCTGTTCTTGCAGACGCCCGGCGGCGACGATCTCCTCAACTTCGTGGCCGTCCGTGGGACCGTCGACCCGGCCGGCGGCGGCTTCGACCACTTCGGCATCCGTCTGCCGCGGCCCGCGTGGCGGAAGATCTGCGAGCGCCTGAAGGACGCAGGCGTGCGCGTGCGCGGCCGCCGCGGACGTTCCGCCATCTACGTCGAGGACCCGAATGGCTACACCGTCGAGCTCTACTGCGACTGAGCGGGTGTGGACGCACGACGGGCGGCGCGACCGCGCCACCCGGTAGTGCCGGCGGGGACGAGCCCCGCCCCTACTTGGGCTGCGGCGTCAGCCGCAGGTACGGCTTGAGCGCCTTCCAGCCTTTCGGGAACTTCGTCTTCGCCTCATCGTCGGTCACCGCGGGGACGATGATCACGTCCTCGCCCTGCTTCCAGTTGACGGGCGTGGCGACCTTGTGGGCGTCCGTGAGCTGCATCGAGTCGATCACCCTCAAGATCTCGTCGAAGTTCCGGCCCGTCGTCTGGGGGTAGGTGATCATGAGCCGGATCTTCTTCTTGGGGTCGATGACGAAGACGGTCCGCACGGTGTAGACCTCGTCGTGCGCCGGGTGCATCATGCCGTACTGCTCGGCGACCTTGCGCTGCGGGTCGGCGATGATGGGGAAGTTGGGCGCGTGGCCCTGCGTCTCGCGGATGTCCTCCGCCCAGCCCTTGTGGGACTCGACGGGGTCGATCGACAGCCCGATGCACTTCACGTGGCGCTTGTCGAACTCGGGCTTCAGCCGGGCGACGTAGCCCAGCTCGGTGGTGCACACCGGCGTGAAGTCGCGCGGGTGGGAGAACAGGATGGCCCAGCTGTCGCCGATCCAGTCGTGGAAGCGGATCGGCCCCGCGGTCGTCTCCGCGGTGAAGTCAGGGGCGGTATCGCCGAGTCGTAGCGTCATGGCGTGATCCTCCTGGGATGGAATTCCGGACAAGCGTTGATGCTCGACCGTCAGGGGCGTCGTGTCAAGATCGGATGATGTCGTTACTGCTCGTGCACGTCAACGGTCGTCACGCCCGCGAGCTGCGATCGCTCGTGGCCGACGAGCCGACGCCGCCGTGGCCGTCGCTGTCCGCTCTCGCCGGCCGGGACGCGGTCCTCGGCTTCCTGGAGCGCGCGCAGCGGCTGCGCGCGCACGGTCTCCAGGAGACGTTCGCGGTCTGCGAGGACGATCGCCTGATCGGCCTCGGCGGGCTCGCCCGCGACGATCGCGCGCCCCATCGCGCGGAGCTGGGCTACTGGATCGCCGCGCCGTATCGCGGCCGCGGCCACGCGACGGCGGCGGCGCGCGGGCTCCTCGCGCACGGCTTCGAGCGCATGCGGCTCGCGCTAGTCTTCGCGCGCGTCGCCAGCGCCAACCGCGCCTCCGTCGGTATCCTGGAAGAGGTCGGCTTGCGCTTCGTGGGCGTCGAGCCGGTGGCCGAGGGCAACGAGCCGCTGCGCCGCCACGAGCTCCGGCGCGAGGAGTGGACTCGCGCCTAGGTGAGGAGCGTCTCCGCGGCCTCCATGAGGGTCTCGGAGAGCGTGGGGTGAGCGTGGATGGTCGCGGCCACGTCCTCGACGGTGAGGGCGGCCTCGACGGCGAGCGCGCCCTCGGCGATCAGCTCCCCTGCCCCGGGGCCGACGATCCCCACGCCGACGACGCGGCCGGAATCAGCGTCCGCGATCAGCTTGGTGAGACCGTCGGCGCGGCCGAGCGTCGCGGCACGGCCCGACGCCGCCCATGAAAAACGCGCGACCTTCACGGCGCGGCCCGCCCGCTCCGCCTCGCTCTCCGTGAGGCCGCACCAGGCGACCTCGGGATCGGTGAAGACGACGGCGGGGATGGCGACGTTGTCGAACGCCGCGGCCCGTCCCGCGATGGCCTCAGCCGCGACCTTCCCCTGGCGCATCGCCCGATGCGCGAGCATCGGCTCGCCCGTCACGTCCCCGACGGCGTAGAGATGCGGATCGGCGGTGCGGCCGCGCTCGTCGATCGCGATCACGCCGCGCGCGTCCGCCTGCGCGCGGGTGCGCTCGAGGCCGAGGCCGTCCGTCGCGGCCCGGCGTCCGACGGCGACGAGGACGCGATCGAAGGTCGCCGTCGCGTCGCCATAGCTCGCCTCGACGGCGCCGCCGGCGGCGCGCAACCCGGTCAGCCGGGTGCCGAGCCGAATCTCGGCGAAGAGCTTCTGGCAGCGGCGGGCGAGGGGCTGGACGAGGTCCCTATCCACGCCGGGCAGGAGGCCGTCGAGCATCTCGATCAACACGACGCGGCTGCCGAGCGCGGCGTACACCTGTCCCAGCTCGAGCCCGATGTACCCTCCGCCGACCACGAGCAGGCGCTCGGGCACGTCCGGCAAGGCGAGCGCCGCCGTGGAGTCCATCACGCGGTCGCCCTCGACAGCGATCCCGGGCAGCGGAGCCGGGCGTGAGCCGGTGGCGACGACGGCGTGGGCGAAGCGGAGCGTCTGCGCCTCGTCGCCCTCCACGCGGACCTGCCGCGAGCTTTCGAACACCGCGCGTCCACCGACGACCTCGACGCCCTTGGATTTCGCCACCGCGGCGAGGCCGCGCGAGAGCTTGCCGATCACGCGCTCGCTCTTCCATTTTCGCAGCGGGTCGAGCGACACGCGCGGCTCTCCGAAGTCGACGCCGAGCTCGCGGGCCCGCTCGACCTCGCCGATGAGGCCGGCGACGTGCAGCAAGGCCTTGGACGGAATGCAGCCCTCGTAGAGACACGCGCCGCCGAGCCGCGCCTGCGCGTCGACGATCGCCGTCTCCAGCCCGAGCTCGGCGCACCGGAACGCCGCGGAGTATCCGCCGGGGCCGCCGCCGACGACGACGACATCCACGTCGCGCCCGAGATCTCCCATCACCATGTCAGAGCTCGAGGAGCAGCTGGTCGGGGCGCTCCAGCCGGCGCACGATGTCGGTGGCAAAGCGGGCGCCGTCGGCGCCGTCGCCCACGCGATGATCGAACGTGAGCGAGAGCGGCAGCATGAGGCGGGCCACGATCTGCCCGTCGCGCACCACGGCCTCCTCGCGTGCCCGCGCCACGCCCAGGATCGCGACCTCGGGATAGTTGATGATCGGCATGGCGCCCGTGCCGCCCAGCGCGCCGAGGTTCGTGATGGTGAAGCTGCCGCCGCGCAGATCGTCCAACGTCGCCTTGCCCTCGCGGACGCGCTGGGCGAGCGCGGCCAGCTCGCGGGCCAGCTCGATCAGCGGCTTCTTGTCCACGTCCCGGATGACGGGGACGATGAGGCCACGCTCGGTGGCGACGGCGACGCCGAGGTGGTGGTAGCGCTTGACGATGAGCTCTCCCGCCTCCGCGTCGAGGCTCGCGTTGAAGATCGGATGCTCGCGGAGCGCGAGGGCCGTCGCCTTGAGCAGGAAGCTCGTCAAGGTCAGGGTGACGCCGCGCTCGCGTGCGGACTCCAGGTTCCGGCGAATGAGCGCGTCGAGGTCGGTGATGTCGGCACGATCGAAGTGCGTGACGTGCGGCACCAGCGCCGCCGACAGGGCCATCCGCTCGGCGATGGTGCGGCGCAGGTGGGACAGCGGCTGGCGCTCGACGGGGCCCCACTGCTCGAAGCTCGGCAGGGGCGGAGGCTCGAGGCCCACGCGGGCCAGCGGCTTGGCCGGCCCTTCGCGCGGGGCGGCCGGCGCCGCCTCGGCAGCGCCGTCACGGCCGGCGGGCCGCCCGGCGGCAGCACGGACATCGTCGTCCAGCACGCGGCCGCCCGACCCGCTGCCACGCACGGATCGCAAGTCGACTCCCAGCTCGCGCGCGAGCCGTCGCGTCGACGGCGTCGCCGGCACGGGACCCTGTCGCTCCGACGACGACGGCGCCGACGGCGGGGGCGCGGGCGGCGACGCCTGCGGTCGCCTCGACTCCGCGGCCGGCGCCGCGCGATCGGCCGTGCCGGGTGCGCCACCGTCGGCGAACGTCACCAGGACCTCGCCCACGCGCACCGTCTGGTGCGGGGCGACGTGCACCTTCTCGATGCGGCCGGCCATCGGCGACGGGATCTCCACCTGGGCCTTGTCCGTCTCCACCTCGAGCAGCGGCGCGTCCTCGGCGATCGTCTCGCCCTCCTTGACGAGCACGCGCACGATCTCGGCCTCGACCAGCCCCTCGCCGAGATCAGGAAGGACGAACGTGCGGGGCATAGATCAGAATGAGAGCGTTTCGCGCGCGGCGGCCACGACGCGCGCGGCGTCGGGGATGTTGGCGCGCTCGCGGGCGAAGCCGACGAACGGCACGTCGTAGGCGGCGACGCGCCGGATCGGCGCTTCCAGCGAGAGGAAGGCCCCGTCCATGATGCTCGCCACGATCTCCGCGCCGGCGCCGAAGCTGCGGGGCGCCTCGTGGACGATGACCGCCCGCCCGGTCTTGCTCACGGACGTCACGAGCGTCTCGCGATCGAGCGGGGCGATCGTCAGCAGGTCGACGACCTCGGCCTCCACGCGATCCTCGCGGGCCAGCACCTCGGCGGCTTCCTGAGCCGTGCGCAGCATCGCCCCGTACGTCACGAGCGTGATGTCGCGGCCCTCGCGCGCGACGTGGGCGTGGCCGATGGGCAGCGTCTCGGGCTCGTCCGGCACTTCCTCCCGCTCGGCGTGGTACAGCGCCTTGCCCTCGAAGAAGATCACGGGGTCCGGATCGCGGATGGCGCTCACCAGCAACGCCCGCGCGTTGCGGGGCCCGGACGGGATCACCATCTTGAGCCCGGGAATGTGCGCGTAGAACTGCTCCTCGGACTCCGAATGGTGCTCGAGCGCGCGCACCCCGCCGCCGTACGGCATGCGCACCACGAGCGGGATGTGGAACCGTCCCTGCGTGCGCATGCGATAGCGCGCGGCGTGGTTCTCGAACTGGTGGAAGCACTGGAACGCGAAGCCGGAGAACTGGATCTCGCACACCGGCTTCAGCCCGTAGAGCGCCATGCCGACCGACGTGCCCACGATGGCCGCCTCAGCCAGGGGGCTGTCGATGACACGGCGGCTGCCGAACACGCGATGCAGGTCTTCCGTCACGCGGAACACCCCGCCATCGACGCCGACGTCCTCGCCGATGACGAGCACGTCAGGATCGCGCTCCATCTCCTGCCGGAGCGCCAGGTTCAACGCCTTCACCATGTTGAGCTTCATCTATTGACTTCCGCGAGGCCGGCGCATCCGTGGGTGGCCTGCTGTAGGCGGGTCATCGTCGCGTGGTGCGCTGGCCGCGCATGGGCGGCGACGCCGGACGCGTTTCCGCGCTGTTCCCGCCGCCGTCACGCAGGCGGGCGGCGAGCTCGTCGCGCTGAGCGCGCAGCTCCGGCGGGAGCTCGGCGTAGACGTGATCGAACATGACGAGCGGGTCGGCCGGCGGTGTCGCTTCGAAGCGGCGGATGGCCTCGGCGATCTCGGCGTCGACGTCCGCCTCCAGCCCCTCGTCGAGGAGGTTGCGCTTCTGCAGATAGGTGCCGAAGCGGGTGAGCGGGTCCTTCCGTTCCCACTCGGCGACCTCCTCGGCGGAGCGGTACTTGGTGGGATCGTCGGCCGTGGTATGAACACCGAGGCGATACGTCACGCACTCGATCAACGTCGGCCCGTCTCCCGCGCGGGCGCGCGCGACCGCCTCGCGCCCGGCCGCATACACGGCCAGGACGTCGTTGCCGTCGACTTGCACGCCCGGAAAGCCGTAGGCCAGCGCCTTCTCGGCGATCGTGCGCGAATGGGTCTGCTTCTTGAGCGGCACGGAGATCGCCCACTGGTTGTTCTGGCAGACGAACACCACCGGCACGTGCCAGACGCCGGCGAAGTTCAGCGCCTCGTGAAAGTCGCCCTCCGACGTCGCGCCGTCGCCGAAATACGTCATGACCACGGCGTCGTCACCCCGGTACTGCGCGGCATACGCGAGCCCGACGGCATGCGGGATCTGGGTGGCCACCGGGATGGTGATCGGCAGGTCGTGCTGCTCGGGCGCCGGGCGGCCCCCTTCGAGATAGCCGGCGAAGAAGAGCAGCAGCTGCTCGATGGGCCAGCCACGCCAGATCATGGCCGCCGTCTCTCGGAACGACGGCACCATCCAGTCCGACGGCCGCAGGCACGACACCGTCCCGAGCTGCGACGCCTCCTGGCCCTTGATGGGCGCGAACGTTCCGATGCGTCCCTGCCGCTGCAGGCGCACCATCCGCTCGTCGAGACGCCGCCCCAGCAGCATCGCGCGATACAGCCGCTTCAGCTCGGCGGGGGACAGCTCGGGCTCGAGGGCAGTATCAACGTTGCCGTCGCTGTCGAGAATCGACAGGTAGTCGACGTGAAAGCGAGGCTCGAGACGCGTTCTGGGCATCGCCCGGGGCCGTCGATCTCGATTGTACCTCCGCCGTCGAAGCGACGCTTTCCGGCGAGGTGGGGCCCCGACGGGCGGGGCCCCGTGGGATCGCTACGCGGCCTTCTTCTGTCGCGGCTCGGTGTTGATGGGAATCTGTCGAACGCTGTCGCCTCCCCGGTGCGTCCGCGGAAGGCGGATGGTCAGCATCCCGTTCTTACACGAGCCCTCCGCCTTGTTGATGTCGACCCCGGGCGGGATGGGAAGCCGCCGCAGGAAGCTGCCGGATCGCCGCGACGTCATTCCGCGCTCCTCGTGGCGCTCCTCGGTCTGGCCGCGGATGGTGAGCACGTCGTCGTCGTACTCCACCTGGACGTCGCGCGGATCGATGCCGGGCAGTTCCGCCTCGACGACGATCGCGTCGTTGGTCTCCCGCATGTCGACGGAGGGCATCCAGTGCCCGAAGCCGGCGTCCGCGGGCGCGCCGAAGAAGCCGCGCTGCATCGCTCGAACATGCGGTCCATGTCCTCGAACATCCGCCGGAAGGGCAGACCGTACCACGGCCACAACCCGCCGCGGTACGGCGTGAGGTCGCCGCCAGCACGCGCCAGCTGCTGCCTGTTCTGGTTGCCGCGCTCACGCTCCCGATTCTTGTCCTGCGCCATCTGTCATCCTCCCTGTGAAGCTCATGTCCACGATCGACTCGAGGCGCAGGTACAAGAATTGTGCCCGCGAGCGCCTCAGCGCCGGAGCAATCGCTGCATGATCACGATGTCGTGTCGGCGGCCGAACTTTTCTGCGGTCTCGCGCTCGATGCCGGCGACGGCGAAGCCCAGACGCGCGTGCAGCCGGCGCGACGCCTCGTTGTCGGCGGTGATCCGCGCCATCACGGCGTGGTGACCGCGGTCGCGGGCGAGCCGGAGCAGCTCGGCGACCACGCGCGAGCCGAGCCCCGCGCCACGCAGATCGACCCGCACGTACACCGAGTCCGCCACCGTCGAGCAAAAGGCCGGGCGATCGCGGTACGGCGAGAGGCTGCCGTAGGCCAGCACGTCGTCGCCGTCGACCGCGACGATGACGGGATGCGCGTCGTCGTGAGCGGCGAGCCACCGACGCTGCGCGGCCAGGCTGCGCGGCTCCGTATCCATCGTCGCCGTCGTGGACGTGACTTCGTGGTTCCAGATCGCCGCGATCTGAGCGTTGTCGGCCGGCTGGGCCCGCCGCAGCGTGACGGGCCGGGCCACGGGCGCTATCGCCTCAGCCATGGCTGGCGCGCGTGGCGGAGGGCCGCGACGGAACGGACGCCGCGAGGAGGCGCTCGCCGGCCGCGATCAGCGCGACGCCGAGACGGGCGCGGAGCGTCCGGCGCCGCGCGAGGGCCACCAGCCCGCGACGGGCGGCGTGCGCGCGCGCTTCCCGCAGCTTCACGTCGGCGAGCACCTGGAGGGCGTACTCGTTGAGCTCCATGGCCGTCTCCTCCCCGCGGATGTCTCGGTCCGGTGAGGCATCGTCGCGCGGCCGCGATCATCAGGGAAATCAATTGTCGTTATGCAGACCATCAGCTAGAGTTCGCGCATGGATCTGCAGCTCAGCCACGTCCGCACGCTGGAGGCGGTGGCCCGCCACGGCAGCTTCTCGCGCGCCGCCGCCGAGCTGCATCTCACGCAGCCCGCGGTGAGCATGCACGTCAGCCAGCTCGAGGAGCGTCTGGGGCTGCCGCTCCTCGAGCGCCTGGGCAAGCGCGCCTTCCCCACTCGCGCCGGCGAGGTCCTCCTGGCGCACGCCGCGCGCGCCATCGGCGAGCTGGAGGCGGGGATCGCCATGGTGCAGCGACTGCGCGGCATCGTGGCCGGACGGGTGCGCATCGGGACCAGCGCCTCCATCAGCATCTACCTGCTCCCGCCCGTCCTGCGGCGGGTGCGGGCCCGGCATCCCGAGATCGAGCTCGTGGTCGTGACCGGCAACGCGCCGGAGATCGCGCGCGCCGTGGTCGCCAACACGCTGGACGTCGGTGTCGTGAGCCTGCCCGTGCGCGAGCGCGAGCTGACGATCGTCCCCTTCTACCGCGACGAGCTCGTGGCCATCGCGCCGCCGCAGGCGGCGTGGCGCCGCCGGCGCACCATCGGCGCCGCCGAACTCGGCCGCGAGCCGCTGATCCTCTTCGAGCAGGGCAGCACGCAGCGACGCGTGGTCGACGCCTGGTTCCATCGGGCCGGCATCTCTCCCGGGTACGCCATGGAGCTCGGGAATACCGAGGCCATCAAGCAGATGGTCGGCGCGGGCCTGGGGCTGTCGCTGGGATCGTGGTTCGCGGTGAGGAACGACGCGCGCGCGGGCCGCCTCGTCGCGCTGCGTCTGGTGCCGCGCCTCGTTCACCAGCGCGGGATCGTGCTGAGGAAGGACAAGCCGAAGACGCCGGCGCTCACCGCGTTTCTGGAGGCGCTGCAAGCCGCAGTTACCA
>Ga0075425_100007071_pt1 | contig 11833 bp, 12 predicted proteins | sample SoiMethybrSBSTD4_FD_75300 | JGI IMG/M metagenome (GOLD analysis project Ga0075425, IMG submission 75300) | Bulk soil microbial communities from a Populus tree surrounding site in Tennessee, USA - Soil MetaG P. TD hybrid SBSTD4 | ecosystem: Environmental > Terrestrial > Soil > Tree plantation...
AATCGTGGGCGCGCGCGGTATCGGCCAACATCATCTCGGTCATGAGCTTGGAGGTGCCGTAGGGCGAAAGCGGCTTGAGCGCAGCCGTTTCCCCAACGGGAGCGCTGCCGGGCATACCGTAGACGGCGGCGGTCGAGGAAAAGATAAAGTGTCGCACGCCGCCTTTAACCGCGGCGGCGATCAGCGCCCGCGATTTCACCGTGTTGTTGAGATAGTAGGCGAGCGGATTGGCCACCGACTCGGGGACCACGATGGAGCCAGCAAAGTGCAAAATTGCATCGAGGCCGTGCGCCGTAATGAGCCCGCTGATGAGGGCTTCATCGCCGACGTCGCCGCGCTGGAAAATGGCGCCCTGGGGGACGGCCGAGGCACTCCCCGTAGAGAGGTCGTCGACGACGACCACGCTGTGGCCGGCATCCAAGAGCTCGAGCGCCATGTGGCTGCCGATATAGCCCGCACCACCGGTCACAAGCGCGCGCATTGTCGTCCCCTTGACCCATAGCGGGAGCCCAACGCGGGCTCCGTCATTTTCCCGAAGCGCAAAGGATAGGCTAGAGTGCCGCCGGTTTGCGCGCTCACCCTCCCACCACCGGTTGAGATAACAAGCATGACGAAAACGCGAAAGCCCATTCGCAAGGCCGTCTTCCCCGTCGCCGGCCTCGGCACCCGGTTCCTGCCGGCGACCAAGGCCGTGCCGAAGGAACTGTTAACCGTGGTCGACCGGCCGATCCTGCAGCATGTGGTGGATGAGGCGCGCCAGGCCGGGATTGAGCATTTCATCTTCGTCACGGGCCGCAACAAAGGCGCCATTGAGGATCACTTCGACAGTCAATACGAGCTGGAACGCACGCTGGAGGAGCGCGGCAAGCTGCGCGAGCTCGAGGCACTACGCCGCGACCTACCCGAGCCCGGGCAAACGAGCTTCACGCGCCAACAGGCCCCGCTCGGGCTTGGGCACGCCGTCTGGTGTGCCCGCGACATCATTGGCGAGGAGCCGTTTGCGCTGCTGCTGCCCGACGTTTTGCACCACGCCGCCAAGCCCTGCATCGGCGAGATGATGGAGGCCTACCGCCAGGAGCCCGGCAACTATCTCTCGGTAGCCCCCGTGCCGCGCGAGGAGACGCAGAAATACGGCATCGTCGGGGTGGAAGATGCGGCCGCCAAGGTGTCGCGCATCACCGCCATGGTGGAGAAACCAAAGCCGGCGGAGGCACCCTCCAATTTGCACATTTCCGGGCGCTACATCCTGCAGCCCACGATTTTCGCCCACCTCGCGCGCGGGGAGAAAGGTGCCGGTGGCGAGATCCAGATCACCGATGCCATGCACAAGTTGGCCAAGCACGAACCTTTTTTTGCCACGCGCTTCGATGGGGCGATTTACGACTGTGGGGGACAGTTGGGGTTCCTGTTGGCCAACGTCGCCCTTGCCTTGGAGCGCGAGGACCTGGGTCCAAGTCTGCGCGCGCAACTTGCGACCTTGTTGGCCAAGGCGACGCCCGGACGCTAGTAGCGCAGGCGCACACCGAGGCGCAGAACGTCCGTGTCGGATTGGCTCGCGGGCAGGGTCGAATCGAAGGCGATATGCTGGTAGCGCCCGAACAGGATGGTGGTGGGCCCGAGATAGTAATCGAGGCCGAGCTCGCCGATGAGCTCGGTTTCGCGCAGGGGAATGCCGGCGTAGGGCGTCGTCGTATAGCGCACGCCGGCGCTGCCGATCAGGTAACGTTGAAAGGCATGGCGCACCTCCAATCCCAGCTGGCGGGCCAGGCCACCGCTGGAGGCAAACGCGATCGAATCGACGAAGGTCGATTGGGCCGTGAGCAGGAAGCTCGTGAGCGGGGAGGCGCGCCAGGCGAGATTGGCATCGATCAGGACGCCATCGAGCTCCGGCAGGGCGGCCTCATTTGGCCGCTGGCGCCCCCAGCCCAGGCTGACCTCGCCGCGAATAATGTTGCTCAGGGGCGCGAAGGCGAGGCCGGCGCGGTACTGCTCGCCCGTCGAAGAGCGCGACAAGCCGTCCGCGGCTGGCGTGTGATAGCTGCGGTCGTCGATGCCGGTCTCCAAAAAGACACCGAACCCGCCCCCGAAATCCCAGGTGGTGCGGAACGCCGCATCGCGCGCGAGGAAATCGCGCGCGTCGTTACTGATGCTGGTGCCAGCGAGGCTCGGCACGGGCGCGAAGTCGAACTCGCGGATGGCGGCCCGCAGCTGAAAGGCGAGCCGGTTGAAGCGGTGATTGAAGGTGACGGCGGCGCGATCGACTTCGAGGTCACCGCGCCCGGCCGCCGCCAGCGGCGCGTTCGGCGCGGAGCGGGTGTCCTTCTTGAGCTGGTGCGCGACGAGCGCCTCCAGATTGGTGCGGGCCGATGTCGAGGCGCCCGCGCGCTTCCAAGGCGTAGGCCCGGTCGTCCTCGCTCGGATGCCCGGCGAAGAAGGCGGCAGCGCCCGCGGCCCTAAACTCCAGAGCGTGCCGGCGCCAGTCGGTAACGGCGCGCAGGTCGGAGCGCACCTCGAGAGCCGCATCGGCCTGCCGCGCCGGGCTCCTCAGCACGTAGTTGGTGGCAAGGCCCGCAATCTGCGCCACCGGGAAAATGACGAGACCGGGGCGGCGCACGCCGGTCGGGGCGTAGGGTTCGAGCAGGAAGAGTTCCGCCGGCCGGCGATCGCGCAGGGGCTCGGGCTCGATGCGGAACATATAGGGATCGTAGCCGACCGGAGGCAGCTCGAAGGCGGCGATGTCCTCCGCTGTCCGCGGCTCGACGCCGAGGCTGGCGATGCCCGTGAGGACCGGGACGGTCCCGTCCGCCAGCACAAGGCCGTCGAGAACAAGAAGGCCGTCCTCCTCGGTGGGCTCGGCCGCTGCCGGGCCGGCGTCGGCCGTCAGCTGGGGGTGATCGGTCTCGGCCGCCGCCTCATCGCTTGCCTCCGGCGCGGGCGGGGGTCCCTCCTCCGCCTCGACGGCGGCCTCGCGACCCGGATCCTGCGGCCGGCGTTTGAGCATGGCGGGCTTGGCGCCGACGGGCGATGCGCGTGTCCACCGACAGCATCGATTGGGCCAGCGCGGCAGGGCCGGCCAGGCCCAGATAGCCCGCGGCGATGACGCTCAACGGCAGACATTGAACCCAGCGGCTGCGGATCACGCCGGCGCCCCACACCATGGCCCCCGAGAAACGCAACACGCGTCCTGGGCCAGCCTAGGGGGGTGCTGGCTAAGAGTTGTTGAAGGTCCTCCCGGGGGGCCGATGGCAATTGGCAGCTAGGCGCGGGCTCTGCTACAGGTAAGTTTAGGGCCTCGCAGGGGAAACGGGGCGCGACGGGTGGAAAGAGGGGGAATAGCCACATGCGCATGAGCGGCGCCAAAGGCAAGCTGCGGATCGTGCCACTCGAAGCCTCGCCGCCCCCGGCGGCCCGATCGGCGGTACGCACGCTCGACCTCGAGTGCGAAGGCTTGGCCGCGCTCAGGGGGGCGCTGGAAGGCGAGCTGCGCGAACCTTTCAACCGTGCCGTTCAACTCCTCGCCGCTGCCGAGGGCCGCGTCATCGTCAGCGGCATCGGCAAAAGCGGGCACGTGGGCCAGAAGCTTGCCGCCACCTTTGCCTCGACCGGCACGCCGGCCTTTTTTGTCCACGCCAGCGAGGCCAGCCACGGCGATCTTGGCATGATCACGCGGGCCGATGTGATCGTGGCCATGTCCTGGTCGGGCGAGAGCGTGGAGCTGCGCAACATCGTTACCTACTCCCGCCGTTTCAAAGTGCCGCTGATCGCGCTGACCTCGCGCGCCGATTCGGCCTTGGGCAAGCAGGCCGACGTGGTGCTGGAGCTGCCGCGCGCCAAGGAGGCCTGCCCACACGGGCTCGCGCCGACGACCTCCACCACCATGCAGCTGGCGCTCGGCGACTGCCTCGCCATTGCGCTCTTGGAAAACAAGGGCTTCACGGCGCACGACTTCAGCGTGTTCCATCCTGGCGGTTCGCTGGGCGCGAGCCTCAAGTTCGTCGCCGACGTCATGCACACCGGCGATCGCCTGCCGCTGGTCGCGGAAGACAAGATCATGTCCGAGGCGATCGTCATCATGACGCAAAAGAGCTTTGGCTGTCTCGGCGTGATCGATGCCAAGGGTCGCCTCGTCGGCATGATCACGGACGGTGACTTGCGGCGACACATGGGGGCTGGGCTGTTGCGGCAAAGAACGCAAGACATCATGACGCGCAGGCCCAACACGCTGGCGCCCAATACTTTGGCCTCCGCCGCGCTCGAGCAGTTCAACGCGCTGAAGCGCACGCAGATGTTCGTCGTCGACAAGGGCAAGCCGGTCGGCGTTTTGCACGTGCACGACCTATTACGCGCCGGCGTGGCCTGACGTTAATTCTTGAAGAGATTGGCGAGCGGCCACCAGGCGGCGGCCTGCTGTACGTTGCCCTCCTTGCCATCCTTGGCGGGAGGCAGCTTTTTCGCGGGGGCTTTGGCGACCGCGGTCGTGGCTTTGGCGCGTGACGGCGGCGCAGTTGTGCTGGCGCCCGCGGCGGCCGCCGGCTTCGCCTTGGCCTCGATGGCGACGAAGCGTTGCCGGACTTTCATGGCGCCCATGTCGAGCTTGCTGGTGCCGGCCTCGGCCGGGCCTTTTGCTTCTTGCGGCCACAGGCGCGGGTCGAAATAGCCGCTGATGGCAAAGGCCGCCCCGGTGGTGCCGAGGGCGATTAGGCTGAGGGCCAACAGCAATCTAAGCGTTGCCATACGGGTTCAATCCGGCGGGCGCGGACTTACCCCGACGAAACGTCCACGCAATACCACCCCGCACGTGCCGCGGAGCCTAGGGGCAAAATGTGGAAGCTCTGCGGCCGAGGTGCCGCTTAATCCTGAAAGACGTCGGCCCAATCGGGATGCTTGCGGCGCTCGGCGTTGACGTAAGGGCAGAGCGGATAGACCTTGAAGCCTTCGGCGCGTGCATCCTCGACCAGTCGGGTTACCAGCGCCAGCGCAATGCCCTTGCCGCGCAACGCGTCGTCGACGGCGGTGTGCTCGGCGATAATGAGGGTCTTGCTGGTGCGGCTATAGGCGAGTTCGCCCTCGCCGGCATGACCCGCAAGTCGCGCCACGTAGCGGCCGCGCGTCGGACTGTCCTCGCGGCTGATCGTCGGCTCCGGTGTGCTCATGGGCGCGGACCTGGTCAGGCGGTGAGATAGCGAGGTGCGCGGGCACGGCGCCATCCCCACGCCAGATGTAGGCTGGGGTCGGGGCGCGCGCAATGCCGAAGGCCCGAAAAGCGCATCTGCGCTCGCCAGCTGCCGCCGCTAGCGCATCCCGAACGACCCCAGCGCACGCTGCATATCGCGCATCAGCGATTGCACGACGGCCGGCGGGCGAGACTCGGCGCGGCGCGCGCTCGTGCGTCGGCGCGAGGAATAGACGTCGGCAGGCGGCGTTGGCCCACTCTGCCGCGCCGGCCTCCCGGCCCGGGTCTCCTCCTCGTTGGCCGTGGCTGCGCTGGCAAGCCGGGCGTTGCCGGAGCCAGTCTCGGGCCGCGCCAGGGCCGTTGCCGCCGCGGCCGTCGTGGCCGCGGCGCCCACGATCAAAGGCGTCGCGCGCTGCGCGCCGGCCTCGTCGGCCAGGCGCGCTTCGTTGCCGCCGGTCTTGCTGGCTTCGGCGGCGCTCGCGGCCGTGGCACAGGACGCGCTCGCTTCGCCCGCTGCCGCGGGGCAAGAGCACACGCGCTGGGCCTGGCCCTGCGCCAGCCGCAACAGCACGAGGTCGGGCTCCTCGATCGGCAGCTTGGCATTGACGGCCTCGGTGAAGCGTCGCATGGCTTGGCGCGAGGCGCTGCTCCAGGTGCTGCTGATCTCGCCCTGATAGCAGCCCACCCGCTTCAGCTCTTTGTGGAGTTCGCGCGTGAGCTGGGCGCGATCGGCGGCACGGGGCAGTTGCGCTTGCGGGGCGGCAGCCGCAGGGCGTGGCGCAACGACCACGACGACGCCGGCATCGGGCTTGCTGGCCGGCCACTCGCGCGTTTGATGCAGCAGCGCGCCAACACCGAGCCAGCCCAAAATCGGAACAATCACCAGCGCTTTGTGCAAGGCGCGGCCCCCTGCCGCTAACACAGTGGAGCCCAGAAAAGCGCCGACTTAGGGCTAAAGGAAGGCAGCGGCGCGCGATTTTCAACGGCCGAGCGGCGCGGTCGCGCTTGCCCGAGCCCGAGCGCCGGGCGCGGCAGCGCTCAGGGGCCGGCGCGTTCGACCTGCAGTAGCGTGGCGTTGGCGGCGGCGACCTTGACTTCGGCGCCGCGGGGAAGGTCAGGGCCTTCGACTTGCCAGAGCGTATCGCCGACCCGAACGCGCCCGCGGCCGCCTTCGATGGCGTCGGTGAGGACGAGGACACGACCGACCAACTGGGCAGCGCGCCGGTTGAGATCGGGCTCGTCGCTGCTGCTGACGGCCGGATGCGCCCAGATCAAATCGATGAGGATGTCGGCGATGAAGGTGGCAAGCCCTGTCAGCAACAGCCACCAGCCCGCCCGCTCGGCCAGCGATAGACGGTAAAGGCCCCACAGGCTGAGGCCGAGGCCGAGCCACGGCAAGGCCAGGCTGATGCTGGCGAGCGTCCAGGTGACGACGCCAGGATCCTGATTAGGCCGACGCACGCTCGACGACCAAGATGGTGCCGCGGGCGGCGGTGACCTTGACCCAGGTGCCGACGGGCAGATCCGGCCCCTCCGCTTGCCACAGGGTATCACCGACGCGCACCTTGCCGCGGCCGTTCTGGATCGCCTGTTCGACGATCAGCGAGCGGCCGATGTACTGCTGGCTGCGCTCATTGAGGTTGGGCAGATCGCTGCGGGCCACGTCGGGACGCACGTAACGGCGCACCCAAAACACCGTGGCGATGGCGAGAACACCGAAGGCGATGATCTGCCAGGGCCAGGTGATGCCGGTCAGCAGCGCCAAGCCGCCGACCACGACGGCCGCGATGCCGAACCATAGGAAGTGCACGCCAGGCAGGAAGGTCTCGAGCGTGAACAGCAGCGCGCCGAGAATGAACCAGTTCCAGGCGCCGAAGCCAGAGAGCAGGGCGTACACGGACGGCATGGCACGGGGTCCTGATGGGCGGACGGGATCGAAGGGGCGTTACGTTGAAGGCACGCTGCTATTGCGGGGCGCGGCGGCGCGGCCCGCCGGGGCGGCCTGTGCGCCGCCATCGTGTCTGCCGAAGGCCTCGCGCGTGATTTCGGCAAGCCCCGCCAGCGAGCCGATCACCGAGGCGGCCTCGAGCGGCATCATCAACACTTTCTGGTTGGGCGAGCGGGCGATGGCTTCGAGGGCTTTGACGTAGTTGTTGGCCACGAAGTAGTTTATGGCCTGCACATTGCCGGCGGCGATGGCCTGGCTCACCATTTCGGTGGCCTTGGCTTCGGCCTGCGCCGCACGCTCGCGCCCTTCGGCGTCGCGGAAGGCGGCCTCCTTGCGGCCTTCGGCGGCCAACATCACCGCCTGCTTCTCGCCTTCCGCCTTCAGCACGGCCGCCTGGCGCAGGCCCTCGGCCTCCAGGACTTGCGCGCGCTTGTCGCGCTCGGCTTTCATCTGGCGCGCCATGCTGTCGACGAGGTCGCGCGGCGGCGCGATATCCTTGATTTCGATGCGGGTGACTTTGACGCCCCACGCCTCGGTGGCCGCGTCCACCACCTGCAACAGCTTCGCGTTGATGGTGTCGCGATTGGAGAGCAACTCGTCGAGATCCATGGATCCCATGACGGTGCGAATGTTGGTCATGGTGAGGTTGACGATGGCGCCCTCCAAGCGGTCGACCTCGTAGGCGGCCTTGGCGGCATTGAGGACCTGATAGAAATTGACGCCATCGACGGTGACCATGGCGTTGTCGCGGGTGATGATGTCCTGCGAGGGAATATCGATCACCTGCTCCTTCATATTCATTTTCGCGCCCACGCGCTCCATAACGGGCACCAGAATATGTAAGCCCGGATTGAGCGTGCGCGTGTAGCGACCGAAGTTCTCAACCGTATAGTTGTAACCCTGCGGGACCATCTTGACCGTCGACCATAGGGCGACGGCGGCCAGCACCAGGAAAACCACGACAAAAGCTTCGAAACCGCCGATATTCATGGGCGTGTGACCTGCCTCGGAACGTGTTTGTTATTTAGGTACGAACTGCGGCAAGTTTTAGAGTGGGAATGCAAATGACAGGTAAATGACAGATTTACGGATAATGAATTCGAAAGTGTTTTCAATCCCTTTTCAAAAAAGCGCGGGGCGTGCGCGCTCGCCCACCTCGAGGCTCGGCGCCCTCAAATCCAGCCGCTCAATTCGCGTCGCACCAGCGCCTCGAGCACGGACAGGCCCGCCGCGCTATCGTTGAGGCAGGGCACGTAGGTGAAGGTCTCCCCGCCATTGGCGAGGAAGTGGGCGCGGTTCTCCATGTCGAGCTCCTCCAGCGTTTCCAGGCAATCGGCGGCAAAGCCGGGAGCGGCGAGGAGGAGATGGCGCACGCCGGTCTTGCCGAGCCGCGCCATGCTGTCGATGGTGGCGGGCTCAAGCCACGGCTCACGGCCGAAGCGGGATTGGAAGGTCGTGTGCCATTGCGCCTGCGGCCAGGCCAATTGAGCACGCAGAAGCTCGGAGGTTTTAAGGCACTGTCGATAGTAAGGGTCACCCAGATCCACGAGGCGCTGCGGCATGCCGTGAAAGGAGATCACAATTGCCTCGGGGGCGCGCGCGAGCCGAGCGCTGGCCGCGCGCAGGGATTGCGCCAAGGCTTGAATGTAGGCGGGCTCGTCATAGTAGGGCGGCACCACACGCACGCTCGGCTGGCAGCGCAGTTGCATCAGGGCACGGAAGGCCTGATCGCAGGCACTCGCCGTCGTCGCCGCGGCATACTGCGGGTAGAGCGGCACCAAAAGAAGCCGGTCGCAACCGAGCGCGCTCAACCGCGCGATGACCGTGGCGGTTGCCGGATTGCCGTAGCGCATGGCCCAATCGACGACGATGGCTTCGTTGCCGAGCAGCGCCGCCAGTTTTTCGCTTTGCGATCGGGTAATGGTCTTGAGCGGGCTCTCGTCGCGTTCCCGGTTCCAGATCTTGTCATAGTCCTTGCCTTTACGGCCGGGCCTGACGGTCAAAATGACGAGATTGAGAATGGGCCACCACTTGAGGCGTGGCACGTCAATGACGCGCCGATCGGAGAGAAATTCCCGCAGATAGCGCCGCATCGGCCAATAGCTCGTTGCGTCCGGCGTACCGAGATTGAGGAGGAGCACGCCGATGCGGCCGTGCTCGGCGCTCGATTTGGGCTGGGGCGTCGCAACCGAGATTGGCGTGTCCTGCGCGTTCACCTGGGCCTCGCTCGTTGGCACTCGGTTGCTGTTCTGGCACCGCCGCGCTGGCCGATTCTCATGCCTCTTTGCGCGGTGTCGGACGCCCGACGCTGACGTAGGTGAAATCCTGGCGCGCCATCTCTTCCGGCCGATAGATATTGCGCAGATCGACCAGGATAGGCCTTTTCAGCTTGGCGCGCACGCGATCTACATCGAGCGCGCGAAACTCGTCCCACTCGGTGAGAATGACGAGGGCATCGGCACCCTCGGCGCAGGCATAGGGGTCACTGCTATATTCGACGTTGTCGAGCACGCTCTTTGCCTGCTTCATGCCGGCCGGGTCGTAGGCGCGAATGTTCGCCCCGGCGTCCTGCAGCGCCGTGATCACGGCAATCGAGGGGGCATCGCGCATATCATCGGTGTTGGGCTTGAAGGTCAGTCCCAGCACGGCGATGGTGCGGCCGCGCACGTTGCCACCGCAGACGTCGATCACCTTGCGTCCCATGGCGCGCTTGCGTTGGTCGTTGACGGCGATCACGGTTTCGACGATACGGCTTGGCACGCCGAAGTCGTGGCCCGTCTTCATCAAAGCCAAGGTGTCCTTGGGAAAGCAGGAGCCCCCGAACCCCGGTCCGGCGTTGAGGAACTTAGCGCCGATGCGGTTGTCGAGACCGATGCCGCGCGCCACGTCTTGCACATTGGCGCCGGCGCGCTCGCACAAATCCGCGATTTCGTTGATGAAGGTGATTTTCGTCGCCAGGAACGCATTGGCCGCGTACTTGATGAGTTCCGCGGTGCGCCGGTCCGTGAACAGCATGGGAGCCTGGTTGAGGTAAAGGGGGCGGTAAACGTCCCGCATCAGCTTGCGCCCGCGCTCATCTTCGGCCCCGATGACGATGCGGTCGGGCCGTTTGAAATCGGTGATGGCGGCGCCCTCGCGTAGAAACTCGGGGTTGGACACCACGGAAAACGTCAGGTTTGGCCGCGCCTCGGCAATGATGCGCGCCACCTCGTCGCCGGTGCCAACCGGCACCGTCGATTTGGTGGCAATCACCTTGTAGTCATCGAGCGCGGCGGCGATCTCGCGCGCCGCTTGGAAGACGTAGCTGAGGTCAGCATGCCCGTCGCCGCGTCGCGACGGCGTCCCGACGGCGATGAAAATCGCCTCGGCCGTTTTGACGGCGGGTGCAAGCTCAGTGCTAAAGGCCAGCCGGCCTTCGCGCACGTTGCGGGCGACGAGATCGGCAAGACCGGGTTCGAAGATTGGAATGTCGCCGCGCTTGAGGGCGGCGATCTTGCTGCTGTCGCTGTCGACGCAGGTCAGGATGTGGCCAAAATCGGCGAGGCATGCGCCCGAGACCAAGCCGACGTAGCCCGTGCCGATCATTGCGATGCGCATGCCTCGATGTCCTCAACAAGCGTCGGATCTGTCAATTGGGCTAGCCGCACTGCCGCGGCTCTCGCGGCGCCGCTAGTCTTGCCTCGTGCGGTGGCACACTCACGTCTCCTGGCGACTAGCAAACGCGCACGCGGCGTGCAACCTCAACCTGCTGGCGTGCGGCTTGGGCGTCCACAGGCCTGACGCGACACGCGGTCTGGCCCGCCCCACGGCGGGCCTGCCGCGGCCGGGCGCGTTCACGGGTTCTCGTCCACGGCTTGGCCCCGACGGCTGCGGCGCTGCGCGGCACCTTTGCCGGCGGCGGCGCGCACGCTCACGCGCTCGACCTGGGTCGCTCGCGGCGCGCGTGGGCGCGCCGGTATGGGGTTTTGCGCTGCCGCCTCCGCGTCGGGCGGCAACAAGGTCGAGAGCTGCTCGGCCGCTTTCCAGTAGCGCAAGATGCGCTTTTTGAGATGCCGGGGCCGGTCGGCAAACAGCCGCTCCCCGTGAAACCGGGCGACGTCTCTGATCTGGTGCTGGCCCTTGAGACAGGCGGCGGTCAGGGTTTCAAGATCGGCGCGCGCAAGCCCGCTGCAACCAGTGCTTTGCGCAAAGCCGATCAGCACGGAGAGATCATGGTCCTCGCCCAGCAGGCGCGAGAGCTCTTTGGCTTCGGCGGCCCGCGCGCCGATGCTCTCCGGCCAACTGCGGCCGAGCAGCTGCATATGCCGCCAGTGCGCTTGCGTGGCTTTGCGCCAATTGTGGAAGGCCTCGTCGCTTGCCGCCGCGTATGCCTCGCCGAACGTGCGCCGGGCCTTGCGGTAGCTTTGCTCCAGGCCGGCGGCGACGTGCTCGAGGCCAACGCCCCGGAGCCGCTCGCTGGCAAACAGCGTTTGCGCGCGCTGAAGCGCGCGGGCGAGACTGCGATCGGAGCCGGGTGCACCGGCGCTATCGGCCTTGTTGCGCGACCGCGCCACGGCGCTGCGCAAGCGGTCCGCCACCGGCTTGGGCAGGCCGCCGGCGCTGCTCTCGAGCTTGCTCAGCGTCACGATCATGACGTCGAGATCGCGGCTGAGCGCCAGGCGCTGCCCGAGGTTGGCGAGCTGGCGGTTGCTTTGTTTGAACCAGGTCTCGCC
>Ga0075425_100007073_pt1 | contig 11832 bp, 11 predicted proteins | sample SoiMethybrSBSTD4_FD_75300 | JGI IMG/M metagenome (GOLD analysis project Ga0075425, IMG submission 75300) | Bulk soil microbial communities from a Populus tree surrounding site in Tennessee, USA - Soil MetaG P. TD hybrid SBSTD4 | ecosystem: Environmental > Terrestrial > Soil > Tree plantation...
TTCGACTGGTGCTGGATCCGGCTGAACGACGCCGACCTGATGCTCAACACGGCCTACGAGGCCGATCGGCGTCCCGCGGCGCCGGTCGCCGCGCGTATCGCCGCGCACAAAGATACGGCTCTGTTTTTCAGCTGTCCTGACGTCGACGCCGCGTACCTCGAGCTGAAAGCACGCGGTGTCCACGTCGAAGAGCCGCGCGTGGCGCCGTATGGAATGAAGCAGATGTACCTCAGAGACCCTGACGGATTCGAACTGTGCTTTCAGTGGCGAGCAGATCGGTGAAGACGAAACCATCCCGGTCGACGGTGATGCCCGTTTCGATCGAAATGGACCGCGCAAACATCGGTCCGTCGTACGCGAACGTATGGAACTCGCCGCGCTCGCCGCAGGGATCGACGCCTGCCGGCAGATCGTTCAGCAGCGCGGCGTCGAATTCGCGGCCGGCGAACCCCCGGTCGAGCTGTTTCGGATCCACGCAGGTGATGCGCGCGCGGAGGCCGGCGGCGAGCATGTCGCGCGCGAGCTGCGGCGTCAGCGAGTCGTCGGCGAAAATCGGAAAGATCGGCGTCAGGCCCGTACCGGCGAGCTTCTCTTCGCGGTACCGGCGAATGTCGGCGAGAAAGAGATCCGCGAACGCGACGTGCGTGAAGCCGTCGGCAACCGCGCGTGAAACCGCGGCGCCCATGGCCGCTTCATAGGCCTCGTTCGAGCACGGCGACGGAATCGCCACTTTCCACAGCGGCAGGCCGAGCGAATCGACCTGCGCCTCGAGCAATTCGACGCGGACGGCGTGCATCGCGACGCGCTGCGCCGGCTCGTTGATCGTCGTCAACGCGCCGCCGAGCGCGACGCCCTGCTGGCGGAGGACGTGCACCATCCACGCGCTGTCCTTGCCGCTCGACCAGGAAACGAGAACCTTACTTGAAGGCATCAGGATGCAGCGTGCGCGCGAGCGTGGCGGTGGCGGCGGCCACGCGCGGGCCGGGCACGACGAATTCCTCGCCGCGCAGCAGGTAGACGCGGCGGTTGCGCACCGCCGGCACCGATGGCAGCGTGTTCCACGCGCGCGAATCGGCCGATCCATCATCGCGCGCGTAGCGCAGCTCGATGATCACGTCGGGCGCGCGGGCGAGCACCATCTCGGTGCTCATCTGCACCGACTGCTGATGCACGTCGCCGAGAACATCGGCGCCACCCGCGGTCTCGAGCATGTCGTGCAGGAATCCGTCGCCGCCGCTCGCGTCGATGTTGCGCAGCGATCCCGGGTCCCTGCCGAAGACCAGCAGCGTGCGGGGCCGCGGCCGTCCCGCGACGCGCTTCCGCACGTCCGCCAGCTGACCTTCGAGGCGATTCGCCAGCGCGTCCGCCGGCGCCGCGGCGCCGACCCGTTCACCGAGCGACCGTATCGTCGCGGCGATGTCGGCGAGCCCCCGGTGCGTGTACGCGTAATAGGGAATGCCCGCCCGATCAAGCGACTTGCGCAGCTCCGCCTGCGTTCCGTACAGGACGACGAGATCGGGCTTGAGCGCGATGATGCGTTCGACGTCGGGATCGAGCAGCGCGCCCACGCGCGGCAGTTTATCGACTTGAGGCGGAAACCGATCGTAGCTGCCGACGCCGACCACGCGGTCGCCGGCGCCCATCGCAAACAGCATCTCGGTCGTCGCCGGAATGATCGACACGACGCGTTTCGCGCCGGCCTGCAGCGCGATCGTCAGCGCCGCGGCGATCGTCAGCGCAATCTTCTGAACAGCAGCCATAAGAAAAACGGCCCTCCGAGAATCGCGGTCACGGCGCCGACCGGCATCTCCACCGCGCCGAACGCCGTGCGCGCGACGACGTCGCAGGCGATCAGGAACGCGGCGCCGAAAAGCGCCGACGCCGGCAGGACGAGGCGGTGATCGGCGCCGACGAGGAGCCTGACGATGTGCGGCACGATGATGCCGACGAACGGCAGCGGTCCGCCGAGCGACACCGCCGCGCCGGTCGACAGCGACGCGCCGACCAGCGCGAGCCGCTCCGCGCGGCGCACGTCGACGCCGCGTGCTTCCGCGGCGTCGGCCCCGACGCTGATCAAATCGAGCACCCGCGGGAGCGAGAGGACGACGGCGAACGCGATCGACAGCGGCACCAGCGAGGCGACGATCTCGGTGTATCCGCCGACGTCGAGCGACCCCATCATCCAGCGGACGTTCCGGAGCGTCTCCGTGTAGTCCGCGATGATCTGGATGAAGCGCTCGACCGCGCCGAGCACGTTGGTCAGCGCGACGCCCGCGAGCAGCAGCACCATCGCCGACGTGCCGCGCCTGCGCGCGGCGGCAATCGCGTACACGATGGCCAGCGCGCCGGCGGATCCGGCAAACGCCGCGAGCGGCGTCGCGCCGATGCCGAGCACCTCGAACCCCAGGTGGAACGTGATCACGAGCATCGCGCCGAGCGTCGCGCCCGACGCCACGCCGAGCGTGTCGGGCGACGCGAGCGGATTGCGCAGCAGCGCCTGAAAGACGACGCCGGCGACGGCGAGGCCGCTGCCGGCGATCGCGGCGGCGACGACGCGCGGCAGCCGCGCGACGAAGAAGACCTGTGCGTCGACGTTGTCCGCGTACGGAATCGATCGGTCGAACACGCGCGTCAGCCGGATCGGCGTGCTCCCGACCAGCGGCGCCAGGAGAATGGCGGCCGCGGCCATCGCCCCGAACACGGCGACGACAATCGCGATCCGCGCCCGGATGCCCTCACGCGCGCGCAAGCGGCACCACCGTCAGGTGACCGGCGCGCGGATGGCGGACGACGTCGGCGTCGACGCCGTAAAGCGACCGGACCGCGGCCGCGTCGAGGACCTGCTCCGTCGGTCCGTGCGCGAGCACGCGGCCGCCTTTGAGCAGCACGAGCTCCGTGCACAGCGCGGCCGCGAGATTCAGATCGTGCGTCGACACGACCATCGTCACGCCGCGGGCGCGGTTCAGCTCGGCGAGCAGCGAGGTGATCTCGAGCTGAAACGCCAGATCGAGCGACGCGGTCGGCTCGTCGAGCAGCAGGATGTCGGCGCGCTGCGCGAGCGCTCCGGCGATGACCACCCGCTGCTTCTCGCCGCCGCTGAGCGCGTTGAACGGCCGCGTCTCGAGCGCCGACATGCCGGTCGCCGCCAGCGCGTCGCGGGCGATCGTCAGATCGCCCGCGCCTTCGAGCTCGAACGCGCCCAGATGCGGATAGCGTCCCATCAGAACGATCTCGATGACCGAAAAATCGAACGCCGTGTGCGTATCCTGCGGGACGACGGCGATGCGCCGCGCGATCTCCCGGCGCGAGAGCGCCGGGAGCGGCTCGCCCTGCACGCGAATGTCTCCGGCGGACGCGGTGAGCGTGCCGGCGAGCAGGCGCAGCAGCGTCGTCTTGCCGGATCCGTTCGGCCCCAGAAGTCCGACGATCGCGCCGCGCGGCACGGCGATCGACACATCGTCGACGGCTCGCGCGCCGTCGCGGTGGTACGAAAAAGTCGCGTGCGCCGCCTCGAGCGCGGCCGGCATCAGAATCCGGCGCGGACGCCGACCCGGACGGCGCGGCCGAGTGCGCGGTAGCCGAGCGGCTCCATGTACTGATGGTCGCCGATGTTGTCGATGGCGAGCGTCGCGCTGAACTGGCGCGTCACCCTCAACGCGGCGCGCGCGTTCCACGCCGTCCATCCGGGATTGACGAGAATCTCCGGAGAGAGCGACGAGAAATCGCTGTCGGCGAACTCGCCCACGATCACGCCGTCGAGGCCGGCCGTCACGCGGCTCCAGGTCGCCGCGAGGCCGATGAAGCCGGAGTGCCGCGGCCGGCGGAGCAGCGGCTGGCCGGGCGCGTACACCGGATCGCCGAACAACGGGTCGTTCGTGCTTTCGGCGATTTCGGACGCCAGAAAGGTGTAGCCGGCGCGCGCCCGCAGGACCGCCGACGGCGCGACGTCGCCGCTGATTTCGAGTCCGCGCGCGGTGGAGCGGCCGATGTTGAAGTACTGCGACTCGAACGTCAGCGGGTTGGTCGTCCGCAGCGCGATCAGATTGCGGTAGTCGTTGTCGAACCAGGCGACGTCGACGCGCGCGCGATCGCGCGCGAACCGCTGCGTCAGGCCGGCCTCGAGCGTGCGCGACCGCTCGGATTCGAGATCGGGATTGCCGCGGTAGTACGGCGACGGGCTGAACGATTGCAGGAGCGTCGGCTCCTTGATGCCGAGTCCGCCGCTCGCGCGCACGGTGGTCGATCCGAGAGCGGAGCCCGCCGAAGCCTCGCGAAGCGTGTAAACGACGCTCCCCCGGGGCACGACCGCGCCGCCGAAGCTCGCGTTGTGCTCGAAGCGGAGACCGCCCGTGACGAAGAATCGCGCCCAGAGCGCCTGATCCTGAATCGACACGCCGACGTTGTTGCGCGACGCGGGCGTGGTCGCGGCAGGGACCGCCATGGCGTCGGTCAGGGTCGCGCGCTCGCCAGTCCAGTCGCCAAGGAACGTGAGCTGATGGTCGCCGATGCCGTCGGCGTCGCGCGCGAGGCGCAGGTCGGCCTGGTAGCTCGCGTGGTGGCGCCGCAGCTCGGTGCGCGTGTCGTAGAGAAAGTCGGAATACGCAAACGGCGCCTCGCACACGTAGGCGGGCGGCGGGCACAGCGCCGGATCCACCAGCCGCGGCGTGTACGGCGGATCCGCGGCGAGATCGGCCGAGCGTTGATTCGACGCCGCCAGCGAATACGTCGCGCGCTGGTGCAGCGCCGGCGCCGCCTGCTGCTCGAAGATGACGCCCACGACCCCGTCGTGGCGTGTAAAGAACGCGTCCTTGTCCGCCTGCCCGAACGCGGTCTGGCCGGGCGTTCCCGTCCGCCCGAACTCGCCGCGGCCGATCGCGCGCACGATGGCATTCGCGCCGATCGCCACACCGGCGTTGCCCGAGACCGTCGTGTTGCCGAACGCGCTGTTCGGCTCGCGGTTGTCGGTGTCGTAGCGCGTGACGCCCGCGGCGTAGTCCACTGCGCCCGCCGCGCCGCCGATCGCCGCGCCGCCGCGCACGGTGCCGTAAGTGCCGCCTTCGAGCGACAACGAAACCTCCGGCCGATCGCGCCGCGCGCCGCGCCTGGTGAACATCTGCACCACGCTCGACATCGCGTCCGATCCGAAGAGCGCCGACTGCGCGCCGCGGACGACCTCCACACGTTCCAGATCGTTCGTCGTGACGTTGCTGAAATTGAACGTGCCTCCCGGCTCGTTCAGCGGAATGCCGTCGAGCAGCACCTTGTTGTAGTTGCTCTCGCCGCCGCGGACGAACAGGGACGTGACCGATCCGGGCGCGCCGCTCTGGATGATCATCGAGCCAGGCGCCGAGCGGAGCAGGTCGGAAACCAGCGGCGTGTCCCGGCGTCCAAGATCTTCAGAGGTGAAGATCGTGACGCTCGCGCCGACCTGGTCGCTCGGCGCGGCGGTCCGCGTCGCCGTCACGACGACCTCTTCCTGTACCGGAGCGACGCGCAGCACGAGACGGATCGGCGAATCGCTGCAGGCCGTCGACGCCGGCGCGAAGCCGGTCAGCGACGCCTCGACGGTGCAGCCGGCGGCCGACGACACGGTCAGCGCGAAACGCCCGAGCTCGTCGGCGAACGCGCCGTTCAGCCGCGCGCCGGAGGCGTCGAGCGCGCGCACGAACGCGCGCGGAATCGGCGCGCCGGATTGATCCACGACGACGCCGTTGAGGTCTGAAGGGAAGGCTGGGGCTGCGATCGCCGCGAGGGCGATCGTGAACAGGATCGGACGCATGGTTTCCTCCCGGCGTCTCTCCGCGCCGTGGAAAAAACCCCGGGCCAGGTTTCCTGACTCGCGGATCGAGGCGTTCGCGCGCTGTCTTCCCGGGAAAGTTGTGCCGGCCGGATTTCCGACCGCCCAGTGACGTGAGATGGCGCGACGCTAGCCGCTTACAGTGGCGGGACCGTGTGGGCTTCACACCCACTTCGCGTGGCCGCCGGGGTTGTTTGTTTTAAGCGTCCGGATTGACCGGACGCCCGCGTCCGGATCGACCGGACGCGGGCGGCAGTATAGCAGGGTTGATTGGGGTGCGGCTTTATGCGTAACATTACTTGGTTCCGCGCTTTGACAATCAAGGGGTATTGAATGAGCAAGGCTTCGACCGTCACCGTTCGCGAGCGGCCCGTCGAAAACGTGTCCACAGCGAAGGTCGCCGGTCTGACCATCCACGGGGAAACGATCGTGATCGATACCGATCAGCGCATCGAGCTCGTGGATCTCACCAATCGTGTGATGGAATTCGTGCGGCAGTTCAACATCCGCGAAGGACTCGTCAGCCTCTGGTCGATGCACACGACCTGCGCGCTGTTCATCAACGAGTTCCAGACGGCGCTCCTGTCCGACATCAAGCGGTTCCTCGAGCAGATGGTCGCGCGCGACGCCGAGTGGCTGCATAACAATCCGGACCATTCCGACTGCGATCGCATGAACGCCGATTCGCATCTTCGCGCGCTGCTCCTCGGCCACAACCTGACGCTGCAGGTCAGCGGCGGGGAAGTCGTTCTCGGGCAGTGGCAGCGGATCCTGATGGCCGAGCTCGACGGCCCGCGCGCGCGATCGCTTCGAATACAGATTTTTGGTATCTCGTAATCTCGTTATCTGGTCATCTGGCTGTCTGTTATCTCGTTAATTGAGACCATCCAATTAACCAGATAGCCGGATAACCGGATAATCACATAACAGATGTCCCGGTCCCGCATCGCCTCCGCCGGCCTCTCCGACGTCGAAGCGAAACTCGCAGCCGGTGAGCGTCTCGATCTGCGGGACGGCGTCCGCCTGTTCGACTGTCCGGATTTGCTGGCCGTCGGCGCGCTCGCGAATCGCGAGCGCGAGAAACGCAGCGGCGGCAGGACGTTCTACAACTACAACATCCGCCTCGAAGCGACGAACGTCTGCGTCGCGAGTTGTCTGTTCTGCGCGTTCGCGCGGCTCAAACCCGGCGACGCCGGCGCGTACACCATGTCGCTCGAAGAGGCGTGGGACAAGCTGCGCGCGCGCGCCCATCAGCCGCTGACCGAAATCCACGTCGTCAACGGACTGCATCCGGACCTGCCCTTCGACTACTACACGGAGCTGCTGCGCGGTTTCAAGCGGATCCGTCCTGACATTCATCTGAAGTGCTTCACCGCGGTGGAGATCGCGTTCTTCGCGGATCTCTACAAGATGGACGACGCCCGGGTGCTGCGCGAGCTGATGGCCGCCGGGCTCGATTCGCTGCCGGGTGGCGGCGCGGAGATCTTTGCGGAGCGCGTGCGGCGGAAGATCGCGAACGACAAGTGCGGAAGCGATCGCTACCTGGACATCCACCGCACCGCGCATCGACTCGGCATGCGCTCCAACGTGACGATGCTGTACGGGCATATCGAGACGGCGGAGGAGCGCGTCGATCACATGATGCGGGCGCGGGCGCTGCAGGACGAGACCGGGGGGTTCCAGGCGTTCATCCCGCTCGCGTTCCATCCCGACAACAACCAGATGCGCAAGCTGCCGGCGCCCAGCGCGGCCGACTCGCTGCGCGTGCACGCGGTCGCGCGGCTGATGTGCGACAACATCCCGCACGTGAAGGCGTTCTGGATTGCGACCGGGATCGAAGTGGCGCAGGCGTCGCTGTGGTTCGGCGTGGACGATCTCGACGGCACCGTGCAGGAAGAGAAGATTTACCACATGGCGGGCGCGCAGACGCCGGAAGCGATGACGCCGCGCGAGATCGAGCGGCTCATCCGGGCGGCCGGTCGCGAGCCGGTGCAGCGCGACACGTTGTACAACACGGTCCTGACGGCGTAGGGTCGGGTCGCGGGGCGCGCTGCGCTATAATCAAAGGAGCCGAGCCTGCGGCGGAGTGGATGGTCGCGGTTCGGCTTTTTCCGGTTCGTAGATTGAGAAAAATTTCACAAGCGGCGCAAGCACGGGGCCGCACATCGCCATGCTGTTACCGGTTCTGACCGAATACGAAAAGGCGCACATCGCGGAACGGCAGCCGCTGCCCGACCGCTATCTCGGTCTGTCCGACGCCGAACTGGAGGCGCGCATCGCGGCCGCCAGGAGCACGCTCGGCCGCCGGGTCGTCATCCTCGGCCATCACTACCAGCGCGACGAGGTGATCGCGTTTGCCGATCACACCGGCGATTCGTTCAAGCTCGCGCGCGAAATCAGCCGTCATCCCGACGCCGAGTTCATCGTCTTCTGCGGCGTGCACTTCATGGCTGAAAGCGCCGACGTGCTGCGCGGCGCCCGTCAGCAGGTCATCCTTCCGGATCTCGCCGCCGGATGTTCGATGGCCGACATGGCGGCTCCCGATCAGCTCGAGCAATGCTGGAACGATCTGGGTGAAATGCTGGGGAGCGCCACCCTCGCCGACGCGCAGGCGCGAAGGGCGGTCGTCCCCGTCACCTACATCAACTCCGCTGCAGCGATCAAAGCCTTCTGCGGCGAGCACGGCGGCGTCGTCTGCACGTCGTCGAACGCCGCTGCCACGCTGAAGTGGGCGTGGAACAGAGGCGAGAAGATTCTGTTCCTCCCGGATCAGCATCTGGGGCGGAATACGGCGTTCAAGATGGGCGTGCCGCTCGACGAGATGGTCGTCTGGGATCCCGACGAGATCTGGGGCGGCCTCGATCCGGATGCGGTGGCGCGCGCGCGGATCATTCTCTGGAAGGGACACTGCTCGGTCCACACGCGATTCACCGTGCGGCAGATCGAGCAGATGCGCGCCGAGCATCCCGGCGTCCGCGTACTCGTGCACCCGGAAGTGCCGTGGGACGTCGTCCAGGCCGCCGACGACTCCGGGTCCACCGAATACATCATCAAGACGGTGATGGACAGCGCCGCGGGTTCCGTGTGGGCCGTCGGGACAGAAATCCACCTCGTCAACCGGCTCGCTCGTCAGGCCGCGCCGGAGCGCACCGTCCTCTCGCTCGATCGGTTCGGCTGCCTCTGCTCGACGATGTTCCGCGTCTCCCCGAACCACCTGCTGTGGACGCTCGAAGGCCTCGTCGATGGCGTCGTCCACAACCGCATCGTCGTCCCCGACGATCGCAAGTACTGGGCAAAGGTCGCTCTCGATCGCATGCTGTCCATCTGCTAAGCTCTGCCGCGACACCAGGGTCCCAGTTCACCGCGACAAGGAGGATTGTCATGGGCAGTCTGGTCGGGACGATGCTCGTACAGAGCGACTCGGACGGCATCGCGTCGGCCGTGCTGGCGATGTTCGGCTTCGGGTTCGTCATGGTGTGGCTCGCGCTGATGATCCTCATGATCGTGTCGATGTGGATCGTCTTCACGAAAGCGGGCCAGCCCGGCTGGGCGATTCTCATCCCGATCTACAACGGGATCGTCTACCTGCGGGTCGCCGGCAAGCCGTGGTGGTGGCTGCTGCTGTTCCTGATCCCTCTGGCGAACATCGTCATCGGCATCATCGTCACCATCGATTTTGCGAAGAAGTTCGGCAAAGGAGCGGGGTTTGGCCTGGGGCTCGCGTTTCTCGGGTTCATCTTCTATCCCATCCTCGCCTGGAGCGACGCGCAGTATCAGGGTTAACTTGCGGGCGTATGCGACTCGGAAGTACGATCCTCAGATTGTCAGATCGTAAGGAGGATCGACCGATGGCTCATACGCTTCCCCCGCTCCCGTACCCATCCGACGCACTCGAGCCGCACATCGACAAGCAGACGATGGAGATCCATCACGGGAAGCATCACAACGCATACGTGACGAACTTGAACGCCGCACTCGAGAAGCACCCCGAACTGGCGGGCAAGAGCGTCGAGGATCTGCTGAAGGGCATCAACAGTGTGCCCGAAGACATCCGAACCGCCGTGCGCAACAACGGCGGCGGGCACGCGAACCATTCGATGTTCTGGCAGATCATGGGTCCGAAGGCCGGCGGCGCGCCGACGGGTGCGATCGCCGATGCGATCAACTCCTCGTTCGGCAGCTTCGACAAGCTGAAAGAGGAATTCAAGAAAGCCGCGACGGGCCGCTTTGGCAGCGGGTGGGCGTGGGTGATCAGCAGCGGCAACAAGCTGACGATCGAGAGCAGCGCAAACCAGGACAGCCCGCTGATGGAAGGGAAGAAGGCCGTCTTCGGCCTCGACGTCTGGGAGCACGCGTACTACCTGAAGTATCAGAACCGGCGTCCGGACTACATCGACGCGTGGTGGAACGTCGTGAACTGGGCGGAGATCAACAAGAGGCTTCGCTGATCGTGCGGGCGGGACGGGCGGGATAGGCGGGACAGGCAGGATGGTAAGAACCCCGCCGTCCTGCCCATCCTGCCTTTCCTGCCCATCCTGCCGTCCATGTCCCTCTCCACCGTCCTCTATCTGTTCCTGTCGCATCTGGGCGTCGGAATCGCCGCCACGCTCGTTCTGGTGGCGCGTGGCGCCGGCGTCAAGTTCTTCCGCTTCAACGCGGGCCTCGCGGCGATCCTCATTGCGATAGCGATTGCGTTTCATCAGCAGAGCACGGCGCCCGCTGACGCGGACGCGTCGCTCGGCGACTCCGGGCTGGCCGCTCTTGCCGTCGCCGAAGGGGCGATTGTGCTCTACTGGGCGACGGTTGGCCGGATGCTCGCGCGCGTCCGGCCCGCGATTGTCGCGGTCGCGGTCGGCGCCGGCGTCGTCGCCATCGTGCTGCAGGCCCTCGGGGTGTCGGCGCACCGCGCCGTTCCCGTCCAGGCGCTGACCGTCGCGAGCTTCCTGACGTCCGCGGCGCTCCTCGGCGGCGCCTGCACCGCGATGATCCTCGGCCACTGGTATCTCGTGCTCCCGTCGCTGGACGTGTCGCACCTGCAGTCGATCGTCAAAGTTCACATCGCGTCGCTCGTGCTGCGGATCGCGGTGTTTGCGGCGGCGATCGTCTTCGCGATTGCGACGTGGGAGCCGGGCATGGGGCCGAGCTTCCGCCACTACATCACGTCGGCCGGCGGGATTTTCTTCTGGCAGCGGACGCTGTTCGGGCTCGCGGGGCCGGCGCTGCTGGCGTACATGACCTGGGAGACCGCCAAGATCCGCTCGACGCAATCGGCAACCGGGATTCTCTACGTCGACTTCTTCACCGTCGTCGTCGGCGAGGCGCTGGCGAAGTACATCGTCCTGGCGACACGCGTCCCCGTGTAGACTTGTAAAGTTGCGGACTGCACCGCGGTCCGGAACCTGTGCAATTTCAGACCGCGAACCGCGTCAGGGCCGGAAGGCAGCAGCGCTAAGCGGATCCTGACATGTGCCGCAGGTATTCCGGATCGCGGTACAGGCCGCAACAAAGCAGTCGCCGGTCACCAGTCGTCAGTCACCAGTCATGGCCTATCAGGTAATCGCGCGCAAGTGGCGGCCGCAGACGTTCGACCAGGTGGTCGGACAGCGCGGCGTCACGCAGACGCTGCGCAACGCGCTGGCGAGCGGCCGGCTGGCGCAGGCGTTCGTCTTCGCCGGCCCGCGCGGCGTCGGCAAGACGACGACGGCGCGGATTCTGGCGCGCGCGCTGAACTGCGTGAACGGGCCGACCGCCGATCCCTGCGGCGCGTGCGACGCGTGCCGGGAGATCGCCGAAGGCCGCGACATGGACGTGCAGGAAATCGACGCCGCCACCAATACGCAGATCGACAACGTGCGGGCGGTCATCATCGAGAACCTGGGCATACTGCCGGCGCGCGACCGATACAAGATCTTCATCATCGACGAAGTGCATCAGCTCTCCGGCCACTCCTTCAACGCGCTGCTGAAATCGATCGAAGAGCCGCCGCCGCACGTCGTCTTCATGATGGCGACGACCGAGCTGGACAAGATTCCCGA
>Ga0075425_100007074_pt1 | contig 11830 bp, 8 predicted proteins | sample SoiMethybrSBSTD4_FD_75300 | JGI IMG/M metagenome (GOLD analysis project Ga0075425, IMG submission 75300) | Bulk soil microbial communities from a Populus tree surrounding site in Tennessee, USA - Soil MetaG P. TD hybrid SBSTD4 | ecosystem: Environmental > Terrestrial > Soil > Tree plantation...
CAATCCGCCGGCTACGAGGTCTTCTTCTCTTCCCGGGCGGCGGCGAGCGCGGGATCGTAGATCTTGATGAACGCCTCGCGGCGCAGCTTCTGGATGTACTCCCCGTAGCGCTTGTCGTAGAGATCGTCGCCGATCCTCGCGCGAAGGTCCTCCTTGACTTCCGCAAACGGCCGGTAGCCCGCGGGCTTCCGATCCGTGACGTGGAAGAGGTGGACCGAAGAGGACAGCAGGACCGCCGGAGGGAACTCCTGCGGAGGATCGGAGAACACCGCGGCGTCGAGCGGGGTCACCAGCTCGCCCTTGTTGACGCTGCCGAGCGCGCCGCCGCGCTCCTTCGCGTTTCCTTCCGAGTACTGCTTCGCGACGTCCGCGAACGACGTGCCCGCGGCGATCTTCGCGCGCGCCTCTTCGATTCGCGAGGCGGCGCGGGCCCGCGCCGCCGGATCATTCGCGTCGAAACGGATCACGATCTCACCCACGTTCGCCTGGTCCGGGGTCTTGTAGAGCTGGTCCTTCCGCCGCTCGTACTCCAGCCGGAGCGTGTCGTCGCTCATGTCCAGCTTGGAGCTGATGTCACGGCCGATGACCTTCTGCAGCGTGATCGTGTTTTTCATCTGGCGCTTCAGGTCTTCGCGCGTCAGGTTCGACGACTTCAGAGCGTTGTCGAACTCCGCGTCGGTCGCGAGGTTGTACTGCCGCTTGACTTTCTCGACGGCCGTCTCGACCTCCTCGTCCGTCGCGGACACGGAAAGCTCCTTCGCCCGCTCTTCGAGGAGTTTCTCGTCGATCAGCTCGGAGAGCAGCTTGCGCTTCGCCTCGAGAGGGTTGTTCCCCGCCTGCGGGGAGGAGATGAAAACCGCAAAGCGCGTTTCGAACTCGGACGACGTAATCAGGCGGTCGTTGACCCGGGCCACGATCTTCTCGACGAGCTCGGCTCCGAATGTCGAAATTGCGGTGAGGAAAACGGCGCCGAAGACCAGCAGTCCCTTTCGCATGGGTGAATTCATAACACGGCCGGGCCCCCGGAATTCCTCGCGCGTCACGGGATCTGACCCCCTTCGGGGATCAGACCCCTAAGCGGCTTCCCTTCTTTCGAGCGCGTTCATCCAGGAGAGGAGCGCCGCCAGGAGCTCCTCCCCCGGCGGAGCGGGGAAGGACAGCAGCCCCGCGGGGGAAAGCGCCGCGCCGGACGTCCGACGAACGAGCGCCGCCAGGTTCTCTCCGTCGACGCGGGCGTCCTCGGCGAGCCGCAGGTGGACCCGGCCGGCCTGCCGCGTCACCGAAGTCACGCCGAGCCGTTCGGCGCGGTTGCGGAGCCGTGAGTACTCGATCAGGCGACCGAGCGCCGGCGGAGGCTCGCCGAATCGGTCGGCGATCTCGCGGCGGGTCTCTTCGAGCTCCGCGTCGTCCTTCGCGCGCGCGACCTTCTTGTAGATCATCATCCGCCAGTTTTCGTCCGCGACGTACGCGGGCGGGATCGTCAGGTCGAGGCCGAGCGAGAGCGTGACGGCCCTCTCCGGACGGACCTCCTCGCCCTTCATCTCCCGGATCGTCTCTTCGAGGAGCGACAGGTACATCTCGAAACCGACCGACGAGATGTGCCCCGACTGCTCCCCGCCGAGAATGTTTCCCGAGCCGCGGATCTCGAGGTCCTTCGCCGCGATGCGGAAACCGGCGCCCAGGTCGCAGAACTCCTGGATCGAGGCGAGCCTCCGCCTCGCCGTTTCCGACAGCTCGACGCTCTCGGCGACCAGCAGGTAGGCGTAGGCCGGCTTGTCGCTCCGGCCCACGCGGCCCCGCAGCTGATAGAGCTGCGCGAGCCCGTAGGTTTCCGCGCGGTCGATCAGGATGGTGTTGGCCGTCGGAATGTCGAGGCCGTTCTCGATGATGGTCGTCGCGAGAAGGACGTCGGCCTCCCTCGTGTAGAACCGCATCATCGCCTTCTCGAGCTCCGCCTCGCGCATCGCGCCGTGCGCGACCGTGAACCGCACCGAAGGAAGGAGCTCCTCCAGCATCTGCCGGACCCGGCCGATCGACTCGACCCGGTTGTGGACGAAGAAGACCTGCCCGCCGCGCTCGATCTCCGCCTCGATCGCCTCGCGGATGACGTCGGCCTTCGCGGGGACGACCTGGGTTTCAATCGCGAGCCGGTCGCGCGGCGGAGTTTCGATGATCGAGAGGTCGCGCAGCCCCGACAGGCCGAGGTGGAGAGATCGCGGAATGGGCGTGGCGGACATCGAGAGCACGTCGATCGACGTCTTCCACTCCTTCAACTTCTCCTTCTGCGCCACTCCGAAGCGCTGTTCCTCGTCCACGATGAGAAGGCCGAGGTCGCGAAACGCCAGGTCCTTTCCGAGCATCCGGTGTGTCGCGATCAGGATGTCGACGCTGCCGGCTGCGACCTTCTCGACGATCGTTTTCTGCTCCGCGCGCGAGCGGAACCGCGAGAGCAGCTCGATCGTGACGGGGAACGCCGCGAACCGCCGCTGGAAGGTCCGGTAGTGCTGGTCCGCGAGGATCGTCGTCGGCGCGAGCAGCGCGACCTGCTTGCCGTCGAGCACCGCCTTGAACGCCGCCCGCATCGCGACTTCCGTCTTGCCGTAGCCGACGTCGCCGCAGAGCAGCCGATCCATCGGCTTGGGCTGCTGCATGTCCCGCTTGACGTCCGCGATCGCCTGTGCCTGGTCGGGAGTTTCTTCGTACTCGAAAGCGTCCTCGAACTCCTTCTGCCACGGCGAATCGCGCGAGAAGGCGAATCCGTCCGCGAGGCTCCGGCGCGCGTACAGCTTCAAGAGCTGGTCAGTCATGTCGCGCATCGCCTTCTTGACCGACGCCTTGCGGCGCGCCCAGCCGGCGCCGCCGAGCCGGTCGAGCGCGGGCTGCACGCCTTCGACGCCCGAATACTTCTGCACGAGGTCGAGCCGCTCGACCGGAAGGAGGAGGCGCTTCTCCTCGGCGTAAGCGATCTCCATGAACTCGCGCTCTTCCCTCTCGACGGGCACGCGCTTCAAGCCCAGGAAGAGGCCGATGCCGTAGTCGCGGTGCACGACCGCGTCGCCGAGCTTCAGGTCCCGCAGGTCGGAGAGGAACGCCTCGGACGGCCGGCCGCGGGAGACCGCGGAGCGCTTCTCCTCGCCGAAGATTTCGCTTTCGGCGTAAACGGCGGCGCGCGGCTCGCGCAGCCGGAATCCGGCCGAGATCTGGGCGGGCAGCGAGACGATCGCCCCCGGCCGTCGTTCCGACGAGACGTGGAGCGAATACTCGAGCGCGAAGCGGCGCAGCTTTTCAACCCCGCCGGTCGGACGGACGGCGACGAGGACTTCTTCCCCCGACGCGAGCGACCGCGAGATGTCCGCGGCGGCTTCCGCGGTCCGACCGGCCCAGGCGGCAATCGGCTCCGCGGGCAGCCGAGAGAGCCGGCCGCGCGCGGAGAGACCGACGCGGTCGAAGAAGAGCTGCGCGTCTTCGACGGCCGCGCGGATCTTCCCGAGCGGTTGCAGGAGCTCTTCCGGATCGAAGAAGTCCCGGTCGGGATCGCGATCCGACGCGACCCGCTCGGCGAACCCTTCGAGCTCTTCCTCCACCGAGGACGGCTCGACGACGACGAGCGTCGCGCCGCGGGCATGATCGAGCCAGCCCGCCGGCATCGGCTCGACCGCCGGAGCGAAGACGATCCGCTCGGATTCCGAGGGCGGCCGCCCGATGCGGTCTTCGAGGAGAGCGCGCGCTTCTTCCACGTCCGCCGTCGCCGCGAACGGCGGGATCGTCACCGCCGCCAGTCGCTCGCGGGAACGCTGCGTGTCGGGATCGAAGACGCGCAACGAGGCGACCCGATCGCCGTCGAGCTCGACGCGAACGGGCAGATCCCGGTCAGGAGGAAACACGTCGAAGAGGCCGCCCCGCACCGCGAGGTCGCCGGTCTCGATGGCGAGGTCGGCCCGGCGGTAGCCGACGCGCGTCAGGTGGCCGACGACGCCGGAAAGCGAGATCTCCTTTCCCTCACTCAGAGAAACGGAGAGCGCCCCGAGCTTCTCCGCGGCAGGCAGCCGCGTGAAGAGGGACCGCGCCGGCAGCACGATGGCGTCCACGCCTTCTGTCCGCGAGAGCGCGGCGGCGAGCGCGAACTCGTCGCGCCGCGCCTTCAACGACGGCGGAATGCGCTGGTAGGGCGTGAGGGTTGGCGCCGGGGCGTGGAAGACGGAGGAGAGGCCGGCCGCGGAGAGGTCGGCGAGGAGCCGTTCGGCTTCCTCTTCGTCGGCGACGACGATCGCGACGGGGCGACCGAGGTCCCGGCGGAGCGCCGCGAGAAGAGCTCCCGGCAGCGCCCCGGCCGCGGAGGCGATCGTCCCGCCGCTCTCGCCGCGCGCGAGCCGGTCCCGCAGATCACGGTATCCGGCGAGCTCCTGCGCGATCTCGACGAGGAGGTTCGACGCCTTGTCCTCCGGCATGCCGGAAAAGCTAAGGACGCCCGACCCCGGCTCGCAACTCGTCGACCTTGCGCCGCCAGAACCGCGCCTCGGCGAGAGCCTCCGCCGCGGCGTCGACCTCTTCGACTAAGGACCGCTCGAGCCTCGTGAAGCTCTGCCCCGCTGCCATGATCGCCGAGGCGAGTTTTTCTTCCGCTTCCAGCACGACCCCGGCGAGACGGGCCGCGTCCCCTTCCCGTCGGGCCTTCGCGGCCATCGCGTCGATCTCCATCACTTCGCTCTGAAACTCCCTCTTTCGGGCCGGCTTGTCCCTTTTCGCGCCTCCATAGGAGGCCAGCAGGTACTGCGCGCGCTCGAGAGGATCGAGAAGCATCTTCCGCGCGGCGTCGACCGCCCTGGCCGAGGCGGCGGCCCGGTCGCGACGGTCCTCGCGCGCCGAAGACTTGTCGCGCAAGACCCGCGAAATCACCGCGTATCTCTCGTCGAGCTCCGATGTTTCGAGGGACCACGAACGGGCCAGGCCGAAGATCGCGAAGGCGTCCTGCGGGAGGTCGAAAACCTCGCCGCACTCCTGGCAGACCGCGGGTGAAAGCCGAGAGGCGCCGCATCCGACACACTCGCCGGCGAGCGTCGGGGTCCCAGTTCCGCGCACGTCCGTCATTCCTTGCAAACCTGGAGCCGAAGAGTCACCGCATCGCGGGCATCAACTCCCGCAGGCGTTTGACCGTCGCGGCAACCGCTCCGATCGTGAAATCCACCTCTTCGGCCGTGTTGGGACGCCCCAGCCCGAACCGGATCGACGCATGGGCGAGATCGTCGGGGACCCCGATCGCCTTCAAGACGTGGGATGGCTGGAGCGATGCCGACGTGCAGGCCGAACCGGAGGACACGGCGACGTTCTTCAGCCCCATCAGCAGGGCCTCCCCTTCCACGCCGGCGAAGGAGAGGTTCAGATTGCCCGGCAGGCGGCGCTCTTCGGCGCCCGGGGCGAGCGAGCCGTCCGCTTCGATCCGGGGCAGAGGAGGTCCGTTGACGGACACGTCGGAAACCTCCGCCAGGATGCCGTCCAAGAGGCGCCGGCGCAGGAGCCGCAGGTGCCGCGCCTCGTCTTCGCGCTCGGCCATCGAGATCTCCACCGCTTTTCCGAAGCCCACGATCCCCGGCACGTTCAACGTCCCGGAGCGCAGACCCCGCTCGTGACCCCCGCCGTGGAAGATCGGCTCCAGCCGCACGCGCGGCTTGCGCCCGCGGACGTACAGCGCGCCGACCCCCTTGGGGCCATAGAGCTTGTGCGCGGTGACCGAGGCGAGATCGACGCTCATCTGTTCGACGTCGAAGGGGATCTTGCCGAAGCCCTGCACGGCGTCGGTATGGAAGAGGACCCCCTTCTCTCGGCAGACCGCGCCGATCTCTCCCAGCGGATGGATGGTCCCGATCTCGTTGTTCGCGAGCATGAGCGTGACGAGGACGGTCCGGTCCCCGATCGCCTCCCGGACCGCCGCCGCGTCGATCCGTCCGGTCCGATCCGGGGCGAGGTAGGTCACCTCGAAGCCTTCGCGCTCGAGCTCGTGGCAGGAGTCGAGCACCGCGTGGTGCTCGGTCGATCCCGTGACGACGTGGTTGCCCTTGGACCGGTACGCGCGCGCCGCGCCCAGGATCGCGAGGTTGTCCCCCTCGGTCGCGCCGCTCGTGAAAATGATTTCCTTCGGGGAGGCGTGCATCCCCTCGGCGACCTGCCGGCGCGCCTCGTCCACCGCCGCCTCCGCCTCCCAGCCGAAGACGTGGCTGCGCGAAGCGGCGTTGCCGAACGCGCGCGTCAGGTACGGCATCATCGCCTCGAGCACGCGCGCATCGACGGGCGTCGTCGCGTGGTGGTCCATGTAGATCGGCAGTTTCACCGTCATTTCGAACGCCCAATATGGACCGTTTCCTTACCCGTTTTCAACCGCTCCGCGAGCGGCGCGACGCGACGGACAGCTGGATGCATAATGAGCCGAATCCCATGTCGGCTGTTCCCCGCCCGGCAACCGAGTTCGCGTTCTCGTCGCCGCCGCCGCGAGTCCGCCTCGTCCACGCTTTCGAGCGGCCCTTCGAGAACGTCGTCGCGACCGCGCGGACCTGCTATTCGTCGAAGGGCATCGTCAGCGAGGACCAGGCTTCGGCGAAGCCGGAGCGGCGCGACGCGCTCGCGCGCTCGATCTACCAGGCGGGACACCACACGACGTTCCAGCACGCGCACTTCCAGTTCGCGCTCGAAAACGTCTCGCGGCAGTTCCTCTGGAGCTTCCTGCACAGCCATCCCTTCTACAACTCCGAGCAGGTCTCGCAGCGGTACGTCGAGGTCAAGTCCGGCAACTACGCCGTGCCGCCGATGTCAGCGCCGGAGCGGGAGATTTTCGAGACGACCGCGCGGCGCCAGGAGGTCGCTTACCGGCGCCTGACCGAGCTTCTGACGCCGCTCGCCGGCGAGCGCTACTTCGGACTCTTTCCCGGACGCGTGCGCGGGGACGGGCGGCAGAAATTCGGCGGCGCGATTCAGAAGCGCGCGCAGGAGATCGCGCGGTACGTGCTCCCGGTCGCGACCTTCGCGTACCTCTACCACACGGTCTCCGGCGTTACCCTGTTCCGCTACTGGCGGCTGTGCGAGACGTACGACGCCCCGGCCGAGCAGCGCGAGGTCGTTTCGCGGATGGTCGCCGAAGTGCTTCGCCACGACCCTCTGTACGAAACCATCCTCCAGGATCCGCTGCCGCTCGAGGAGACGCCGGAGTTCGCGGCGTTCGAGAAGCTTCCCCGCACGGCCGCATCCGGCTCGGAGTTCCGCGCCGAGTTCGATCGCGAGCTCGACGGGCGGGTCTCGCGACTCGTCGACTGGAAGGCGAACAACGAGGAGATTCTCGCGTCCTCCGTGCGCGAGGTCCTGGGCGTTCCGCGTTCCGCGCTCTCCGATGGGGACGCGATCCTCCTCGTGCTCGACCCGGCGCGCAACCGCATGCTGGGCGAGACGCTCACGCTCACGACGCACGGGAAACTTTCCCGCGCCCTCTTTCACCCTTCCTACACGTTCCGCAAGAAGCTCTCGCACACGGCCGACAGCCAGGACCAGCGCCACCGCATGACGCCGGGTTCGCGGCCCGCGCTGCCGGCCTATCTCTCCGACGAGCCGGACTACGTCGTTCCCATGCTCCTCGCGGACGTCCCGGAAGCGCTCGAGCTGTACGAAGCGACGATGCGCGAGACGTGGGACGCCATCAACCAGTTGCGCGCGCGAGGAGTGGCTGATGAGTTCGCGGCCTACTTGCTCCCCAACGCGGTCGCGATCCGGTTCACCGAGTCTGCCGACCTTCTCAACCTGCATCACAAGTTCGCGATGCGTCTCTGCTACAACGCGCAGGAAGAGATCTGGCGCGCGTCGCTCGACGAAGCGTTGCAGATCCGCGAGGTGAACCCGCGCATCGGGCCGTGGCTCCTCCCTCCGTGCACGCTGCGACACCATGCGGCCGTCCGTCCCGTCTGTCCGGAAGGGGACCGGTTCTGCGGCGTCGTGGTGTGGAAGATCGACGCGACGGAATATCGGCGCGCCCTCTAAAACGGGATCATCTAAAAAAGGGGTCAGGTCTCCACTTGCCACATTGAGGGTCAGGTCTCCACTTGCCACTTTGCCGCGCAAAGTGACAAGACGATCCGGTGACCCACCGTCTCAGGCCGTGCGCGAAGACCGAACCCCGCGGCACAGATGTTGCTAATTTTTTAGAGCGTCCGGCTCTCACGAACTTCAGGTCAAACATCCGAAGCGGAGGCTCGGATTTTCGAAAATTTTTCCACGAAGGAGGCTCATCATGGCGTATCCGAGTGATTACCGACGCGGCAGCGAGCGCGACGAGGAATTCCGACGCAGCCGCGGCAACGAGGAGCACTTCGGTGGCCGCGAACTGTACGGGGACTCGTACCGACGCGGCTCCGAGGGGCCAGGCTACGACGAGGGTTATGGACAGCAGGGATCCGGGCAGCAGCGTTACGGACAGCCGGGCTTCGACCGCGGTCCGGGAGGAAGCTTCGGCGGGCAGCGTGGCGACCAGAGACGCTACGGCCAGTCTCCCGGATACGGCGAAGAGGGTTATCGACGCTACGGCGAAAGCTACGGCCGAGGCCCGGAGGGCTTCGAGCGCGAGATCAGCGGCTACGGGTCCGAGTTCGGCCCAGGGACGCAGATCGGCGCTGGCTCTGCCTATGGTGAAACGCAGCGTTATGGCGAGAGCTTCGGCACCGTTGGAAGGAACCGCGGCCGGTTCACAGGTCGGGGGCCGAAGGGCTACACCCGCTCGGATGATCGGATCCGCGAAGACGTGAGCGATCGGCTCGAGCAGCACGGCGAGATCGACGCAAGCGAGATCGAGGTCCGCGTCTCCATGGGCGAAGTGACCCTGGAAGGAACCGTCGAGGACCGCCGGACCAAGCGGATGGCCGAAGACCTCGTCGAGAACTGCCCCGGAGTCAGGCAGGTCCACAACCGGCTCCGCATTCAGGGCAGCAGCAGCGCCCAGACGACTTCGAGTCGTCAGTCCACGACGGGGAGCGGAACGAACGGCTCGAGCTCCCGGCCGTCGTCCTCGTCGCCGAGGAGTTAAGCGAAACGTTTCCGGCCGCGCCCGCCGCGGCCATTTCACTCGAGGCGCTTCGAGCCCGAATGGACCGGAGCGCCTCGTTTCATGAGGATATGATTCCCGCCGGTCTCCCCGTGGCGGCGCCCCTTCGAAGGAACATCCATTGAGGTCTCAAGAAGAATGAGAAGACTTCCCGGTTTGGCGGTTCTCGCCGTCGCCGTCCTTTCGCTCCCGCTCTTTTCCACCTGCCGCTCGACGAAGCACACCGTCGCCCGAATCGTTGCCCCGGCGGCCCGACCCACGGAGCCCTACTTCCCGCCGGAGCCCACCGTTCCGCAAACCCCACGTGCGGCGACCTCGATGGCCTTCCCTCCCACTCCGACCGTCGTGGCAATGCCGGTCGTGACGACGCCCCCCGCCTCGAAGTCCGAGCGCTCGCCGGGAGTGCTGTACGAGGAGCTCGTTCCGACCGCGGCCCCCGTCACGCCGGTCGCGACCCCGAGGGCCACGCGGGCGCCGCGGCCGACCCGCACGCCCACGTCCGCCGCTCCACGGAAGCCGGGCACCTACTACGAGGACCCTCAAGGGCGCCCGATTCCGACCGCGACTCCGATCTCCCGCTAGAGAACGGCCTCGTTTTGGGGCAGAATCCGACCATCCGAAGGAAGTCCATGACAAGTGAAGCACCGGCGCGCACGGGGACGGAAGTGTCCTCGCCGGACGACGAGCGGGTCCCGCCGATCGAAAAGCAATCTTCGGTGCTCGACCGAAGGTGGTTTCTTGGACAGCTCGGAATCGGCGCGGCCTCCCTCGTCGGGTTGCGCGCGACCGCCTCGGCAGCCGGCGCGCAGGAATCGGATTCCGCTCCGCCCGGAAAGGACCTCGGCCCGGGCCTGGCCGCGCAGACCCGCCAGGCGCGAGCCTTCGAAGTTCGGATGCGGGCGGCGAAGCTCGCGCGCGACCGCGAGCCCGCTCGCCAGACGCCCAACGGAGAGGAGGCCCTGTACGAGAAGCGCATTGCGAGCTACTCGAAAGGCCTTCCGCACAATCACCTCGGAGAGGTCGATCCGGCCGCGTACAGCGCCTTCCTGGCCGCGATCGCCAGCGCCGATCCGGCGGATTTCGAGCGCCTCCCGATGGGACTCGGCCGGAAGCTGACCAACCCTCTCGCCGGCATGGCGTTCGATCTCGAGGGGCCTGACTCGCACCATCTCGCCCAACCGCCCGCGCCGACGATCGCGAGCGGCGAAGGCGGCGGCGAGCTCGGCGAGCTCTACTGGATGGCCCTCTGCCGGGACGTTCACTTCTCGGATTGGGCCACGAGCTCGACGATCGCGGACGCGGCCGGGGACCTGACGCGGTTTCCCGACTTCCGGGGACCGAAGAACGCCGGGGGGCAGGTCACCGCCGACACGATCTTCCGCGGCTCGACCGCCGGGGACCTCGTCGGGCCCTACCTCTCGCAGTTCCTGTGGCTCGACATTCCGATGGGCGCTCTCCGGATCTCGCAGAGGGTCTGGACGGTTCCGGCCGGCCAGGACTTTCTGATGCGATATGACGACTGGCTCGCCTCGCAGAACGGGTTCGAGGACTACAGCTACACGATCGACTCGACGGCGCGATACATCCGCAACCTGCGCGACCTGGCCCAGTGGGTTCACGTGGACGCGCTCTATCAGGCCTATCACCAGGCCTGCCTGATCCTGCTCGGGATGGGCGCTCCGTTCGAGGCAGGGAACCCGTATGCAACGTCGGCCACGCAGATCGGCTTCGGAACCTTCGGTGGCCCGCACATCCTCTCGCTCGTGACCGAGGTGGCGACCCGCGCATTGAAAGCCGTCTGGTACCAGAAGTGGTTCGTGCACCGGCGCCTGCGGCCCGAGGCGTTCGCGGGACTCGTCCACAACCGGCGGACCGGAGCGGCGAATTATCCGGTCAGCCAGGACATCCTGAATTCCTCCGCGCCCGACGCCGTCTACTCCCGCTTCGGTTCGTACCTCCTGCCGCTCGAGGCGCCGGAAGGATGCCCGACCCACCCGTCGTACGGCGCCGGGCACGCGACGGTCGCCGGAGCGTGCGTGACGATCCTGAAGGCGTGGTTCAACGGACCGTTCGTGTTGCCCCGCACGTTCGTTCCCGACGCGTCCGGGACGTCGCTCGTCCCGTGGAGCGGGGCGGCGCTGACCGTCGAAAACGAATTGAACAAGCTCGCCGCGAACGTGGCCATCGGCCGCAACGCGGCCGGCTTCCACTACCGGTCGGACTACTGGCAGTCGCTGCTTTTGGGCGAGCGAATCGCGGTCGACATCCTCGAGGAACAGCGCAACACGTATCGGGAGCTGTGCACGTTCACGTTCCGGGGGTTCGAGGGGCAGACGATTACGGTCTAAGTTCGCTGCCGAGCTCCGCGACGAAATACAGCCCATCTCCGACCTGGATCGGCTCGGGGGTCTTGAAGGCAATCAAGACGCGCGTTACAGCTGTTTCCGCACTGCGCGCCGTTAGAGTGCGCAAACTGCCAGCTCCTGGATCTTACCGAGTTGGCATTTCAGACCCGGTGTTCGACCAAGGTCGTACGAGCACTCCACTCCTCGAAAGTTTTACACGCGCGACCTTGACTTAATAGAAAATCTCTCCTAAGGCCTGGCCAGACTCCAGCAACCCGCTGCACATCACTCGCCGGGCAAAGCGGTGATGACTTCTCGAAGTGCCTTGCGAAGGCGGCGGATGCCGTCGACCTGCGGAGAGGTAACTCTCTCCGGCTCGCAGGGTTGTCTGCGCCGAACGCCCCACGCGACC
>Ga0075425_100007075_pt1 | contig 11828 bp, 14 predicted proteins | sample SoiMethybrSBSTD4_FD_75300 | JGI IMG/M metagenome (GOLD analysis project Ga0075425, IMG submission 75300) | Bulk soil microbial communities from a Populus tree surrounding site in Tennessee, USA - Soil MetaG P. TD hybrid SBSTD4 | ecosystem: Environmental > Terrestrial > Soil > Tree plantation...
GCGCGCGAAAGACGGAGCGCATGCCGACGGACGCCTGCCAGTTCTTCTACGACTGCGCCGCCTGCGGCGCGCGGCTGAAGCCGAAGGCCGGCGACTGCTGCGTGTTCTGCTCCTACGGCTCCGTGAAATGTCCGCCGCTCCAGGCGCAGAACTCCTGCTGCCAGAGCTGAGCAGCGCGCCGCTTCGCGTCTTTCCGCCGCTCGACTCATCCTGGTGATGAATGCGATGGCCGGTGGGACGGGCGGGCACGGTGGCGGCCGGCACTCCGGCACTTAGGACGACGCTGATGCGCGATCTCATCAAACAGTTGGCAAGCACGTTCGGTGCTCTCTTTGCGGCCGCCTGTTGCCTTGGAGTCACGGCCGTCGTGTCCGCGCTCACTGCCGTCGGCGCGGGATTCATGATCAAGGACGCGGTGCTGATCCCGCTGTACCTCGCGCTTCTCGCCTTGAGCCTCTGGCTGCTCTACCGCTCGGCCAAGGCGCATGGCGGCCTCGCGCCGTTCTGGCTCGGGCTCGCCGGGGCGCTCGTCGCGTTCGCCGGGCTGTGGATCAACCCCGTCCTCGTCTATGCCGGCCTGCTGGCGATCGTAGCGGCAAACGTGGGCGACTTCTTCCGAGGCCGTCGCCGGGCGGCCTGAGATAAGAGAGAGTCGAGACCATGAACCGAGATCCGGAAGAACCTCGCGGGCCGGGAATCCTGCTCGCGCTCGCATTGCTCGTTTGCTGCACCTTGCCTTTTTTGCTCGCGTCGGGCGTGTCGCTCGCGTTCATCAGGCCGTACTGGCCCGTGGTGGGTGCCGCACTGGCGATCGCCGGCGTGGTCGGCTTCATTTGGTACCTCAAGCGCGGCTGGCCAAGACGGCGCCGAGGCGAACATGGCGAAGAAATTTGACCTCGTAGTGGTCGGCGCCGGCACCGCGGCCGTGGGCGCCGCGACGACCGTGCGCAAGGCGGGCTGGAGCGTCGCGGTGATCGACTTTCGTCCTTTCGGCGGCACCTGCGCGCTGCGCGGCTGCGACCCCAAGAAGATGCTCGTGACCGGCGCCGAGGCGATCGATCTCGTCCAGCGCATGCAACCGAATGGCGTCGCGGGCGAAACGCGCATCGACTGGCCGGCGCTGATGGCGTTCAAGCGCCGCTTCACCGACCCCATACCGGCCGGCACCGAGGAGCGCTTGGAAAAGAACGGCGTCGAAACGTTGCATGGCCGCGCGCGCTTCACGGGCGGGAACGGCATGGAGGTCGGCGGCACGGCGATCGAAGGCCGCCACTTCCTGCTTGCCGCGGGCGCCGAGCCGGTGAGGCTCGGCATTCCGGGCGAGCAGCATCTCGTCACGAGCGAGCAGTTTCTCAGCCTGGAGCAGCTGCCGAAGCGCATCGTCCTGGTCGGCGGGGGCTATATCGCCGCCGAGTTCTCGCACATTGCGGCGCGCGCCGGAGCCAAAGTCACGGTCGCGCAGCGCGCCGAGCGCATGCTTGCGCACTTCGACCCGGACCTGGTCGATTACCTCATGGAGAAGTTCCGCAGCGTGGGCATCGACGTGCGCACGCGGACCCAGGTCGAGGCCGTGGAGAAAACCGCTAACGGTTTCTCGGTGCGCGCAACGACCGACGGCAGGCGGCTGCAGCTCGAAGCCGAGCTGGTCGTGCACGCTGCCGGCCGCAAGCCGGATCTCGAGGCGCTGAATCTCGGCGCGGCGAACATCGCGGTGAAGGAGGGCAGGCTCGAGCTCAATGAATACCTGCAGAGCGTGTCCAACCCGGCGGTGTATGCGGCCGGAGACACGGCGCAGAAAGGCCCGCCGCTCACGCCGGTTTCCGCCCACGACGGCGCGGTGGTCGCTGACAACCTTCTCAAGGGAAATACGCGCAAGCCCGACTACACCGGCGTGCCGAGCGTCGCCTTCACCGTCCCGCCGATCGCCGCTGTCGGCCTGGGCGAAGCCGAAGCGCGAAAACAGGGCCTGCAGTTCCGCACGAACCACAAGCGCGCGCCGAAGTGGTACACCGCCGTGCGCGTGGCCGAGCCGGTCTACGGATTCAAAACCCTGGTCGAGGAGAAGACCGGCCGCATCCTCGGCGCGCATCTGGTCGGCCCGCAGGCGGACGAAGTCATCAATCTCTTCGCGCTGGCGATGCGCAAAGGACTGACGGCGGCGGATCTGAAATCGGCGATCTTCGCCTATCCGACGGGCGCGTCGGACATCTCCTACATGCTGTGATGCGCGCGCACGCGCCCGCGCGCCGTCCTGCGCGAATGGCGCACGACGAGCTTGGCCGGTGGCCGCGCCTCGAGCGCGCCGGTCAGCGGATTCCAGAACCCGATCGGCATCGGCACGGCCTTCAGCAGCTCGGCGTCGCGCACGGCGTTGAGCTGGCACATCGAGACCGGACCGGTGCTCGTCGCCACCGCGAAGACGCAGGCGCGGATGCGCTCCTCCTCGAGATGGGCGGCATCCATGAAGTTGTGCACGAAGAAGGTGAGCTTGCGCACCCTGCCGCGCGCGGCCAGCAGATCGCGCTTCATCTGCCAGCCCTTGCGCACGAGCCAGCCGAGCCCGGCCAACAGAAACGCGGGATGCCGCAGGCCGTGGACGGCCAGAGCGCGCGCCGAGCGGCGCCAGCTCAGCCGGTCGACGGGCAGCGCGGCCGTCTCGGCGATGTAGCGCTCGATAAAGCGACGCTCGTCGAGCGCGTCGTAGACCTTGCCGTTCACGATGAGCGCGAGCGCGTAGCGGTTGCAGCGCGCATGGCCGACGCGCACCGCGTCGAAGTCGAGTGGCGCGCCCGCGCCGCGCCCGATTTGTTCGCTGACGCTCGCCGGCGTGATGAGCGCACTGCGCGCACCGAGCACCCCGCGCCCGGTTTCGGCCTGCAGCTGGAACGAGGCGACCCGCACGGCGTCGCTGCGGCTCACGAAGAAGCGCACCAGCGCCGGCAGCTCGGCGAAGTTGCCGTCGTGCACCGTGGTGTTGAAGTACACGGCGAGCGGCAGGCTGCGCGCGCGGGCGATGTATTCGTCGCGCACGATGTTCAACGCTGCCTCGGTCGCGTAGCCCTTGCGCTGCTGCGTCGTGTCGACGTGGAACGCGACCTCCCGCAGTCCGGCGGCGCAGAGCTCGGCAAGAAGCGAGCGGCTCGCGCAGATGCCGTTGGTGAAGAGCGCCGGCCGCAATCCCGCCGCTACCGCGCGCCGCACGATCGCGATCAGCTCGGCGCGCGGCCTGAGCGTCGGCTCGCCGCCCGTGATTTGCAGGTTGGTCCCCGCGCCGTAGCGGCTCGCAATGTCGACGATGCGCCGGTAGAGCTCCGGCAGCGGCAGGTCCTTCACCGCCTGCGAGCTCTCGGAGAGATAGCACAGCGTGCAGTCCAGATTGCAGCGCTGGGTGATCTCGAGCGCTACGCAGCCGATCGGCACGGCGCGGCCGATGAGCTGCGCGCCCGACCATTGACCGCTCGCCGCCATCGCCGCTCGCGCAGCCTCGTGCATCACGTCCTCCGCACCGGCAGAATAGACCATGAACGACGCGTAAGGTTTGCACGGGCTCGGCCGTCTAAAGCGAAGGAGGTCAGGTCATGAAGGCTGCCTGGATTGCATTCGGCTTCGCCGCGCTCGGCGCGGCGGCGCCGCTGTTCGCCGCGCCGTGCGAGAAGCACAGCCCGTCGCATGTGGTCGCGCTCCTCGAGCTCTACACCTCGGAAGGCTGCGACAGCTGCCCGCCCGCCGAGCGCTGGCTGAACCAGCTCGGCCGCGACCCGGGCGCGCTCGACCGCGCGGTGCCGCTCGCCCTGCATGTCGACTACTGGGACCAGCTCGGCTGGCCCGACCGCTTCGCCGACGGCCGCTTCGCCGAGCGCCAGCGCACCCTCGCATCGCTCAACGGCAGCCGCGCAATCTATACGCCGGGCGTGTTCCTCAATCTGCGCGAGCTGCGCGGCTGGAGCTCGACGAGCGAGCTTCAAGCGGAGCTGCGCAAGGTCAACGCGCGGCCGGCGCTGGTCGACATCCGCCTCGCGCTCGAGGCCGCGCCGCCGGGACAGCTCGCGATCACTGCGGCCTTCCAGCCGAAGCCGGGAGCGAAGCGGCCGCAGGCCTACGTCGCGCTCTACGAGAACGGGCTGGTTAGCGAAGTGAAGGCCGGAGAGAACCGCGGCGCAACGCTGCGCCACGACCACGTCGTGCGCCGCTGGTTCGGTCCGCTCGACCCGGCGCTGCCGTTCAAGCGCGCGCTCTCGCTCGAGCGCGACTGGAACCCAGCCAATCTGGGCGTCGCGGCGTTCGTGCAGGACGATGCGAGCGGCGAGCTCCTGCAGGCGACCGCGCTCGGCGTCTGCAGTGAAACGAGGTAACCACAACATGCTCAAGCCCAGGAAACCGGTCCCGGCCCTCGAGTTCGACACCGTGGCAGGCGGCCGCTGGTCGCTCGCGGCGCAGACGCCGTCGACCTTCACTATGGTGGTGTTCTACCGCGGACTGCACTGCCCGGTCTGCCGCCGCTACACCACCGAGCTCAACGCCATGGCGGCCGATTTCGAGAAGCGCGGCGTGTCGACGGTGATCACCAGCACCGACTCGAAGGAGCGCGCGGCGCAGGCGCGGGAGCAGTGGGGCCTGCAGAACCTGGCGGTCGGCTATGGCGTGAGCATCGACAAGGCGCGCGAGTGGGGGCTGTACATCTCGACGAGCCGCGGCATGACTTCCGCCGGAGTCGAGGAGCCGCCGCTCTTCGCCGAGCCGGGCCTGTTCCTGGTCAAGCCCGACGGCACGCTGTACTGGGGGTCGGTCTCGACCATGCCCTTCGCCCGGCCGCATTTCAGCGAGATCGCGCAGGCGATCGACTTCGCGGTGCAGAAGAACTATCCCGCGCGCGGCGAGGCCTGACGGCGGAGCTCGCCGTTTCGTAGACTCATGCTCTAAAGGAGGCGAGAGCATGAGAGCGCTACTGCATATCGCACTGCTCGCATTCGCGAGCGTGGTATCCGCGCAGCCGTATCCGGCGCGCCCGATCCATCTGGTCGTTGCGTTCCCGCCGGGCGGGCCGGTAGACATCGTGGTGCGGCTCATCACGCCGCCAATGGCCGAGACGCTCGGCCAGCCGCTCGTGGTGGAGAACCGCGCCGGCGCCGGCGGCAATCTGCCGACCTCGCAGGTCGCGAAAGCGGCGAGCGACGGCTATACGCTGCTCGCGCATTCGGCGAGCTACGCCATCAATCCGAGCCTGTGGCCCGATCCCGGCTACGACCCGCGGAAGGACTTCGCCCCGGTCGCGGTGGTCGCGCTGCAGCCGAACGTGATCGTGGTGCAGGAAGCCTTCCCCGCGCGCACGCTCGCGGAGCTCGTGCAGATGGCGCGCACGCAGCAGCTCGCCTACGCCTCGCCGAGCAGCGGCACCACCGCACACCTCACCGCCGAGAACCTGTTTCGCCTGCGCGCCAAGGTCGACATCACGCACGTGCCGTTCAAGGGCGCCGGGCCGGCCGTGGCCGCCGTGCTGGGCGGCCAGCCGCCGATCGCCTCGCTCGGCGTGTCGGGCCCGATCGCGCAAATCAAGGCCGGAAAGCTGCGTGCGCTCGCCGTGTCCTCGCGCGAGCGCCTCGCCGCGCTGCCCGACGTGCCGACGCTCGGCGAGCTCGGCTACGCCGGCATGGAGGATTACGTGTGGATCGGTCTTTTCGCGCCCGCCGGCACGCCCCCCGCCGTGCTCGAGAAGCTGAACCAGGCGGCGCGCAAGGCAGTGCAGATGCCCGCAATCCGCGAGCGGCTCGTGGCGCTCGGCTTCGATCCCGGAGGGGAGGCGCTGCCGGAGACCGCGCGCTTCGTGAGCGATGAGATCGCGAAGTGGAGCCGCGTGGTGCGCGAGACGGGCGCTAAGGCCGAGTAGCTCCCGCGACGAGCTGCTCGAGCACCTCGTAGGGCTGCGCGCCGACCACGCCGCGGCCGCCGCTGACGAACGTCGGCACGCCGGTCACGCCGTACTCGCGCGACTTCTGCCAGTCGGCGTCCACCGCCGCCCGGTAGCTGCGCTTCTCCAGCACTTCGCGCGCCTGCTCGCCCGGCAGGCCGACGCTTTCGGCAATCTGCACCAGCACCTCCGGCTCGCCGATGTTGCGTCCCTCGACGAAGTAGGCGCGAAACAGCGCGTCGTGGATCGCTTCTCTGCCGGGTTGCCCCTCAGGTAGAGATGCGGCCCACTTGCCGAGCTCCTGCGCGAGGCGGCTGTTGTAGGTCATCTTGCGATCGCCGTACGGCAGGCCCTCGGCCTGCATGCGCGCGCGCATCTGCGCCTGCATGCTTGCGATGTCGTAGCCGCGGCCGGCGAACAGCTCTGCCAGGCTTTTCCCCTGCGGCGGCGTCTCCGGATGCAGCGGGAAATGCACCAGCTCGACCTGCACGCCGTGCTCCTTCTTCAGGCGTGCGACGCGTGCGCTCGCGAGATAGCACCACGGGCAGACGTAGTCGCTGAACACCTCGAGGACGACAGTCGACTCGCTCATTCCGGACCCTCGTAGATGCAGCCGTGGCGCTGCGATTCGCGCCGTACTTCCACGCGCGCGAGCGCGGGCAGCTCGGGCTTCAGGCGCTGCCAGATCCACTGCGCGATGCGCTCGAGGCTCGGATTCTCGAGCCCCGGGATGTCGTTCAGAAACTTGTGGTCGAGCTCGCGCCGCAGCTCCTGGCAGCGCGCCTCGAGCTGGCCGAGGTCGGCGAGAAAGCCGCTGCGCGCATCGACCTCGCCGCGCAGCGCGATGCGCGCGACGAAGGAGTGGCCGTGCAGCCCGCGCTGGTAGTCGTGCGGCGCGCCGGGAAAGCGATGCGCGGCATCGAAGGCGAATTCCTGGTAGAGCTCCACGCTCATCTAGCGGATCCCGATCACCTTGTGCGTCTGCAGGCTCAGGCGCCAGCGCGGGTGCGCCATGCAGTAGGCGGCGCTACTCTCGATGTTCGCCCTGAGCTGCGGGCCGTCCATCGGCTGCAGCAGGAAGTGCTCGAAGTCGAGCGCCTCGTAATCCGCGGGCGCGGCGTCCGGCTGCGGATAGACGAGCTTCAGCTCGTTGCCGCGGCGCACCTTGAGCTCGGTGCCGGCCTTCGGGCTCACGCAGACCCAGTCGAGACCGGCGGGCAGCGGCACCGTTCCATTGGTCTCCACCGCTACCGCGAAGCTGCGCGCGTGCAGCGCGTCGATCAGCGGCGCGTCGGCCTGCAGCGCCGGCTCGCCGCCGGTCAGCACGACGAACTTCGCGCCGCCGCCGGGCCAGAGCTCGGCCACCGCTGCTGCCAGCATGGCCGGCGTCTCGTATTTGGCGCCGTAGGTGCCATCGGTGCCGACGAAGTCCGTGTCGCAGAACCTGCATATTGCGCTTGCCCGATCCTGCTCGCGGCCCGACCAGAGATTGCAGCCGGCGAAGCGGCAGAACACCGCCGGGCGGCCGGCGTTCATGCCTTCGCCCTGCAGCGAGTAGAACAGCTCCTTGACGGCGTACATCGCTAAGCGGTGCTCATCATGACCGGCGCGTGGTCGCTCGTGCCGATATCGGCCAGCACTTTGCACTCGCTGGCGCGTTCGGCGACGGAGCGCGAAGCGAGAACGTAGTCAAGGCGCCAGCCGATGTTGCGTTGGCGCATATTGCGCCACGGCGGCCACCAGGTGAAGAGGTTCGCGTTCTCCGGATCCCTGGCGCGCCCGACATCGACCAGATGCTCGCCCAGCATCCGCTCGAACAGCGCGCGCTCCTCGGGCCGCTGGCCGATGATGTTGGGCTTGCGCTCGCGCGGGTGCACGTCCATGTCGGTGCGCGCGATGTTGATGTCGCCGCAGAGCACGAGCTCGCGTCCCTCGGCGTGCAGGCGCCGCACCCATTCGATCAGGCGCTCGAGGAAGCCGAGCTTGGCCGGGTAGTCCTTGCCGCCGTTCGGCACGTACACCGACGCAAGCACCAGGTTGCCGAGCTTCGCCTGTACGATGCGCGACTCCATGTCGAACTCCGGATGCGTAAAGGCCGGCGGCGCCGGACAGCGGTCGGCGCGGATGTGCAGCGACACGCCCGAATACGCGCGCATGCAGTGCCAGTACACGTGGTAGTCGGGGACCTTGCACGCGTCCGGGATCTGCGCCTGCTCCGCCTTCAGCTCCTGCAGGCAGACCACATCCGGCCGGTCGCGCGCCAGCCACTCGCAGAGCTGCGCCGCCCGGGCGCGGATGCCGTTCACGTTCCAGGTCGCGATCTTCATGAATTCGGAGCCATTGCGACCCTGGATCGGAATTACGAGCCTTTGACGACCTTGAGCTGGTTGTCGACGCCTTTCACGCCGTCGACCTTGGCGGCGAGCTGCGCGGCGCGGCGGCGCTGCTGGTCGGTCTCGACGGTACCCCAGAGGCTCACCTTGCCGTCGGCGGCCGTGACGTCGATGCCGCCCGAGGGCAGCTTCGCGCTCGGCGCTTCGAGCGCCTGCTTCACCTTGGCGGCGAGCTCCTTGTTCGGATCGGGCTTCGGCGGCTCGGGCTGCGGCTGCGGCTGTGGCTGCGGCGCGGCCGCCACCGGCGCGCTCGGCGGCGGCGGTGGGGCCTTGGCCGCCGGCTTCGGCGATTCAGAGCAGGCGATGAGCGCGGCCGCGAGGCCGAGCGCCATGATGTGCCTCATGTGCTTCTCCCTTTAGTGGTGGGTTGCAAAAAGCCGGGCGATCGCCGCGGCGTCGAAACGGTATTCGTGGTTGCACATCTCGTTTCGTATCACGACTTCGCCCTGTTCGGCGAGGATCGACTCCACCTCCTCGCGCCCGAGGCCGCGCAGCATGTCCTTCACCTTGTCCTCGTCGTAGGGGCAATGATATTCGACCGCGTAGAGCCGGAACACGCGCATCAGCTCTTCAGGAAAAATGCGCGTCAGGAGCTCGTAGGGCTGCACGCCGCGCGTCTCCGCGAGCGTCAGCGTATTGGCAAAGTGCGTCACGCGCTGCCAGCCGTCCGGATCCCGGGTGTCGGCGCCGGGCAGCTTCTCGAGCAAGAGGCCCGCCGCCGCGTCGCCGTCGGCGTAGAGGCGCAGGTAAGCCGGCTGCTGCTCCGATTGCCAGAGGTAGTGCGTGAAGATCTGCTCCATCGTCGCGCCCTCGAGCGGCACCAGGCTCTGGTAGAACTTGCCGCTCTTCACGTCCTCGAGCGTCACGGACAGCCGCCCGTCGCCCAGCAGCTCGCGCTCGTTCTCCTGGCCGAGCCCCTCGCGCTCGTAGTGCGCCATGCCGCGGATGCGCAGCTCCGCCGTGCAGTCCGCCACCAGCAGCTTCACCGGGCCTGTCCCTTGCACCTGGAGTGTCACCCGGCCGGCGCCCTTCTGGTTCGCCCCGAGCAGGACGTTCAACGCCGTGGTGTGGCCGAGCAGCGCCACGATGTCCTCGGGATAGCCGCGGCCATCCAGCATGCGCTGCCAGGCGCCGGTGAGGCACACCAGGCGCCCGCGGATGTCGAGGTTCTCGAAGAGGAAGCGCTGAACGTAATCCGTTTGCATAGTCAAAGTTTATATCCCGGCCGCGGTAGCAACCGCGGCCGCGTTTTGCTACATGGTGAACGCCCATGCCCACAGTAACTGAACGCTCGGTCGCCCTCACGGGACACGACCAGTATCTGTTCCGCGAAGGCACGCACAGCCGGCTGTACGAAAAACTCGGCGCGCATTTCCTGGAGGCGGGCGGCGATTCGGCCACGCACTTCGCGGTCTGGGCGCCGAACGCGCAGTCGGTCTCGGTGATCGGCGACTGGAACGGCTGGGACCCGCGCGCCGACCCGATGCGCTCCACCGGCGACAGCGGCATCTGGGCCGCGCGCGTGCCGCGGGCGAAGCCCGGCAGCGTGTACAAATTTCATATCGCTTCGCGGAGCGCCGGTTACCGGGTAGACAAGGCCGATCCGTTCGCGTTTCGCGCCGAGCAGCCGCCGCGCACCGGCTCGATGGTCTGGGACCTCGCGTTCGAATGGCACGACGGCGCCTGGATGAGCGATCGCAAGCAGCGCAATGCGCTGGACGCGCCGTGGTCGATCTACGAGGTGCATCTCGGCTCCTGGCGCCGCTCGCCCGAGCACCCGTCGGAGGTCCTGGGCTACCGCGACCTGGCGCCGCAGCTCGCCGAGTACTGCCAGCAGCTGCGCTTCACGCACGTCGAGCTGCTGCCGATCATGGAGCACCCGTTCTACGGCTCCTGGGGCTACCAGTGCACCGGCTACTTCGCGCCCTCGACCCGCTACGGCACGCCGCAGGACTTCATGTATTTCGTCGACACGCTGCACCAGGCGGGCATCGGCGTGATCCTCGACTGGGTCCCGTCGCACTTCCCGTGGGACCAGCACGGCCTCGGCTTCTTCGACGGCTCGCACCTCTACGAGCACGCCGATCCGCGCCAGGGGCATCACCCCGACTGGGCGAGCGCCATCTTCAACTATGGGCGCAACGAGGTGCGTTCATTCCTCGCCTCGAGCGCGCGCTTCTGGCTCGACCACTACCACGCCGATGGCCTGCGCGTGGACGCGGTCGCCTCCATGCTGTACCTCGACTACGGCCGCAAGCAGGGCGAATGGGTCCCGAACCGCCACGGCGGGCGCGAGAACCTGGACGCGATCTCCTTCCTCCAGTTCCTGAACGAGACCCTCTACCGCGACTATCCGGACACCCAGACCATCGCCGAGGAATCCACTGCCTGGCCGCAGGTGTCGCGCCCCACCTATCTCGGCGGCCTGGGCTTCGGCATGAAGTGGAACATGGGCTGGATGCACGACACGCTGCGCTACCTGAAGAACGACCCCGTGTTCCGGAAGTATCATCACGACGAGCTGACCTTCAGCCTGTGGTATGCCTTCCACGAGAACTTCGTGCTGCCGCTCTCGCACGACGAGGTCGTGCACGGCAAGGGCTCGCTCATCGGCCGCATGCCGGGCGACGCCTGGCAGCAGTTCGCCAACCTGCGCGCGCTCTTCGGCTACCTGTGGGCGCATCCGGGCAAGAAGCTGCTGTTCATGGGCGGCGAGTTCGGCCAGCGCCGCGAGTGGGCGCACGAGTCGAGCCTCGAGTGGCACGTCCTCGGCGTGGACCATCGCCACGAGGGCGTGCAGCGCTGGGTCGGCGATCTCAACCGCGTGCTGCGCGAGCAGCCGGCGCTGCACCAGAGGGACTTCGTGAAAGAGGGCTTCCGCTGGGTGCAGCGCGGCGACTGGGAGCAGAGCGTGCTTTCGTTCCTGCGCCTGGGCAACGAATCGGCGCCGCCGATCCTCGTCATCTGCAACTTCACGCCGGTGCCGCGGCTGAACTACCGCATCGGCGTGCCGCGCGGCGGCTACTGGCGCGAGCTGCTGAACTCGGATGCGCCGATCTACGGCGGCAGCGGCCTCGGCAACTTCGGCGGCTGCGAAGCGACGCCGATGCCGTACGAGGACTTCAGCCACTCGCTCTCGCTCACCATTCCCCCGTTAGCTGCGCTGTTCTTCAAGCCTGAATAGCGAGACCCCACCGCAGCGCGTCGTCATCGAGTCGGTCCGTCCCGAGGTCGACTGCGGGCGCTATCCCGTCAAGCGCGCCGCGGGCGACGAGGTGACGGTAGAAGCCGACGTCTTCACCGACGGGCACGACGCGGTCGTCGCCGAACTGCTTTGGCGCCGCGCTGGCGCCCGAGAGTGGCAGGTTGCGCCGATGGAATTCCTCGGCAACGACCACTGGCGCGCTGCGTTCCGCGCCACTGAGCTCGGGCGCTACGAGTACACCGTGCGCGGCTGGACCGATGCGTTCCTCACCTGGCAGCGCGACCTCGCCAAGCGCCACGAGGCCGGGCAGGACCTGTCCGTCGAT
>Ga0075425_100007076_pt1 | contig 11828 bp, 7 predicted proteins | sample SoiMethybrSBSTD4_FD_75300 | JGI IMG/M metagenome (GOLD analysis project Ga0075425, IMG submission 75300) | Bulk soil microbial communities from a Populus tree surrounding site in Tennessee, USA - Soil MetaG P. TD hybrid SBSTD4 | ecosystem: Environmental > Terrestrial > Soil > Tree plantation...
TCCGTGCGCGGACGGATCAGGCGGTTGTTGGCGTACTGCTCCAGGCAGTGCGCCGTCCAGCCCGAGACGCGGCTGACGGCGAAGATCGGCGTGAACAGATCGATCGGGATCCCCAGCGTGTAATACGTCGACGCCGAGTAGAAGTCGACGTTCGGGTAGAGCTTCTTCTCGCCGGTGACGAGCTTCTCGATGCGCTGCGACATGTCGTACCAGCGCGTGTTGCCGGCGCGCTCGCCGAGATCCTTCGACATCCGCCGCAGGTGCGTGGCGCGCGGGTCCTCGGTGCGATAGACGCGGTGCCCGAAGCCTGGGATCTTCACCTTCTTCGCGAGCTTGGCGCGGATCGCCTCGTCGACGCGCTCGGGGCTCGCCTCGGGACCGATCTCGATCAGCAGCTTCATCACTTCGGCGTTGGCCCCGCCGTGCAGCGGGCCCTTGAGCGCGCCGATCGCCGCGACGGTCGCCGAGTAGAGATCGGTCAGCGTCGCCGCCGCCACGCGCGCGGCGAACGTCGAGGCGTTCAGCTCGTGATCGGCGTGCAGCGTCAGCGCGATGTCGAAGGCGTGCGTCGCCAGCGCGTTCGGACGCTCGCCTTTCAGCATGTAGAGGAAGTTGGCGGCGTGCGACAGCGCTGGATCCGGCTGAATCGGGCCGCCGCCCGCCTGCAGCCGCCCGTAGGTGGCGACGATGCTGCCGAGCTGCGCGGTGAGGCGCACCGCCTTGCGGTACTGCGCCTGCGGAGAATTGTCGGCGGTTTCGGGGTCGTACTGACCGAGCGCTGACGTGAGGGTGCGCAGCATGTCCATGCCGTCGGACGCCGGCAGCTGCCGCATGAAGCGCAGGATCGCCTCCGACAGCGGCCGCGCCGCCGCCAGCTGCGACTGCAGGTCGCCCAGCTCGGCGCGGTTCGGCAGGCGCCCGTGCCACAGCAGGTAGCAGGTCTCTTCGAAGGTCGCGCCGCGCGCGAGATCGTGAATGTCGTAGCCGTAGTACGCGAGAACGCCGCGATTTCCATCGAGATAACAAATCGATGAAGTCGCGGCGACAACGTCTTCGAGGCCGGCTTTCGGTTTCGCTTCTTCTACCGCCATCCGGCGATCATACCAGCAGCGGCGATGTTACTTGGCGATCTCCGGCGCCATTTCTTCGTCGCCCGTGAACTGCTGCAGGATCGAGAGCAGGCCGGTGTAGAGGAAGCCGATCTGGAAGAGCATCAGGAACGGCAGCGTGCCGTAGATCTGATTGGCGAGGGCGTAGAACACGGTGCCCGTGAAGTAGAGGCCGAGCGCGAGCTCGATGAGCGACTGCACGCCGACGGTCTGGTGGTACTTCTTGCCGGCCCACTCGTCGCTGGCGCGCTCGATGCCGTACTTCGGCGTGCGCGCGAACTCGCTGTCCTTCTTGAACAGCGCCTCGAGCACCGCGCGCGTGTTGTTCACGCTCAGGCCGATGCCGATCGACATCAGGAACGGCAGGTACTTCAGCCGCGTCCGCCAGTCGGGATACAGCTCGCGCTGCGACACGATGTAGAAGTTGCAGACCGACAGCGTCGCCGCCGCGAAGAGCGGGATGTCGATCAGCAGCATCTCGGTCCAGCCCATGTTGTAGCGGACCCACATCGCCGGGAACATCAGCACCGACAGCACCGACATCAGCAGGTAGTTGAAGTTCGCCGTGAGATGGAAGAACGCCTCGGCCTTCACCGAGAGCGGCTGGTTCGAGCGCAGGATCCGCGGCAGCAGCTTCATGCACGTCTGGATCGAGCCCTTGGCCCAGCGGTGCTGCTGCGACTTGAACGAGTTCATCTCGACCGGCACTTCCGCCGGCGAGACCACGTGCGGCAGGAACTTGAACTTCCACCCGGCGAGCTGCGCGCGATAGCTGAGGTCGAGGTCCTCGGTCAGCGTGTCGTGCTGCCATCCGCCCGCGCTGCTGATCGCTTCACGGCGCCACACCCCGGCCGTACCGTTGAAGTTGAAGAACGCGCCGCTGCGGTTGCGCCCGCCGTGCTCGAGCACGAAGTGCGCGTCGAGCAGGATCGCCTGGATCTTCGTGAGCAGCGAATAATCCTGGTTGATGTGCCCCCAGCGTGCCTGCACCATGCCGATCTTCGCGTCGGTGAAGTGCGGCAGCGTCTGGCGCAGGAAGTCCTTCGGCGGAATGAAGTCGGCGTCGAAGATCGCGATGAAGGTCCCCTTCGCGGCCTTGAGCCCGGCCTCGAGCGCGCCAGCCTTGTAGCCGGTCCGATCGACGCGATGCAGGTAGCTGATGTCGAACCCGCGCGCCGCATGCCGCCGCACCGCCAGCTCGGCAATGTCGGTCGTCTCGTCGGTCGAGTCGTCGAGCACCTGGATGTCGAGCAGCTCGCGCGGATAGTCCATCTCGCAGACCGTGTCGATCAGGCGGTCGGCGACGTACATCTCGTTGTAGATCGGCAGCTGGATCGTGACCCGCGGCAGCACCGCGAGCGGCGGCGGCAAGGCCGTATCGGGGGCCTTGTCGCGATTTTTCATGTAAAGATAAACGACGTAATACCGGTGCCACCCGTAGATGGCGAGGATACTCAGGACGAAGAAGTAAAGGACGAGGATGAGTGTCTCAGGCAGCGACGTCATAAAGAGATGAAACGGTCACGCGATCCAATCCGCGATCTTATTGTTGGGCTCCGGCCAAAGTCAACTAATCCCAGCTATTTGCCGCAATGAACCGTCAGCAGCTGCGCGCTCTGCTCGACGAGGTGCACGCCGGAACCACTACACCTGAGGCGGCGCACGAGCGACTCTTTCAATTTCTGAGCCAGAAGCCCTACGAGGACCTCGGCTTCGCCCGGGTCGACCATCACCGCAACACGCGCCAGGGATTTCCCGAAGTGGTGTTCGGTCTCGGCAAGACACCGTCCCAGATCGCCGAGATCGCCGCGCGCATCGCCGCCGCCGGTCACAGCCTGCTGGTCACCCGGACGTCGCCCGAGGCCTACCAGGCGGTGCTCACCAAGCTTCCTGCCGCACAGTACCACGACCTCGCGCGCTGTATCACCCTCGACCTTGGCAACGCGAGCCCGGGGCGCGGCACCATCGTCATCGCCGCGGCCGGCACCGCCGACCTCCCCATCGCCGAGGAAGCCGTCGTCACCGCGACCCTGATGGGCAACCGCGTCGATCGCCTCTACGACGTCGGCGTCGCCGGGCTCCATCGGCTGCTGCGGGAACATGCCCGCATTACGGCCGCCCGCGTGATCATCGTCGTCGCCGGCATGGAAGGCGCGCTGCCTTCTGTGGTCGGCGGGCTGGTGGACGTGCCGGTCATCGCGGTGCCGACCAGTATCGGCTACGGCGCCAGTTTCGGCGGCCTGACGGCGCTGCTCGCGATGCTCAACAGCTGCGCGACCGGGATTTCCGTCGTCAACATCGACAACGGGTTCGGCGCCGCCGCTATCGCCAGCTCGATCAATCACTTAGATTGACGCATCGGGGCCCGGGCCGGGTTTGATTCAGGTCGGATCCTACCGTGCCTGAGACGCGATATACTTGTGGATTGCGCTCCGGAGCAAGACGGTCTTCAATTCCATGCAACACGGCGCCCTGAGGGCCCTCGAATTCGATCGTATTGTCGATGCCGTCGCGCGGCTGGCGCAGACGCCGCCCGGAGCCGACCGCCTGGCCGAACTTCACCCGCTCGATGACGCGGGCGCGGTGTCGGCGGCGCTCGCGACGACGGCCGAGGGCGCCCGCTTCCTGTCGGGCACCGGCGAGATCGCGCTGAGGGCGCCGTCGGAGCTCGGCGACATCCTGGAGGCGCTCTCGGTGGACGGCCGCGCCCTCGAGCCGGCGCAGCTCATCGGCCTGTCCACCTTCCTCGCGTCGATCGACGCGACGGCGTCGGCGGTGCGCCGCGCGCGCGCGGCCTTCCCGCTGCTGGCCGCGATCGTCGAGCCCGCCGCCTCGTTCGAGCGCGAGATCGCCGACGTGCGCCGCAAGATCGACCCGGGCGGCGACGTCGTGGACGATGCGAGCCCGGAGCTGAAGGTGATTCGCGAACGCCTGCGCAAGCAGCGGTCGCGGCTGCGCGGGACGCTCGAGTCGTACCTGCGCGGCAAGGACACCGCGAAGTACCTGCAGCAGCAGGTGGTCACCGATCGCAACGGCCGCTACGTGCTCGTCGTCCGCGCCGAGCATCGCACCGCGATCCCCGGCATCGTCCACGGCAGCTCGGCCAGCGGCGCGAGCCTGTTCCTCGAGCCGCTCAGCACCGTCGAGATCAACAACGACATCGTCGCGCTCGAGCAGCAGGAGCAGGAGGAAGTGCGCCGCATCCTGCTGATGCTCTCCGACGCGTTCCGGCGCCGCGGCGACGAGCTGGCGCGGACGATCGACGCGGCGACGGCGATCGACGTCGTCCAGGCGAAGGCGCGCTACTCGCTCGCGATCGACGGCATCGCGCCGGCGATCGCGTCCGACGGACGGCTGGAGCTGCGCGCGGCGCGGCACCCGCTGCTGATCGCGCGGAAAGCGAACGAGGCCCCCGGCTCGAACAACACCGTCACGCCGGTGGACGTCCTGGTGATCCCGCCGACGCGCGTGCTGGTGATCACCGGGCCCAATACCGGCGGCAAGACGGTCGCGCTCAAGACGGCGGGACTGCTGCCGGTGATGGCGCAGGCCGGGCTGCTGATCCCGGTGGCGGAGGGATCGCAGGTGCCGGTGCTGCACAGCGTGTTCGCCGACATCGGCGACGAGCAGTCGATCGCCGAAAGCCTCAGCACCTTCTCGGCGCACATCGCCAACGTCGTGGCGATGGACCGGGCGCTGGCGCTGCCGGCGCTGGTGCTGCTCGACGAAGCGGGCGGCGGCACCGATCCCAACGAAGGGGGCGGGCTCGCGACGGCGATCATCGATCACTTCCGGACGCGCGGCGCGCTGGTCGTGGCGACGACCCACTTCGACGTGCTGAAGACCTACGCCGCGAACACCCAGGAAGTGACGTCGGCGGGCTTCGGGTTCAACCCGGAAACGTTCGCGCCGACCTATCGCCTGCACTACGGATCGCCGGGCAGCAGCCTGGCGCTGGAGATCTCGACGCGGCTGGGGCTTCCGTCGAGCATCATCGCGTTCGCGCGGGCGCAGCGCACCGCGAGGGAAGCGCAGCTCGCCGAGCACCTGGCCAAGGTCGAGCGCGAGATGCAGGGGCTCGATCACGAGCGGCGGCTGGTGGCGCGCGAGCGGCAGATGGTCGAGGAGACGCAGGCCCGCCTGCAGTCGCGCGAGCAGGACCTGCGCGATCGCGAAGAGACGTTCCGCAAGCGGCTGGATCAGAAGCTCGACGAGCGGATGCGCGACGCGAAGCGGGAGATCGACGCGGTGATCGACTCGCTGAAGCAGCGCGCCTCGTCGATCGCGTCCGACGCCGAGCGCCGGGCGGCGCGGCTGGTGCCGACCGGAGACATCGGGTCGGCGCGCGCCGACGCGCGCGGCGCGCTGGACAACGTGGAACGGCAGCTGCGGGAGGGAGCCGGCTTCGGTCCGCCTTCGCTCCCTGCGGGAGCTTCGGCGGGACAACCGCGCCCCGCCGCACTCGGTGATCGGGTCGCGGTCGGGCCGCTCGGCCTCGAGGGGATCGTTCAATCCATCCACGACGGCCACGCGGACGTCGACGTGCGCGGCAAGCGGATGCGCGCGAAGATCGAAGACCTTCGCGTCCTCGTGCCCGCCGCAGCCGGCGGGGCGCCGAAGGGGCAGGTCCGCGTCAACGTGGCCATGGCGCCGCGCGACGGGGCCCTGTCGAACGAGATCAACGTGATCGGCGCCAACTCGGAGGAGGCGGTCGGACGCGTCGAGCGCTTCCTCGACGACGCGTCGGTCAACGACCTCAGGAGCCTGCGCATCATCCACGGCTACGGCACCGGGGCGCTGCGCCGATCGATCGCCGAGTTCCTGCGCGTGCACCCCTTCGTCTCGAACTTCGGCCCGGCCCCCGACAACCAGGGCGGCGGCGGCGTCACGGTCGTGGAGCTGAAGGAGTAATGCCGCTCTTCCCGCCGCACTTCGTCGACGAACTGAAGTCGCACCTGGACATCGTCCGGATCGTCGGCGAGCGCGTGCCGCTCCGCAAGGCCGGCGGCGCGTCGTGGAAGGGGCTCTGCCCGTTCCATGGAGAGAAGACCCCCTCGTTCAACGTGCACGCCGACAAGCAGTTCTTCCACTGCTTCGGCTGCGGCGCGAGCGGGGACGTCATCGAGTTCGTCAAGCGCTCCGACTCGCTGAGCTTCCCCGACGCGGTCCGCCAGCTGGCCGGACGCGCCGGCATGACCGTGCCGGAACCAGAGGACGCGAAGGCCGACGCGGAGTCGTCGCGCGAGCGCGAGGCGCTGCTCAAGATCCACGAAGTCGCCGCCGCCTGGTTCCGCGAGCAGCTCGCGTCGCCGGCCGGACGCCCCGGCCAGCGGCTGCTCGCCGAGCGCGGCATGACCGACGAGACCATCGCCGCCCTCGGTATGGGCTTCGCGCCGGACTCCGGCGGCCTCCGGCAGCGTCTCATGAAGGAAGGGTTCGCCGAGCCGGTCCTGGTCCGGAGCGGCCTGGTGGTCCAGCGAGACGAGGGGCAGGCCCGGGATCGCTTCCGCAACCGCCTCATGATCCCGATCTGCCGTGACAACGGGGCGATCATCGCGTTCGGCGGCCGCGCCATGCGCGCCGACCAGCAGCCCAAGTACCTGAACTCCCCCGAAACGGCCATTTACGTGAAGGGGCGGACGCTGTATGGATTGCACCTGGGAAAGCCGTCGATCGGCCGGCTGAAATACGCCGTCCTGGTCGAAGGCTATTTCGACTGGGCGCAGGCGTGGCAGGCGGGGATCACCAACGTGGTGGCCTCGTCGGGCACGGCGCTGACCCCGGCGCAGGCCCGGCTGCTGCGGCGGTTCGCCGGAAAGGTCGTTCTCAGTTTCGACCCGGACGCGGCCGGGCAAGGGGCGGCGGCCAGGTCGTCGGAGCTGCTGGTGACCGAAGGGTTCCAGGTGAACGTGGCCATGCTGCCGGCGGGGGACGATCCCGATAACTACATTCGTAAACGAGGTGCGGCGGCCTACCAGGAACTCCTGCGGAATTCCCGGCAATACCTGGACTATCTGCTGGACAGAACGGCGGCGGAGGACGACCTGTCAACAGATGAGGGACGGCGGTCGTTCTTAGGGAAGATGCTGTCGGTGGCGGCACGAATCCCCGACGCGGCGCAGCGCGACCAGTTTGCCGACAGGCTCTCCCACAAGGCGCGCATTACGGAAGAGGTAGTCCGGGCGGAAATCCGCAAAGCCGCGGTCCAGCGCCAGACGAGCGTGGAGGACGTCCAGCGCCGGGTGCCGAACCTGGGACAGGTCAAAGTGGCCGAAAGAGGGCTGATCTGGGCCCTCATGCACCAACCGGACGCCGGGAGCAGCGCCCTCCAGACGCTCGACACGGCCGATCTCGACGGCCTGGCGACCCGCGAGATCCTGCGGCAGGCCCAATCCCTGCAGGGATGGCCCGCGGAGTCATTACCGGAGGCGCTGATCGAGCGTCTAAGTACTGCAGAAGCCTCGCTGGTCCAGGACGTTGCGCGGCAGGCGGGGGCTCCGGCCGACGCCGCCGACTGTGTCAGGACCCTGAAATGCCTCCGCTACGACCGGGAGCGGGCGGACGTCCAGCGGGAAATCGACCGGCTGCAGGAAGCCGGCGCGGCGCGGCACGAGGACGAAATCGTCGCGCTCTGGGAACGCAAAAAAGACCTGCTTCATCGCATGGAAACACTCGCGCACTGATAACGGAGGAACGGCGTTGTCGATCGAAGAAAAATACGACGAAGTACGGCAGCTCATCTCCATCGGCAAGGAGAAGGGATACCTGCTGTACGACGAGGTCAACGAACTGCTGCCGGCCGACATCACGTCATCGGACGAGCTCGACGACCTGTTCAGCACCTTTGGCAGCGCCGGGATCGAGGTCGTCGACTCCGAGAAGACCTACCGCGAAGAGAAGCTGCTCGACCGGACGGGCGAGGGCGCCGAGGAGCTCGAGCTCGATCTGACGCCGGGCGCGCTCGACAAGACCAACGATCCCGTCCGCATGTACCTGCGCGAGATGGGCACCGTGCCGCTGCTGACCCGCGAGGGTGAGGTCGAGATCGCCAAGCGCATCGAGCGCGGCAAGCTCGCCGTGATCAAGTCGATCTCGCGCACCCCGACCATCGCCCGCCTGATCATGCAGATGGGCGACGCGCTCAAGAACGACGAGCGCAGCATCCGCGAGCTGGTCACCTTCGTCGACGAAGAGCTGACCGACGAGAAGATCGACGACCGCAAGAAGCAGGTCCTGCGGCAGATCGAGGCCGTCCGCAAGTCGTGGCTCGCCTCCGAGAAGTGCAAGGAGAAGCTCTTCGCCACCGCGAAGGGGGCCACCTCGAAGGAGAAGCGCAAGTACCGCAAGGTCCGCTGGGAAGCGATGCGGGCGCAGGTCGAAGTCTCGCAGCTCATTCGCAAGATCGAGTTCACCGAGACGATCAAGCGCCGCATGATCGACCAGATCAAGGACAAGGTCGAGGCGGTGATGCGCTTCCAGCGCCAGATCGCCTACATCGAGCGGCAGCTCACGGCGAAGAACCGCCGCCCGAAGCTGAAGGAAGAGGAGCGCAAGAACCTTCAGAAGCAGCAGAAGGAGCTCAAGGTCCAGGTCAAGACCATGGCCGACGAGCTCGAAGAGACGCCGGAACAGCTGATGCGCACCCTCGAGACGATCTCGCGGGGCGAGGCGCAGGCCGAGCAGGCGAAGAAGGAGCTGGTCGAGGCCAACCTCCGCCTCGTCGTCTCGATCGCCAAGAAGTACACCAACCGCGGGCTGCAGTTCCTCGATCTGATCCAGGAGGGGAACATCGGCCTGATGAAGGCGGTCGACAAGTTCGAGTACCGCCGCGGCTACAAGTTCTCGACCTACGCGACGTGGTGGATCCGCCAGGCCATCACCCGCGCCATCGCCGACCAGGCGCGGACGATCCGCATCCCGGTCCACATGATCGAGACGATCAACAAGCTGATTCGCACCTCGCGCGCGCTGGTGCAGGAGCTGGGGCGCGAGCCGACCTCGGAAGAGATCGCGCAGCGGATGGACATCCCGGTGTCGAAGGTCCGCAAGGTCCTCAAGATCGCGCAGGAGCCGATCTCCCTCGAGACGCCGATCGGGGAAGAGGAAGACTCGCACCTTGGCGACTTCATCGAGGACCGGCAGATCGTGTCGCCGTCCGACGCGGTGATCAATTTGAACCTGAAGGAACAGACCGACCAGGTCCTGAAGACGCTGACGCCGCGCGAAGAGAAGGTGATCAAGATGCGCTTCGGCGTCGGCGACGGCTCGGAGCACACGCTCGAGGAAGTGGGCCAGAACTTCGCCGTCACCCGCGAGCGGATCCGCCAGATCGAGGCGAAGGCGCTGCGCAAGCTGCGCCACCCGTCGCGCAGCCGCAAGCTGAAAGCGTTCCTGGAAGGCCGGACGTAGGCACCAAGGATACGAAGGACGTCGAAGGATACGAAGGAGCAAAGGGCAGGAGGCAACTCCTGCCCTTTGTTGTGTGGTGGGCCCACCAGGATTCGAACCTGGAACGGGCCGGTTATGAGCCGGCGGCTCTGACCGTTGAGCTATGGGCCCGCACCGATCTTACCCCCGTTCCATTCGTGGCCTGCCGGCTCCTTCGTATCCTTCGCCATCCTTCGTGTCCTTCCGTTAGAATACTCACCACCCACATGCATGCGGACTTGGAACGGGTGATCGCGCTGCAAAAGCTCGACACACAGGCCGGCGCGGCGCGGAAGCGGCTGGCGGACGCGCCCGAGCGCGAAACGACGTTCGACGCGCGGCTGGAGGCCGCGCGGCAGCGGCTGGCCGAGGCCAAGGCGAAGCTGGCGGCGAACCAGGAGGCGCGGCGCACCATCGAGAAGGACATCGCGCTGCACCAGGGCCGCCTGTCGAAGTACCGCGACCAGGCGATGGCGGTCAAGACCAACCAGGAGTACCACGCCATCCAGCACGAGATCGCCCACGCCCAGGGGGAGGTCAAGAAGCACGAGGACGCGATGCTGGAGCGGATGGTCGAGGCCGACGATCTCGCCGCCACGATCAAAAGCGCCGACGCGCAGCTGACCACGGAACAGAAGACGATCGACGCCGACCGCAAGAAGGCGCAGGCCGAGGACGCCGATCTGCAGAAGTCGCTCGACGCCCTCGGCGCCGAGCGCGCGGCGATCGTCGCCGCGATCGATCCGCGCGTCCTCTCGACCTACGAGCAGGCCGCCACGCGCCGCCAGGGCATCGCCGTCGCCGAGGCCAAGGACGGCATCTGCACGATCTGCCACGTCCGGCTGCGCCCTCAGGTGTTCAACGACGTCCGCCGCAACGAAGCCATCGTCCAGTGCGAGAGCTGCCAGCGGATTCTCTACTACGTGCCGGCGCCCGCCTCGCAGTCTCAAGCCTCCTGATCGCTGCCTCGATCGACGTAGGGATCGGCTCTCAACCTCGGTATGGATGAGGCCGCAAGCGCTGCTCGGGTCGCAGTAGGCCGGTGATTTGCAGCCGCACCTGTATGCGGCTACGACTTGTCCTCTTCGGAGTACTGCTCTTCGCGCTGCAGGGCTGCGCCGCCGGACTCGGCCAGCTCGGCGCGCTCGTCCAACCGCCCCGCTTCGAACAGATCCAGGACCGTCCCGCGGAGATCCGCATGGCCGGACTGAACGGCGCCGCCGTCCGCCTGTGGACGCGCGTGACGAATCCGAATCCCTTCGGACTGACGCTGGGCACACTGAAGGGGACCCTGTTCCTCGACGAATCGCGCGCCGCCGATGCTGACTTCCCGCTCGGTCTCCCACTCGGCGCCAACGCGGAGTCGGAGATCCCGATCGACATCTCGATCAGCTTCTCGGATCTGCCGGGCCTGAGCGGCGTCGCCCGCCGCATCCTCGCGCGCCAGCCCGTCGGGTATCGGTTGGATGGGACGATCGGCGTAGAAGCCGGCCGTCTCGGTCAGCCCGTCTTCGGGCCGATGACGCTGCTGAGGGGTGAGACGGCCGTCCGATGATGTCGACTCGGTCTCGACATCCGCCTCGGCCTGGCAGGTGAACTGCGCTCAGGCGCAGCTCACGCTATTCCGGCCAACTGCGCCCAGGCACAGTTCGGACGACGGACCGACCCGGACGATCGCGAAAAACCTTATCCGTGTTTATCCGTGTTTATCTGTGGCCTTTATCCGCGGCCTTTATCCGTGGCGTATCCGTGGCCGTGGCCCGGATCGCCGCGACCATGCGGCCGGCGCCCGCGCCGGCGACCCGGTACGAGTGCAGGCGGTCGTGGTGTGTCTTGGTGCACAGGCCTGACGTGAAGATCGCGCCGGGCGCGAGCCCCGCGCGCACCAGCTGATCGCGGTTGGCGCACTCCAGATCCAGCATCGAGCGATCGCCGCGCCCCCGCGCGAACCAGGCGGCGATCTCCGCGTCGCCCGCCCCGCCGGCCCGGAAGGCGTCGATCACGTCCGGGCCCACTTCTCCACAGCACGCACCCAGGCACGGTCCGATCGCGGCGACCAGATCGACTGGCCGCGAACCGAACGTTTCCCGCATCGTCCGCACGGCAGCCGCCGCGGCACCGGCAGCGGTCCCCCGCCACCCGGCGTGTGCGGCGCCGACGGCGTGCGTCACGGGATCGTGCAGCAGGACCGCGGCGCAGTCGGCCGTGCGCACGCCGATCGCGACGGACGGATCGTCGGTGACGATGATGTCGGCCGTCTGACGGACGGCGGGAATCGGCCCGCCCTGCCGG
>Ga0075425_100007078_pt1 | contig 11825 bp, 9 predicted proteins | sample SoiMethybrSBSTD4_FD_75300 | JGI IMG/M metagenome (GOLD analysis project Ga0075425, IMG submission 75300) | Bulk soil microbial communities from a Populus tree surrounding site in Tennessee, USA - Soil MetaG P. TD hybrid SBSTD4 | ecosystem: Environmental > Terrestrial > Soil > Tree plantation...
GAACGTGACGGCGTCCTTCTCGAGGTCGCGGAACCCGAGCTCGAGCCGGATCGGGATCCCGCGGAGCTCGCTCTCGGCGAACTTGTAGCCGGGGCGGACGTCGTCGCGATCGTCGAGCTCGACCCGGATTGGCGCGCCGTTCCACGTCGCCGCGCGCAGGTCGTCGGCGAGCTTCGCGCACGCCTGCTCGACGCCGACCGTCTCCGCGACGTCCTTCGCCGGGATCGGCACGATCACGACATGGGTCGGCGCGATCTTCGGCGGCAGGCGAAGACCCTTCTCGTCGCCGTGCGTCATGATCAACCCGCCCACGAGCCGCGTCGTCGCTCCCCACGAGGTCCCTTCGGCGTAGTGCTGCTCGCCGTCACGGCCCAGGAACTGCACGCCGTACGCCTGCGCGAAGTTCTGCCCGAGGTAGTGCGACGTCCCCGCCTGCAGCGCCTTGCGGTCGCGCATCAGCGCCTCGATCGTCAGGGTTTCCTCCGCGCCCGGGAACCGCTCGGCCGGCGTCTTCCGGCCGAGGTAGACCGGCATCGCCATCTCGTCCTCGGCGACCTGCCGGTAGACCTCGAGCATCTGCTTCGCCTCGGCCCACGCCTCGTCCGCGGTCTCGTGCGCGGTATGGCCCTCTTGCCACAGGAACTCCGTCGTCCGGAGGAACAGGCGCGGCCGGAGCTCCCACCGGACGATGTTGGCCCACTGGTTGTAGAGGAGCGGGAGGTCGCGGTAGCTCTGGACCCACTTGGCGTACGTCTGCCAGATGATCGTCTCGGACGACGGCCGGACCACGAGCGGCTCGCCGAGCTCCTCGCTCCCGACCCTGGTGACCTGGACGAACTCGTGCGCGAACCCCTCGACATGCTCCTTCTCTCGCTCCATCAGCCGGAGCGGGATGAACATCGGGAAGTAGAGGTTCTTGTGCCCCGTGGCCTTGAACCGTGTGTCGAGCGCGTCGCGGATCGCTTCCCAGAGCGCGTACCCGTACGGCTTGATCACCATCGTGCCGCGGACGAGGGAGTTCTCGGCGAGGTCGGCCTGGCGAACGAGCTCTTGGTACCAGGCCGGGAAATCGTCGGTGAAGCTGGGAAGCGCCATCAGGCGGCTCAGGATAGCCGCTGGCCGGCCGCGATCAGTCCACGTACCCCTCGACGGTGCCCTCGTCGCGGATCGTCGCCTGGTCGGGATCTTCGCCCGCCGCGCGACGCGCCCGGCGCTGGTGCAGCAGGTCCCACCACTGGTCGAGCTGGACCTGGAGCTCCGCGAGCCGCTCACGGTCATGATCGCTCGCCTCGCCTCGGCCCTCTCGTTGGAAGAGCTCGTGCTCCTCGGCGGCGAGCTGGTTGATCCGCGACGTGACGTCCGTGTCGTCCATCACTTATCGACGTCCCCGACGACGAAGAAGATCGATCCGAGGATCGCGATGAGGTCCGGCACGAGGGTGCCCGGCAGGATCGCGGGAAGCACGCTGATGTTCGAGAAGGACGCGGTGCGCATCTTCATCCGATACGGCTCTTTCTTCCCGTTGCCGACGACGTAGTAGCCCTGGACGCCGAGCGGATTCTCGGTCCGGACGTAGACCTCGCCCTCGGGGATGCTGATCGCCTTGTTGTGGAGGCCCGCCGTCCGGTACGGGCCGGGCGGGAGCCGGTCGAGGCACTGTTCGATGATGTCGCAGGACTGTTTCACGCGCTGCACGAGGACCCACAGGCGATCGTAGGAGTCCCCGCGCGTCCCCACCGGGACGTCGAACTCCACCTCGCCGTACATCTCGTACGGGGAGTCCTTGCGGGGGTCCATCGCGACCCCGGTCGCCTGCAGGGTCGGACCGGAGCATCCGTACGCGATCCCGATGTTCGGATGCATCGGGCCCACGTCGCGGCAGCGCTTGAAGATGATCTCGTTGCCCATGATCAGCTGGTCGTATTCCTTGAGGAACCGGCGGACCACCGCGAGCACCTCGCCGGCGCGCTTCAGGAACCCGCGCGGGAGGTCGTCCTTGAGACCGCCGACGCGGGCGAACGAGTGGTGCATCCGGGCGCCGGTCGCGGACTCGACCAGGTCCTGCACCGTCTCGCGTTCGCGGAACGAATAGAAGATCGGCGTGATCGCACCGAGCTCGAGCGGGTACGAGCCCATGAACACGAGGTGGTTCATGATCCGGTTGAACTCCGCGAGCATCGTGCGGATCCACCGCGCGCGGTCGGGGACCTCGATCTCGGCCAAGCGCTCGACGGCGATCGTCCAGCCAAGCTCGTTGTTGAACGCGCTCAGCCAATCGTGGCGGTTCATGAGGACGAGCGTCTGACGGGCGTCGCGGTACTCGGCGAGCTTCTCGGCGCCGCGGTGCATGTACCCGATCACGGGCTCGGCACGGAGGATCACCTCGCCGTCGAGCTCGACGACGATCCGCAGGACTCCATGGGTCGAAGGGTGCTGCGGGCCGATGTTGAGGATCATCTCCTCGGTCTGGAACTCGCCCGCCGGGACGATGTCGACGCCGCCGCCACGGACCAGGTTCATGAGATCGGAGCTCTGGAACGCGGGACGGATGTCGGTGTCGGACATCGGTCGGCATCTTACTCGCGGGTCCGAGATGCGCGCCGGGAACGGGTTGTCACCGCTCCGACCGACGACGAACGGGACCGGCTGCCGACCGCGCCGGGTACGCTGCGGGCGTGGCGCGGACGGCGGGAGACGCACGAAGGAAGGTCCCCTCGGTCGACACCCTCCTCCGCTCGGACCCCGGCCGTCGTGCCGCCCTTACCGTGGGCCGGCCGGTCCTGAAGCGCACCCTCACGCTCACCCTCGCGGAGGTCCGCTCGGCCGCCGCGGACGGCATCGAACCGCCCACGGCGGACGAGATCCTCGCGCGAGCGATCGGCCGGGCGGCGATGACGGCCTTCGGCCTGACGTCCGTGATCAACGCGACCGGCGTGATCCTCCACACGAACCTGGGGCGAGCCCCGCTGGCGATCTCGGCGATCGCGGCCGCGAGCCGCGCCGCGACGGGCTACTCCGACCTCGAGGTCGACCGCGAGACCGGGATCCGTGATCGCCGGTCGGGTCGTGCCGAGCTCATGCTCGTGGCGCTGACCGCCGCGGAGGACGCGCTCGTCGTCAACAACTGCGCCGGCGCGCTCGTCCTGTCGCTCGCCGCGATCGCGAAGGGCAAGTCGGTCCTCGTCTCACGTGGCGAGCTCATCGAGATCGGCGGCGAGTTCCGGATCCCCGACATCATGCGTGCGTCGGGAGCGAGGCTCGTCGAGGTCGGCACGACGAACCGCACGCGCCCCGCCGACTACCGGAACGCGCTCGACGGCCGCACCGGGGCGATCCTGAAGGTCCATCCGTCGAACTACCGCGTCGTCGGCTTCACCGCCGCCGCCGCGGCGGCCGATCTCGCCGCGATCGCCGCGAAGGCCAGGGTTCCCTTCCTGTATGACGTCGGATCGGGTCTCATCGACCACGAGCGTGGCTTCCCGACCGACGAGCCGAGCGTGCGCGGCGCGCTCGAGGACGGCGCCGACCTCGTCACGTTCAGCGGGGACAAGCTCCTGGGTGGCCCGCAGGCGGGATGCATCGTCGGGCGAGCCGACCTGATCCGCGTCCTGCGTACGAACGCGCTCGCGCGCGCGTTGCGCGTCGACAAGCTCCAGGTGGCAGCGCTCGAGGCGACGCTCCGGCTCTACGCGACGGGCGCGCACGAGGACATCCCGGTGCACGCGATGGTGCACGCCGACCCCGAACGGCTCGCGAAGAAGGCACGGATCCTGTGTGAGGCGATCGGCGGCGACCTCGAGGGCGCGCACGTCGTCCGATGCGAGTCGGTCGTCGGTGGTGGATCGATGCCGGGGACGTCGCTCGCGTCCTGGGGCGTGCGGATCCGGCCGCCGGACCCGCCTGCCTTCGCTGCTCGACTGCGATCGGGGTCCCCGCCGGTCTTCTGCCGGATCGACGACGGCGACGTGATCCTCGACGTGCGGACGGTGCCGCAGGCGCAGATCCCGGACCTCGCCCGCGCCGTCCAATACGCCCTCGAAGGCGACGACATCGACGAGGACTGAGGATCCGACGACGATGACCGGCGAGCTCCGCGTCATCGCGACGGCCGGTCACGTCGACCACGGCAAGTCCTCCCTGATCGTCCGGCTCACCGGGATGGACCCGGACCGATGGGCCGAGGAGAAGCGGCGAGGGCTCACGATCGATCTCGGCTACGCGTGGTGCACGCTCCCGAGCGGCCGGGAGGTCGGCTTCGTCGACGTCCCGGGCCACGAACGCTTCATCGGCAACATGCTGGCCGGCGTCGGACCTGTCCGCCTCGTGCTCTTCGTGGTCGCGGCCGACGAGGGGTGGAAGCCGCAGTCCGAGGAGCACCTGCAGATCCTGGACGTCCTCGGGGTCGCCGGCGGCGTGATCGCGCTCACGAAGCGCGATCTCGTCGACGAGGAGACGCTCGCGATCGCGACCGAGGAGGTCCGCGATCGCGTCGCGGGGACGTCGCTCGAGGGCGCGCCGGTCGTCGCGGTCTCCGCGGAGACCGGCGAGGGGCTCGACGAGCTCGTGCGGGCGCTCGACGCGATGCTCGCGGCCGCGCCCGCGCCGGAACCGGCGCGGGCGCGCCTGTTCGTCGATCGCGTGTTCACGATCAAGGGCGCGGGGACGGTCGCGACCGGCACGCTCACGGGCGGGTGCCTCGCGGCCGGAGACGACGTGGTCGTCGTGCCGGGAGGTCACGCCGCGCGCGTGCGGGGGCTCCAGACGCACCGTCGCGACGAGGAGCGCGCGTGTCCCGTCACGCGCGTGGCCGCGAACCTCGCCGGCACCGAACGGGCGGCGCTCGCGCGGGGCGACGTCCTCGCGCGGCCGGGCCAGTGGGTCGGGACGTCGGTCTTCGACGCGGCGATCGCGCCGGTCCGGGACCTGGAACGGCTCCCGTCCCGAGGAGCGTTCACGATCCATGCCGGCGCCGCGGAGGTCGGCGGCACGATCCGTCCGCTCGAGGGCGGCTTCGCGAGGATCCGGACGGTGCGGCCGCTCGTCCTCGACGTGTTCGACCGGTTCGTCGTACGCGACTCGGGCAGGCGACGGACCGTCGGCGGCGGGATCGTGCTCGACGTGTTCCCGCCTCGTGCCGCCGACGCTCGCCATGTCGCGTTCCTGTCGCAGCGAGCGACCGCAACACGCGAGCGGCTTCCGGAGCTGCTCGTCGAAGAGCGCGGCGCCGTCCGCGGCGTGGACCTCACGACGTCGACGGGGATCGGCGCCGCGGCCGGCTGGCACGTCTCCGGCGAGGTGCGGTCGGCGGTCGTCCGCGCGGTCACGGACCTGCTGGACGCGTTCCACCGGTCGCATCCACTCGCCGAGGGTGCTCCGCTCGCCGAGGTCCGGGAGGCCGGCGGCGAGGCGGCGCGCCGTGCCGGCGCGCCGCGCGCCGCCGGCCTCCCGGACGCGCTCCTGGACCTCCTCGGCGCCGACGGGACGATCGCGCGGACGGCCACGACCGTCCGACTCATGACGCATCGCGTCGCCCTCGACGAAGGATCGGACGACGTCCGGAGGCTCCTCGACGAGGTGTCGGGCGACCGCGAGTCGAAGCCGCCGTCCGTTCGGGAGCTGATCGACCTCGGGATCCCGCGCGACGTGATCGAGGCCGCCTCGCGAGCCGGGACGGTGATCCGGATCGCACCCGACCTGGTCGTCGCGCCGTCGCTCGTCGAGCGCGCGGCCGCCCTGGTGCGTGCGCACGCGGCCACCGGGCTCGCGATCAGCACGCTGCGGGAAGAGCTCGACACGAGCAGGAAGTTCGCCGTCCCGCTCGCCGAATGGCTCGATCGGCAGGGCGTCACCGTTCGCCGGGGCGACCTGCGGTTCCCGCGCGCCGATGGATGAGCGGCGGTGCGCCCCGGCTTACGCCGGGCGCACCGCCGCCACCATCACCACTTCGACCGGCGCGTCGAGCGGCAAGGAGGTCATGCCGACGGCCGCGCGGGCGTGCCGGCCTGGATCGCCGAGCGCCTCGGCGAGGAGGTCGCTCGCGCCGTTCGCGACGGCGGGGTGATCGACGAAGCCGGGCACAGCCGAGACGAACACCGTCACCTGCACGATCCGCTCGAGTCGGTCGAACGAGCCGCCGAGGCCCGCGCGGAGCGCCGACAGCGCCTGCAGCGCGCATCGCCGCGCCGAGCGAGCCGCCTCGTCGACGCTCACGCGGTCGCCGACGATCCCGGGGTTCAGGATCGAGCCGTCGACCATCGGGACCTGCCCGGCGACGTAGGCCAACGACCCCTGCACCACGCACGGCAGGTACGAGGCGACGGCCGCGGGAGGATCGGGCAAGGTCTCGCCGAGGCCGGCGACCCGGTCCAGGATCTCCTGGTCGTTCATGCCGGGCATCCTCGCAGGGGCGGGCGGGGACGGGAAGGGCGGCGGAGGCTCAGACGGCCTCGCGCTGCTCCAGGGCTTCGCGCTCGCGAGCCCGTAGGACGGCCCGCCGCTCCATCTCGTTCAGGCCGCCCCACACGCCGTGCGGGTCCCGCGTGGCGAGCGCGAACTCGAGGCACGGCTCCCGGACCGGGCACCGGACGCAGAGGGCCTTCGCGACGGCCTCGCGCGCCTGCTTCTCGGCGCGCTTCTCGAAGTAGGAGGGGGCGAAGAAGTAGGCGGCATCCTGACCCCGGCAGACCGCCCGTTCCCACCACGACTCGAAGACGGCGTCCATCTACCCCGTCATTCGAGGATGGGGCCGACCGGGATTCCCCCGAGCCCGTCGTCATCGGAATTCCACAGACGACACGTCGGGCCGCCGGGCGGCTCAGTCGTTGGCGGGCAGCGGCTCTGCCTCGGGCTCCACCTTCAAGACGAGGCCGTCGACGCCCCGGACCCGGACCTTCGTCCCGCTCGCGATCGGCTCCCCCACGCTCCGGCCGCGCCACAGTGCCCCCTTCACGAAGACGGGGCCGTCGGGGGCCATCTTCCCGCGCGCCTCCCCGACCAGGCCGATCAGGCCCCGCTGGGCGGCCACGATCCGGTCGCGGGAAGCGATCGCGACCGTCATCCCGAACCCGAAGAACAGGAACACCCCGAGCGTCGCCCCCGCGATGAGCCAGGGCGAGATCCGGATCGCGTCCGCGACCTGGGCGTACAGCAGGAACGAGCCGATCGCGAAGACGACGGTCCCACCCCACGTGAGCGGCCCGAACCGGCGCAATCGAACGTCGAGCGCGAGCGCACCCAGACCCGCGAGGAACACCGCGGATCCGTACCAGGTCGGTGGCACGACCGTGATGCCGTACATCGCAAGCGCGAGCAGGAACAGGCCCGCGAAGCCGGCGAACCCGAAGCCGGGCTGCGTGAGCTCGAACGCAAGACACGACAGCCCGAACACGAGCAGGAAATAGACCATGGACGGGGTCGCGACCGCGTGTTGCAACCGTTTCACCGGGCCCGGCTCGCCGAAGCGGATCGAGACGCCGCGGCCCGCCTGCGCGTCGGCGTCCGTCGTGGCCACATGCGTGTGCAGCGTCACGTCGCCGGCGGCGGTCGGGACGGAGGTCCCGTCGACCTGGTTCAGCAGGTCGACGACCGACGCCGACCAGACCTCCGCGAACCCGGCCGCGATCGCCTGGTCGCCGTTCATCGCCTGGTCCTCCTGCGAGCGGTCCACCGAACGTCCACGGGCGGCGAGCCAGCCGTCGATCTGCGCGTCCAGCCCCGGCGGCCGCGCGTCCGGATGCAGGAGGTCGACCGGATCGAGCGGGCCCGTCTGCGACCCGGGCGCGACGGCGGGGAGCGACGAGGCCAACAGCAGGAGCATGCCGGCGCCGCTCGCCTTCGCCGGAACCGGCCCGACCCACACGATGACCGGGACGCGCATCGCGACGAGGCGATCGGCGAGGCCGATCGCCTCGTCGCCGATCCCGCCGGCGCTGTCCACCTCGAGCACGACCGTCGCCCCGCGCGCCTCGGCGTCGTCGAGCATGCCGTTCACGTATCCCAGGAGCGGACGGTCGAGCGCGCCCTCGACCTTGATCACGTCGACCGTCGGCAGCGCCGACTCGGCCCGGGCGACCCCGCAGAGCGCCAGCGGGAGCAGGAGCACGCCGAGCGCCAGACCAGCGCGAACGACGCATCGGCGCACCATGGGCGTGCCATGGTACCGACCCCCTCGGGGTATCCTCGCCGTGTACCCGATGCGCACCACGTCGCCGCCTTCCCGTCGAGCGCGCGGGCGCCCGATCACCGACCGGTGGGCATACAAGCCCGTCGCGTTCCTGCTGCTCGTGCCCGTGATCCTCGTCACCGCCGCCCTCGTGGCGGTCGTGATCGCGCCGCCGTTCGTGGGGATGGGCGTCGGCGTCCACACGATCAACACGAGGCTCCAGGCGGCCAGCGCCAACTTCACCCGGATCCCGCCGATCCCGCAACGCTCGACGATCTACGCGAACGACGGCAAGACGGTCCTCGCTCGCGTCTACCTCGACAACCGAGAGATCGTCCCCCTGCACGAGATCAACCCCTGGGCGCAGAAGGCCGTCCTGGACGTCGAGGACGAGAACTTCTACGAGCACGGCGCGCTCAGCCTCTCGTCCATGATGCGCGCCCTCGCGCAGAACGTCCGCGCCGGCGAGGTCGTCCAGGGGGGTTCGACGATCACCCAGCAACTCGTGAAGCTCACGCTGGGTCTGGATCCGTCGGACCGCTCGATCGGACGCAAGTTCCAGGAGCTCGCCCTCGCGATGCGCGTCGAGCAGAAGTACTCGAAGCAGCGGATCCTCGAGATGTACCTGAACCAGGTCTACCTCGGGAACAACGTCTACGGGATCGCGACCGCGGCCCGCTTCTACTTCCACGTCCGCGCCGCCCAGCTCGACCTCCCGCAGGCGGCGCTCCTCGCCGGGTTGATCCGGGCGCCGCTGTACTACGACCCGATCGCGCACCCGAAGAAGGCTTGGCTCCGCCGCAACGACGTGCTGAACGCGATGATCCGCATCGGGCCCGACCGCGGCGGCATCAGCGCGAAGCAGGGAGCGCGCGCGAAGGCGAAGCCGTTGGAGCTCGCGCCGCACGTCGGGCGCTTCCGGCTGCCGACGCCGCCGTTCATCGTCGACTACGTGAAGCAGCAGATCCACGACGACCCGAACGGTTGGTACGCCCCGATCCTGGGTGCCACCCCCGAAGCGCGCGACAAGGCGCTCGCCCAGGGTGGTTATGACATCGTGACGACGCTCGACCCGTCGTGGCAGAAGTACGCGCAGGAGGCGGCCGACCAGCCGTGGGCGCTCACGCCCCGGTACCCGAACCACACGCCGCCGGCCGACCTCGCGATCGTCTCGCTCGACGCGCACACCGGCGCGATCGAGACGATGCTCTCGGGCCGTGACTACCAGAAGGACAAGGTCAACACGGTCACGACGCCGCACCAGCCCGGGTCGTCGTTCAAGGCGTACGTGCTCGCGGCGGCCTTCGAACAGGGGATACCACCGACCGCGCTGTATTCGGGCGTGCAGGGCGCGATCGACGACCCGAGGTGTGAGACGAACGGGCAGCCGTGGGTCGTGATCAACGCGGAGGGCAGCAGCCTCGGGATGATGAACCTCTACCAGGCGACCGCCGACTCGGTGAACGCCGTCTTCGCCCACCTGATCCTGGACGTCGGCCCCGACCACGTCGCCGAGATCGCGCGCGAGATGGGCATCACGACTCCGCTCCCCGCCGTGTGCTCGCTCGCGACCGGATCCGTCGGCGTGACCCCGCTCGATCACGCGTCCGGCTACCAGACCCTCGCGAACGACGGCGTGCACTGCACGCCGTACGCGGTCGCCGAGATCCGCCGGCGGAGCCAGATCCTGTTCCGCCAGCGGCCGGACTGCACCCGCGTGCTGCCGGAGCCGATCACGGCGCTCGAGACCGACGTGCTGAAGGGACCGGTGACGACCGGCACCGCGGCGTCGGTCTTCGGGGGGAGCCTCGGCAAGTGGCCGATCGCCGGCAAGACGGGCACGTCGGACCTGAACAAGAACGTCTGGTTCGTCGGCTACACGCGGCAGGTCGTGACGTCCGTGTGGGTGGGCTCCCAGGGCCGGCCGTATCCCCTGCAGGATTACTGGGGCTTCAGCGTGTTCGGGGGCACGATCGCGGCGCCGATCTGGAAGACCTACATGCTGGACGTGATGGCGGGGTACCCGCCGGAGGAGTTCCCGAACGGGCAGCTCGGGACGGTGCCCTCCGTGGTCGGGAAGACCCTCGACGACGCGCGCACGATCCTGAAGCAGGCCCACTTCCGCGTCTCCGTGAAGGTGACCGGGTCGTACCTGCCGCAGGGAACCGTGATCCAGCAGGAGCCGACGGCCGGAACGCAGAGCGTCCCGCGGACGGTCGTCACGATCTGGGTGAGCAACGGGGTCGCTCCGATCGTGACCTTGCCGAACTTCGTCGGTCAGACGCTCGGCGCCGCGACGGCATCCCTCGGCGGGATCCACGTGTTCGTGAACGTCGTGAACCAAGACGTGGGCCTGGCCCGGAACGACGGGATCGTGATGAGCATGGACCCGGCTGCCTACTCGAAGGTGAAGGAGGGTTCCTCCGTCACCCTCACCGTCGGGGTCTATCAGGGAGCGTCGAACAGCCCGTCGCCGTCGCCGTCCCCGGGCCACGGGAACGGGCACGGCAAGGGCGGAGGCGGCGGCGGCGGCGGGCACTGACCCCGCCGATCAGCCGAGTCGCTCTCGCACCTTCCGCTGGACGACCGCGCCGTCGACCCGACCCTTCGCGCGGCCCATCACGAACCCCATGACCGCGCCGAGGTCCTGCGGCCCCGAGGCACCCGTCGCGGCGAACGCTTCGTCGATCAGCGCATCCACCTGAGCCTCGTCCATCTGCGCCGGCGCGTACGGCTCGATCGCGCCCCGCTCGGCTCGCTCCTTGTCGGCGAGCTCCGTCCGGCCCGCGCCGTCGAAGGCCTCGATCGACTCGATCCGCTTCTTGACCTCCTTGGCCGCGACGTCGCGCAGCTCGTCGTCGTCAAGCTCGTGCCGGACCTCCTTCTCCCGGTTCGTCACGGCCGCCGACAGCATGCGGAGCGCGCTCAGCCGCACCTTGTCCCCGGCCTTGAGGGCCTCCGTGATCTCGCCTCGGAGCCGATCCTTCAGCGTGTCGGTCACCGCTCCCGCCCCTCATGTTCCTCGTACGCCCATATCCTGGCCGCCATGGTGCCGGTGATCGTCGCGCTCGTCGTCGCGGCCGCGATCGCCAGCATCGTCTACGGCGTCGCGATCGAGCGCAGGTGGTACCGGCTCCGGCGTCACGACCTCGCCATCCTGCCACCCGGCGAGGACGGCGACGAGCGGCGTCTGACGGTCCTGCATCTGTCGGACCTGCACTTCGTCCGGCGTGACGCGAAGAAGGCGCGGTTCCTGGCATCGCTTCCTCCCGCCGACGTCACGATCGTGACCGGCGACTTCCTTGCCGAACCGGAGGCGGTGGAGGCCGCCGTCGAAGCGGTGGGGGCCGTCCGCGGGCGCAGGGCGTCGTGGTTCGTGCTGGGATCGAACGACCATTACGTCCCGAAGCCGCTCAACTACTTCAAGTACTTCGTGAAGCGGCGCGAGCGCCGGTTCGCGCGGCGCGGCCGGGCCGACGACCTGATCCGCGGGCTCACCGCCGACGGCTGGACCGACCTGACGAACGTCCGGACGCTGCTGAACGTCGACGGCGTTCCGATCGAGCTCCTGGGTCTCGACGACGCGCACCTGCGGTGGCAGGACCTCCGCGTCGCCCCCCGGGCCGCACCCGACCGGTTCGGACTGGCCGTGATGCACTCGCCC
>Ga0075425_100007079_pt1 | contig 11825 bp, 7 predicted proteins | sample SoiMethybrSBSTD4_FD_75300 | JGI IMG/M metagenome (GOLD analysis project Ga0075425, IMG submission 75300) | Bulk soil microbial communities from a Populus tree surrounding site in Tennessee, USA - Soil MetaG P. TD hybrid SBSTD4 | ecosystem: Environmental > Terrestrial > Soil > Tree plantation...
TCCCACTGTTCTCCGTGCCCCCGGAATATGCGCTTTTCGTGATTGAGCTGGCCTAGGAGCGTTGATGCTTCGCATTACGATCTCGAGCGACGGCGATGTTGCAACTTTCAAGATGGAGGGAAAGCTCGCACACGAATGGGTCGCGGAGGCGAAAAAAGCGTGGGCCGAATTCAGGAAGAGTCCGCAACAGAAGAGCGTTGTAGTCGACTTGTGCGGCGTTTCCTTCGTTGACGATCCAGGACACGAGCTGCTGGCGCAAATGCACGATTCGGGCGCCACCCTTGTGGGAACAGGCCCGATGAGCAGCGCCTTGATCGAAGAAATTCGCAGAAACGGAACACCTCGGAAGAGCAAGTGGGTTCGCAGTGTACTGAGTTTGTTTTTTCTGCTGCCTCTGACGGGTATGGCCCCGCGCATTCATGCGGCCCAACCTTGTGAGGCGAGTCCGGATTCACATGTTGCGACCGCTACGACCCGAAAACCAAGAACCGGGTTTCAGCAGCATTTGCGCTTTGCATCCGCGCCAAGATCTTCAGCGGCTCCAACCCGCATCAGGAAAGGACTCTGCTCATGAGACGGACATGGCTGGTCGTCCTTGTCATTTCGTACGCTGCTGTGGTCCGCGCGCAAGAGCCAGTGTCGGGCGCCGCTCCGACTCTTACGCTCGAAGACGCCGTCAATGTCGCGCACGAAAACAACCGACAGTTGAAGAATGCAAAACTGGCCGTGGCCATGGACGAAGACGGAGTACGCGAGGCCAGAACGTATCGATTCCCCTCAATCAAGTTGTACGCCCTCGGCTCGCAGTTGCTGACTCCTGTGGACTTCACGTTTCAACAGGGCGCGTTCGGAACATACCCGGGAATCGGTCCAGTGCCATCGACGGATACGAAGATCCACACTCCGCTGCGACCGACATTCTACGGGCTTACCCAGATATCGCAGCCGCTATCCCAGCAATACAAGATTGGGCTCAACATACGCTTGGCAAAGTTCAGCAAGCTGGTGGATGAGCAAAAGTTTCGCAGTCAGGAGCAAGAGGTAGGGAACCAGGTCAAGAAGGCGTACTACGCAATTCTGCAGACGCAGGCGGCGTTTACTGCCAGCGAAGAGAACCTGAAGTTCGATCGCGAACTGGCGCGGACGACGGATGATTTGGTAGCGCAGAAAGCAGCACTCAAGTCGGAGAGCATGAGCGTAAAGGCAGCTATCGCTCAGGAGGAATACAGCAATCTGGCGTTGCGGAACGCACTCTCAAGCCAAAAGGAACAGCTGAATAGCCTTCTGGGGCGTGATATTCGCACGGACTTTAGCGTCGTCGAGGTGCCAGGCCCGGCAATCACCGAAATGGACCTGCAAACGGCGCAGAGCAAAGCACTTTCGGCGAGGCCAGAGTTGAAAGAGGCGCGCTTACGGCTGGAGCAAGCCGAGCTGAACCGTCGCGTAACGAAAGCTGGATATATCCCGGAGGTCAGCCTCACGGTCAGCAATCTGTCTTTGACAAACGTAAACCTGCTGCCTTCAAACGTCGCCAGCGCCGGTGTACTCATCACTTGGGACGGCTTGGACTGGGGCCGACGAAAGCACGAGTTAGCCACGGCCAGCAAGAAAATCGAGCAATCGAAAAACACGATCAGCGACGCGGAGTCGCAGATCCTAGTCGAAGTGGCGGCGAACTTTAGAAAGGTCGGCGAGAGCAGGTCCTTGCTTGCGGCAACGGAACTCCACCTCGATGCGGAGCGTGAAAGGCTTCGCGTGCTGCTGAACCAGTACGAGCAGAAAGCGTCGCTGCTGAAGGATGTGTTGCAGCAAAGGTCTTTGGTAGAAGGCGCGACCAGTCAAAACCGGCAGGCGTTGTTGTCCTTTTGGGCGGCAAAAGCAGACTTCGATAAGTCTCTGGGCGAGGAGTAGACCGTGGAAAAGAGATTACCAATCAGAAGGGGAATACTTATCGCATGGATACTGACCTCTTGCCTGATCGGAGGATGCCAGTCAACTAATCCGTCGGGTCGCCAGCCGATTCCGGTCCGCGTGGTCCAAACAGGCATTCTGAAAGAGACCGAAGGGCTGAGGTACTCCGCGAACATTGACGCGATCACGCAGGTGACCCTCGCTTTCAAGTCCGGAGGATACGTCGATCGCATCGTTCAGCGAAAAGGCGCCGACGGGCGGATGCGGATTTTGCAAACGGGAGATCGAGTGTCACAAGGCGAAGTTCTCGCACACGTTCAAGAGAGCGATTACGTGGACAGGGTCAACTCGGCAAAGGCACAGGTTGACCAGGCGCAAGCGAATTTCGACAAGGCGAAGCTGGACTTTGAAAGAGCGGCGAATTTGTTCAAGAGCGACAGTTACACGAAGGTGCAGTACGACGCTATGCAAGCGTCTCTGGACTCCGCTACCGCTTCTGTGGAGAACGCAAAAGCAAGCTGGCAACAAGCCAGGACGGCGCTTGCGGACTGCTCGGTACGATCACCTCTCACTGGATGGGTTCTTTCCCGCAATGTGGAAGTGGGTGCATTGGCGGGAACCGGTAGCCAAGCATTTGTGCTGGCCGATACACATCTAGTCAAAGCCGTGTTTGGCGTTCCGGACAACAGGGTCAGCTACGCAAGGCTGGGATCGCCCCAGACGATCACGACCACCTCGCTTGAAGGTGAGTTTCACGGGCGGATTACGTCCATCTCTCCCTCTGCCGATCCCAAAAGCAGGGTCTTCTCAGTCGAAGTAACCGTTCCGAATTCGGAGAACAAGCTGAAACCGGGAATGATTGCAACGTTGACCCTCGGCACAAGCACCATAGTCCCGCCCACGATTGCCGTGCCGCTGAGCGCCGTGGTGCGTTCAACGCAGCATGCGGACGGGTTTGCCGTCTTTGTGGTTTCCGATCAGGCCGGGAAGGCCGTCGTGCACGAGCGAGCCGTCGAGATCGGTGACACGGTCGGAAACATGATTGCGGTCAAGACGGGGCTGAAGGCTGGAGAGCCCATCGTGAGCACTGGCGGAACCCTGGTCCGCGACGGTGACGAAATCAAGGTGATCCCATGAGAACGTCCCGCCTCGCTCCGGTCTGTAATCGGCCGCGACAATTGAGTTCACTGCGGCTCTGGCGTCTCCGGAGGCACGTCCATGGCGCATAGAAGCGATGCCGAAATTGTCGCGAACACGCACAACACCGCTCGTTTCTTTGTCGAACACCGGCAAATCGCATGGATGATGCTGCTCGGAACAGTGCTGTGGGGCTGGTATTCGTACAACTCGATGCCGCAACGCAAGGACCCGGATATTCCGGTGCGCGTGGCAGTCGCGATGACGCCGTGGCCAGGAGTGAATGCTCAAGAAGTGGAGCAGCTCGTCACGCGTCCCATCGAAGAAAAGATTGCCGAGAACTCCTCGATCCACCCGGGAACCGCGGCGGATTATGGGATCCGCTCGCTGACCTTGCCCGGGCTCTCGATCGTATATGTGCAATTGGCGGAGAACGTAAAAGACACGAAAAGGCAGTTCAGCGACATCAACCTAAAACTCAACTCCCTAAGCGGACAGCTTCCCCAAGGTGCTGGTCCGATCCAGTTTCAGAGCGACTTCGGCGATACCGCGGCCATGATGCTGACGATTGCAAGCCCGCGACTCAGCGAAGTCGAAATCGCCATTCGGGCGCAAAGCATCCAGCAGGCAGTTAATGCGACGCGCAACAATCGCGTCCCGAAAGCGAAGGGTGCCCGCGTGGCCGCGCTCTATTGCTTTCCGGAGTCCGTTTCTCCGGATTCAGTCCGCAGAGGATTTGGATCCTTTATTCAGGAAGCGCAGCGCGACGGAATTTTTCACGATGTTCATCTGTTCGGTCGACCAGGATTCATTGGACTCGACGGTGCCTCGTCCTACAGCGACGAGGAGATTCATGCGTATATTTTGAAGTTTGTACGGGAGAGGCTGCACGCTTCCGAGGTACATCCGGATGCCTGGGGACCGGTGCTGATTCGCGATACCTCTGAGACGCCGAAGAGGCTCGCGGCCGTGGCCGGAGACAAATACAGCTACCGAGAGCTTGATGATTTTACCGATTTGATTGCGCGCACCCTGATTGGGACACCGCAGGCTTCGAAATACCAAAGAGCAGGAGTCTGGCCCGAGCAGGTGTACCTCGAATACTCGCAGGATCGTTTGGCGAACTACGGTGTGCAGCCTTCGAAATTGCAAGATCTGCTGCAGGCGCGGAATATCACCTTGCCCGGAGGTTCACTCGAAATCGGCGGCGAGAAAAATGTCATTGTGGATCCGTCCGGCGCGTTCAAATCTGCCGCGGTAATCGGGGACGTGATTATCGGAGCTTCGTCATCGGGAAGCCCGGTTTACTTGCGCGACCTAGTCGACATTAGCCGTGCTTACCAGACTCCGCCCAAATACCTGAACTTTTATACGTGGCGCGATGACAGCGGGAATTGGCACCGAAGCCGAGCCATTACCGTTGCGATTTTCATGAGGTCCGGCGAACAGATAGCAACGTTTGGCGAAAACATTGACAAGAAGCTCGCAGCGGTTCGCCAGCTACTTCCTCCGGACGTACAGATCGTTCGGACTTCGGATCAGCCGCGACAAGTGAAAGAAAACATAGATCTCTTTATGGATGCGCTTTACGAGGCGATCGCGCTCGTGGTCCTGGTTTCCCTCGTCGGCTTCTGGGAATGGAGATCCGCACTTCTAATGGCGCTCTCTATACCTATAACGCTGGCGATGACGTTCGGATTCGCGCACCTGGTCGGCGTCGATCTGCAGCAGGTTTCCATTGCTACGTTGATCATCGCGTTGGGCCTGCTCGTTGACGACCCCGTTGTCGCGGGCGACGCGATTAAGAGGAATCTCGCCGAAGGCCAGACACCTCTCGTCGCGGCATGGCTTGGACCCACGAAGCTTGCAAAAGCCATCATGTTCGCGACTATCACAAACATCGCGGCATATCTGCCGTTTTTGCTGCTGACAGGCAATACGGGAGAATTCCTGTACACGCTGCCGATCGTGATGGCCTGCTCGCTGGTCGCATCGCGCCTGGTTTCGATGACCTTTATTCCGCTGCTCGGATATTACCTGCTGCGGCCAAGCGCAAAACCAGAGCCCTCGGCAGAAGAGCAGCGAAAGAAGGGTTTCATCGCGGTTTATGCGCGCGTCGCGACGTTTGCGATCGAGCACCGGTGGAAAGTACTTGCAGGTTCCTTTGTCTTCCTGGCGATTGGAGTCTTGCTGGCAAGGCAGTTGCGAAGCCAATTCTTTCCCGAAGACGTGCAATATTGGGCGACCGTCGACGTCTGGCTACCGAACGACGCGCCGCTTGTTGCAAGCGCAGATGTAGCCCGGCTGGCCGAGAATGTCATCCGCGAAACGGCGGCAGCCTATGGCGTGAAACATCCCGGAAAAGATGGAAAACCGAGACAGATCCTGCACTCGTTAACCACCTTCAACGGTGGTGGCGGCCCGCGTTTCTGGCTCTCCGTTTCGCCGGAAATCCAGCAACTGAACTATGCCCAGATAGTGATGCAGATTGAAGATAAGGAAGACATGCCCGAGTTCGTGGGGCCTGTGCAGGCGGCGCTCTCCGCCAAGATTGCTGGTGCGCGCCTGGAAGTGAAACAACTGCAAACAAACCCGGTTGAGCAGCCGATCCAAATCTTGCTTTCCAATCAGGCGGATGTGGCGCTGGGGCAGGAGCAGCAAAACCTCCGGACACTGCGCAATCTTGCGACAAAAGTGGAAGAGATCTTGCGCGAAGTTCCCACAGCCGCACTCGTTCACAATGATTGGGGAGAAGAAACCACATCGGTACGGCTCGAAATCGATCCGGACCGCGCCAACCTCGCCGGCATAACCAACGCCGATGTGGCCTATTCCACCTCGGCAGCTCTGAGCGGCATGACAGTCACGACTCTGCGCGAAGGTGACAAACAGATCCCCGTTGTCGTGAAACTCCGGTCTAACGAGCGCTCGCAACTCTCGGACATTGAAAACCTCTACGTTTACGCCTCGGAAAGCACTCAGAAAGTTCCATTGGTGCAGATTTCATCGATTCAAAACGCGCTGGAGTCGCAACGAATTCGCAGGCAGGAACACTTTCGGACCATTAGCGTGATCTGCAGCCCGGCTGCGGGTGCTCTTTCGTCAGAGGTATTGAATGCCGCTATGCCCAAGCTTGAGGCTTTCCAGGCTGCGCTTCCGCCCGGTTACACAATGAGCATCGGCGGGGAGCACGCCAAGCAGGTCGATGGATTCAAGAATCTGGCGGCGGTAATGGGCATTTCGATTGCCGCAATTTTTTTCGCGCTGGTCCTTCAATTCAATCATGCCGTGAAGCCCTTGCTCGTTTTTGCAGCCGTTCCCTATGGGACGATGGGCGCGCTTCTTGCTCTCGTTGTCATGGGAACGCCGTTTGGATTCATGGCATTTCTGGGGGTAGCCAGCCTTGTCGGTGTGATCGTGAGCCATGTCATCGTACTTTTTGATTTCATCGAGGAAATGCATGAAAAAGGCGAACCTCTAGAGCGCGCGCTGGTCGATGCAGGAATCATGCGCCTTCGACCGGTAATGATTACTGTCGGCGCCACGGTGTTGGCCCTTTTCCCTCTGGCCCTGCATGGTGGGCCGCTGTGGAAGCCGTTGTGTTACTCGCAGATCGGCGGGCTGGGCGTGGCGACGTTCATCACCTTGCTGCTAGTGCCGGTTCTTTACGCCATCTTTGTGCTCGATCTCAAACTCGTGAAGTGGGAAGGGCAGCTCGAGTCATCGCAAGGGAAGACGCCCTGATGGGAAGGGCAATCATCGGTTTTGTACGTCGCGGTTCTGGTCGCACGGCTTGGCGGATCCTATTCGCAAGCCAGATTCGGACACGAAGCGCCGCCCGAACGAGCCGAAAGCCATGTGCGGCGGAATGGAAGATTTGATACCTGGTTCAAGACGCAGTTCGGGAAATCACGCAGAAGCGAAGGTCATCCTTCCCGGCCGACTGGCGGGCCAACTACTGCAATGGAGACATAAATGGATACGGATGTTCTTATCGTTGGAGCTGGGCCCACAGGGTTGATGCTGGCCAATCAGCTCGTTCGGCGCGGCATAAACACGCTCATCATCGATCGGCACGCCGGACCATCAATTGAAACGAGAGCTTTGGGAGTGCAGGCCCGAACGTTGGAGATTTATTCGCAACTTGGCATTGTGGACCGCGCGCTCGGACTCGGTAAACGCGGAACCGGGGGAAATATCTGGGCTGACGGGCAGCACCGCGCAAGAATCGCCCTAAGCGATGCCGGCGATAACGTCACGCCCTACCCGTTTCTTCTAGTCCTTGGACAGGACGACAACGAGCGCATTATGGGCGAGCGCCTCCGCGAAATGGGAGGCGCCGTCCAGTGGAATGCGGAGCTACTCAGCCTCACGCAACAAGGCGACTCGGTCACGGCTGTTCTGAAACAAGCCGACGGCACGCAACGCGAAGTTGTTGCCGCGTGGGTGGCTGGATGCGATGGGGCACGCAGTGTAGTGCGCGAATCGTGTGGTATTACGTTCGCGGGATCGCCCTACGAGCACGTCTTTTTTGTAGCTGATACGGAGGTGACCGGAAAGATGGTGCCGGATGAGGTGAATGTCTATCTCTTCCGGGACGGCTTTCACCTGCTCTTTCCGATGCGAGGCAAGGACCACTGGAGGATTGCCGGAATTCTTCCGCTCGCCCTGCGCAACAAGCCGGACCTGAAATTTGATGCGATCATTCCGTCACTGCAAAATGAAGCCGGGGATCAATTGTCGATAAAGTCTTGCAGCTGGTTTTCTACCTATCGAATTCATCACCGCGCTGCCACGCGCTTTCGCGACAGGCGCTGTTTCTTGTTAGGTGATGCGGCGCATATTCACAGCCCTGTCGGCGCGCAGGGAATGAACACCGGTTTGCAAGACGCGTATAATCTGGCGTGGAAGCTGGCACTGGTTATCAACAAGCGGGCCAAACCGGCACTGCTCGATTCTTATGAACAAGAGCGCATTCCTGTAGCGAAGGCATTGCTTAGCGGCACCGACCGCGCGTTTCGGATTGTAGTTTCGGATAGCTGGGTTGTCGGGCTCCTGCGCACCAAGGTTCTCTCCAGGATTGCCGCCTTCGCCGTCAACCGCAAGGCGATGCAGAGGATCGCGTTCCGAACCGTCTCGCAGACGGGAATCCGTTACCCGAAAAGCTCGCTCTCGAAGTCCCAGGAAGCGCTGCCGGAGACAGCCCCGCAGGCCGGCGACCGCTTCCCCTGGCTACGCCTTAAACTTACCTCCAATGGTCCAGTCGAAGATCTGTTTCAAAGTCTCTCTGATACTCATTTCCATCTTATTTTGGTCGGTCACGCGCCCATGGCGGGCGGAGCGTCCAGTTTCGGCAATTTATTGCATATACATTTTATTCCAGCCGATTCCGTGAACGACAAAGAGCTGGCGCGAGCACAAATTCCGCAGCCGTCCTACTATCTGATCCGCCCTGATGGGTATATCGGCCTTTGCGGAAAAGTTGCGCAAGCCGATGAAATTGCAAAATACGCTCAGGAGAATTTGCAGCTTGAGCTGCAGTTAATGGCAAAGGCTGCGCAGTAAGCCTAACCTGGAACAAAACGCTCCTTCGTGGCTACTCGAATCGAAAACCTATGGTCGCGTCAGGTAGCCGTGAGCGCGGGCAGATTCGACGGCTTCGTGGCGGCTCTCCGCATCCACCTGTTTCATGATGCGGTGCAGATGGTTCTTCACCGTAAATTCCGAAAGGTTCAGTTCATTCGCGATTTCTTTATTAGTCAAACCGCGGGCCACTAAGGAGACGAGCTGTTGTTGACGGATGGTAAGGCTGGGTCGAGAGTCTGAGTCGCGCCCGGACGTTTCGCGGGCTTCTTCGGCGACCCACTTGAATAGCGACAGACAAAGTCGGGGCGGGCAAACGGCTTCGCCACGCGAGACGGAGCGGACTGCGCTGAGAACGTCGGCCGCCGAAGCATCCTTTAGCAAGTAACCCCTGGAACCCGCTCGCACCGCGGTTAAAAATTGTTCTTCATCTTCCTCCATACCGACTAGAAGAAGCCCTGCATCAAGGTCGCCGCGCGCGCAGGCATCTTCTGACGTCCCGGTCGCGACAGGAATTGCATCCGCTAGGATCACGTCGCAACCCGCCTCTTGCAAATCCGCCGGTACTGTTGCGGACGGAGCGCCCTGTCCAATAATCGAAACGTCGGCCGGCTTACGAAACAAGCGAAGCAGAGTGTCGCGAAGTAACCGATTTCCGACCAGCAGGAAGACGCGTATAGCTCTGCTGGCAGCGTCGCATTTGACCCGATCCATCCAAACTTACCTCCTCGCGTTAAAAAACCCGCTTCCTGGACCCACACACGAGAAGAAACAAAAAGCCCCGATCATAGGATCGAGGCTATGGGTAGCGACCCGTCGGTAGTCCAAAGTTAGTGCTCGACCTTTCGCAATGTCAAGCGCAAATCCACCCGACTCGCGGTGCTCTACCAGAATTCTTAATGAAAAATTTTCGCTTGCATCCTACAGGATTAGCCCGAGAAAGATCGTTTCCTTCTATCTGAACTGCTTGAAATTCGGCTGCTTAGGAAAATCAAAGAACCCCGGGGACTTCCTTAAATTTGCGGTAGTCCGTTTTTAGCTCTACAGGCTAGCCCGTTTTTAGTCCTCTTCTTGCCCATTTTTGGGGCTGCAATTTTTCTGTTTGGAGGCTGAGACTTTAGGAGCCGAAAAGAGCAGGAGAGAAACATGAACCGAGCAATCCGTATCCTGGTGGCGAATCAGCCGAGACTCATGCGGGAGCTGATTGTGGCCTCCTTTACGGACCAGCCGGACATGGAAATCGTCGGACAAGTTGACGATGACTCGGAAATTCCTAGCGAAGTTGCGAAGAACGTACCTGACCTAGTTGTGATTACTATGGATGAATCGGGAAAGCGGCCCGCCCTTTGCGATTCTATTCTGCATAAACATCCCGAAGTCCGGATTATCGCCGTAGCCTTTCAGAAGAACCGGTCCGTGTTCTATTGGGCCACGTTCAATATCCACTCAAGCGAGATCGAATCTTCTGAGGAAGGAATCCTCAACGCCGTGAGGGGCTTCTTAGCCGATGCTTCTGGATCTGGGCGCGCCAATTGAAGCGCGCGTGAGGCGAGCTTGGACGGATTTCTTATGAGCAGACAACAACGAGCGATGAGGAACTGTAAATCGAGGTGCGGGTCAGGGCGCGTCGGGAAGCGTCCGATTGGATGGATGATGATCATGAGAGGACTGGCTTCGAGTTTTGCGTTGCTTGCGTTGCTGTTCGTTTGCGTTTGCGCTCGTGCGCAAGACAGGGACGCGCAGCGGCCAACTCCCGAAGACTCGCCAATGAAACGCCCCTCGGAAGCCTCTGAGCTAACGAAGGATAACTTCGATCGTGTCGCAGCCTCGGTCGCACAGCTGAAAGTAATCTTGCTTCAAGATGCGGGATTGTTGGTCGAACTAAAGCGTTGGATGGCCAAAGACGCCAGCGACAACGGACAAGTGATTACGGACGACGATTTGACCGAGATGTCTGTGTTCGAACGACTCGCGAATGACGTGAAGTTTCGTTCGATAGCGACCCGCCTGGTCCAGAAATATGGGTATCTGCTGCCGACTGTAAATCCCGAGTCCGAAATGGGAAAGCAGCAGGAACTGGTTATCAAGCAACGCGCTAAGAGGTTGGAGCAGGCCGAGGCTCTCGAAGAGCAACAGTCCTTCCAGCAGTTACAAGCGAAAGCGAATCAAAACCAACCAACATGCCGAGCCGAGGAGTATGAAGAGGCTCGGCAAGGTTCCGCCTGCAATGACGTTCAACCAAGTCGGCGAAGAGAGAACCAAGGAACGGTTCCGCCTGAGAGCACTTACCCGCCAAATGGGCGGGTCGACGCACCCGATCAGGGACTTCCTTCGAACGAGGGTCGTTCCATGCCTTCCCTGATGCGGGCGCAGGCCGGAGCATCCGATCTGGCCCTGCCTTCTATTGGGGCTTCGTTAACTGACGGCCTTCCTGACTTGATGACTCCTACCAGGATGAGAATGAGTAGTGATTCATTGGTTGGGAGCACGGGTAGTTTGAGCGCCGACCAAGTTGAACAGGCTGCTGCACTTTACGCTAGCCGAACCGACGGCCTGCAAGGATTGCGGAGCCCAGATTCGCTACAAGACCTTACGACACCGAACAGCAGTCGTTCAGAGCTGTCGGACAATATCAACTCCACATCCCGGCCAACCAGATTCTATTCCAGGAAAGAATTCGTTCCGCCAGACACGGTGCACCGGCCAACTCCGTACGCTGATATCCCTTCTTTATACGACTTGTATGTTCAAGCGCCTTCCAGGTCAGGGACTCCGGAACGTTTTGGTGCGCAAGTATTTCGCGACGGTCTGCGAGATTTGCGCTCCGTTCCCATGGACATCCCGGTAGGACCCGACTACGTCGTGGGGCCAGGAGACAGCTTGGCGATCGATCTCTGGGGCGGTGTTTCCAGTCGATTAATGCGGATCGTGGACCGGGAAGGCCGCGTTGCTCTTCCCGAGGCTGGACCAGTACTGGTTAGTGGACGGACGTTGGAAGAGGTCCAGCAGCTGGTGCAGAGGACGCTCGCGACACAATACCGCGATACATCCGCGGAAGTATCCCTCTCTCGGTTGCGCACCATCCGTATCTACGTAGTCGGCGAAGTAAATCAGCCCGGTGCGTACGACATTAGCTCACTATCCACGCCAATAAACGCACTGATTGCAGCGGGAGGAGTAACGAGCCGTGGATC
>Ga0075425_100007080_pt1 | contig 11824 bp, 5 predicted proteins | sample SoiMethybrSBSTD4_FD_75300 | JGI IMG/M metagenome (GOLD analysis project Ga0075425, IMG submission 75300) | Bulk soil microbial communities from a Populus tree surrounding site in Tennessee, USA - Soil MetaG P. TD hybrid SBSTD4 | ecosystem: Environmental > Terrestrial > Soil > Tree plantation...
AGCTCGGGATCGATGAACGCCAGTGTGCTCACACTCGAGGCTTCCGAGGACGCCGTTGTGTTCACCGCGGCGAGGCTTGCCCCCATGAGCATGAAGGCCACGGCGCGGGCATGTTCCACTTGTGGGAGCGCGGCCAGCGCGCGGAAGCTCGAAGGGTCGGCCTCGACGCTCGCGTTGGGGGCGTGCGTGTATGCGAGGAAGCGCGGCACGGCGGTATCAGAGCGCCGGCCGCCGGCGACGGCCGTCATCACCACGCCGGACGCGATGGCCGTCATGACGGCGATCGCGAGCCACGCGCGCCACCGGCTCCGCAGGTCGCTCGCCGCGCGCATCCAAACGGCGGCCATCATTCGGTCCTGAGCACGAGTGCCGGCTTCGTTCGCGACGCCGCCCGGCCCGGCAATAGCGCGACCAGGTTGCCGAACGCGAGGGTGGCGGCGATCACCGCAAGGACGATGAGCGCCGAGGGCACGAGGGTAGACGGTACGAGACCGAGTGTGTCGACGAACCACACCCACGCCCACCGCCCAAGTGCCGTGCCCGCCGGCAGTCCGATGACGAGCGCGAGCAGGACGAGTGTTGTCGCCTGCACGACGACGGCGGTCCTGACCTGGCCGCTCGAGAAGCCGAGCGTCTTGAGGATCGCGAGGTCGTGCCGTCGCTTCCGCACCACGCTCACGAGCGCGTGTACGAGCGTCGCGGCCGCCATGAACAGCAGGATCTCCGTGAGCGTCAGCGGCAGACCGGACGACTTCGAGATGCCGGAGAGGTCGGCCTCCGACTGCCGCATCTGGAACGTGAACAGGGATCCGAGCTCCTTCCGGAGCGCTTCCAGTTTCGCGCGGAGGTCCGTGCCCGGGCGGTAGCGGATCACGATCGGAAGTCCGCCTTCTTGCGCGCGCCGTGCGGGCCCGCCGGGATCGAGCCGGTCGATGCCTCCGGTCGTGATCGCCGAGCCGTACCCCGGTTCGACCTGCTCGAAGAAGAACGGCGGGACGACGGTCGTGCCCACGATCTTGAACGGCAAGGTCTTTTCGCCGAGCGTTTGGGTAGGCGAGCCGTTGTTCGTGTCGAGCGCGACGTCGATGGTGTCGCCGATGCGTTTGTGCACGCGGCGCAGGAGCCGTGTCCCCAGCGCGATCTCGTCCGGAGTTCGCGGAGCTACACCCTGGAGGATCACCGGCTGGATCGGGCCCGGCGTGTAGGTGAACGGGATCAGATGTTGGCCCGCGATGACGATGTTCGTCGCGCCGCCTGGCGCCTCCGCGACCACGTCGGGGTCCTTCCTGAGGGCGTTCTCCAGCGACTGCTGGTCGGGTCCCGTCGTGATCACGTCCCACGAGTATCCCTGCAGCGAAGGATCGGCGATGAGGTGATGAAGACTCCGCGTGAACACCGCCGCGCCCCAGAAAGCTGCGAGCGCGACCGCGAGCCCGACGATCGTCGAGCGAAGCGGGATCGCACGGCGGCCGCGACCGGGCTCGAGCGCCAGTCGCGTTCCGGTCACGATGCTGGGCCGGGCTCCCATGGACGCGAGACCTTGCGCGATGCGCGACGTGCGCTCGTATGGGGCGGCAGCCCCGGCGCGCGCGGCGCGCCACGCGGGCCAGGCCGACGCGACAAGGGCGATGGCCAGCGTCGCGGCCGCGCCCAACGCAAGCGCGGCGCCGTCGAACGACAGACCTGGATCCGGCTCGACGACGCGCGCGAGACCGCGCGGCATGAGCGGACTCGCTGCGATCGCGGCGACCACCGCGACGCCTGCCGCGGCTGCGCCGATCAGCGCGGCGCGGATCATCCCCGCCGCGAAGAGCTGTCCGCGCGACATCGCCATGGCGCGAAGCGTCGCGTTGTCGTCCGCGTCGAGGAGTGCCTGACGAGCGAGGGCTTGCCCGACGATCGCCAGCCCCGCCAGCCCGATGAGGACGGCAAGGATCCACAAGGCCGACACTTCGAAGCGCAGCGTCTTGCGAACGCCGGCCAGGTGGTGCGGCAGGGTTCCCGGGACGTCGACGGTGCTCGACATCTTCTCCACCGCGCGGATGAACGACGGGATGTCCTTCGTTCCACGTTTCAACGTGACGCTCGGCGCGTCGTCGGAGGACGAGATGAACGACGCATTGGCCTTCACGAACGCAGGGGTCAAGGTCATGTTCGCGAGGGACGCCTGACCCACGGCGGGCATGTCCCAAGGCGAGGCGACGATCCCGACGACGACTGCGTGCCGCGTCGCGGACGCGCCGGTGTCCTGGTTCTGGAGCGGCACGTCGAACCGCTGGCCGACATGGATCCCGAGCCGCTCGGCGATGGTGAAATCGAGAACGGCCTCATCGGTCGCAGCCAGGTCGAACAGCCGTCCTTCGACCACGCGCGGGCGGTTGGTTCGCGTCAGATCGGTCGCCGAGCCGAGCCCACCGATGAAGATCTGGGGGAACGAGACCGTTTCGTTCTGCGGCTGGAGGGTGATGCGGTCGGTGATGAGCAAACCACCGGTCGAGTAGGCCTTCACTTCCGGCAGGGATTCGATCGCCTTGATGATGGTGCGGTGCTCGATGGGATCGTCCGTCCCGATGCCGCCGAGGATCACATCGAAGCCGTCTTGGCGCTGGACGAAGCGCGGATAGGCCGTCTCTGTTCTCCGGGCTCCCGCAGCCGAGGCGATCGCGGCGCCCATCACGACGCCGAGCAAGATCGCGAGGCCGAACCACACCCGGCGCCGCGAACGCGCCTGCGCACGGAGCCACATCGAAACCGCGCCCATCACTCGGCCCTCAAGACCAGCGCCGCCCGCGTTCGTCCCGCGGCGCGCGCGGGCAACGCGGCGACCAGGTTCGCGATCAGCACCGTCGCCGGGATCGTGACGAGGATCGCGGTGAGCGGGACGCGCGGCTCCGCCGGCATGCCGAGCTGTCCCGCCAGCGTCGTCCACCCCCACCGTCCCGCCACGATGCCGAGCGGGATTCCGATCAACGCGACGACGACGAGCGCCGTCGCCTGCCATGCCACGGCGGCCGATACCTGCTGCCGGACGAACCCGAGCGTCTTCAAGATCGCGAGATCGCGGCGGCGGCGTCGCACGGTCGCGAACAAGCCGTGCGCGAGCGTCATCGCGCCGAGGGCGGCGAGAACCCCGGTCAAGACCCAGGGAAGGTTCCGCACGCGGCCGTAGCTTTCGATCTCGGGCGGCTGCTGCGCGCGCACGGTCTGGCAGAGATTGACGGCGAGCTCGGGCAACGCGCACGCGTTTTGGACTCGAGCGACCGTGGCCGGCGACGCGTTGCGCGCATATCCAACGAGGGCGAACGAGTACGAGCCGCTCGGTAGGTCTGTCGGCCCGAGTGCCGCGGTAGTGACGATCGCTCCTTCACCCAAACCGGTCGGGGTGAAGACGCCGAGTCCGAATGCGGGGAAGACCGCGCGGCCAACGATATGCATCGTTCGTTTCGGTCCGCCCTGATCCACGACGACTTCCTGCCCGACGCGCCGATGCACCGTTTTGAGCGTCGTGGTGCCGAGCACGATCTCGTCGGCCGTCCGGGGGGCGCGTCCTTGGAGGAGGGTCGGGAACTGCGATCCCTTCACCTGCTGCACAGCGATGGCCGGCACCGCGTGCCCGGCGATCGAGAACGGGCCCGGCGGATAGATGCCCATCGTGACCGAAGCGATCGACGGATCCGACAGCAGGTGAAGATGCTCGGGGAATAGCGGCGTGAATTGCGCGTCGACGATCGTGTCCCACCGCTGTCCGTACAACCGCGGCGTGTCGACGGCGAAGTTGCAGCTCGCGCCGAAGGTGACCGCCGCGGCGAGCCCGAGGAGCGCGATGAACCCGACGCCCTTGACGCTGCGGACGGGGACCGACGACACGCCTCGTCCCGGCTGGAGCGCCATGCGGATACCCGTCGAGGCAGGCGCGGAGAGCGACGAGCGCGCTGCCGCGTTGGCGACGCGGCTTCCGCCCGCGAGCGTCTCGTCCTCGCCCACGAGGGAGGTGCGCGCAGCGCGGACGGCCGGCACGAACGCGACCGCGGCGACGATCACGATCAGGACCGCGCCACCGATCAGCAACACCGGCAGGTCGACCGCGATACCCGGGTCCGGCTCGGCGAGCCGGGCCGCGCCGACCGGCGTGAGCGGCGAAGCAACGATCGCGACACAGGCTGCGATCACCGCCGCCACGACCGCTGCGAGCAGGGCGGGAACCATCGCCGCGAAGGTCAGCTCGCGCGGGGTCGCGCCGAGCGCGCGCAAGGTCGGGAAGTCACCGGCGTTCGTGCGGATCGTCCGCCCGACCGATTGGGCCAGCAGGAGCACCAGGGTGAGTCCGAGCGCGGCCGCGAACAGCGCGATCGCCGAGCCCTCCGGTTGCATCGCCGAGTGCACGATCTTGGCGCGGCCGGTCTCATCGGCGAAGTACGGTGGCTGATCCGGGCCCGTTTCCGGATGCCTCTTCTGGAGCGCAACGACGTGCGCTTGGAACTCTGAGATCTTCGTCCCCGGCCGCAGCTTGTACACGCCGCCGTCGAACGCGGTGAAGTCCGGGTACACGCCGTAGAGCGCGTGCGACAGCAGCATGAAGGTCTGCGACTTGTCCCACGACGAGATCGGGAACGCCTCGCTCTGGGACACGCCGATCCCGACCACGCGCACGTTGAATTCCGGACCGTTCACGACCGGCGTGCTCGGATCGTTGTCTTCCGCCTGCGGGCGCAAGGTGATCGTGTCGCCGACGTCGACGCCGAGCGCTTTCGCGAAGGGAGTGTTCAGCAGTGCCTCGTCGCGCTTGCGCGGATCCGGAAGCCTGCCGCGGAGGAGCTTGGGACGATCGACGGTGCGGCCCTCCGCGAGATCGGCTGGGACGTTCGCCACGTTGTCGAAGCGGATCGTGGGCGGAAGCTTCGGCTTCACGATCTCGACGCCGAGACCGATCTCGGCCCCGGCGCGTGCGACTTCGGGCAGCTTCGCGATGTCGTCGGTGAACTTCGGTACGGAAGGGCCGTTCGCCGCGACGAGCACGTCGTGCGCGCCGGTCCGCTTCTGGAACCGGACGTAGGCGCTGTCCGTTCGGCGGGCGCCGGCGGCTGCCGTCAAGACAGCGCCCCAGCCGATGCCGAAGATCAATGCGATGCCGAGCCACGCGCGCCACCGCGCGCGCCCCTCGGCGCGCAGGAGTATCCGAACGGCCTGGGTCATTCGGTCCTCAGGACGGCGGCGGCGGGGGTCTTCGAGGCCGATCGGCCCGGCAGCGCCGCGACGGCGTTCGCGAGCAGGATCCCCGCGGGGATCGTCAATCCCACTGCGAGGAGCGACACGCGAGGTTGCGCGGGGATCCCGAGCTGGCCGGAGAGCGAGATCCATGCCCAGCGTCCGGCCGCGATGCCGATCGGGATGCCGATGAGCGCGAGAACCGCGAACGTCGACGCCTGCCACGCGACGGCCGATCCGACTTGCCGGCGGACGAATCCCAAGGTCTTGAGGATCGCGAGGTCGCGCCGCCGGCGCCGAACCGTCGTCAGCAGGCCGTGCCCCAGCGTTGCTGCGGCGAGCGCGGCGAGCAGACCGGCCAGCAGCCACGGCACTGTCCGCACCTGCGCGTAGGTTTCGATCTCGGGTGGCTTTTGTGTCGAGAGCACCAAACACAAACCGCCGGCTTCCTTCAGAGGGTTGCATCCGTTCTTGATCCGGCTAACGGAAGCGGCCGTCGGGTGCGGGGCGTACCGGACGAGTGCGAATGCATATCCCGACGGCGGGAGATCGAACGCGCGGTTGATCCCGTCGACCGTCAAAGCCGCGCCGACCCCGAGCCCGGTGGGGGAGAACGCTCCGAGCCCAAACGCCGGAAAGACCGCACGACCGACGACGGTCAGAGACACGGGACCGGATGCGCCGGGGATCGTGACCGTTCCTCCGACGTGTGCGCCGACGCGGCGCAAGGTCGACGTGCCGAGCACCACTTCGTCGGGCGATCGCGGGCGACGGCCTTCAAGGAGGGTCGGGAAGAGGGAACGACCTTTGAGCTGATCCATGCCCACGGCGGCAACGTCCTTGCCGTTGATCGTCAGGAAACCGGGGCTGTAGATGCCAGCCGCCGCCGCCGCGTACGAGGGATCATCGGTGAGATGTAACGGCTTCACGTTGAGCGTGGAAAAATCGCCATCGACCATGGCGTCCCAACGCTGACCGAACACCTCGGGCGTGGTGACGGCGTGATTGAGGCTCGACCCGAATGTGTACGTCGCGGACAGCGCGACCATGGAAACGAGCGCGCCGACGACGACCGTGCGCACGGGGACTGCTGTGGCGCCCCGTCCCGGCTCGAGCGCCATGCGCAGCCCGGTCGAGGCCGGTACAGGGAGGCCGGCGCGCGAGATGCGATCGGCGAGGCCGACGCGTCCTCCCGCTGGCGCCGCCTCTGCGGCGGCGGCCTCGCGGCTCGCCTTCAGCGCTTTTCGCGCCGGGATCCAGGACCCGATGCCAAGAAGGATGACGAGCGCCGCGGCCCCACCGGCCAGCACCGTCGCGTCGATCGCCACGCCGGGTGCCGGCTCTGCAAGGCGGGCGGCCCCGATCGGTGTCAGCGGCGATGCGGCCACGGCCACGCCGACGGCTATCAGCGCACCCGCCGCGAGAGCAACAAGCGTGGGGACGATCGCGGCAAGCACGAGGCCTCGCGGCGACACGCCGAGCGCGCGGAGTGCCGGATACTCGGACGCCTGGAGGAGGATCTGTCTTCCGAGCGTCTGACTAAGAACGAGCAGGAGCGTCACGCCGAGCGCGGCAGCGAATGCATAGAGGGCGATGACGAGGGGACGCATCGACCTGCTGATGACGCCGGGCCGGTATGTCTCGTTCGAGACGTAGACCTGCGTCCCCGCTTCTGGATGTTTCGCGAGCAACGCCTTGGCGTCGCGTTCGAATGCCGTGACGCTGGCGCCGTGACGGAGGCGGATCATGGCGCCGTCGAAGGCGTCGGCACTCGGGGAGTTGAAGGCGCGAAACGCCGCCGGTGTGAGGAGCAAGAGCGGCTGGGCCTTGTCGAAGGTCGTGAGCGGGAAGACTTCGTTCTGCGTCACGCCGACGCCGACGATCCGAACGCGAAAATCCCTTCCGATGACGCGCGCGATGCCGGCCTCTTGCTCTTCCCCCGTCTGCAAGGTCACCGTCGCCCCCACGTCGATGCCGAGTCCACGGACGAACTCCGGGCTTGCCAGGGCCTCATCGGGAGCGTCGACCTTCGGCATCCGTCCACGGATGATCTTCGGACGATCGATCGAATGTCCGACGCTACCGTCCAGTGGGAAGAACGGGGCCCCGAGCTGGAAGGTCGGCGGCGGTGCGGGATCGATGATGAACGCGTTCATCCCGGCGATCGGCCCGGCGGCCGCGACCTCCGGGAGCCGAGCGACGTCGGCCGTGTACCCCCTGTATCCGATCCCGTCCGGCGTCATCAGCGCATCCGGCGCGCGCGAGAAAGCGACGAACCGCGGGAAGGCGCTCTCGGTGCGCCGAGCGCCGGCGACCGCCGTCAGGACGGCGCCCCAACCGATGCCGGCAACGATCGCGATCGCGAGCCACGCGCGCCATCGCACGCGCAACTCGGCGCGTAGCCACATCCCGAGCCCGCCCACGGCGGCCCCCTTGCGTCTCCGCCCCGGTTAGTTGCTGGTTTCTGGTGCTGCTTCGCCGGGCGACTGGAGCAGCGAACCGAACGAGAGCGTTTCGCGAACCGTCGGCGCCGCTTCGACCTCGGGCGCGTTGGGGTCTTCGACCTTCCCGTCGCGCATCCGCACGACGCGGTCGGCGTGCGCCGCGACCTTCTCGTCGTGCGTCACGAGCAGGATCGTTTGCCCGTCTGCGTGCAGGCGACGGAAGAGCTCCATCACCTCGACGCCGCCGGCTGAGTCCAGCGCGCCGGTCGGCTCGTCCGCGAGGACCAACGTCGGTTTGTTCGCCAGAGCGCGAGCGATCGCGAGCCGCTGGCGCTGACCACCGGACAGCACCCCGGGCGCGTTCTTCGCTTTGTCGGCGAGGCCGAGGAGGTCGAGGAGATCGCGCGCCCTCGTCTCCGCCTGCTTGCGCGGCATGCCCGCGATCACCGCAGGCAGTGTGACGTTCTCGAGCACGCTCATGCCCTCGAGCAGGTTGAAGAACTGGAACACGATGCCGATGTGCTTGCGGCGCATCTTCGCGAGCTGGTTCTCGTCCTTGCCGACGAGCGTCTCACCGGCGACGCTGATCTCGCCGTCGGTCGGCGTGTCCAAACCGGCGATCAGGTTCAGCAGGGTCGACTTGCCGCAGCCCGACGGGCCCATGACGGCGACGAATTCGCCGTCTTTGATCTCGACGTCGATGCCGCGCAACGCGCGCACCGGCGCACCCTCGGCTTCGTAGTTCTTGCGCAGATCCTTCGTGGCGACGACGCTCATGACTCCGTCCTTTCACTCGCGGCCGGGCGTAACCGGACCACCCGGACGTGCTGTTCGCGGCCTTTCACACTATGGGTTTCGATCTCGCGACCTTCGAGGCCGGCCGCCGACGCGGTTTCTTCGCTGGCGATGATCTCGCCGCCCGCGGCGAGCGAGTTCAACCGCTGCGCGACGTTGACCGCGTCGCCGACGACCGTGTATTCGAGCTTCGCGCCGCCGACGGACCCGGCGGTTGCGATGCCGGTGTTGACGCCTATCCCGACTGCGAACGGCGGTCGTCCTTCCGCGGTCCACCGAGCGTTCAGCTCATCCTGTTTGAACAGCATCGCTTCGGCGCATCCGAGTGCGCGCGCGGCGTGGTCGACCGCGCGCACCGGCGCGCCGAAGACGGCCATCACCGCGTCGCCGATGAACTTGTCGACCATCCCATCGCGCTCGAGCACGATCTCGCTCATGGCGGTCAGATGTTCGTCGAGCAGTTCGCGCATCACCTGGGGATCGGTCGATTCCGTGAGCCGTGTGAAGCCGCGAACGTCGGTGAAGATAACGGTCAGTTCGACCTCCGACGGCTCGAGCAGCTCCTTGGACAGCACGCCCTTTGCGACTTGGGGCGAGAGGAAACGAGACAGAGCGGCGGTGCTCGCTTCTTTCTCAACCACGGACATATGCAGGCGCCGGAGCTCGCTCACGGCCACCTGAACGCCGCGGCCGGCCGCATCGGCGAGACGAGCGAGCACCTCACTGACCTTCTTGTCCACGTCGGTCTCTGTCGTGTCGAGCTGTGCGGCCATCTCTGCGTACGAGGTTCCTCGCGCCATCAGGTCGAGCAGCTTGCGATCCTCCGCGGAGATGTCCTTGTCAGAAGAGGTCGCCTCGCGCGACACGATGATCTCGACGATCTTCGGGTCCATCACCGTGCCGCCTCGCGCGACCTCGCGCACCGCCCGGATCAGCTCGTCGGGATCGGCGACGCGCTCCTTGAGCAGGTACGCGAGACCGGCGGAAGAGTCCTTGAACAAGGCGTGGGCGTATTCGGGATCGTCGTGGCTCGACAACACGACGACGCCCGTCTCGGGAGTCTTCGCCCGCACCTGCAGAGCGAGCTCGATCCCCTCCAGCCGGAACGAGGGAGGCATCCGGATGTCGGTGATCACCGCGTCGGGCCCAAGCTCGCGGACCAGTCGCTCCGCTTCGACGGCGTCGGACGCCTCGCCGACGACCTCGATCTCGCCGGTCGACTGCAGGAGCATCTTGGTGCCTGACCGCACGAGGAGGTTGTCCTCGGCAAGCACGACCCGAAGCACCGTTTCCGTCCCCCTACCCGCTAAATCTGCTGGTTACCGGGCGCGAGCGTAACACCGGCCACCAGGCCGGGCACGGGCATCTGCTCCCCGAATCCTCAGGTACGAACACCCTCGCCGAGTAGGGAGGCGGGCACCCACAGGGTGGGTGGGGGCAGAGGTCTTGCGCGCGAGGACTATTGATAAAAGCTAAGAAAGCATCGACCGCAGTACCGCCGGCAGGATCCCGCCCTGCCGGAAGTAGTGGAGCTCGGTCGGTGTGTCGATGCGTACGCGTGCGTCGAAGCGCACTTCGGTACCGTCGTCGCCCCTCGCCACGACCGTGACGGCGCCGCCCGGCGTGATCGAGTCGATCCCGGATACGTCGAACAGCTCGCGCCCGGTCAATCCAAGGGACTCAGCGCCGGACCCCTCCGGGAACTCCAGCGGGAGCACGCCCATCTGGACCAGGTTCGAACGATGGATCCGCTCGTAGCTTTCGGCGATCGTCGCCTTGACGCCGAGGAGGGCGGTGCCCTTCGCCGCCCAGTCACGGCTCGAGCCGGTTCCGTACTCCTTGCCCGCCAGGATGACCAGCGGCGTCCCCTCCGTTCGGTAGAGCTCGGATGCGTCGAAGATCGTCATCTGCTCGCCGTCGGGAAGGTGCGCGGTGAAGCCGCCCTCGACGCCCGGCACGAGCTTGTTGCGCAAACGGATGTTCGCGAACGTGCCGCGCACCATCACCTCATGGTTGCCGCGGCGCGCGCCGTACGAGTGGAGCTTGTCCGCGGTCACGCCGTGCTCGTTCAGCCAGGCCCCGGCCGGCGAGTTCGCCTTGATCGATCCCGCGGGCGAGATGTGGTCGGTCGTGACCGAGTCGCCGACGTACACGAGCGCTCGCGCGCCGGTCACGTCGCCCACCGGCTCGGGCTCGGGCCCGGCGCCGGCGAGGAACGGCGGCTCCGCGATGTACGTCGACGTGGCATCCCACTCGTAGAGTTCGCCCTCTGGGACCGGCAACGTGCGCCAGCGCTCGTCACCTTCTGCGATCGATCGCCGCCGGCCGCGATACAAGTCCGCGTCCATCGACGCGTCGATGGTTGATCGGATGTCCTCTTGCGACGGCCAGATCTCCTTTAGGAACACCGGCTTCCCGTCGGATCCGGTGCCGAGCGGATCGGTCGTCAGGTCGATGTCCACCGTGCCGGCGAGCGCGTACGCGACGACGAGAGGAGGAGATGCGAGGAACGCCATCCGCACCTGCGGATGGATGCGGCCCTCGAAGTTCCGGTTGCCCGAAAGCACCGCCGCTGTCGCCAGATCCTCGTCGTCGATCGCGCTCGCGATGGCGTCCGGAAGCGGCCCCGAGTTGCCGATGCACGTCGTGCAGCCGAACCCGACGAGATAGAAGTTCAGTTTCTCGAGCTCCTCGAGCAAGCCGGCGCGACGAAGATAGTCCTCGACCACGGGCGAACCCGGCGCGAGACTCGTCTTCACGGTCGCCGGAACCTTCAAGCCGCGCGCGACCGCGTGCTTCGCGAGAAGCCCGGCGCCGACCATCACCGAAGGGTTGGATGTGTTCGTACACGAGGTGATCGCCGCGATCACCACGGACCCATCGGCGAGATCGGCGTTCCCCGCTGGCGTCGTCACGGTGACGTGCTTCGGCGATGGCGTCTCCGCCGTGCCGTTGTCGTTGCCGCCAGCGTGCGAACCACGCAACACGCTCAGCTCGTCGAAGAAGACCCGCGGCACGTCGGCGAGCCCGGCACGGTCTTGGGGACGCTTCGGCCCGGCGACCGACGGCACGACGGTCGACAGGTCGAAGGTGAGCGACTCCGAGTAGGTCGGGTGCTCGCTGTCGGATGTGTGGAACAAGCCTTGCTCCTTCGTGTACCGCTCCACGAGGTCGATGAGGTCGTCGGGCCTGCCGGTCGAGCGCAGATACGCGAGCGTCTGGTCGTCGATAGGGAACACACCCTCGGTCGCGCCGTACTCCGGCGACATGTTCGAGATCGTCGCGCGATCGGGGACCGAGAGAGACGCGAGGCCTTCGCCGTAGAACTCGACGAACTTCGCGACGACGCCGTGTTTGCGCAGCAGCTCGGTGATCGCGAG
>Ga0075425_100007081_pt1 | contig 11824 bp, 13 predicted proteins | sample SoiMethybrSBSTD4_FD_75300 | JGI IMG/M metagenome (GOLD analysis project Ga0075425, IMG submission 75300) | Bulk soil microbial communities from a Populus tree surrounding site in Tennessee, USA - Soil MetaG P. TD hybrid SBSTD4 | ecosystem: Environmental > Terrestrial > Soil > Tree plantation...
TGCTGATGAAAACCAACATAACTTTGAAACTCGATCGCGAACTGATTCGGAAAGCTCGAGTTTGGGCAGCCGAGAAGGACACTTCGATCAGCGCTCTATTAGCTGAGCAACTGGAAAAGAGTCTTCGTGATCGTGAAGGATACGAACAAGCGAAGAAGCGTGCTTTGGCGATTTTAAGGAAGGGCTTCGATTTGGGATACGAGCCGCGCACTTCGCGAGACGAGTTGCATGAGCGGTAAGTCTTTTGTTGATACAAACGTTCTGATCTACGCGCACGACCGCTCCGCAGGTGCGAAACACCAACGTGCTGCAGCCCTGATCGAGCAACTCTGGTTGTCGAGCGAGGGTGTCCTTAGCACTCAGGTCTTACAGGAGTTCTGCGTGAATGTTAGGCGCAAACTGGCGCGCCCATTGTCTTCGGATGACACTGCGCGCGTGCTCCAGCAATATCTACATTGGGACATTGTGATAAACACGCCGGCATCGGTCATTGAGGCGATGATGTTTGAAACTCGTTACGCTATTGCCTTCTGGGATGCGCTCATCCTTACCGCGGCTAATGCAGCCGGTGTGAACACGCTGTACTCGGAAGATTTCTCGCATGATCAGCTCTACGGCTCCGTAAGAGTGATCAATCCCTTTCAATAGGGGCCGATCTGTTGGTTACGGCAGCCTCTGGGCAATCGTCTTCGCGATGTCATTGTAGATGACCATCGCCGCGAAGAGCACCAGGAACACGAACGCCGCCTGGTAGATTCGCTCTTTGATTGGCATGCTGATGTCACGGCGCATCAGACCTTCGATGAACAGCAGCATGATGACCCCGCCATCCATGATGGGGATGGGCAGCAAATTGAAAATGCCCAGGTTCAAGCTGATCATGGAGGTAATGGCCGCGAGCGGCGCCCAGCCGTTTTCCTGGGCAGCATCGCCGGTCACCTGCGCGATTCCAATCGGCCCGGAAATCATTTTCGGCGATGCTTTGCCCTGAATCAGCTTGCCAACAAGGTCCAGCAGCATGACCGAATTGCTGCGGTTCTCAGCCAGAGAACGCTTGAATGCTTCGCCCAGCGGCAGCTTGCCGACTTTGATGTCTGGACCGCCTGTAAATCCAATTCTGTAGTGAGTTTCTTCCTGGTGCCTGAATCCGAGGCGGCGCAGCAGGCGGGTGAACCAGTCTTCCTTGATGGATGGACCGGGCCGACCAGCAAGAACCGGGGCAACGGAAACGTCAAATTTCTGGCCGCTGCGCTCCACCGTCAAGTCGACGGGCTTCTCTTTCGTTTCCTGCATTTTCTGAATCATGGCCTGAATGGATGCGAGCGCCCGGCCATCCATGGCCACGATCTTGTCGCCAACCTTAATACCCGCTTTTGCAGCCGGCATGTTTTCTTCGACATTGGAAACCACGACAGGTTCATCCGGGTACCAACCCGAAGATCCAACTTCGTTGACGGTGACTTTTTCGGGCACTACTTGCTTCAAAAGCCGCTCATTCCCCCGCTCGATCACAACCGGCAATGGTTGATTTGGGCTGAGCGCTTCCTTAGCACGCACCTGCTCCCAGGTTGGATTTTCTACGCCGTCAATCTTGACGATTCGGTCGCCACGCTGCACTCCGATTTTTGCCGCCGGCGAATCTGGTTCAACCCCACCGATCACAGCGGGATCGTCCATAAACGATGCATATTCGGAATGGAACATATACACCGCGGTAAGCAGCACGATCGCGAGCGCAATGTTCATAACTGGCCCCGCGATCGCGATGAGGAACCGGTGCCACCGGGGATGGTTCAAAAATTCCCGAGGATCGTCAGTGTGATGGTCCATCGGGTTTTCACCGCTCATCTTGACGTATCCGCCAAGCGGGATCGCGTTGATGCGGTAGTCAGTTTCGCCCTTACGGAACCCGACCAGGCGTTTGCCGAATCCGATGGCGAACTGCTCAACGCGTACTCCCAGCAACTTGGCCACGGCGTAGTGGCCGAATTCGTGAATCAAAATCATGAAGCCGAGAACGACGGCGACGGGAACGATGTAATAGAAGAGACTCATATACTCTGGTCAGTGTTGTTGCATCCCAACCGCAGCAGGATTCCTGCCGCCCAACGCTGCTACCCTGTCCCGGGCGTTTTGCCGGGCGCTCTGGTCCACGCTCAGTACTTCCTTAATAGATTCCATTTTGCCCGCTGGCGTTTCAGAAACCACGTCTTCAATGACTGCAGGAATCTCCTGAAATTGGATGCTGCCATCCAGGAACGCCGATACAGCAACTTCATCGGCGGCATTCAGGGCAACCGTTTTGCCGCCGCCCGATTTCGCCGCGTCGTATGCCAAACGCAAACAAGGGAATTTTTCCATGTCAGGAGGGCTGAAATCGAGGTGCCTTAAGTCACTGAGACTAAAGTTCAAGTCGGAAGGGATGCGATCGGGATAAGTCAGCGCGTAGAGAATCGGCAAGCGCATATCGGTTACGGAGAGTTGAGCAAGAATGCTGCCATCCACGAATTCGACCAGCGAATGAATTGTGGATTGCGGGTGCACCATGACCGAAACCTGCTCCGGCGGCAAGTTGAACAAACGACAGGCTTCGATGACCTCGAAGCCTTTATTCATGAGCGTAGCTGAGTCAATGGTGATGCGGTTGCCCATCTTCCAAGTGGGATGATTGAGCGCTTGCTCTACAGTGATGTCCGTGAACTTGGATGCAGGAGTATTCAGAAACGGACCGCCGGAGGCGGTGAGCCAGATGCGCCTGACTTCTTCCATGCGGCCGCCGCGCAAGCACTGGTGGACGGCGTTGTGCTCGCTGTCGATTGGGAGGAGCGGTTTGCCCCGGCGGCGGGCCTCGGCGGTGATCAGTTCTCCGGCGGCGACAAGGCATTCTTTATTAGCAAGGCCGACGGTTTTGCCGGCCTTGACGGCTTCGTATGTCGCTTCGAGTCCGGCAACGCCAACGATAGCGCTGACAACAAAATCCACCTTGGCGTGGGTGGCGACGCTCACGTTGCCTAAGGCGCCATGAACCACTTCGATTCCGGTGACGCCCGCATTCTTGAGCCGCAGCTTCAGGTTTTCTGCCTGAGATTCCAACGCTACCGAGAGCACCCGCGGACGCCAGCGCCTGGCCTGCTCGAATGCGAGATCCACGTTGCGTCCAGCGGCCAGGGTGACCACCTGAAATCTGTCCGGAAACGACTCAACCACACTGAGAGTGCTGCGCCCGATGCTCCCGGTCGAGCCCAAAATCGCAATGCGCTTCATGGATAGAGATATGGTACAGGAACACAGGCGTAGGGCTTCGCGCTTCAGGTGTCAGCGGCAAGGCCCTCGTTTTGCCCAGACTCGAGCCGCCAGGGGCGGGCTGAGAAAGCCCGGAGCGCGGAAACGCCGGCTGAGTCGCCCCGAGATGAGAGTCTCGCAGGGCGGCACATTAGCCGACGGTGTTAAGATTTCGCTCGTCAGTTCCGCTATCCGATGATTTCGTCACGGCGCACTTTTTTGACCTCGATTGGTATCACCGCTGTCGGCAGCGCATTTCCGCAACTCTCTCTGGCATCTGACCTCACTCACTCTCCCTTCCGCATTGCCGTCATCAATGACGAAATCAGCCAGGACTTCGAGCGCGCCTGCACCGTCGCGGCCGAGTTCGGGATGAAGTGGATCGAACTGCGGGGAATGTGGAACAAGAACATCATTGATCTCGATGCGAAGGAAATTGCCGAGTCGCGGCGCCTGCTCAAGAAATACGATCTGCGCGTGACAGACATCGCCAGCCCCCTGTTCAAGGTAGATTGGCCGGGAGCGCCGAAGTCAAAGTTCAGCCCTAAGCGCGATCAGTTCAACGCGAATTATGGTTTCGATCAGCAGGATGAGGTGCTCGAAAAGAGCATCGCGATGGCGAAGGCCTTCAAGACCGACCGCGTGCGCTGCTTCGACTTCTGGCGGCTCGATGATCAGAAGCCATATCGGGCTGAGATCAATGAAAGGTTGCGGAAAGCCGCGGATAAAGCCGCGAAGCAGGATGTCATTCTTGTGCTTGAGAATGAGCCTTCATGTAATACGGGAACTGGAAAAGAAGCTGCCGAACTCCTCAGCGCCGTGCAGCATCCATCGTTCATGCTGAATTGGGACCCTGGGAACGCGGTGGAGCTCGGCGAAATTCCCTATCCCGACGGATATGAGCTGTTACCAAAAGCACGCATTGGTCATTGCCATTGCAAGAATGCTGTGAAAAAAGGCAAGAAGTACGAATGGGCGCCGGTGGGCACAGGTGTCGTCGATTGGGCGGGCCAGTTCAGGGCGCTGAAGAAAGACGGATATCGCTTCGCGGTGAGCCTTGAGACGCATTGGCGTGGAGCGAGAACGCCGGAGGACGCAACGCGGCAGAGTTGGGGGGGAATGAAAGAGGCCCTGCAGAAGGCCGACGCGCTGTGACAAGAGTTCTTCAAAGCCACGACGAAACACGGGGCGGGTGCCCTCACCCGCCCGCGCTCTGCGCGGCGAGATCCGGCGAGCAAAGCTCGCCCGCCCGGGTGAGGGCACCCGGGCCTACGTAGCTTGTTGAGAGGGATGCAACCATGAACGAAACACGACGCGACTTCATAAAGAAAACCGCTGCGGGCGCAGCACTACTAGCGGCCACTCCAGCCCGAATCCTTGGCGCGAACGACCGCGTTCGCGTCGGCATGATCGGCGTAGGCGCACGCGGTCAGGAACTATTGAAGCAAATCCTGGCAGTGAAGAACGCCGAACTGGTTGCCGTCGCGGACATCTACTCACGCCGTCTCGATGAAGCCGAACAACACGCTTCTGGTGTGCGCAAGTTCAAAGACCATCGCCAGCTTCTCGATCAGCAACTGGATGGAGTTATCGTCGCGAGTCCGCTGCATCTTCATGGGCGGCACTTTCTCGACACGATCGCTGCAGGCAAAGACCTCTACTGCGAAAAGACAATGACATGGTCGATCGCGGAAGCGGATGAATGCCTCGCCTCGGCGAAGAAGTCAGATCGGGTGATTCAGATCGGCCTGCAGCACGAAAGTTCGGGTGCATTTGCTGACGCTAAGAAGTGGATCGCGGATGGGCAGCTGGGAAAAATCACGCACGTCGAATCCTGGATGAGCCGCAACACGCCCCACGGAAAAGGGCAGTGGGTGCGGCCGGTGCCGTCGGACTGCACAGCTCAAAACGTGAATTGGGGCGCGTTTCTCAATGGCCGCGTGGATCGTCCCTTCGATCCATACAAGTTCATCAACTGGCGGCTGTTCTGGGAGTTCTCGGGCGGCAATATCACCGAGAACATGGTGCACCAGATCGCCTGGGTCATATCTGCTCTGAATCTGGAGTTGCCGACTGCGGCGTACATGTCCGGCGGCGTGTTCTCCGAAAAAGATGGCCGCGAGGTGCCGGACACAATCGCGGTCACGCTCGACTTTCCGAAAGATATTGTCGTGACCTGGCAGTCGACTTTTAACAACAGCCGCTATGGTCTAGGCGAACGCTTCCTCGGAAGCGACGGCACGATCGAGCACGTGGCCGGCGCGACCGATATGGTCAGTGGCAAATCGGACGAGCTAACGCGCTACTTCCCTGAACCTATGAATCGCCCCAGCGGCACCGGTTTAACCTCAAGCACTCCCGACCAAAATCACATGGAGAATTGGGTCGAGTGCATCCGCAGCCGTAAGACACCGAACGCGTCGGTGGAACTCGGTTATAGAAGCGCAGTAGCCGCGCACATGGCGAACCTCGCGTATCGCACTAAGCAGAGGGTCACGTTGGAGTCGGCAAAGAATCTGGCGCTTTGAAGCCGACGGCACGATTGAGCTAGAACTTTGGCACCAGCGCCCCGGTCGCCTTTGCGTATTCGTCGTATTCCTGTCCGAATGTTTTGCGCATGAACTGCTCTTCCAGCCGGAGCTTGATCGCGAAGCCCAGCCAGAAAAGAACAATTGCGATTAATCCGGTAGGCCTGCCATGGGCCAGTGCGGTTCCAATCATTGCCAGCAGAATTCCTGAGTAAATCGGGTGCCGCACCCATTTGTATGGTCCGGAGCGGGTCAGTGTGTGCCCGACCTTGATGGTCACTGTGCCACTCCAGTTCTGTCCCAGGTAAAACCTCGCCCAGATGGCCAGCCCGATTCCTGCGGCAGTGATGAGAATTGCGATTGCCTGAATTGTTTCAGTTCTGGGAAGAACACGCGTTGTCCACCAACCGAGGCGAATGCGGACGCTGCCAATCAAATAGGTGCCGAGAATTACCGGGATGGTGTAAAGCAAGCGTTGCGACCGCGGCTGTCTTTCCTGTGTGGGCTTGGTTCGCAGCCATCCCACGATCCACACCTGGTTCCTACTGAGTCATCACGTGCCAGGCGGCATAGCACCACAACACTGGCGCGGCGAATAGCAGCGCGTCAATGCGGTCGAGCATGCCTCCGTGTCCAGGGAGAAGTGCGCCTGAATTCTTGGCTCCAGCGCCGCGCTTGATAAGCGATTCGACCAAGTCTCCCAGTTGAGCCGCTACATTCAACGCAATCGAGAGTGCAATGACGGTTGCCACGGGCCATTCCTCGAAAATTCCGTTCTGCCGTTCGATCAAGTGCGCCTGCAGCAACGCGCTGCTGATCGGCTGAGCGTAGTGGAACATCAGAATTCCAACTGCGACGCTGGCACTAACCGATGCACCCGCGCCTTCCCACGTCTTGTGGGGACTGACCCGCGGGGACATGCGATGTCGGCCGAATGGCTTCCCGATGAAGTAGGCGAAGATATCCCCAGCCCAGACCAACAGAAGCAAGTACAGCAGCAGAAAACTGCCCCGCCACTGCTCACGCAACTGGACCAGCAATGCCAGAGGCACCGCAACGTAGACAAATCCGAACGCTGGAACCATCGCCGCTGGAAATGCTGACGCCAGTTGATCTCGCCTCATCGCGATGGAAAGAAAAACAAATGGCGCCAGTACGGTTGCCGATAGCGCGATGTAACTGAATGCAGAGGTGGATAGCAGGTCGGTGCTACCAGGATGGACCGCGATCAGAACAAAAAAGACCCCGCAAAACAGATAGGTCGGAATTCGCAGCGGCTGGATTTCGTACGCTTCAGAAAGCTTGAGCAGTTCGTGGATTGCTGCAAGGGCCACCACTCCCGTAACGAAGGCGAGCACCGGGACTGGAGCACGCAGGATGAGCAAAAGAAAGACTGGGATGAGCACTACCGCGGTAAGAACTCGCTTGAGGAGTTCCAATCCGATCAGCTCCGCAACGCCCGCAAAGACTGGGATTCGTTCAAGCCGCCGTAGCGGCGTTCGCGCGTCTGATACTCGGCGATGGCTTCGAGCAGATGCATGCCGCGGAACTCCGGCCACAGTGTTGGCACCACGTGAATTTCGGCATATGCCAATTGCCAGAGGAGGAAATTGCTCAGCCGCATTTCGCCGCTGGTGCGGATGACAAGGTCGGGATCGGGCATATGGCTGGTGTAAAGATGCTTCGAGATCGTTTCTTCGTCAATCTTCAAGTGCTGAACGCCGCCATTATTGACTGCGGCGTTAAGCATGGACTGGAACGCATCCGCGAGTTCAGATCGCGCGCTGTAATTCAAAGCCAACGTGAGCAGCATCCCGGTGTTGCCAGAGGTCTCTTTCCGCGCCCATTCCATTTTTTCCTGTACATATTCCGGTAGCTCATGAAGGCGCCCAATATATTGCAACCGCACATTGTTCTTATGCAGGGTCGGGACTTCCTGTTTCAAATAACGCGCAAGCAGCTTCATTAAAAAGTCCACTTCGGTCTTGGGGCGGCGCTTCCAGTTCTCCTCGGAAAAAGCGTAGAGCGTGAGCGATGGGATGCCGACACGCGATGCGGTCTCGACCACGTAGCGGACAGACGTGACGCCGGCGCGATGTCCGGCCACGCGCGGCAAATGGCGCTTACGGGCCCAACGGCCGTTGCCGTCCATGATAATGGCAATGTGTTTTGGGAGCCGCGCCGGATCCAGCCGCTGGTAAACCTCGGCCTCTTTGCGGTCCAGCCCGGCAGGAACTGTCGCCTGCAAGATAATCCCTTCCGTTTCAGAAACTAACATAGGGGGAAGGGAGGGTCAATGAAGGCAGGAGGTGCGGTTCGAACGCGGCCACGCGGAGGATGAGGCCAACCTCTGGGAATGGAGCTCTCCTCATAAGAGCGTACCGCAGGAGCAAAGATTATGATGCGAAGAATTCTGATCTGGGCCATCGCTGGTTGCTTAGTTGCCGGGTTCTGGGCAGCTTACGCGGCGGCAACGTTTCCCCACCCGTCCATTTCAGGCAATCCGATTCTTTCGACTCTCATCAACTTAACTTGCCCAATTGCATTTGCCAGCAGGTATCTTCACTTCGGTGTGAAAGTCTACTGGGTTCTCATTGCAAATGCCGGTACGTACGCGCTCTTCGGTTTCGTAGTGGAAAGCTTGCGGCAGCGGTTAACCCACGCCGAATGGGACGACACAGCCCTGCCCGCCAGTGACGCGATGGGTCTATTTCGTGGTCATCCGCGGGACTCCGCCGGCACGATGCCCAAATCCAGGCGTTCAGTTCTGCGAATGATTGTGACCGTGTTCTTTACGCTGACTTGACTATCTGTAAGGAGCCGATGTAGATCATCCACTCCGGCGACTGCCTGCCGGCCGAGCGCGATGATCACGTCGCCTTCCTTCAAACCGCCTTTTTGTGCTGGGCTGCCCTTCTCGACTCCGATTACCATCACGCCAGTTTCTTCGGGCAGATCGTAAAAACGGACAATGCGCCTGTGCAGCGGCACGGTTTGTGCTTCGATTCCGATATAAGCGCGGCGAATGCGACCGTGCGTTAGCAGTCGGCTCGCGACAAATTTGGCAGTGTTAATTCCGATCGCAAAGCACAGCCCCTGCGCGCCCATGATGGTCGCGGTGTTCACGCCGATCACTTTTCCATCGGATGAAACCAGTGGCCCGCCGGAATTTCCGGGATTCAGCGACGCGTCGGTTTGGATCACATCGTCAATCATGCGGCCGGAATAGGAGCGCAGTGACCGGCCCAGCGCGCTGACGACTCCCGCAGTCACCGTGTACTGGAACCCATAAGGGTTGCCGATCGCTATCGCCAGCTGGCCAACCTGCAGCCTCTGCGAGTCACCGAGATCGACTGCGGCCAGATTCGGTGAGTCAACGCGGATTACGGCGAGATCCGTTGCAGGATCGTCGCCGATCAGATGCGCTGGCAATTGCCTTCCATCGGGCAATGCAACTTGAATGCGCGTGGCGTCGTGAACCACGTGGCTGTTGGTGAGGACCAAGCCGTCTGGCGTGAAGATGAAGCCGGATCCGCCGCCTTGCCGTTCGCGAGATTCGCCGTTGCGAGAGCGGGCGGTCTGTGTGACCTCGATCTTCGCAACCGAAGGGCTGACTTTCTCGGCGGCAGAAACAACTGCACCAGAGTAGGCATCGAGAAGATCAGCATCGTCGAGGCGAGATGCCGGCTGAAATACAGGCCCATTGAGCGTGGGGCCTGAGACAAATCGTTCAAGCATGGCTGGTAGATGAGCAATTCCAGCTTAGGGATTCAGGCGCACTCGATCGTGTGGGGACAGCCGAGGGCGGCTGTCCCCACGTTTGTCTGGTTATCTTGCAGAGACTGCTTCAGGCTCCGGTACTACAGATCTCAGCGTCAGCCAATCCGTCCGTACTCGGTCCCATTCCTGAATCATTACCCCGTAGGATTCGAAGAACTCGCGGATGCGCAGGCGCTCCCATCCGGCGATGTCTTCGAGAATCGGGGCCAGAACAGCTAGTGCGCTGGTACTCAGAACGGTGCGCTTCGCAACCTGAGAAACGTGCCTGGCCTCGGAGACTGCGATCGTGTATCCGTCGCGCACGTTGGTGTGCAGCATGACGTGAACGTCGGAGCTCCCATCGCCAACATAAACGATGTGGTCGGGGCCGATCTGCGCGCGAGTTTGCAGTTGGTCAAGGATGAACACTTTGCCGTAACCGGCGGTGGCGCGAGTGACGGTGTCGATTTCGCCGGAGTCCTTGTATTGGAATTCCGTTCCGTAGATGTTATCGGCGGGGACAATTCCTTCCAGCGCTGATCGAACAATCTCCACTGGCGCGGCCGACAAGACGTAGAAGTCGAAATGAAAGCCAGGAATCCCGCCGTCCAATATCTGATAAAGGAGCGCGATATTTTCTTTCAGGCGAATGCGCTTGCCGACTTCGTACAAGTGCTCTTTGCGCACCCGACTTTTAAACTCCGGGTCATGGAGTAAGAGATAGGCCAGCTCTGCTCCCTGCTGGACCAAATTGAGCCGCGCCATGCCGCTCGATTTGCGCTCGAATTCCGCCGTCGGAATTCCGACCATCTCGGCAAGCACGTAGCCGGAGTCGTTGAAGGTCAGCGTTTGGTCGAAGTCGCTGGCAAAAATGTATTCCTTGCGCGTAGTGTCGTTCATGCAATTGATTAGATTATGGCGGCGATTAAAGGATAAGTAAAAGAATCTATGGCAATCATCGCCCGAATTTATAGCAGCTTTACCAAAGTAACGCGGGAGAAGCGCGCGTTGTGGGACAACTGGGGTGGTTTCTCAGAAACGCGCCCGGCACTCTACTTCCTGTTCCGACAGTTGGGCGCGGAGCTTGCGCGTGGCACGGAACAGAGTATTCTTGGCGGTGCCCTCGGTGGTATTCAGGATCTCGGCGACAGTTTTTAGTTGCAAACCCTCGTAATGCTTGAGTTCGAAAACCATGCGCTCACGAGGCGAGAGTGCGCCTAGAGCGCGCAGAATATGCTCCCGCAAAATGCCTTGCGACAAATTGCGTTCTGGGCTCGCAATTGGCCGATCGTCCGGCACCTGGTGCGAGAGATCGTGTTCCTCGCCGTCAGGATAGAGGACCGTCGTCGAATAGAGGAAGTGGAGGCGCTTCTTGCGCAAATGATCGAGGCACAGATTGCTGACGATACGATAAATCCAGGTATAGAACGAGCACTCGAAACGAAACATTGGCAATTTGATGTAAGCACGCAAGAAAGCTTCCTGATAAATGTCCTGACCATCCTCAGTCGAACCCGTCAGGTGAATCGCGACGCGGAGCACGGCCCGATCGTACTGACAAACGAGCTGCTCGAAAGCTTCGCCATCACCTTGTTGGGCCGCTCGAATCAGTTGCGTATTGTCCGTACCTGAGAAGCGTGTCTCTCCGCGAGGCTGAATGGGAGTCAGGCAGCCGATGCCGTTCATGTAGGAATTCACGCGACGAATTTTATGGGGCGCTGCCACGATTTCGTGTCCGATCATTCGATTTCACAACTGCCCAGCCACACAACTGCCGGTTAGCTGACGAATTTGTAGCCCGTGCCGTGCACGGTCAGAATGAAGCGCGGTTCTTCCGGCTTGGGTTCGATCTTCTGCCGCAGGCGAACGATGTGCGCGTCGACCGTGCGAGTAGTTGGGAACCGATCGTAGCCCCAGACTTCTTCGAGCAAACGATCGCGGCTCAGGGTCTCGCCCTGATTGCAAACCAAATATTTCAGCAGCTCGAACTCTTTGGAAGAAAACTCCAGCGATTTGCCCGCGCGCGTGACCTGGCAACTTCGCAGATTTATTTCCACGTCACCAAAGGAAACGCGCTCCTGCTCTTTTGGTACGGTGTGCGAACGGCGCAGCACAGCCTTGACCCGGGCCAACAGCTCGCGAATAGAAAACGGCTTGGTGACATAGTCATCCGCGCCCAGTTCAAGTCCCACAACCTTGTCTACTTCCTGTCCCCTGGCAGTCAGCATGATGATCGGTATTGACGGGCGCTTACT
>Ga0075425_100007086_pt1 | contig 11822 bp, 9 predicted proteins | sample SoiMethybrSBSTD4_FD_75300 | JGI IMG/M metagenome (GOLD analysis project Ga0075425, IMG submission 75300) | Bulk soil microbial communities from a Populus tree surrounding site in Tennessee, USA - Soil MetaG P. TD hybrid SBSTD4 | ecosystem: Environmental > Terrestrial > Soil > Tree plantation...
TACAACGGCAAGCTGTTCAGAATCGCCCGGGCCATTCTGAAAGACGACGGAGACGCCGAAGATGCCCTGCAGGATGCTTATCTCGAGGCGTACCGCCATGTAGATGAGTTCCATGGCGGGTCGGAATTGGGCACCTGGCTGACGCGCATTGTGATCAATCAGTCGCTCATGCGGCTTCGGAAGGACAAGCGCCGCTCGTCGATCGTGCCGTTCCGCGGGATGACAATGGATGCCGACAGTCCGGAGGCGCAAGTGCCCGACCACAGATCCGAATCTCCGTCGGCCGCCGCGATCCGGGCCGAAACCCGCCGCATCCTCGAGCAGCGGATCGACGAACTCCCGTCTTCCTTCCGCATGGTATTCGTCATGCGGGAAGTCGAGGACATGGGCATCGACGAGATTGCTGCCTGCCTGTCGATCTCACCCGCAACGGTCCGCACCCGCCTGTTCAGAGCACGGGCGCTTCTTCGCGCCGCCCTCGCGCGCGACATTGATGTCGCAACTGGCGACGTCTTCGCGTTTGCCGGTGCACGATGCGACCGCATCGTGGCGAATGTCCTAGCTCGGCTGTCAGCCGAGACTTCCGCCTAAAGGCGGAAGCTACGGAATCTTCGTGGCTACGGAATCTTCGTGGCTACGGAATCTTCGTGGCTACGGAATCTTCGTGGCTACGGAATCTTCGTGGCTACGGAATCTTCTTGTGGCTTCCGCCTTCAGGCGGAAGAGCCAGCTGCGGGAACAGTACCTTCCCTCGCGCCATCAAATGAGCAGGACAATTGAAACGATTTTGCAGCCCAGCCATGGCTGCCTGAGGAGTGTTCGCAATGAAATTCGCTACGTTAGTCATCGCAGGTTCTCTCGTCGCGTGGAGCTCGGCCGCGTCCGCGCAGCAGATCAATGATGCGCAGATCGCGTCGATCGTGGTGACCGCCAACCAGGTCGATATCGATGCCGGCAAGCTGGCGGCAAGCCAGTCGACCAATTCGGAGGTCAAGAACTTCGGCCAGCAAATGGTGGAAGCTCACACCGGAGTCAACAAGTCCGCGACCGAGCTGGTGACGAAGCTGAAGGTGACACCGCAGGACAACCCGACCAGCCAGCAGCTCAAAACAGGCGGCGACGAAAATGTCTCGAAGCTCAAGGGCTTGAAGGGGGCAGCCTTCGATCGCGCCTACATTGACCACGAGGTCGCGTATCACCAGGCGGTGCTCGATGCGGTCGATAAGACCTTGATTCCGAACGCGAAGAACGGGGAGCTGAAGGCGCTGCTCGTGAAGGTGCGGCCCGCATTCGTTGCGCACCTCGAACATGCGAAGCACCTGCAGGCGACGCTCGCCAAGTAGGAGGTAACGGAGTTTCCTCACCACAGAGGAAACAGAGTAAGCAGAGGAAAGGAATTGTTCTCTGTTGTCTCAGTTGACTCTGTGGTGAACCTCTCCATTCCCTCAAGTCTCTTCGGATCTCATTCCTCTGTCTTCCAATGAATCTTGTCGAAGCGGATGGGTTCGCTGGCCCGATGCGCGATGTGTCTGGCAATCTGGCGCGCGTGGAACCGGCCGTTCTCGATGAACCACCGGCCGGTCCTCAGTCCACCGCATACGGTGCCGGCAAGATAAATCCCAGGACGGCTCGTTTCGAACGTCGTCTCGTCGTAGACGGGCGTTCGAGCCGGGTCGTCATGGATCGCTAAATTCAGCGCTTCGAGAAAAGAATAGTCGGGCCTGTAACCGGTCATCGCGAGAACCCAGTCGTTCTCGATCTCGACACTTCCCGTCCAGGTTTTCAGCAAAAGCGAGGACGGCCGGATCTCTGCGACGGTCGTATTGAAGTAGGCGCGGACGCTGCCTTCTTTGATCCGGTTCTCGAGATCGGGCTTGATCCAGTACTTGACCTTGTCTGAGAGCTTTGCCGATCGAACGATCAATGTCACCTCGGCACCGTGACGGTAGCAGTCGAGCGCCGCTTTGGCCGCTGAATTCCTTGCTCCGATCACCGCGACCTTCTGCCGCACGTACGGGTATGGTTCGCGGTAGTAATGTGTGACCTTTGGCAAATCCTCGCCAGGTACATCGAGACCATTCGGTTGGTCGAAGAACCCGGTCGCAACGATGACGTTGCGCGCCCGGTATTCGCCGCGGTCGGTGGCAACGGTAAAATGTCCTTTTTCTCCATTCACGCCGAGCACGCGCTCGTAGAGACGGATGTCGAGTTTCTCCTGAGCAGCGACGCCGCGGTAATACTCGACCGCTTCTTCCCGTGTTGGCTTGTAGCCTTGGATAGGAAACGGGTAGCCGCCGATCTCGATGAGATCGGGTGTGGAAAAGAACTCCATCCTCGCCGGATAACCGACGATGGAGTTCACGAGCGATCCTTTTTCGACGATGAGCGGCTGGAGGCCTTCGCGCTTGCTCTCGATGCCGCAGGCCAGGCCAACGGGCCCGGCCCCTACTACGACTACGTCGTACATCGATTAGCGCTGCGCGCGCTGCGGCTCGAGGATGGTTTCCACCGGACGGAGCGTCGGCTTGCGGCGTGCGAGTCGCTCCTGCAGCTTCTCCATGTAGATGTAGAACACGGGCGTGACGTAGAGCGTCAGCGTCTGTGACACCAGCAGGCCACCGACGACCGACAGACCGAGCGGGCGCCGCGCCTCCGCGCCGGCACCCCATCCGAGCGCGATCGGCAACGTCCCCATCAACGCGGCCATCGTCGTCATCATGATCGGCCGGAACCGGACCATACAGGCTTCATGAATGGCTTCGGCGGCGCCGAGATTCCGATCGCGGCGCGCTTCAATCGCGAAGTCGATCATCATGATGCCGTTCTTCTTGACGAGGCCGACGAGCATGATCACACCGACGAACGCGTAGATGTTCAGATCCTGATTGAACAGGAGCAGCGTCAGCAACGCGCCGAAGCCGGCAGATGGCAACCCCGAGAGAATCGTGATCGGATGGATGAAGCTCTCGTAAAGAATTCCGAGAACGACGTAAATGACGAAGATCGCGAGCGCAAGGACCCAGCCAAGACCTTTCAATGACTCCTGGAATGCCTGCGCGGTTCCCTGGAAGCTGCCCGATACGGTGCTGGGAAGCGTCTCGCGTGCGAGTTGTTCGACTCGAGCGACCGCGTCGCCAAGCGCAACGCCCGGAGCAATGTTGAACGAGATCGTGACGGAAGGGAGCTGACCGATGTGATTCACCGATTGCGGCCCGACGGTCTGTCGCGCCGCGACCACCGCGGAAAGCGGAACGAGCTTACCTGCCGTCGACTGCACGTAGAGCATCGAAAGCGCTGCCGGATCCTGCTGGTACTGCGGCGCGACCTGCATGATCACCTGGTACTCATCGTTCGGGGCGAAGATCTGGGAGATCTGACGCGAACCGTAGGCGGACGAGAGCGCCGACTCCACCTGATCGACGGTGAGACCCAGCGCGGCGATCTGCTCACGATCGAGCGTGATCGCCAGCTCCGGATTCCGGATCTGCAAATCGGAGTTCACGTCGAGCAGTCCCGGCACGCTTCGCATCGCCTGCTCGAAACCAGGGGCGACGCTATACAGCTCCTCGGTGTCGGGATCCTGCAGCGAGAACTGATATTGCGCGCGCGACATCATGCCGCCGATCCGGATCGCCGGCGGGTTGGTCAGGACCACGCGGACTCCCGGAACGCGCGCGAACTTCGGCCGCAACTCTTCCATCACTTGATCGGCGGTCAGCGAACGCTCGTGACGAGGCTTGAGATCGACGTTCAGACGGCCGCCGCCACCACCTCCCGGGCCGCCGATGTTCGCCGTGTACGAGGCCACGTTTGGATCGGCCGAGAGGATCGCCATGATCTCTCGTTGATGCTTGACGTTCGCGTCGAATCCGATGCCCTGAATCGTCTCGATCTGTCCGCTGAGCTGTCCGTTATCGACGCTCGGAATGAAACCAGTCGGGACGATCTGGAAAAGGTAGACCGTTCCCACCAGCAGCAGGGCGGACACAATCATCGTTGCCGCCTTGAACCGGATCGTTTGCGTCAACGTCCAGCCGTACGCTCTCAACGATGCGTCGAACACCCGTTCGGTCGCGTTATACAACCGGCCGTGCCGCATCGAATGTGGGGCCTTGAGGAAGCGGCTGCAGAGCATCGGTGTGAGCGTCAACGATACGAGGCCCGACACGAGGATGGCTGCGGCGATCGTCACCGCGAATTCGTGCATCAACCGGCCGACGATCCCGCCCATGAACAGGATGGGAATGAACACCGCGGCGAGCGACAGCGTCATCGACACAATCGTGAATGCAATCTCTTTCGATCCATCGAGCGCGGCCTGGAGCCGCGGCTTGCCCATCTCCATGTGCCGGACGATATTCTCGAGCATGACGATCGCGTCGTCGACGACGAAGCCGACCGAGAGCGTCAGGGCCATGAGCGACAGGTTGTCGATGCTGTAATCACACGCCCACATCACCGCGAACGTGCCGACAATCGAGAACGGCAGCGCCAGTGATGGAATGATCGTCGCGGAGAGATTCCTCAAGAAGAGGAAGATCACCAGGACGACGAGGAAGACGGTCAGCATCAGCGTGAACTTGACGTCTTCAACGGAGTCTCGAATGGAAACTGACCGATCGCTGCGAATGCCGAGCGACAGTGACGCCGGCAGCTGCGTCTCCAGTTCCGGCAGCAGCTGCTTGATCGCGTCGACAACCTGCACCGTGTTCGTTCCCGGCTGTCGAGAGATGGCGAGATAAATAGTCGGCGTGCCGTTGAACCAGCTTGCGTTGCGCGGGTTCTCGACGCCGTCGTAGACGTTGGCCACCTCGCTGAGCCGCACCGGACTCCCATTGCGGTACGCCACGACGATCGGGCGGTACTCCTCGGCGGCCATCAGCTGTCCGCTGGTCTGCACGACGAAATTGCGTTGTGGACCGTAGAGTGTTCCGGTCGGCCTGTTGACGTTGGCGGCGGCAATGGCTTGCGCGACCTGATCGATGCCGATCTGTCGCGAGGCAAGCTGCGTCGGATCGACGTCGATACGCACCGAGAACTTCTGCGCGCCGAAGACATTCACACCGGCGACGCCGCTGACCATCGAGAGCCGCTGGGCCAGGACAGACTCGGCGTATTGGTCGACCAGCGACAGCGGCATTGTCGCCGAGCTGAGGGTCAGAAACAGAATCGGCTGATCGGCCGGATTCACCTTCTGGTACGACGGCGGCGACGGCATACCGGGCGGCAACTGCCGCTGGGCGCGCGCAATCATCGACTGCACGTCCTGGGCGGCCGAATCGATATCGCGGCTCAGATCGAACTGCAGGGTGATGTTGGTATTGCCCTGACCGTTGTTCGAGCTGATCGAGGTCACACCAGCAATCGTCGAGAACTGCTTTTCAAGCGGGGTTGCGACCGACGCTGCCATCGTCGAAGGGCTCGCGCCCGGCAGGTTGGCGTTGACCTGAATGGTTGGATAGTCGACGCTCGGCAGGTCGCTGACCGGCAGCAGCCGATATCCCAGCACGCCGAAGATGAGAATCGTCGTGACGAGCAGCGTGGTTGCGACCGGCCGTCGAATGAAGGGTTCAGCGAAGTTCATGACTGATTCTCCCGATTCCCGCCACGGCGCCCACCCCCTCGACGGCCACCGTTCCCGTTTCCGCGTCCGCCACCATCGCCGGCGTTTTCTCCGCGAGTGCCGGTCATGACCCGCGCACCGGCTGTGAGACGAAGCTGTCCATCGGTGACGACTTCTTCTCCAGGTTTGAGTCCCTGCGAAATGACGCTTTCCTCCCCCAGCTGGCGTTCGACGGCGACGGTGCGCACTTCGGCGGTCTTGTCCGGCTTCACGACGAAGACGAACTGCCCTGCCTGCGACGCTTGAACGGCAACCGATGGAACGACGATGGCGTTCGAGTCGGTGCGGAGAACCAGGGTGACCTGGACGAAGAGCCCTGGCCACAACGCATGATCTTCGTTTCCAAAGGTTCCCTTCAGCCGGATCGTGCCGGTGGTCGGGTCGACCGTATTATCGATAAAACTGACGTTTCCTGCTTCGATTGCGAGCGGCCCCGGGTTTGATGGTGGATCGACCTTCGAACCGCCATCGGTTGTGTCAGCCGGAGCCGCACCCGGGTTCGGCGGTGCGATCTGCGGGGCGCCGGGTGTGCCCCCCGGCTGAATCCGCGCTTCGATTCGAAGCGGATGCTGTGCGTGATATCGACGAATATCCGGCAGAAATCGTCCGGGCACGGAGAAGGTGACATAAATCGGGGCGACCTGATTGATCACCACCAAGGGAGTCGTATCGTTGGCCCGAATGAGGTCCCCCTGGTGGACGTTCAGCGAGCCGGTACGGCCGGAAATCGGCGCAAGGATTTTTGTGTACTGAAGATTGAGCTTCGCATTCTCGATCTGCGCCTGGTCGGCAGCCAACGTCGACTCGAGTGCGGTTGCGGTCGCCATCTGGGTTTCGTATTGATCGCGAGGAATCAAGCCACGCTTATAAAGGTCCTCGTAGCGAACTCGCTGCGATTGCGCGTTTTTCGCCTGCGCCGTATCGCGCGCGAGCACCGCTTCAGCCTGTTGCAGGGCGGCCTCGAAAGGACGGGCGTCCAGGCTGAATAGCGGCGCTCCTTTCTTGACATCCTGCCCTTCGGTGAAGTGAATGCCGCTCAGTTGACCCGTGACCTGTGCGCGGATTTGCACGGTCGCCACTGGCTCGGCAGTGCCGACGGCTGGAAGTGTGACCGGCATCGCCTTTGTGATGGCGTGTGTGGTCACGACCGGAACAGGTCCGCCGGCGCCACGCCCTCCGCCTCCGCCTCTGCCGGCGCCACCCCCGCCGCCGCGTCCCGCGCCGCCTGCAGGCGCGTCCCCCGCCGCCTGCTGCGGATTCGATCCAGGATTCTTCGAACACGCTGAGCTCGAAAAACCCGCCAGAATAAGACAGATTAGGGCAAACCCGACAGTTCGGGATGGAGGGAAGCAGAAGCGCGCGATTATGGGCATGCGGGGGCTGACAACATTATCTTCTACTCTTGCACGGACTCTTAAACGGTAAACGACGGGAATCTGAGCCGCGTTTACTCAGCAGTGTCAGCCGCTCGTCCGCTTTTTTTCGTACTCTTCCACGATTCGGCGCAGCGCGTCCCGTTCGGAGCCCTGTAGCCGGTCCGGTCCTTCGTTGTTCACGCGCTGGACGACGATTTCGTATTCCCGATCGTCCTGGATGGAGCCCCTTGCGAGCACGATCGGCGTGGCTCTCCACACCCCGAGCGGCTGCGACCAGACGAACAATTGATACTCGCGGTCGTCAATCACCAGCGGCGCGGAATGACCGGCGTCGCCTCGTTCGCGCCAGCCTCTCGTTCGTCCATCAACCGATCGCCACATCAACAGGCGATCGGCAAATAGTTCCTCGAGAAAGCGGACGACGTCTTTGGCGATCCCTTCGACGGCCTCCGCCGTGCCACGCTCTTCATCGTACGGATTGAAGAAATGATCGTAGGCGATGTCGCCGACGGCGACATCCGCGGACGTGCCGCGATCCGAGATTCGGACTTCCCCGACGAGGGGGTGAGCCGCGGGAAAAACGGCGATTGGATCGGGAGGTTCACCGAGGGTGAGTCCACGATCCTTGAGGCGCTCGACCAGCATCGGCACCAGAACGTCGCGAATCGTCATGCGCGCGCCGGCGCCTCCGTCGGTCTTGCGTAGTGATAGCCGTCTGCTATCTCCACGGCAACCGGATAATCAAACAACTCGGTGAGCCGTGCCGCCGTCAGGTTTGCCACCGCCGGGCCGTCGGCGACGATGCGCCCGTCGCGCAACAGGATCACCCGCTGAATCTCCGGAAAGATTTCCTCGATATGGTGGGTGATGAGAACGACGGTCGTCCCGCTTCGCGCCAGTTGCCGGACTGTTTCCATGAACGCATGACGCGCGACCAGGTCGAGGCCGGTCGTCGGTTCATCGAGCACGAGCGCCCGCGGTGAGGTGACGAGCGCTCGCGCAAGCAGAACACGTCGTGCCTCTCCGCTCGACATCTCGTCGAGAGTCCGCTGCGCAAGCGGTAACGCGTCTGCGGCGTCGAGCGCGGCCGCGGCACGTGTGCGCATGGCATCGGTCACCGTGCCGTAACGCAGGATTCCGTACGAACTGAGAAACGCAGATAGCACGGCAGCTTCAGCCGTAATCGACCCTTCGCTGTTGCCACTGACGAAATGTTGATGCAGATCCGCCGAGATGATCCCAAGTTGCGAGCGCAACTCGAACAGATCCCAGTTCTGCCGGCCGAAGATGCGCACCGGAGGTGTGCCGTTTGCCGGCGCGATCGCTCGCTGCTCGAGGGTCAGCAGACTGACAAGTACCGACTTGCCGGCGCCGTTCGGCCCGATGATCGCGGTGTGTTGGCCCTCGACAATTGTCAGGCTCACTCGATCGAGCACGGGGCGTCCGTCTTTGACAACGGTTGCGTCGGCGAGTTCGAGGATGGGACCGTCGGCCGGCATGCGCTCAATTGTAGCCGTCATCGCTTTTCTGCGTTGTGCTTGTGCAAGAGCCGGTGCAGAGCGGGAGCGGTCAGGAGCACGAAGGCCGCGATGAACACCAGGCCCGCATAGAGCGCGAAGAGGCCCGCAAAGATCTTTCCTGCCGTCGATTGGATTTCCCCGACCGGTCCCATTCCGCCAAGCAGCATCGCGGCATTCAGAAAGGCATCGACCCAGCCTTGCATTGCAATAAGATGAAACCCCAGCATGCCCAGAACGATTGATGCCGCGGCAACCGCCATCACGTATCCGCTGTGACGCAGCATGCGGCGCACGAACGCGGGCCACGGAATCACCGGAGCCGATCGGTGTTCGTACATACGAGTCAGCGGCCTCGCCCGAGCAGCCGCTCGAGCACGATCGACTCGCTGCCCCGCAGTCCGCTCATCGTTGCGTCCATCACCACGGGATCGTTGCCGTACCGCTCGAGCAGTTCCACGGCCGCGGATTCTCTCGCGCCTGCCGGTAATGCACCGATGGATGCTGCGAGTTGCTGATGCACCGCCCAATCGGAATCCTCGACCCGTTTGATCACGGCTGCCTGAATTGGGTGGCCGGTCTCGCCGAGCCATCGTTCCGACAGACGAAGTGCCGATACCCGCACGTCCCGGTTCGAGTCCTGGAGCGCCGAGATGACGGTGGCTGGCTGAATTGCATCGAGACCGTCCAGGGTCCAGAGCGCATGGAGCCGCGTTCGCCAGTCGGTGGCTTCCGTCGCCAGCTTCGTCAGCCTCGGTACTTCAGCGCGCGCGCCGCGTTCTACCAGCAAGCGCTGCGCTGTATCCCGCCGCCATCCATTCGGATGAGCCAGCGCGTCGACGAGCTGTGACGGAGTTGCGCGACGGAATGGATTCGCGGCGTCACGCGTGGTCGAATCGTGCACGACGCGATAGATGCGCCCATAGCCGGTCGCCTGATCCAGTTTTCGAGCCAGGATCTGGTCGCGCAGATATTCCGTCACCGAGATTCGATGCTCGATGATCCCTCGATACATGTCCGCGATGTAGAGTGTGCCATCCGGCGCGTTCGTCAGGTAGACCGGGCGGAAGCGCTCGTCAGTCGAAGCAAGGAACTCGCCCCGATCGTACGCCTTCCGCGCTCGTAATCTCATGCCATCATCGGAGAGGATCAGTCGACTGACGAGATTCGCCGCTGGCTCGGCGACGAACACGTTGCCATACAGCTCCGCGGGGAGACGGTCGCCGCGATACACCAGCGGCGCGCACACCGAGGTAAATCTCGCGAGCGATCCGTCTTCGCGATCGATGCCGAGCTGATACGCCCGGTTCGTTCCCGGGTTCGGCCGAACGGGCCACACCGTGTTCAAGTCCGGCTCGTCGTCGGCGAGTCGTTCGTAGCTGCCACGCGTCCGCACGAGGTTTGGATTGCGCGCGTAATACGACGTCTGAACGAGATCGACGTGAAGCGCCGATTCATTCGTATTCCGATAGGTCCGGCCGGCATCGTCCTGGCTGACGCCCCATTCGCCGCGCGACAACGTCGGCTGAACCTCGAAGACGCCATCCTTCCATCGAAGCTGAATGTTCGATTGGCCCGCGGTGTACATCCGATTGTCCAGGCCCCAGTAGAAGCCGTTGGCGTTGTTCTGTGGGTCTCCTTCAAAACGGCCGAACTGATCGGTGATCCGCTCCTTCGTGTCGACCCGGAGATCGCCGTCGGTATCGCGCATGAGCCACACGTTCGGCGGTTCGGCCACCAGAACTCCGCGGTCCAGGACCTTGAGCGACCGCGCGAGAACAAGACCGTCGGCGAAAACGGTCCGTTTGTCCATGCGGCCGTCCCCGTTGGTGTCCTCGAGGACGACAACCCGGCCGATTGGATCGTGTTCGTTCGATCCGCGGAGGTCGGCCATGAACCCGGGCATCTCGACGGCCCACAACCGGCCATCGAGATCCCAATCGAGGGCGACAGGTTCCTGGATCAACGGTTCACTCGCAACGAGCTCGACGTGATAACCGGGAGGCATGTAGAACGTCTTCAACGCGTCTTCCGCCGCCAACGCAGGAGACTCCCCGGAAACCTTTTGAACGCCTGGCGGCCAGGGGCGATCTGACGGCGACCGCTGTATGCCCTGTCCGGCGGTGCTCACGACGAAGAGGACGGCAACACCACACACCCGGGACACGAATTGGACCATGGCTGGTGCAGAATATCCCGGCATGAAAGAACTCGAAAGCCCTTCCGTGATATCCCGCCGCGATTTCATGGCAGGCGTAACGACGACGGTGATGGCGATGGCGGAGGCGGTTGAGACACGGGCACAATCGGAACCGGTCATCGACATTCACCAGCATCTTGGCTACAGCGGCAGACCGGACGACGTTCTGCTTCGCCATCAGCGCGAAATGGGGATCACGACGACGATCTTGCTGCCGGCAGGCCGAAGTGTAAACACGCCGTCGACGCATGACGGAGTCTCGAATGGGCTGCAGGCGCAGGCGCTGGGGAACGACGCGTGCCGCCGGTTCGCGAAGGCGCACTCAAAGGAATACCGCTTCGGGGCGAATGAAGTGCCCGACATCGACGGAGCGACGCGCGAAATCGAACGGTATCTGAAACTCGGTGGCGTTGTGATTGCTGAACAAAAGTTCGGTGTCGAGTGCGACTCCAGGGAGATGCAGGCGATCTATACGCTCGCAGCCGAGCGTCGCGTGCCGGTGCTCATGCACTGGCAGTTTCAAATGTACAACTACGGCTTCGAGCGGTTTCACAAGATGCTCGAGAAGTACCCACAGGTCAATTTTCTCGGCCATGCACAAACGTGGTGGGCGAATATCGATCGCAACAACACCGATCAGAGCGTCATGTACCCGAAAGGCCCGGTCACACGTGGCGGCTTGACCGATCGATATCTGAGCGATTACCCGAACATGTTTGGTGATCTTTCTGCAGGCTCCGGGTTGAACGCGCTGACGCGCGACGAAGAGTTCACGCGCGACTTTATATCGCGTCATCAGGACAAATTGGTCTACGGCAGCGACTGCAGCGATCACGTGGGCTCGGGCACCGCCTGCCAGGGTGCGCAAACGATCGCGGCGATCCGGCGGCTGTCGCCTGGTAAAGCAGTCGAGCGGAAGCTGCTGTACGGGAATGCGAAGAAGCTGTTTCGGCTGTGACCGACAGCCTTCACTGTCGAACTGGCACGTACCGACGGTTTCCGTCGAAGAATCGAAGAATCGAAGAATCGAAGAATCGACGAAAGGCACGCGAGACAGAAAACCCGGCTGGCGCCCAGTGCGCCAGCCGGGCACGTCGCAGCAGCAT
>Ga0075425_100007088_pt1 | contig 11821 bp, 10 predicted proteins | sample SoiMethybrSBSTD4_FD_75300 | JGI IMG/M metagenome (GOLD analysis project Ga0075425, IMG submission 75300) | Bulk soil microbial communities from a Populus tree surrounding site in Tennessee, USA - Soil MetaG P. TD hybrid SBSTD4 | ecosystem: Environmental > Terrestrial > Soil > Tree plantation...
GGGTCCTTCGACGCCGTGGTGTGCGTGTTCGGCATCTTCTTCGTGCCCGACATGGAAGCGCAGGTCGCGGAACTCTGGCGCATGGTGCGCCCCGGCGGCCAGCTCGCGATCACGACGTGGGGACCGGGCATCTTCTCACCGGCCTACGAAATCTGGCTCGACATCGTCCGGCGCGTGCGCCCGGATCTCCACTCGGCGTTCAATCCGTGGGACCGCATCACTACGCCGCAGGGCGTGCGCAAGCTCTTCGCCGACGGCGGCGTCGCCGAAGTCGAGGTCGTGCCGGAGGCCGGCGAGCAGCCGCTGCGCGGCCCGGACGATTTCTGGACCATCGCGCTCGGCAGCGGCCTGCGCTGGACGATCGAGCAGATGGGCGCCGATATCGCGGGCAGAGTTCGTCAGGAAATCGTGAGCGCGCTCGCCGCCAGGCGGGTCGATCACGTCGCCACCAATGTCATCTACGCGGTAGCGCGGCGAGCGTAAACGCGGCTATGCTGCCGCGCTCCATAAGGTCTTTGCCAGGGAGAGGCAAATGGGTCGCGCCATCCAAGTCCTGATCGCGGCCGCGCTCGCGTTTTGCGCCACGCCGCTGCTCGCCGCCGGCAACTGCAAGCTAATGAAGATTGCGGAATGGACGGTGCAGCCGCACGGCGGCAGCCTGATCGTCGAGGGCGAGATCAACGGCCAGAAGGTCGGGGTGCTGCTCGATACCGGCGCGGCGAGCAGCGTGATGCTGCGCGGCGCCGCGAGCCGGCTCGGTCTTACCCGTTACGAGGCGCCCGGCTACCGCGTCTTCGGCCTGGGCGGCGAGACCCACGCCGAATACGTCACGCTCGAGGAATTCAAGCTCGGCCAGGCGGCGCGCCGCAACTGGCGCGTTCTGGCGGTCGGCGAACGCGATCAATGGCGCGGCTTCGACTTCCTTCTCGGCTACGACTTCTTCGAGCAGGTCGACGTCGAGTTCGATCTGCCGAACAGCGCTGTGCGTCTCTTCCAGGCGAAGGACTGCGGCGACGTGGCGCTCGCGTACTGGGCGCGCGGCACGCTCGACGAGGTGAAGCTCGAGTTCAATGGCGAAAAGCCGGCGATCCTCGTACCGGTGAAGCTGAACGGCAAGCCGCTCGTCGCCGAGCTCGATACGGGCGCGTCGCGATCGCTGGTGAGCAAGCTTGCCGCAGCACAGCTCGGCGTCACACCCGATACGCCGGGCACGCGCGCCGCCGGCACGATCGGCGGCCTCGGGGGCCGCGAGCCTGAGAAATGGATCGGCAAGTTCGGGAGCTTCGCCATCGGCGGCGAGCTGATTCGCAATCCTGACATCTCGTTTACCGACCTGGAGGTGAACACCACTGCCGAAACCGGATCGCGCCTGGCGACCCGCCGCGAGATCGCGGACATGCTCCTCGGACTCGATTTCCTCCGCGCCCACCGAGTGTACGTGGCGCATAGCCAACGAAAGCTCTACTTCACCTACAGCGGCGGGCCGGTGTTCAGCGTGGCACCGAAACAGCCGGCAAAGCCCGCGGCAAAGCCCGACATATGAACGTTTGCGCGCCGCGGCAGGACTAAATATCTAATGGCAGGCTGGCTCCAGGCGGCGCTCCGCGCGGTCCTTCCCCACGTCGGCGACATCATCGCGGCCGGCAAGCCCGCTTTTACCCGGCGCGAGCCCGCCAACCAGGATGTCGTGCAGCAGCAGATCGCGGAGCTGCAGGGCGCGGTGTCGCAGCAGTCGTCGCACATCAAGGAGCTCGCCGCGCAGCTCGAGAGCACGGTGAACGCGCTCGAGAAGGCGGCGCAGGCGGCCGATGAGCGGCTGCGGCGCGTGCTGATCTTCACGGCGGTCGCGGCAGCGGTCGCCGTGGCCGCGCTCGGCATCGCGTTCATCGCCGTCATGACGCGGTGAAGCCGGGCCAGGCGGAGCTGTTCGGCGCCGCTGCGCCGGCGCTCCCCGAAGGGTTTGTCTACCAGCCGGAGTTCCTGGGCGCCGAGGAAGAGCGCGCGCTCCTCGCCGAGATCGTACGCCTGCCGCTCGAGCAGGCGAAGTTCAAGGAGTACACCGCGCGCCGCCGCATCGCCTATTTCGGCCACGATTACGACTTCTCCGCCAACCGCCTCGGCGATGCGCCGCCGATCCCGGAATTCCTCGAGCCGCTGCGCGCGAAGCTCGGCGGCTGGATGGGCCTCGCGCCGGCCGATTTCGTGACGGCGCTGGTCGCCGAGTACCGCCCGGGCACGCCGCTCGGCTGGCATCGCGACGCGCCGGATTACGAGCGCGTTGCCGGCGTGTCGCTCGGCGGCTGGGCGCGGATGCGCCTGCGGCGCTATCCACCGGGCAAAGACAAGCCAGTGGTGCTCGAGCTCGCGCCGCGCTCTGCGTACCAGATGAGCGGTGCAGCGCGCTGGCAGTGGCAGCACAGCATCCCGGCGACCAAGGAGCTGCGCTACTCGATCACCTTTCGCACGCTGCGCCGGAAGGACTAGCGCCCGCGCCCGCGGCTTGCTACCCGAGCCTCATGGCGCTCGCCAAGCCCGCCGGTACCGGAGCGAGGGAGCACATCTCGCTCGACGCCGCAGCAAGACACCTGCTCGAGGAGTGCCGCATGGTGCTGCCGGGCATCCAGGCGCTCTTCGGCTTCCAGCTGATCGCGGTCTTCAACCAGGGCTTCGATGAGAAGCTCACGCGCGCCGCGCAGATGGTGCACCTCCTTGCGCTGCTCCTGACGGTGCTCGCCATGGCGCTCGTCATGACGCCGGCGGCACTGCATCGCCTGGTCGAGCCGAACAGCGTGAGCGAGCGCTTCATGTGGGTTGCTTCGAACATGGTGCTCGCGGGCATGGTGCCGCTCGCGATCGGCGTCGGGCTCGATGTCTACGTGGTGGTGAGCGCGGTGACCGAGAGCACCGCCGCGGGGAGCGTGATCGGCGCGGCGCTCCTTGCGATGTTCGCGTGGCTGTGGTTTCTGCTGCCGCGGCGCGAGCGCAGTAGGCACGATGAATCGCGCGGCTGATAATGGGCGCGATGAAGCGGTGGCTCGCGATCCTCGCGCTCCTTTTTTCCGGCCCGCTCGGCGCCGAGCCCAACGGCGTGGTGCTCGTCGCGAAGCCCGGGCTGCCGGACCCGAACTTCGGCGAGACGGTGGTGCTCGTGACGCGCACCGACGAGGGCAATCCCGTGGGCGTGATCCTCAACCGGCCGACCACGCTCAAGCTCGCCGAGGTCGCGCCGCGCGTGCGCGGTGCGCAGAATTTCACGGAGCCGCTGTATTCCGGCGGCCCGGTGATGCGCGAGGTGCTGATCGCGCTCTATCGCTCGGATACGCCGCCCAGCGAAGCGGCGTTCCCGGTGCTGCCGGGCGTCTATCTCACCATGCACCCGGCGAAGATCGAGGCGCTGATCGCCGAGCGCCAGGCGACACTGCGGCTCTATGCCGGGTTTTCGGGCTGGGCGCCGCGGCAGCTCGAGGCGGAAATCGATAGCGGGAGCTGGTACGTGCTGCGCGCGACCGAGGCGCTCGCATTCCGCCGCGACACCGCGGGCATGTGGGCCGAGCTCGTCGCGCAAGCGAGCGGCGCGCGCACTGCGCGCGATGCGCCCGCGCGCCTCGCGGCGCGCTGACACCCCAACGCGGGGTCATTCGCTATACTGCTCGACATGAGTTCCGTGCTCCGCATGTTCTTCGCGCTCGCCGCAGCGGCGCTCGCCGTGCCGGCGGCCGCCCAGGACGAGGCGATGATCCTGGTCGCGCATCCGGCGTTCCGCGACCTCGACTACCGCCAGACGGTGCTGATCGCGGCGCCGGCGCCGAACGGCGGCCACGTCGGCGTGATCCTCAACCGGCCGACCAAGCGCTCGCTCGGCAGCCTTTTCCCGGAGCACGAGCCGTCCAAGAAAGTGGTCGAGCCGGTGTACTACGGCGGGCCGTTCTCGCGCGGCGCGCTGGTTGCGCTGGTACACACGCACGACAGTCCCGGCCCGGGCTCGGTGCCGCTGATGAAGGACCTGTACCTCGCGTTCCGCGCCAACACCATCGACCACGTGATCGAGACCACGCCGAACGACGCGCGCTATTACGTCGGCTACGTCGGCTGGCGCCCGGGCGAGCTGAAGAGCGAGATCGACCGCGGCCTGTGGACGGTGGTCAGCGCCGACCTCGAGATGGTGTTCCGCAAGGACACCGACGGACTGTGGGAAGAGCTCCTGCAGTCCAGCAAACGCATCCGCGCCGCACTACCCCGCGGCACGCACCTCGCCCTCGGAATTCGGGGCCAGGGCAACAACTAATCCAGCGAAGCTTAGTCGTGGCGGGCGAGCCATAGCGTTCACAACGCCGGGCGCGACGGGCTCGTTGACAGCTCGTGTCCTGACCCCGAATCAATTGTTACCCTGGCCCCGAATTCAGGGTGTCAGCACCACCTTGATGCACTCGTCCTGCTTGTCGCGAAACATGCGATAGGCGGCGGGCGCCTCGTCGAGGGGCAGGCGGTGCGTGATGACGAAGCTCGGGTCGATCTCGCCTTTGGTGATGCGCTCAAGGAGCGGTTGCAGGTAGCGATGCACGTGCGTCTGCCCGGTGCGGATGGTGAGTGAGCGGTTCATGAGCGCGCCGGCAGGAAACTTGTCGATCCAGCCGCCGTAGACGCCCGCGACCGAGATGGTGCCGCCGCTGCGGCACGCCATGATCGCCTCGCGCAGCGCGACCGGGCGATCGGTCTCGAGCATCATCGCCTGCTTCACCCGGTCGTACGCATGGGCGATGTTCTGGTACGCATGCGCCTCCATGCCCACCGCATCGATGCAGGCGTCGGGACCGCGCCCGCCGGTGAGCTCCTTCAGCGCCTCGAGCACGTTCGCCTCGGTGTAATCGATGGTCTCCGCGCCGAGCTTCAGCGCCGCGAGCCGCAGCCGCTCGGGAAAGCGGTCGATCGCGATCACGCGCTCGGCACCGAGGAGCAGCGCCGCCGCGATGGCGAGCAAGCCGACCGGCCCGCAGCCCCATACCGCGATGGTGTCACCGCGCTCGATGGCGCAGTTCTCGGCAGCCATGTAGCCGGTTGGCAGGATGTCGGAGAGGAAGAGCGCCTGCTCATCGCGCAATTCCTCCGGCACCTTGAGCGGGCCAATGTCCGCGTACGGCACGCGCACGTACTCCGCCTGGCCGCCGGCGTAGCCGCCGAGCAGATGCGAGTAGCCGTAGATGCCGCAGGGCGAGTAGCCCCAGAGCTTCTCCGCCATCCAGGCGTTCGGGTTGGAGTTCTCGCAGAGCGAAAAGAGGTGCCGCCGGCAGAAAAAGCAATTGCCGCAGGCGATGGGAAAGGGCACCACCACTCGGTCGCCCGCGCGCAGGTTCTTCACGCCGGCGCCGAGCTCCACCACCTCGCCCATGAACTCGTGCCCGAGGATGTCGCCTTTGACCATCCCGGGGACGAAGCCGCCGTAGAGATGCAGGTCGGAGCCGCAGATGGCGGTGCTCGTGACGCGCACGATCGCGTCGCGCGGGTTGATCAGCTTCGGCTCCGGCACCGTCTCGACGCGCACGTCCTGGCGGTCGTGCCAGCAGAGCGCGCGCATCGCGCTAGCGCCGGCCGCTCGGCTGCCCGCTGGTGCTCGGCGCTTCGCCCGTCTCGAGGATCGCGCGAGCGCGCCGCAGCGCGTCGGCGACGAGCCGCTGCGGCGCGCGTCCCATCACCCGCGCCAGCGCCGCGCCGAGCGAGCCGCCGCTCGGCGCGTACTCGAGATGCGCGGCGACGATGGTGCCGCGCGCACCGGGCGCGTCGCGAAAGCTGAGCGAGCCGAAGTGCGCGAGCTTGTCGCCGCGCAGGCCCCGCCAGGCGAGCTCTTCGTCGACGACGTTGCGCGCGATGTCGACGTCGGCGTCGGCGAGCGCCGGCAAGTGCTCGGGACGCGCGAAGTACGCGTAGACCTCGGCGCGCGGGCGCGAGATGGTGATCGCCTCCTCCACGACGATGGTCTCGGCGAGCTCGGCCTGCGCCGGCTCGCGGTTCACGCGGATGCCGAGCGGCTTCAGCATCGGGTTGCTGCCGGTGTACGCCTGGTAGAGAGTCCAGCCGCCCAAGCCCGCGGCGGCCGCCCGCGTCCAGCTCGGACGCCGCAAGGCCCACAGAATCAGCGCGATGCCGCCGACCAGATAGCCGACGCGATCGGCGCGGGTGAGATTCGGGCTGCGCGGCACGCGAGCAGCCGAGCAATTTTCAGGCCCCACACGCGGCCCGGGAATAGTGGCACATTGACGCTGTTCGCCGAACGACCCACTCCAGGAGGAAGCCATGAAGCGCATGCTCGTCGTATTCGCCGTCAGCGTGCTTGCGGCCTGCGCCGCGCAGCAGACACGCGAGCAGAGCCTGGTCGGCCGCGCGGTCGACGCGATCGGCGGCCCGGAGCGCCTCGCCGCCATCAAGACGGCGTGGGCCAGGGGCACCATCAAGCAATGGGAGCCCGAGCAGTCCGACGTGCCGGGCGGCGAGATGCGCTTTGCCAACGAGGCGAGCTTCGAGATCGTCCAGGACCGCGCGCAGCGCGCCGCGCGCACCGACATCGAGCGCCGCTTCGCCTATCCGACGCCGCGCACGTTCAAGTTCACCGAAGTCGTCCGTGCCGACGCGGGCTACGTGCTCGGCGTGGATTCGAATGGCCGCAACGCGCAGAGCCAGAAGATGAATCCGCCGGCGCACGCGATGTCGGGCCTGCGCCTTGCCACGGCGCAGCGCGAGGGGCTGCGCGGCACGGTGAGCGGCCTGCTTCTCGCCATGCGCGCGAACCCGCAGGATCTGCGCCCTGCGTCCGACCTCGTGGTCGGCGGCGCGAGCTATCCCAGCGTGGGCTACGGGTCGCTGGTCGTCGCCTTCGATCCGCAAACCGGCCTCCCCGCGCGGGTACGCTCGCTCGACTACGACAACATCTGGGGCGACGTCACCTACGACATGGTGCTTTCCGAGTGGCGCGACTTCGACGGCTTGAAAGTGGCGATGAACCGCAAATACGAGCTGAACGGCCGCGTGGTGCAGGACGTGCAGCTCAGCGACTTCCGCGCCAACGTGCCGGTCGAAGCAAAGCGCTTCGAGGTGCCCGCGGAGCTGCAGGCGGGCGCAGCCAAGCCCGCCTCGGGCGACGTGCCCTATCAGTGGGTGATCCGCCGGCAGTTCATCGGCACCTATCTCGATTCCGACAATCGCAGCTTCGACACGCGCGCCACCTCCAGCCTGCGCCTGAACGAGGTGGCGCCGGGCGTGCTGCACGTCGTCGGCGGCTCGCACAACAGCCTGCTGGTCGAGATGAGCGATCACCTGGTCATGGTGGATGCGCCAGTGAGCGACGAGCAGTCGCTATGGGTGGTGAATGCCGCGCGCCAGCGCTTTCCGGGAAAGCCGATCCGCTGGCTGGTGCTCACGCATCACCACATGGACCATGCGGGCGGCATGCGCGCGATCCTCGCCGAAGGCGCAGTGCTGGTCGTCGGCCAGGGGGCGGCGCCGCACTACCGCAAGGCGCTCGCCGCACCGATGACGCGCAACCCCGATATGAAGCCGATGGACTTCAGCCAGGTGGCGATCCTGGAGGTGCCGGAGAGCCACGTGATGAGCGACTCGCGCGGCCGGCAGGTGATCGTCTACACCATGCCGGACAACCCGCATGCCCGCGGCATGCTGATGGCCTACGTGCCGGACGCGAGGCTTGGCTACGTCACCGACCTGTGGAACCCGGGGCAGCCGCTGCCGGACAAGGCGACGCCCGGCATCGTTTCGGTGGTGAACACGGTGAAACGCGCCGGCATCGAGCCGGCACGCTTCGCCGGCGGGCACGGCTCCTCCGCCGACTATGCGCCGGTGGCGAAGCTGACAGGGCAGTAGCGATCAAATGGGGACAGACCCCATTTTTCTCATTTAGAGAACCAACCCCCCGCTCGCCTTCGGCTCGCGCCCCCCTTAACAGGGGGGCGGCGGGGCGTTGCGTTTTACGCGGCGGCTTTGCGCGGCCGCTTGTCGAACACCATCTTGCCGCCGCGCCAGTCGACATAGATCGTGTCGTTGGGCGCGAAGCGGCCTTCGAGGATCGCCTTCGCCAGCGGGTTCTCGAGCTCGGACTGGATCGCGCGCTTGAGCGGCCGCGCGCCGTACACCGGGTCGAAGCCGACCTTGGCGAGCTCGCTCACCGCCGCATCGGCGATCTCGAAGCCGTAGTCCAGCTTCGCGAGCCGCGCCTTGAGCGTCGCGAGCTGGATGCGCGCGATGCGCTTGAGGTCCTCGTCCGCGAGGCTGTGGAACACCACGATCTCGTCGATGCGGTTGACGAACTCCGGCCGGAACTGCGCTTTCACCTCGCCCATCACGGCGAGCTTGATCACCTGGTAGTCGCTGCCCGCCATGCTCTGGATCATCTGCGAGCCGAGGTTGGAGGTCATCACCAGCACCGTGTTCTTGAAATCCACCGTCCGCCCCTGCCCGTCGGTCATGCGCCCTTCGTCCAGGACCTGGAGCAGGGCATTGAAGACGTCGGGATGCGCCTTCTCGATCTCGTCGAACAGGATCACCGAGTACGGCTTGCGGCGCACCTGCTCGGTGAGCTGCCCGCCCTCCTCGTAGCCGACATAGCCCGGCGGCGCGCCGATCAGGCGCGCTACCGAATGCTTCTCCATGTACTCCGACATGTCGATGCGGATCAGATGATCCTCGGAGTCGAACAGGAACGCGGCGAGCGCCTTGCACAGCTCGGTCTTGCCGACGCCGGTCGGGCCGAGGAAAAGGAACGAGCCGTACGGCCGGTTCGGATCCGCCAGGCCTGAGCGCGAGCGCCGGATCGCGTCCGACACCACGCGCACCGCCTCGTCCTGGCCGACGACGCGCTGGTGCAGCTGCTCTTCCATCTGGATCAGCTTGTCGCGCTCGCCCTGCATCATCTTCGACACCGGGATGCCGGTGGCGCGCGACACCACCTCGGCGATCTCTTCCGCGCCGACCTGCGTGCGCAGCAGCTTCGGCTTCGCCGAGGGCTTCGCCTCGGCTTTCTTGAGCTGCGCCTCGAGCTGCGGCAGCCGCCCGTACTGCAGCTCGGACATCTTCTGCCAGTCGCCCTTGCGCTTCGCCTCTTCCATCTGCAGGCGCAGCTTCTCGATCTCTTCCTTGATCTGCGTGCTGCCCTGGACCTGCGCCTTCTCGGCCTTCCATTCCTCGTCGAGGTCGGCGTACTCCCGTTCCAGCCGCTTGATCTCGGCCTCGATCAGCTCGAGGCGCTTGCGCGACGCTTCGTCGGTCTCCTTCTTTACCGCCTCGCGCTCGATCCGCAGCTGGATCAGGCGCCGCTCGAGCCGGTCCATGGCTTCGGGCTTGGAATCGATTTCCATCTTGATGCGCGCCGCCGCCTCGTCGATCAGGTCGATCGCCTTGTCCGGCAGGAAGCGGTCGGTGATATAGCGCTGCGAGAGCTCCGCCGCGGCGACGATCGCCGGGTCGGTGATCTCCACGCCGTGATGCAGCTCGTAGCGCTCCTGCAGCCCGCGCAGGATGGCGATGGTCGCTTCCACGCTCGGCTCGTCTACCAGCACCTTCTGGAAGCGCCGCTCGAGCGCGGCGTCTTTTTCGATGTACTTGCGATATTCGTCGAGCGTGGTGGCGCCGATGCAGTGCAGCTCGCCGCGCGCCAGCGCCGGTTTCAGCATGTTGCCGGCGTCGATCGCGCCTTCGGCCTTGCCGGCGCCGACCATGGTGTGCAGCTCGTCGATGAAAACGATGGTGTTGCCTTCGTCCTTCGCCAGATCCTTCAGCACCGACTTCAGGCGCTCCTCGAATTCGCCGCGGTACTTCGCGCCCGCGAGCAGCGCCGCCATGTCGAGGTTGAGCACGCGCTTGTTCTTCAGCGACTCGGGCACCTCGCCGTTGACGATGCGCTGCGCGAGGCCCTCGACGATCGCCGTCTTGCCGACGCCCGGCTCGCCGATCAGCACCGGGTTGTTCTTCGTGCGCCGCTGCAGGATCTGGATGCAGCGGCGGATCTCGTCGTCGCGGCCGATCACCGGGTCGAGCTTGCCCTGGCGCGCGCGCTCGGTGAGGTCGAGCGTGTACTTGGCGAGCGCCTGGCGCTGCGATTCGTCGGCCTGTCCCTGCACGGTTTCGCCGCCGCGCACCTCCTCGATGGCCTTCTCGAGCGCCGCCTTGGTGAGGCCGGCCTGCTTCATCAGCCGCCCGGTCTCGCCCTTGTCGCCGGCGGCGGCCAGCAGGAAGAGCTCCGAGGCGATGAACTGGTCGCCGCGCTTCTGCGCTTCGCGGTCGGCGGCGTTGAGCAGCGTGGTCAGATCGCGCGACAGGTGGACCTCGCCCGGCGTGCCTTCGACTTTCGGCAGCCGCGCGAGCGAATCGGCGAGCGCCTTCTTCAGCGCATTGAGGTTGCCGCCCGCCTTGGCGACCAGGCCGGAAACGCCCGGGTCGTTGAGCAGCGTCGCCAGCAGCTGCTGCGGCTCGATGTACTGGTTATCGTTGCCGAGCGCCGCGCTCTGCGCCTCGGCGAGCGCCTCCTGCAGCTTGGTCGTAAACTTCTCGAATCGCATCTGGTTGATCCTATAGCGCCTTTTCGGGATTCGCTCAGGGAAGATGGGGCCATCGCCCCGGTATTCAAGGGAAAATCGTGCCCATGGAACGCCGCACCCGCTTTCACATCGTCTACCTCGTCTTTGCGCTCTTCGCGATGCTGCTCATCCAGGAGGCCTGGCAGCGAGCGCAGACCGTCGAGGTGCTGCCCTACAGCGATTTCGAGAAGCTGCTCGCGGAGGGCAAGATTTCGGAAGTCGTCGTCGACGATACGCGCATCACCGGCAAGCTGAAGACGCCGCAGGGCGGCAAGACCGTGGCTGTCGCCAACCGCGTCGAGCCGCAGCTTGCCGAGCAGCTCAACAAGTACGACGTCAAGTACACCCGGGTTCACCAGAGCACCTTCCTGCGCGACCTGCTCTCCTGGGTCGTGCCGGCGCTGGTGTTCTTCGGGGTCTGGTATTTCCTCGCGCGCCGCGTGAGCCAGGGCCTCGGCGGCGGCTTCATGAGCATCGGCAAGAGCCGCGCCAAGATCTACGTCGAGAGCAAGACCGGCGTCACCTTCGCCGACGTCGCCGGCGTCGACGAGGCGAAGGCCGAGCTGCAGGAGGTGGTCGAGTTCCTGAAAGACCCGAGCAAGTACGGGCGCCTGGGCGCACGCGTGCCCAAGGGGGTGCTGCTGGTCGGGCCGCCGGGAACCGGAAAGACGCTGCTCGCGCGGGCGGTTGCCGGGGAGGCGGGCGTGTCGTTCTTCTCCATCTCCGGCTCCGAATTCGTCGAGATGTTCGTCGGCGTGGGCGCCGCGCGGGTGCGCGACCTCTTCGAGCAGGCGCGCGCCAAGGCGCCGGCGATCATCTTCATCGACGAGCTCGATGCGCTCGGCCGCGCGCGCGGCGCGGGGCCTTACGGCGGCGGGCACGACGAGAAGGAGCAGACGCTGAACCAGCTCCTCGTGGAGATGGACGGCTTCGATCCGATGACCGGCCTCGTGCTGCTCGCGGCGACCAACCGGCCGGAAATCCTCGACCCGGCGCTCTTGCGCGCCGGGCGCTTCGACCGCCAGGTGCTGGTCGATCGGCCCGACAAGCTCGGCCGGGTTGCGATCCTGCAGGTGCACGTGCGCAAGGTGCGCCTCGCGCCAGGCGTCGAGCTCGAGCAAGTGGCGGCGCTTACGCCCGGCTTTTCTGGCGCGGACCTCGCCAACCTGGTGAACGAAGCGGCGCTCCTTGCCACGCGGCGCGGCGGCGACGCGGTCAGCCTGGACGACTTCACGCTGGCGGTG
>Ga0075425_100007090_pt1 | contig 11820 bp, 13 predicted proteins | sample SoiMethybrSBSTD4_FD_75300 | JGI IMG/M metagenome (GOLD analysis project Ga0075425, IMG submission 75300) | Bulk soil microbial communities from a Populus tree surrounding site in Tennessee, USA - Soil MetaG P. TD hybrid SBSTD4 | ecosystem: Environmental > Terrestrial > Soil > Tree plantation...
GCGACCGGACGCGGTGCGTCCACCATCGTCGGAGGCGGTGACAGCGTGGCCGCGGTGAACCTGATGGGCATCGCCAACCGCTTCACGCACATCTCGACCGGCGGCGGCGCCTCGCTCGAGTTCATGGAAGGCCGTACGCTGCCCGGCGTGGAAGCGCTGTGTGACGTGGCCGAAGTGGCCGGTTAACATTTTCGCCTTCGCCCCGTAATGTCGCGACGCAAACTCATCGCCGCGAACTGGAAGATGAATCACACCGTCGCGACCGCGACGGCATTCATCGTTCCATTGCGTGCCGCGCTGCCGCGTCTCTCCCGCGTCGATCTGGCCATCTTCCCGTCGTTCTTTTGCGTGCGTCCGCTCGCGGATGCGCTGGCGGGAACACCCGTCGCCGTCGGCGCACAGGATCTCTTCTGGGAGGAGAGCGGTGCGTTCACCGGCGAAGTGTCGGGCGCCATGCTGCGCGACGCCGGCGCCACCATGGTGATCATCGGACATTCCGAGCGTCGTCACCTGCTGGGTGAGAGCAACGAGATCGTGGCGCGCAAGCTGGCCGCCGCGCTGCGCGATGCGCTCACGCCGATTCTGTGCGTGGGGGAACTGCTCGCCGAGCGCGATGCGGGCGAAGAGAACTCCGTGGTGGAGAGGCAGCTCGCATCGGCCTTCCATGGCATGGGAGAAGCGATGGCGGCGCGCGTGGTGATTGCTTATGAGCCGGTGTGGGCCATCGGCACCGGACGCACGGCCTCGCCGCAGGATGCGCAGACCATGCAGGCCGCGATTCGCGCCTGGCTTGGGAAACATTGCGGAAGCAGCGCGGACGCCATGCGGATTCTCTACGGCGGGAGCGTCAAGCCGGACAACGCGGCTGCCCTTGCCGCCCAGCCCGACGTGGACGGCTTCCTGATCGGCGGCGCCAGCCTCGATCCCGCCAGCTTCGTGGCCATCGGAGAAGCCGCCGCGCGCTAGCCCGGGCCTCGGGTTGACGCTTTCGGGGCTTTCTGGTAGCCTCCGCAGGCGCGGCGTCTGGAGCCGCTATCTTTTTTCGGTACTACCGCGGGTTGTTCCCGCCGCAAGACAAGGACTCAACTTACATGCTTTTCAACTTGTTGATCGGGCTGCACGTCTTCGTGTGCCTGGTGCTGATCCTCGTCGTGCTGCTGCAGTCGAGCAAGGGCAGCGGCCTGGCAGGAGCCTTCGGTGGCGGTGGCGGGCAGACCATGTTTGGCGGCCAGGAGACGGCGACGTTCCTCTCCCGGATGACCACATATCTCGCCGTTCTCTTCATGGTGTTGTCACTTCTCCTGGCGTTCCTCTCATCGCGTCGTAACGCCGCCGGCCCGCACAGCGTGGTTCGCGACGCGGCACGCTCGAGCCAGACCCAGCTGCCCAAGGGCAAGAGCATCGACGAGCTGTTGGGAGGCTCCGCGGATACATCCAAAGCGGGTTCGGTCGGAATGCCCAAACCGCAGCCGCAGGACACGACCAAGAAGAAGCCCTGGTAGGAGTTTTCGCCCAGGTGGTGGAATTGGTAGACACACTATCTTGAGGGGGTAGCGGGCGAAAGCTCGTGCGGGTTCGAGTCCCGCCCTGGGCACCAAGGAAAGACATCGCCGCGACAGCGGCGACCAAGGAAACGGGACGCAGCGCGTCCCGTTTCGTTTTGAAGACGTCTTTTTTCAAAAACCAAATGCGCCGCTTCGGCGACTCACGGTCAGAGGCCCCGATCAGGAAGGATTCGTCATGAAGAGACAAAATGGAGTCTTGATACTCGCCGTCATGGTCGCTCTGGCGGTACCCGCACTCGCCAAGGACAAGAAAAACGCGCCCGCGCCGGCCACACCGAACTCGACGGGAACACCGGCCGTCGACGGACGCAGCACGCCGGCCGACCAGAAGTCGATGAGCATCACCATCTACAACGACAACCTCGGCCTGGTGAAGGATGTGCGCTCGGTCGACTTGAAGAGCGGGGTCCAGAACCTGTGGTTCGAGGGCGTGGCGGGACAGATTGACGCGACCAGCGTGCACATCCGTTCGCTGGACGCGCCCAACGCGCTGCGCGTGCTCGAGCAGAACTTCGAGTATGACCTGATCTCGCCCGAGAAGCTGATGGAGAAGTACGTCGGCCAGCCGGTCGAGATCGTCACCACGCACGCCGACGGCGGAACCGAGACCACGAAGGCCACGCTGGTGGGCATTCAGAACGGCTACGTGTACCAGCTGGAAAACGGCAAGATCGCCGTGAATCCTCCCGGCCATGTGGTGCTGCCCGCGCTGCCGCAGGGGCTGATCTCAAAGCCGTCGCTGGTGTGGATGCTCGACGCGTCGAAGACGAAGCAGACCGTGGAGGCGAGTTACCTGACCGGCGGCATCGGCTGGAAAGCCGACTACGTCGCGGTTCTTTCCGCAGATGACTCAAAGCTCGACCTCTCCGGTTGGGTGACGATCAGCAACACCAGCGGTGCCACGTACCACGACGCGTCGCTCAAGCTCGTGGCCGGCAATGTGAACCGCGTGCAGCCGGAAGCCGTGCCCATGGCAATGGACGAAATGCACGTTCGCGGCGCTGCCGTGGCGAAGCAACAGTTCCAGGAGGAATCGTTCTTCGAGTATCACCTGTACACGCTCGAGCGCAAAGCCACCATCGCTGACAACCAGACCAAGCAGATCGAGCTGCTCTCCGCCGAAGATGCGAAGACGAAAAAGTCGTTCGTGGTCCAGCCGCAGCAGAGCTACTGGTACTACCAGTTCAGCGACGTCGAAAAACCGAAGGTCGGCGTGTACATCTCGGTGGAGAACTCGAAGAAGAACCAGATGGGCATGCCGCTGCCGAAGGGCACGGTGCGCGTCTACAAGCAGGACAAAGAGGGCGCGCTGCAGTTCATCGGCGAAGATGCCATCGATCACACACCGGAAGACGAAACCATCCGCGTCAAGATGGGCGATGCGTTCGATGTGGTGGCCGAGCGCGTGCAGACGAGCTTCCAGGTCGTCTCCAGCGGACACCTCTATCGCTCCGCCTACAAGGTCACGCTGCGCAACCACAAGGACGAGAACATCACCGTTTCCGTCGTCGATTTCCTGCCCGGGGACTGGACCATTACGCAGTCTTCGCACAAATACGAGAAGGAAACCGCGACGCGCGTCCGCTTCGACGTGCCAGTGGCCTCGAAGGGAACCACCGAGCTCACCTACACGGTCGAGGTCCGGCAGTAGCCCAAAGTAAGAACTCCGCATACCGACGCCCTGATTCGGCCCTCATAGGTGTTTACAGCCTGTGGGGGCCGTATTAGGATTCGCGCCTGATTCGGCAACTCGGAGGTTGATTTGGGCAACGTGGATCAAACCGTGGTCATCGCGCTGGCGGTCGTCACCGGACTGGCGCTCGGAAGTCTCGTCGTCGGTTTACTCGCCTTTTCCCGTGTTCGGGCCATATCGCGGGGCTTTTCCTGGGCCACCGGCCAGGAGCCCGGTTCCATCGACACGCTCCCCGCGCTCCTGCGCGGCGTCGAAACCAACTCGCGCGATGTGGCGGTTCTGAAGGATTCGTTCCAGGCCGCCAGCGTCGAGGCGCGCACCCATTTCAAGTACATGGGTATCGTGCGCTACAACGCGTTCGAGGGCGTGGCCGGACAGCAGAGCTATTCGCTCGCCATCCTCGACGAAAACAAGACCGGTATTCTCATCTCCAACCTGGTGGGAACCAACTTCAGCCGTGGCTACGCGGTGGACATCAAGAACGGCGAGCCGTCGCGTCCGCTTGGAGATGAAGAAAAGGGCGCTGTCGAAGCCGCCATGAAGAACGGGAACTGAGTTCGCGCGGCGACGCCGCGCGAGAAATACAAGTGAAACGCGCTACTCCGACGAGTCGTTGCGCTGCTTGCTGTAGTTTTCCAGGATGCGCTTCTCGGTGGGCGTGAGCGTCTCGTAGCCCTTCGCGGAAATCTTGTCCAGAATCGAATCGATGTTGTTGCGGCTCGCCTCTTCATCCTGGCGGCGCTTCTCGCGCGTGTAGGCCTGCCACTTCCGGCGCGGCCCCGCGTGGAACTGGATGCGCCGCCGGATTTCTCCCGAGAACATCAAGGCACCGGCCAGCATGCCGCCCAGGTGCGCGAAGTACGCCACACCCGAGGGTCCCGCAATTCCCTGCGCGAGCTGCAGGATGGTCAGACCAATCACGAAGTGCTTCACCTTCACCGGGATCAGGAAATAGATGTAGAGGTACTGGTCGGGGAAGAGCATCGCCGCCGCAAAATAGATTCCGAAGATCGCGCCGCTCGCGCCGATGACGCTGGCGTTGTACTGCAGGAGCGCGTGCAGGAGTCCGCCGCCGATCCCGCAGATGATGTAGTAGCGCATGAACTTCGCCGGGCCCCACGCCGATTCCACCATGGTGCCGATGAAGAACAGCACCAGCATGTTGAAGAACAGGTGCCCGAAGCCGCCGTGCAGAAACATGTAGGTGACGAATTGCCACACCTGGAAGTGCTCGATGGCCAGCCGGGGGGTGAGCGTCAGGTACTCGTTCACCGGGGCGAAGATCTGCTGCAGGAAGAAGACCGCGACGGTGACCGCAATGATGCGCCCCACGGCCGTGTTGAGAAACGGGGGGCCCGAGAACGGCGTCATTTGTCGCAGTTGCGCAGTCATGGCATGACGAACATACACAGTCGGCGTCAAACTCCACAAGGGAAGCCCTGCGAACGGTCGAAATCGGGGCTCCCGGAGGCTCCGGCGCGCGGTTCGGGGCGTGATGCCACCGGGGGAATGGGGGCCGGGGCGGCCCCCAATTTGCACCGGCGGCGCGGCAAACGTACTTTACACGCCGTTAATGACCGGGGCATAATGCCGGTCCCGAACCGCCGACCGGGAGCGTGGAACTCCGGGGCGTCAGTTCAAGCCAAACTCATGCAGGGAGGGAATCTGGATGGCCAGTGAGATGGAGTTCACGGACACGAATTTCGACCAGGAAGTGCTGAAGTCCAATGAGCCGGTGCTCGTCGACTTCTGGGCGCCCTGGTGTGGTCCGTGCAAGATGATTGCGCCCATCGTGGCGGAAATTTCGCGCGACTACGCCGGAAAGTTGAAGGTGGGCAAGCTCAATACCGACGACAACCAGGGTATCGCGTCGCGCTACGGCGTGATGAGCATCCCCACGGTGATGATCTTCAAGAACGGTCAGATGGTGGCGCGCATCGTGGGCGCGCAGTCCAAGCAGACGTTCACCGGAAAGATCGACGCGGTTCTGGCGGGCTAGAACACCGCCGCCGCAAGAGCCCAGCGACGAGGGCCGGTCCGTGATGCGGGCCGGCTCTTCTTTTTTCAAGGCGTGGAATTTGCATGTTATTCCACGCATGATCCGAAAATTCCTCATTGTCCTGGGTTGTTTCCTCACGGCGTGCGGGTCGCCTCAAAAGCAGGCGTCGCGCGATGCCGGTGGAACCGCTGCGTCCGACACGACGTCGGGCCCTGTCCATGGCGGCCGTGTCGTCATCGGCGTGCAGCAGGAGCCGGAGATGCTCTCCGAGATCCTCAATTCGATGGCGACCAACAACATGGTCTGCAATCTCCTGTTCAGCAAGTTCGTGAAGTACGACGACCACTTCAAGCTGGTACCGGACCTTATTACCGCCATTCCAACCGTGGAGAACGGCGGCGTCTCCGCCGACCACCGCACCTACACGTACCACCTGCGCGCCAACGCGCGCTGGCATGACGGCGTGCCGGTGACCAGCAAGGACGCGAAGTTCACCTACGAGATCATCATGGATCCCCATGTGCAGGTGGAATCGCGGGAGGGCTGGGACGTGGTGGACAAGGTGGCGACGCCGGACGACACCACCATCGTGTTTCACTTGAAGCGGCCGTATCCGGATTTCGTTTCCGAGACCTTTTACGATGAGTCCGTGTTGCCCGAGCATCTCTTGAAGAACTCGCGCGGCGACCTGTTCCATTCCGCGGCGTTCCACCACGCCCCCGTCGGCTCGGGGCCGTTCAAGTTCGACAGCTGGGTTCCCGGGTCGAACATCACGCTGGTGGCCAACCACGACTACTACGGCGAGGGCCCGTACCTGGACCAGATCATCTTCAAGTTCGTGCCCAACGAAAACGCGCTCCTTGTCCAGCTCAAGACGGGCGAAGTCGACATGTTCGACAACGCCAACATCAACTTCATGAGCCAGCTCAAGGACATCGCGGGCGTCCATGTCTACCAGACGCCGATGCTCATGTACGAGCACCTCGACTTTAACACCGAGAACCCGATTCTGAAGGACGTGCGCGTGCGGCGCGCGCTCTCGTACGCCACCGACAAGCAGGAGATCGCAGATCGCATCTACAACGGTGTGGTCAAGGTGGCGGCGCTGGACGAATTCGACGCGTCGAACTATTTCTCCGCCACCGCGGCGGCGCGCGCCACGTTCGATCCGGCCAAGGCGCGGCGGCTGCTCCTCGAAGCGGGTTGGAAGGACACCGACGGCGACGGCATCTGCGACCGGAACGGCCAGCCGCTCAAGCTTTCCATCGCGGCCAGCGCCGGACAGCCCAACCGCGAGCGCACCGAGCTCGTGCTGCGCGACCAGTGGCGCAAGGTTGGCGTCGACCTCGAGCTCTCCAATTTCAGCCCCACCGTGTTGTACGGGACCTATGAAGACAACGGCATCCTGAAGCGCGGCAAATTCGACGTGGCGATGTATGCGTGGCTCTCGTCGCCCGCACCGTCGCGGCGCGAAGCGTTGTACGCGTCCACTGCCATTCCGCCGGCGGGGCAGAATCATCCGCGCTACGTGAACGACGAGCTGACGAAGCTCCTCGAGGAGGGTGGCAACGAAACCGATTCGGCGAAACGCGAGGAAATATACCACCGCGTGCAGGACATTCTCGTCGATGAGGCCCCCGTGGTCCCGCTCTTCTGGTATACCGCCATCGATCCGGTCACGACGCGCCTGCACAATTTCCGCCCCAACGCCACGCAGTCGGCGGACACCTGGAACGCGGCACAGTGGTACCTGGCGGGACCGGTGTCGCAGGTTTCGTCGCTGCACTGAGCGCGGAAAATCCTTCCCGGCACGACACCACCATTCACCACCCAAGTTGGTACGGAACTCGCACATCCCCATACGGGCAATGGGTAACGGACCGGCATGCCCGGTTCATTTGCTTTGAAGGCTTGGGGATAGGCTGATGCTCCGATATTTCATCAAACGCCTGGCGGCGCTCGTTCCGCTCGTCCTTCTGGTGTCGCTCATCTGTTTTGCATTGATGCAGGCGACACCGGGCGGACCCAGCAGCGTGCTGTCCGATAATCCGATGATGACGCCGACGGATGCGGCGCAGACGCGGAGCAATTTCGGCTTCGACCAGCCCGTGCTGGTGCAGTTCGGGCTGTGGTTGAAGCGCGTCGTGCTCCACGGCGATTTCGGCCGTTCGCACGTCACCGGCGAGCCCGTCCTCGACATGATCAAACAGCGGCTTCCGGCGACCCTCGAGCTGATGGGCGCGGCGTTCCTGCTCGCGTTCCTGTTCGGCATCTCGGGCGGAATCCTGGCCGCGCTCCGGCGCTACACGCGCTTCGATACGGCGATCATGCTGGTCACGCTGGTCGGCATCTCGATTCCGGTGTTCTGGCTGGGGCTGATGTCGATGATGGCGTTCACGGTGAAATGGCGCCTGCTCCCCTCGACGGGAATGTTTTCGCTGGGCATGCCGTTCTCGGTGGTGGATCACCTGCGCCACCTGCTCATGCCGGCGCTCGTGCTCTCGCTCCTCTTCATCGCGAGCTGGAGCCGTTACATGCGCGCAAGTCTCTCCGACGTGCTGTCGATGAACTACGTGAACGTGGCCCGCGCCAAAGGGGTGTCGGGGACCAAGGTGGTGTTCCGGCACGCGGTGCGCAACGCCGCCATCCCGGTGCTCACGGTGATCGCGCTCAATCTGCCCGCGCTGTTCACCGGCTCCATCATCACCGAAACCATTTTTGCGTGGCCCGGGATGGGCCGCCTTTTTTACGACGGACTGCTGCGACAGGACTACACGCGGCTGATGGGCATCATCTTCATCGCGTCGTTCCTGATCGCATTCCTGAACCTGATTGCGGACACGATCTATGGCGTACTCGACCCCCGTATTAGACTCGCCCGGTAAGCGCCCGGGCGCGGCGCGCGTGGTCGAGGTGCGCATGTCGCACCCGCTGCGCGAGAACTTCCGCTCCACGCCGACGCACGCGGCACGCGGCGACCGCGTGGGCTTTGCCGCGGTGCTGCGCCGGAGCCCGCTTGCGTACGGCGCCTTCGTGGTGATGAGTCTCATCATCCTGGGCGCGGTGTTCGCGCCGCTGATGAGCCCGTACGACAAGGACAAGATCGATCTCACCAGCCAGTACCTCGCGCCCTCGCTGGATCATCCCTTCGGAACCGACGACCTGGGACGCGACATCTTCGTGCGCGTGATGCACGGCGGCCGCATTTCGCTCGCGGTGGGATTCCTCGCCATGACACTGGCACTCGTGATTGGTGTCAGCACCGGCGGTGTGGCCGGATATTACGGCGGCTGGGTGGACACGGCGATCATGCGCGCCGTCGATCTCATGCTCGCGGTGCCGGTGTTTTTCGTGATCCTGTTTCTAACCAGTATTCTCTCGCCGAAAATATCGGTGGTGACGCTGGTCCTGATGATCGGCTGCACGCAGTGGATGGAAGTGGCGCGCCTCGTGCGCGCGGTGGTGATCACCACCAAGGAGCACGAGTTCGTCGACGCCGCCCGCACCATCGGGCTGGCCGACCGACGCATCCTCGTCCGCCATCTCCTCCCGCACACGACGGCGCCGGTGCTGGTGGCCATCACGCTGGGTCTCGCCCAGGCCATCATCATCGAGAGCGGTCTTTCCTTCCTCGGTTTCGGTGTCCAGCCGCCCACACCCAGCTGGGGTGGAATGCTCCAGGACGCGCAGAGCTACCTCAGCGATTGCCCCTGGATCGCCGTGTTTCCCGGACTCATGATCTTCCTCACCGTGGTGTGCTGCAACGTGCTCTCCGACTTCCTCGGCGAGGCCACCAACCCCACCCGCACCGTCGGCCACTAGCGCGGCCCGGCCGCTTCCTCGTTGGTTGTGGCTGGGAAATTGTCCCTGGGCACGGCGAAGACTCTGTGTTTTCGCTATTTCGGCCCGGGACTCGCTCCACCTGACAGAACCTATTGAGACAGCTGCAGTTCAAGGCGGGCAGGGACAATTTCCCAGCCACAACCTTCCTGGTTTGACCCGCGGCGGGCCGCGGGGGTATCCTGCGCGTTTCCAAGTCAGTCCCGGATGATTGCTCCGTCATGACACCCGCCCTGTGGACCGCTCTGTTCGCGGTCATCGCCGCGCTCGCCACGTTCGCCGGTGGCTTCTCCGTGCCCGGCGGTCTCTCGCGCGCCCGGCTTTCGCACCTGATTGCGTTCGGCGCCGGATACATTCTCTCGGCTGCGCTGGTGAGCCTTCTGCCCGAGAGCCTGCGACTCATCGACAACGCACCGCTCTACGTTCTCGCCGGCTACGTGCTGGCCCACCTTTTCGAGCACACGTTCACCTCGCACTTTCACTTCGGCGAAGAGACGCACCACGAGCACATGGTTGATCCCGCGGTGAGCGCGAGTGCCCTGGTGGGGCTGGTGCTGCACTCGTTCTTTGATGGCGTGGCGATCGCTTCCGGGTTCCTCGTGACGCCGTCTCTGGGCATCCTGATCGCCTTCGCGGTGATTCTGCACAAGGTGCCCGAAGGCGTGACCATCGCATCCTTGATGGTGGCCTCGGGACGCAGCCAGCGCTCGGCACGGCGGGGAGCCGCTTACCTGGCCGTGGCCACCCTGGCGGGGGCGGCCGTGATGGCGTTTCTGGGGGAAGGGGTGAAGGGGGCAGGGCTGGCGCTCTCCTCCGGGATCGCGCTCTACGTGGCAGCCACCGATCTCATCCCGGAATTCAACCAGGAAGGCCAGACCGTGTACTCGTTGAGTGCCCTGGGGGGTGTGGTGCTATACTTCGTCATACATGCCGTGAGCACCCACTTCGGCATTCGTTGAGCCACCCATGGACTATATCGTCGTATTGATCACCGCCCCCACCGCCGCCGATGCGCGGAGGATCGCCCGCACACTCGTGGAGGAGCGCCTGGCGGCCTGCGTCAACGTGCTGCCCGGTTGCGAGAGCGTCTATCGCTGGGAGGAAAAGGTGGTGGAGGAGGCGGAGGCGATGATGGTGGCCAAGACGTCGCGGGACCTGTTTCCCGCTCTGGCCCGGCGGGTCGGGGAGATCCACCCCTACGCGGTGCCCGAGGTGATCGGGCTACCACTCACCGAGGTCGCCGAGCGCTACCGTCTCTTCCTGGACGACGGTGTCCGGCGCGCCCGCACTCCGCTTTAGGGGAGCGGCTCAATCCATCGAGAGACAGCTAGACGAGTGACGCGGTGAGCTGGGAGACCGTGTCCATGATCGACGAGAGGACCGCTCCGATCGTGGTCACCATGGCCCGGCCGAGGGTCATCGCCGTCCGGATCGGGGAGGGGGATTCCAGCGCCGCCCGCTCGCGCTCCACCCGGTTGACGAAGTGGGTCGCGTCCTTGCTGGGGACCTCGAACTCGAAGGTCATGACCCGGGACTTGTCAATCTTGCAAGCCGACTTGTCGAGCTTGCATCCGGTGGTTGCGTCCACGACGATCGTCCGGATAATCTTCGTGTCCGAACCGGATACGGTGGTCACATTCTTGTGCGAGTGATCGCAGGCAAATACAGATGAATAACTGCTTACCGCGACGGTCAAAAGGCCAACCAGTATCAAGCGTTTCATGCGGCCCCTCCTTGCCGGTGATGCGCGCGGGGATCATACCGCATCCCGGCTGCTCTCCTGTATACACGCTTAGACGAGAATCTACTCGAACCGGTTGCAACTTTCTTTCATTCCGTCGCCGGAGAGCCTCGTGATGCCCCGGATCGGCCTCGCCCTCTCGGGGGGCACCGCCAAATCGGTGGCCCACGTGGGGGTCATCAAGGCCCTGGTTGAGGCAGGCATACCATTGTATTGCGTGGCGGGAACGAGCGGCGGGAGCATCGTGGGGTCGATGCTCGCATCGGGGATGCCGGTGAGCACCATGGAGACGGTTGCCACCAACATGAGCTGGCGCAAGCTGGTGAGCATCCGCCTCACCCGCATGGGTTTCATCTCCAGCGAGCGCATCGCCGATTTCATCCGCGAGATTCTGGGCGATCTCGATTTCGAGGACCTCAATCTGCCCACGGCCGCGGTGGCGACCGATCTCGTCACGGGCGACAAGAAGGTCTTCCGTTCCGGGTCGCTCGCGCTTGCCGTGCGCGCGAGCTGTTCGATTCCGCAGATCTATCTTCCGGTGGAGATCGACAACCAGTATTACGTCGACGGCGGACTGGCCGAATACCTTCCGGTGCAGACCGCGATGGAGCTCGGCGCCGATTTCGTGATCGCGTCGCACCTGGCGCCGGTCGATCCCACCTATCGCCGCCCGCAGAACATTCTGCAGCTCGTGGTGCAGATCACCGGGCTCATTGCGCGCAAGAACTATCCGGTGTCGGAACGTCTGGCGAGTTTCGTCATTCATCCCAATGTCGATGCCTACAGCTCGTTCGATTTCGACCACTCCGAGGAGATGATCGAGATCGGCTACGACACCGCGCGCCGCGCGTTGCCCGCGCTGCGCGAACGCATCGCGCGCGCTGCGGAATCGGGGCAGAACTCTCGGATCGTCACGTCCAAGGACTGATGAGCGCGCGGCCCCTGGTGCTGTTCACAGATTTCGGGAGCGCCGATTTCTACG
>Ga0075425_100007091_pt1 | contig 11820 bp, 10 predicted proteins | sample SoiMethybrSBSTD4_FD_75300 | JGI IMG/M metagenome (GOLD analysis project Ga0075425, IMG submission 75300) | Bulk soil microbial communities from a Populus tree surrounding site in Tennessee, USA - Soil MetaG P. TD hybrid SBSTD4 | ecosystem: Environmental > Terrestrial > Soil > Tree plantation...
TGCCGATTTCGGCGGAGCAGACTCTAGCAAATTCAGCGCCTTGCAGGCGCAATTCCGCGACAGCTCACCTGTGCGTACTGAAAACTCCATCCGCATTGATTTGGTGACAGAATCGCTACGCTCGGATCTGAATTTCAGTACATACAACGCATAGGAAGGTCTAACCTCTGCAATGCCTTAGCAATGCCATTTCTAACAGCATTCAATGAAATCAATCACTTGATACGGACTGTGGATCAGGAGGTCGGTGGTTCGAGTCCACCCAGCTGTACCAGGGAAATCACCTGCTGTGCGTACCACGTCCGCGCCGCTCGCCTCGCAAGGATGCGCACCAATTCGACGAGACGCGGGTCGGGCCCCTGGCTGGAGCACGACACCAGAGTCAGCGCCGGCTTGCCCGGCTTGACTTCTGCTTGTCGCTGTCGCGTTGTCTTGCGCATCATACCATCATGTTTTGCGGACGCCAGCCGGTGCGGCGTCAACTTCACGCGCATGACGGTTTTGCACAACTCCGATTCGAGGCGTAAAACCGGCCTCGCTGGACACATTCCGGCGCGCCATGTCGCGAGCAAGCGCGTCAACGCGCGCCTGAGCGTCGTGCGAAAACTTGCCTACGGCGGCTTCGGAAGCCTCAAGTTTCAAATTCGCTCACGCACTCGGTGCCAACGCTTTTCATCGTTGATTGACGAAAGACGTGAATTTCAATGGCCTCGGCATGACCCTTGAGCGGCAAAATCGCGGGCTACGCGATTGGTCTCAATCCGAATTGCCTGCCGATCCAAGTTAAGTGAGAGCCCGTGCGTCTAGTAGATCAACAAGTTCATCGACGGCCGCCTCAGAGCCAGCTGCGATCGGGGCGATCCTGCTAGCCGCCGATGCTCGCTTCGAACCCCTCCCTTCCGCCATAACGGCGTTCGCGTTTGTTCGCCACTGTCGCCAAATTCATTGAGAATTAGCGTTCGAAGTATGGGTGCGTGCGGAAGCGTGGCGATGTAAACTTCAGGTCGACGACCCGAGCGGAAAGTGACAAGCGACGAAATGGCCGGTTCCGCTTCCCGCCATTTCGGCTCAAGCTCCGCGCAACGCGCCGCCGCGCGCGGACACCGTGTCCGAAAGCGGCAGCCGCTCGGCGGATTCATGGGCGAGCGTCGGGATATATATTTTGCGTCACTGACGCGTTGCTTTTGCTTAACTCAAATTTACAGCAAATATTACATGACATGCTGCGCCCTCGATGCATAGGCTCAACGCACTCCAGGGCAATTCCGAATTTGAAGGATGTCGATCATGCCACGCTTCGACCTCATCGCGGATCAGAAGGAGCCTGCGATGCTCGGTGGCGAAATCAGCTATGAATGCCGGTCCTTGCAGGGCGGCGAGGATCTCAATCTCGCGCTGCATGTCTGGCGGACGCCGCGACCGCGCGGGAACTTGTTCTATATTCACGGAATCCAGAGCCATGGCGGGTGGCTGTTCGAGACCGGGCCGGAGCTGGCGCGACGCGGGATACAGGTCTTCGCGCTGGACCGCCGAGGTTCGGGACGAAGCGGTGGGTTGCGGGGTGACACGCCATCTCTCGAGCTGCTGCTGGACGATTATCTGCGGGGTTTTCAAGCGGCCGTTTCGCCGTCGGGCAAGCCAGCGCTCAACGGTCAGGACCGCCCGCCATTCGCCGCCCTCGGTCAGAGCCTGGGTGGATCGGTGCTGGCTGGCCTCGTCGCGAGCGGCCGTCTTCCCGTGGAACGTCTCATCTTCTGCGCCCCTGCGCTGGGGCAAATGCGAGCGAAGTTCCCGCCCGAGCAACTTGAGCAACTGCGCACCCCTGCAGCAGCGACCAACATGGAGCTGACGCCGGTTGGGCTCGCCGATGAGGATTACACGGACATTCCCCGATATCTGCGCTTCATGCGCAATGATCCCCTGATGCTTCGTACGATCACTCGGCGTTCGCGTGCGACATTCCTGGCGCTTGAGGATCACTACGTCGGCGCACGCGCAATCTGGCCGGACGTCCCGGTCAATCTGATCCTTCCGCGTGTCGATCCGATCATTCGCCTCGCGGCCGCGAAGGGAACGCTCGAGGCAATCTCGGTGCGCCCACTCGAAATTACGCAGTTCAACACGTCTTTGCATTACCTCGAATTCTCGAACGAGCGCGAGCGGTATTGGGACTTGCTGGCGCAACTCGTCGCAAGTCCTCACCTTGAGACCGTGCAATGAGCGCGGCCGCAAGCTTGTCGGTCCTCCGCATCCCCATGCAGCGGGCGTTTGGGCACGCGCAGGCCACGAGAAACGTGACCGAAAACGTCATTCTCGAGCTCGACATCGACGGGGTCGCCGGACTCGGCGAGTGTGTTCCGCGCCAATATGTGACCGGAGAGACGACCGCGAGCGTCTGCCAAGCCATCACGGACCGACTCGATGTCGACCTGCTCGCCAATTGCGTTGCCGGATCCAGCTTCGAAACATGCGTTCGGAACGTCGAACGCCTCGATCTTCCGAGGCGCCTCGGCGCTGCACAACGTCCGATGCCGGCTGCGGCGTGCGCAGTGGAATTGGCAATCCTTGACGTCCTTGGTCGCCGTTTTGACCGCCCGCTATTCGATATTCCGGGGGCGCTTGGTCTTCCTGCGTCCCTGGTGCGCCCGAAAGCCGAACGTCGCTTTTACCAGGTTAGCCGAGTAATCGATTTTACCGCGCCGCTCCCGGACCGCTCCGCGGGCTTCGGATCGACTCACCACGCCAAGCTCAAAGTGGGTCAGAGCTTCGCGCAGGACGTAGACCGCGTGCGGCAAGTGCGCGATGTGCTCGGTCCTGACGTCTCGATCTCGGTCGATGCCAACATGGCGTGGTCGATGGACGAGGCCGTGAGCATGGCGGAGCAACTCCGCTCATCGGCGGTGGACTGGTACGAGGAGCCGCTTCGCGACAATTGCATCGATCAACTGCTTCTATTCCGGGATCTGACGGGCGCGGCGGTCATGTTGGATGAGGCCTTTTCAAGCATCGACGATGCGAATCGCGCCGTCGACGGCGGGGCCTGCGATCTGCTGAACATCCGCCTGTCGAAATGCGGCGGCTTCCTGCCATCGCTCCGGTTGGCCGAATTCTGTGTCGCCAACGACATCCGTTTCCAAATCGGCGTTCAGGTCGGTGAGGCTGGTCCGCTATGGGCTGCCGGACGGCACTTCGTCAGCGCCGTACGAGGTGCCGTCGCCTATGAAGCCGGGCAGGGCGACAGGCTGTTCGACGAGCCGCTCATTGTGCCGCAGCCCAGGATCGATTTGGCGACTTACCTGGCAGAGCCGCTGCCCGGGCCCGGGCTGGGCGTGTCAATCGTCAGAGAGGTGCTTAGCCGACATGCGATCCGGCGCTACGAGCTTGGCCACGGTCACAGCGCTTGGCTACCGGTCGGAACGCGCGCGTCAGAGGTCTCCGATGAGGTGCCCTCGAGCACTTCCACATCGACAGGGAGAAGAACGTACTCACAATCGAGAGGCCACATCGACAGGGAGAAGAACGTACCCACAATCGAGAGGCGCGGATTGTGCCTCTGACGCGTCTGTCGCCCTGATTCCGCGCGCACCGTCCGGATGACAGCGTGGGGAGGGTCGCCGGGATCAGGCCACTTTCTCTTAAATCGGCGCAAACCCAGTTGGAGTCGACACATGATGCACGGCAATGTTGCGACGCTGTTTAGTACCTGCTCGAGCTTCCTTGCGGACTGCGCATCTGCTCGCCGTGATCTCCTGATCGCAGCAGATCAGCCACATGGAGCCGAGCTGCGCATCCTGGCCGATATCGTTGATTCGAACGCGGAGACGGCCTTCGGTCGCGCGCATGGATTCTCAACCATTCGGGACATTGCCGAGTATCGCGCGCGCGTCCCGATCCGGACGTATGATGAACATCTGCCATGGCTCAACCGCTGTATCGGCGGCGAGGCCAATGTGCTGACCGCCGATACCCCCTACATGTTCCTCAAGACGTCCGGCACGACGGGCCGGTCCAAGGTCATTCCGCAGACCAAGCACTGGCGCCAAGGATACCGCGGGCCGGCGGTCTACGCGCAATGGGCAGCCTATGCAAGATATCACCCCTACCTCGCGTCGGGCCGGTATGCGACATTGGATCTGAGCTGGGAACGGAACTCGCCATCGGAATTCGTCGGCAATCGCCCTTATCAGTCGATCACCCATCGACCCGAGGCTCTCGCCGAAGGCGATTGGCTTCCCCCCTGGTATGACGAGCCATGGTTCAACTTTATCGGCCAGGAGGATACAACCTATGCCGAGCGGATGTATGTGAAGGCCCGACATTTCGTCGGCAAAGACCTTCGATGCATTGTCTCCGTGAATCCGAGCACGATCGTCGCGCTGAACAATCATATTGCCGCCAATACTGATCGGCTGATCCGAGACGTTCACGACGGCACATGCCTTGGCGCTCCGGGCGACTTCGAGCCGGAGCCCGCGCTTGCGGCCGAGCTCGCGGCCCAGGCCCTTGCAAACGGAGGCAGGCTGGCGGCCGGACGTATGTGGCCGAATCTGAATCTGATCGCGTGCTGGCGATCGGCCTCGGCGGCCCTTTATTCCAAGCAGCTTACCGCCGAGTTTCCGGAGGCCGAGCTCCTGCCGTTCAGCACCACTGGAACGGAGGGTATTGTGACCATTCCGATCGATCGCCATCCGACTTCGGGCATTCTGGCCATGAATCAGGGGCTGTACGAGTTCGTGCCGTGCTCGGATCCGTCCGAGGAAAGCGTTGCTGCCGATGCGGAGACCCTGTCATTTGATGAGCTGGAGATTGGGCAGATCTATCACCTGGTGATGACGCAGGCCAACGGGCTGTATCGTTACAATGTCGGAGACCTCTACAAGCTTGCGGGTCGGCTGGGCAGCGTGCCGCGGCTCGAATTCGTCGGTCGCGCCGGACGGGTGAGCTCGTTCACCGGGGAGAAGCTCACCGAAGCGCAGACGGTGCAAGCAGTGCAGGCGGCGCTCGACCGGCTTGCCGTCGAGGCGAACGTTTTCACGTGCTGTCCGGTATGGGGCACGCCCCCGAGATACACCTTTATCATCGAGCCGAAGGAAAGCTCGGCGGTCGTGCAGGCACACGCGCTGGCGGCGGAGCTGGATCTACAACTCGGGAAGGCCAACGACGAGTACGAGGGCAAGCGGGGCAGCGAGCGGCTCGGCGCCCCATCGGTCCTTCTGGTTCCAACCGGCACGTTCCAGCGCTACTGGGACATTCGCGTCTCGCAGGGCGTGTCGGGCTCGCAGCTGAAGCATAGATGGCTGCAGGACAACCGACAGATCCTGGATGAGCTGCAGAAACTCATCGCAGCCGCCCCGATTCGCGAACTGGCTCCCGCGTGAGTCGTGCGGCTGTACCTTCGTTCCCGACCCGCCAATGCGCTCGCGCAATCAAGAGGAGGAAGAGCCATGTCCAGCATCGAAGCCGTTTGCGAAACAGATACGCAGCAGCCGTCCGCCGATATCCGCCGGCTCGAGTTGGCTCGTCGCCTGCAGAAGCTGCCGGTCTGCACTGCGATGGACATCCTGCGGGACGCTGCACCGTCACGCCTGGTCCTGCGCGGCATTCAACCGATCTCGTCCGCCCCGGACCATACCCTGGCCGGACCCGTGCGGACGCTGCGCTACCTGCCGGTGCGACATGACATCCCGCGATCGCCGGCAGGCCCGGTGAGTCTGCGCACAGTCGACAGTCTCAGGCCAGGCGACATCCTGGTTCTTGCGGCCGGCGGGTTCGAGGGAGGAGCCGTATTCGGCGACATGATGGCACTCGGCGCCTTGAGTCGCGGCGCAGCGGCGGTCATCGCCGACGGTGCTGTCCGTGATGTTGCCGGAATGGACAGCGTCGGACTTCCCGTGTTCGCCCGCGGGACGTATCCGGTCTCGGGGCTTGGCGAGGTCATCGCCTGGGACGCCGATATTGCCGTGCAATGTGGCGGCGCGCTCGTGCAGCCCGGCGACTGGATCCTGGCGGATCGCGAGGCAGCCGTGGTCGTGCCGTCCAGCCTGCTGCAACGCCTGGACGAGCGCATGGATCAGATGCTCGATGAGGATCGGTTCTGCCAGCGCCTCATCAGGGAGCGCGGTGCGACGCTGCAGAGCGTGCATCCGCTCTCGCCTGCCCTGCGGGCTCATCTCGATCGCTTTCGGCGCGACGGACATCTCCCGGCTGAAGGCGAACTCGACACGGCGGCTTAGCATCGTCGGCTGAAAACCCATGCCTGATGAGCCGTGCAGAGCGGAGCACCAAGACTGCCCAGCCCCCAGATCGGGGCTGGGCTCATGCGCTGCCTGAATGCCCGGATCGCATGCCCGTCCTGTCACGCCCGCCGGACGGCGGACCACCGGGCTGTTCCGAATTGCGACAGCGCAACAGGTCCTCGGTTCACGCTGGTCGCGCTACCCAGGATCACGGCCCCCGACATTCGGGTATTGTCGCCACGGCCCGAGAACTGATAGCTGATCGCGCTGCTCTCGTGAGGGTGAGAGCTCGAGAACGAGATCTCTGCGCCTCTCACTTCTCCAAAAAGCTCGGCTGAGAACAGGTCGGAGCTGTGGATGCCGGAGAGGCGTGCGCCATCCTGTGTCAAGACGAGTGAATGACTGGCCGTGCCGTGGAGAAACAGCACTTCGATGTCCCAGCGTCCGGAAAATTCCAATGCGACTGCGCTGCCCGTTTTCGTGGCCGCCGAACGAGATCGCGACAGAACATCTAGCAGCCGTTCTCCCACAACAATGGCCTCGCCCGGCTGAAGGCTGAATGGATCAACTATGACCGAGCAATCGGTCGCCCCGATGTCGTCGATCATGATTCGCGGGTCGCCTGCCAGCAACTCCTCGCGCAGCTCTATGCCCGTCAAGTTGATCCCAGATCTCTCCCATCGCAACAACAGTCTGGGTACCGGCGGCGTGTTTCCGCTCGGCTCAATGATTTCCACACGGACATTCGGATGTCTCGTCACCAGGCATGAAATTGCCTCAAGATCAGAGTGCCATTGAGCCTGTTGCGCCGCGGCGTCACGATCGCGAAACCAACTCTCAACTGCAATCCAGGCGCCGACAATGTCTTCCTTGCTGATCTTGAGCGGACGTCCAAGGGCCTGATGCGGAGAGGAGTTCCACCATGCGGCTTCGACGAGCGGCCTGTCGCCGATCAACAGACCGGTCGCCTGCGGGCCGCGAAGAAACTTTCCGCTGCTATAGACGGCCATGTTGGCACCGCGAGCAAGCCACCGGTTCGGGCGGCCGAGCTCGTCGGATGCCGCGTCTACGAGAATAGGTATGCCTCGTTGGCGGGCTGGCCCGACAATGTCATCGAGACGCAAGGGCGAGGTCGCCTCCTTGTCGCCATAGATGCAGATCATCGCAACGCGTTGTCGGTCGAGCTGCGCGACATACTCGGCAACGTCGCTGACCTCCACGATCCGGCATCCAACCATGCGTATGGAGTGGTCGTATGCAAAGCGTTGCCCTTTCGGAACCAATACAACATTACGCATCCCGTCGGTGGCCGGGAGGCGCAGCATTTTGTCCGGGTCGTTTCCCGCCACGCAGGCGGCCGTCGCCAGGCAGAGCCCGGCAGCACTTCCTGCCGTTACGATGCCCCATTCGGCCCCGGTGAGGTCCGCCAAACGTTGCCCCACGGCGCCCATCAACTCGTCCATGACGACGAACTGGCGAGCTGCCGATGCCATGGCCTCCTGCACCTCTGGCAGCATTAGACTGTTGCCGTAAACCGTCCGAACGCAGCCGCAGTTGACAATCGGGCGAACACCGAGACGGGCATAGGGGCTGACCCCTTGCGGCGGTGCCGATCCATGCATCGTCCAATCTCCCTCCTTGCCAGCCGCGCGCCAGGGGCAGCGGGAATTGCGTCACGAACAACGGCATCGGCGCAGATGCCCAGTCCGAACGATAGTCCAGTGGAGCAGGACAGTTCACTAATATATCGATACAGTCCCTTCAAAGTGACAATTCATCATGGATTCATGACTTTTGCAGCGCCGTCACGATGCGATGGCGCTCGGTCTGCCTTTGTTCATTGCGGTCGCGTGCACGGCTGACGGCGATGATGCCGCCCACCACCAGGCTGGCACCAAGCAGTTGAATGGTGGTCATGGTCTCCCCCAGAGCCGCGTAGCCGAATATCATCGTGGAAACCGGACCGAGCGCGCCAATGATGGCGACCTGATTGGCGCCGATCCGCCTGAGGGCCTCGGCAATGAAGAACTCGGGAAGGACGCTGACCGCCGTCAGTGCGGCGCAAAGGACGAGCGTGCTCCGTGGAACATCCAGCGCGGACAATGGCCGCAGCAAGCCGAATTGAACGAAGCAGCAGGCGGCCGCAGCCATCATGGCGTATGACGTATAACGGACGGTGCCGAGTCGACGCACGACCTGGGAGCCGCTTACGAGATAGATCGCAACCAGCATGGCGCCCAGCAGGATCAGGGCGGCACCAAAGGCCATGTCCTGCCCCGATGTTGGCGGCGTGACTGCAAGCACGAGCGCCATCCCGATATAGACGAGCGCGAGCGCAAGAACGTCCCGGCCGCGTATCGGCGCGCCCAGAAAGAGCGCGGACAGGACAAAGACGAAGCTGGTATAAAGGAACAGGATCAGGCGGCCCGTGCCGGCTGGCACGTATTGAAGGCCGATGAAGTCGAGCGTGCTCGCGCCATAGTACCCAATGCAACCGAGCCCGACCGCAGCAGCAATGTCGCGGACGGACGCGCCGGCCATGCCGTATTTGACGTGGGCGCGCGCCGCCATTGCAACGAAGACCGGCAACGCGATCATCATCCGGAGTGTCAGGATCGTGATCGGGTCCGGCACATCAATATATGCGGCTTTGATGAGCACCGGACGAAGCGAGAAGCCGACTACGGCGGTCACGCATAGACCCGCTCCGACGATCCAGTACCGCGCACGCGGGCGCACATCGTTCACAGCCGGGCTGCCAACGGGAGGGAGCCTCCGCGGCTCCGACAGGCTCCCGCCGGATCGTGGGTCACCGCCGTCAAAGGCGATCGAGATCCCCTCTTCAGACAGCCGATACGCTGCGCAGTCCTCGTGCTCCTGGCGCAACTGGGGGCCTTGGATGGCCGCCGGCGGGTCGAGCGGTTCCGACGCAATCCCGCGACCGACTCGATCTCGCGTTGTCAGTCTCACGTTCACGTGTTGTCCTCCACGTGTTGTCCTCGTCAGCGGGTGAGAAGACGAAGGAACTTCGCTCGAAAACTTGAGTCGGCCATTGCCCGGAGCACGAGCATCCTTAGCTTCCGAACGCCAGCGCGTGCAGAAGTCGATCCAAATCTCATGCGGCAATTGAGACACCAGCACAGTCCGACGGCTATGTCGCCTGACAGGCAACTACCTTCGGCAAGCTGCGGTTTGTCTCGACTGTCGGCGTCGTCTCGTGCGTTGCTGATTCCCGGTGTGCTGCGTCAATGCGACGGTCGCCACACCAGTGTGCGGATTGGCGGCCGCCTCGCAAGCGAAGTTACGGCAAAGATTCCTTGAAACAATTTATACGCGGATGGAATGCATATGGTCGGCTCAGACGGGTTGGATCCGACCGATTGGGGGCTCGCCAGGCTCGCCGGAGTGGCGGTGGCTAAGCCAAGCCGCCGACAGGTCATCACGCCGGTCGGCTGGCCGCCGATTTACGGGATCGACTGACAACGATGCGCGCCCTCTCGCCAGCAGGATCCAAAGCCGCGCTATCGGCGCATCTAAGCTCTCCCTCCGCCCGCCCGCCTCAGGAATGAACGCAGGCGCTCGTTCTGCGTGGAGACCAGCACTTCGTCAGGGTTGCCCTCCGCACCGATCTTCCCCTCATCCATAAAAACGATGCGATCGCTCGCCTCGCGCGCAAACGTCATCTCGTGAGTGACCATGAGCATTGTCATGCCTTCCTCGGCCAGACTGCGGACCACGTCGAGCACCTCGCCAACTAGCTCCGGATCAAGCGCCGACGTGATCTCGTCCAGCAGCAGCACCTTCGGGCCCATCGCGACGGCGCGGGCTATCCCAACCCGCTGCTGTTGACCGCCGGACAGCTCGGCCGGCAAGCTCTTCAGCTTGTCGCTGAGGCCGACTTTAACGAGCCAGTGCTCGGCATCTTCTCGCGCCCGCTGTTTGCTCAATCCACGCACTCTGCGCAGCCCCAACATGACGTTCTCGATCGCAGTCAGATGCGGAAACAAATAGAACGCCTGGAATACCATGGCGGTCTCCGCGCGCAGCTTGGAGACCTGCCTTTCGCTGCGCGGCTTTCGCAGCCCCGCCTCGCTTTCGAAGTAACCGATCTCGATGCCGTCAACCTGAACGCTTCCCGCGTCGTAGCGCTCGAGAAGATTGACGCAGCGGAGCAAGGTCGTCTTCCCACTGCCGGAGGGGCCGATGATCGTGACGACCTCTCCCTTATTCACGTCCAGATTGACTCCTTTCAGGACCTCGAGGGAGCCGTAGGATTTCTTGAGCTCGCGGATACGCACGACCGGCGCAGGTCCGCCTTTCGGGCGCAATGTCATCACGTTCGACGCCTCAGTCTCGGATGTAGGCATAGCGCCCCTCGACATGACGACTCAGCGACGATAACCCGTAGTTGATCGTGAAGTAGATGGCCGCCCCCAGCACGTACAACGGCATGGGATCGTACGTTCTGCCGACAACCTGCTGGACCGCATGCATGAGGTCGGTGACGCCCAGCAGCGATACCAGGGCGGTGCCCTTTACGGCGTCAGCGACACCGTTGATCCAGGGCGGCAAGAACCGACGAATGGCTTGCGGCAAGATCACGTAGGCCATGCGTTGCTCGAACGTGAGACCGATCGACTTCGCAGCCTCCGTCTGTCCATCGTGGATCGATTGAACTGCTCCGCGAACATATTCCACCGTCTGCGCCGTCTTGTAGACAACCAACGCCACGGTTGCGGCGGCAAAGTTGGGTAAGTTGATCCCGGTAGCTGGCAGGCCGTAGAAGACGAAGAAGATCAGCACGAGGATTGGAATGCCGCGGACGACATCACTGAACAGTCGGACCGTCCACCGTAGCGGACGCGGGCCATACGTCACCGCCATGCCGAGAGTGCCGCCGAGGAGCAACGACAGGACAACGACCAGCAACGCCATGGTGAGCGTTACGGCAAGGCCGCTCAGCAGAAAGGGGATGGAATAGATCGCCGTGGACATCACGTTCTACGAACTGCAAACGTGCGCTCGAGCTGGCGCAACAAGAGGACGATCGCGTAACCGGTGGCCAGGTACATGGGCGTTATGATCGTATAGACTTCGATTGTTCGGAACGTGTTGGTGCCGATCCAATTTGCTCCGTAGGTCAACTCGGGAACGGCGATGACCGATGCGATCGATGTATCCTTGAACAGCGAGATGAATGTGTTGCTGAGGGATGGCAATATGATGCGGAACATGGTGGGCAGGCGCACGTAGACGAGGCGCTGTAGCGGCGTCAGGCCGATGGCCATGCCTGCCTCGATCACACCGCGCGAGACTGCCGCAAGGCCGGCGCGGAACGTCTCCACCAGGTAGGCGCCAGCGTACAGTGAGAGGGTGAGCACGAAGGAGGCAACGGCGTTGTAGTGCACGTTGATGATGGTCGGAAGTCCATAGAAGACAAGATATACCAGCAATATCAGCGGGACGTTTCGGATCGTCTCAACGTACGCGGCAACCAGCGTGCGCGTCAGCCTGCCGCCCGAGACATGCAAAAGCGCAAGCAGCAGGCCGATGATGATGCCAACACCACAGCAGAGCAGAGCCA